>Ga0302319_10009595_pt1 | contig 18579 bp, 17 predicted proteins | sample Bog_T0_2_FD_203319 | JGI IMG/M metagenome (GOLD analysis project Ga0302319, IMG submission 203319) | Peat permafrost microbial communities from Stordalen Mire near Abisko, Sweden - Bog_T0_2 | ecosystem: Environmental > Terrestrial > Soil > Wetlands > Peat | place: Sweden: Abisko, Stordalen Mire...
CACCCGTGCGCCACTTTACTCATGGTATTGCTACCACTTTCTCGTTCGACTTGCATGTGTTAGGCACGCCGCCAGCGTTGATTCTGAGCCAGGATCAAACTCTCGTTTGAAACCTGATGTCTTCCCTTCTCTGACGGAGGTCAGATCCGGGTCGACGGCGCCTGCGCATCTCTTCCGAAGAAGAGGGTGCACGCAGGCACTCTTACCTTGTGAGAATGATCAAGCCAAACTCGATCACTTCTCACGACTGGCATGTTCAACCAATTTGTCAAAGATCCTTCCGGCGGTCCGCCTGAGCGGTGCCGTTTGGATCGAGGCCCAGGCTGTGACGCCGGGGTGTCCTCGAACTTGTTGCGCGCGCCAATCATCTGCCTGTAAAGGCATCCACCGGCGTTTTTGCGCGAACCTTCTAAAGTTATCGAACTTTCATCTCCATGTCAACCCGAATCTTCTCTTCGTCCGGGGCCGCGCAAACTCAGTTGGCGGTTCGTTCCCCGATTGCGAATCTCAGACCGGCCGCGAAGCAGAAGGCTCCATTCAGCGGTTTCGCACTGCGCAAAATATCAAACAACGACCAGACGAAAGATCCCGAACCGCTAAGGTTCGCAGGAGAATAACTCCTGGGTCATGCAATGGATTGTTCTCTCTAGGGATTCCCTACAGGGGTCCAGGGGTTATTTCCTCACCTGACCCAACGAACCAGCTTCCCAATTCCCTCTTCGGGCAGGCCCAACGGCCACCGGGAGGCTCCACTGCTGCTTATTGCTCAACTGCAACTCTCAAAGAGTAGCACACGCCACCCCCGATTGCAAGCGACCTGCGGCTCATCCGCGACCCCCTCGCTGCAACTCTGCGAGAATAGCAACCTGCCGGAAGGAAAGCAAGCGCGTCCCTTGTGGAAAGCCTCGTTATTCTGTGGGAAACCTACTGCCGCTGAATCACGCCCAGGTCGGTTAACCCGTTCACAAAGAACTGCATGGCCAGCGCCACCAGCAGCAGGCCCATGATGCGGACCAGGATGCGGATGCCGGTCTCGCCCATCACCTTGCGCACCCGGCTCGCTCCCGCCAGCACCCAATAGCTGATCAGGCTGGTCAGCGCGATCGACCCCAGAATGGCTCCCATCTCCCAGTTCCAGAGCGTCGGCACCTGCCCCACCAGCACCATGACCGACGAGATCGCCCCCGGTCCCGCCAGCATGGGAATTCCCAGCGGCACAATCCCGGCGTCTTCCTTCAGCGATGCCTCCTCGGTGTCACCTGTTGCTTCCTGGGTCGCCGAGCGCTTGGCTTCCAGCATATCGAGCCCGATGAGCAGCAGAATCAGACCGCCAGCTATCTCGAATGCCGGCAAGGTGATACCGAACATCCTGAAGATCAGCTGTCCGCCCAGCGCGAAGGTGGTTAGCACCACAAAGCAGGTCAGCGCCGCTTTGCGCGCCATGCGCCTGCGCCGCTCCTCGTCGGCTCCCGAGGTGATGGCCAGGAACGAGCCGATCGCGGCAAATGGATCCACCAGAAAGAAGATCGAGCTCAGCGCCAGAACTGCGAAATGCACCCACGGCACCCGGGTCAGTTCTGTCAACGCTTGCTCTGCTGGGTTGGTCAACATGCCCATCTCTAAATCACGATCGCCCTTTCCGAGGATTGATTCGACACTGCGCCATTGGATGAAGAACCACCACGGGCGGTTTCATTCTCCTCTGCGCCGCAGAAACCCGTACACATACCCAGCTTCGGGAATCTCGTAGCGCGCGCCCCGGCCAATCGGATCGTCACTCGCAAACGCGCTCCGCACAAAGTCGAAGCCCGCCGGGTCTTCCACCCGCTCGGAATTCCATCCCAGCAGCAGCCTGCCGCCCGGCTTCAGAATCACGCTCATGGCCTGAAGCGCAGCCAGCTGCGATGCGCGCGTATCCACCCCAAATCCAAACACGCCGTTGCACAGCACGCTATCGAAGGCCTCGCTGGGAATCAGCTTGTCGATCTCGACCACGTCGCAGGTGAAGTGTCTTCCCGACACGCCCCATCGTGCGTGCGCAGCCTCGATATCGGTGGTCCAGCACTCACCGCCTTGCCGCGCGAGCAGCGCGCCATAGCCCTTCGTGTAGCGCCGGCAGCCGATCCACAGAATCCGCCCGCCCAGCCGCGCATACGCCGGAAGAATCTCCTTGACCAGTGCGATGCGCCCTGGGTTGCGGCGCACCTGTCGCGCATTGCGAATGTCCTTGATCCAGAGGCGAACCGGGAACGGCACAAGCGCCTTTGCCACGGGCCGGATGACGGATTGCATAACGTTCATGCGCACCTCGACTCGATTCTCTCAGAATCGCCGCACTCTCGCCGCTCGGCGCCACGCGCGCGAATCTTGCATCACAACAGGCCTTCGAACGAATCGATGATCCTGTGCCCGTGTGGGTCTTCTACTGGCGCATTTCCTTCGCGCGTCACCAGCCGCGTCTCGCATCCCGCCTCGCGCGCCGCGTCCAGTTCCCGCCCCACATCAGAAAGGAAAAGCAATTCTTCCGGCGCCGCGCTCATCGCCGCTGCAATCGCCGCATAGCTCGCGCTTTCCATCTTGGCTCCCGTTCGCGTATCGAAATGGCCCGCAATCAGCCCCGTCAGATCGCCAAAGACGGAGTGGCGAAAAAGCAGTTGCTGCGCCTCTACCGATCCCGAGGAGTAAATCGCCACCCGTCCTCGTGCCGCCCAGCGCTCGAGCGCAGCAGGCACATCGGCAAACAGCGTTCCCTTCAGTTCCCCGCTCTCGAAGCCCGCCTTCCAGATCTTGCCTTGCAGGCTCTTCAGCGCCGTCGATTTGCGGTCGCGGTCCATCAGCCAGAGGGCGTAAATAGATGCGTGATCTCGAAAAAGAGGCCCATCGACATAATCAGTCCACACAACATTCGGCATACGAGGAGCAGCGGCATCCGTCTCCGCGCAATTCTCTACTGACAGCATTCTCAGATCGGCGCGAACTGCAGGATCGTCGATGTTCTGCATCAGAAAATTGGGAAAATGCCTTCGCGCATACGGAAACAGCTGCTCGCTCACTAGGGAGATGGGCGCAATGGTCCCTTCCACGTCCAGCAGATAGACCCGCCGCCGCTGTGCGATCATGCGCTGATCGTTGTGGCCGCGCGCGCGCCCAGATACACAGGCCCAAAGCAGAGCGGCTGGTAGCCGCGATCCACGCCGGAATCCGTATAGAAGGGCGTCCACCCAGCCGTGTCCTGGAACCAGCGAATGGCGCGGATGCGCCGGTCTTCGCACAGCGTGAACCAGTGCGTAGTGCCGCGCGGCACGCGCAGCATGTCGCCCGGCCCAACCTCGACCGAGGCAACCTTGCCCTCCAAATGCAGAAAGAAAATCCCGCGGCCCACGAGAATAAACCGCACCTCGTCCTCCGAGTGCGTATGCTCCTTGTCGAAGCGCGCCAGCATAGCGTCCAGTCCCGGCGTCTCCGCGGTCACATCGACCACGTCCGCGGTCACGTATCCGCCGCGCTGCTTCATGGCGTCGATCTCCTCGGCGTACGCCGCGAGCACCGCCTCGGCTGGCGCATCCGCCCCCACGCGCGACAGATCCCAGCGCTCGAAGTCGATGCCCAGCGCCGCCAGGCTGGCGCGAATCTCGGACTCGTTGTCAATGACTCGATCATCAGGAGGGAAGCGAAGAACAGCCATAAGTTCTCCTTGAATTGAAACGTCAGCGGTCACGAAAGGTTGGCTTAAGAACGCTCCATCCGATCGCCCAGCGCTCTGCGTCCTTCCACCTCGAAGAGAAACTCCAGCGCCTCCAGGTGACGCCGCGCCCCGGCCACCGATTCTCCCCAAGTATAAAGCCCATGCCGGCTCAACAGAACCCCGTGCGTCTGGGGGAAATCCTTGAGCGCATCCGCAAACTGCGCAGAAAGCACGGCGAAATCCTGCGAGTTTTCGAGAATCGGCAGCCGCTCCACGTGCTCATGCGTGCGTACGCCAGAGAGCCCCTTCAACAGCTCATATCCGCCGATCGCCACATGCCCCGCGCCCACATGCATCCCGGAGAGCAGTGTGTTCCACACCGTGTGCACGTGCAGAATCGCTCCCGCCTCCGCGCGCGCCGCATAGAGCTCCAGGTGGAGCGCGGTCTCCGCCGAAGGCCTGCCCTCGCCGCCCAGCACGCGGCCTTGCATGTCGACCTCAAGCAATCCATCGGGCGTCAGCGTCCCCTTGTCCAGGCCGCTGGTCGTAATCAGAATCCGCCCGGCCGCGCGGTCGCGCACGCTGAAGTTGCCGCTCGTCGCAGGCACCCAGCCCTGCGCATAGCACCACCGCGCCGTCGAGCAAAGCGATTCAGCCGCAAGAGAAAGTGAATCGGTATAGGGAAGCATACTTGCTTCGAGTGTACCAATCCGCCGCTTCTTCGCGACCGCGCCGCCGCCCACTACAATCGTTTCTTGCCCTCCGCAGCCCAACTCGAGGTGGTGCTCGTCTCCCCGCGCAACCCCCTCAATATAGGCGCGGCCGCGCGCGCCATGGCCAATTTCGGCTTCGATCAACTAACCGTGGTCGCGCCCTACGAGCCTCATTGGCGCGAGGCCTGTTCGGCTGTCGGAGCCGAAGCTCTGCTGCAAAACGCAAGAAGGACCGAGTCCCTCGCCGAGGCCGTGGCCGACTGCACCCTGGTCATCGGCACCGGAACCCTCACCTCTCGCAAGGCTGAGCAGAAGGTCGTCTCCCTTCCGTCCCTCGCGCCGCTGGTCGAACAGGAGCTGGCCCACGGCGGGCGCATCGCCCTCGTCTTCGGTTCGGAAAAGCACGGCCTTACCCGCGCAGACCTCTCCTGGTGCCAGCTTCTCGTGGAAATCCCCACCAACGAGCGCCAACCCTCCATGAATCTCGGCCAGGCCGTCGCCGTCTGCCTCTACGAGGTCGCCACGCGCGCGCTGCCGTCCGCACCCGGCGCAGCAACCCCAGTTCCAATCACAGGCCAGGCCGCCGCCCCCTCAGCCAGCCTCGATCTCCTCGCCGGAGTCGTCGAAGAAACCATGCTTGCCGCCGGCTACTCGCCTCGCTCCATGCAGGCCGCCAACCGTCACGACCTGCGCCTGCTCTTGCGCCGTCTCGCCCCCAACCCGGGCGACGCTCGCCGCATCCTCGGCCTCTTCCGCCGCGTTCTCTGGCGACTGCGGCAAACGCATGAAGGAAGATGACCGAACGCAGGTTGCAGACCCTACAACTTGCGTGGTATTCGGCTCAAAACAGCGACCCGCGGCAAAATATTTCCTGCTAAAGTGGGGCTCAAAGGCTCCCCATGTTCATGGCTCTCGGTCCCGCCCGATTTGCCCCCACCGCCCCGCAAGGCCGCGCGACGGTGCTCGTGTGCGCCCTGTTTGCGCTCACCCTCGCGGCTCACTCCCAGCAGCCCCAGCCAAAACCGGGTCCGCAGCCAGCGCCAACCACCGCAGTACCTGCCCCGGCACCAGACGCCACCCAATCCCCGGCCACACAGTCCTCCGCGCAAGCCCCCACTCCAGACGCGACTCAATCTCCGGCTCCGGCCCAGCCCCTTGCGCAGGTCCCAACTCCCGAAGCCACGCCGACGCCCGCTTCCGCGCCCCAGCAGACACCTGCGGCAACCCCGCCCGCAACCGAACCGTCCAGCTCGCCCGGTCCCGCCCAGTCCGGCGCCATCACCGAAGAAGAACTCAAGCAGCAGCTGGTTGGCAAGCAGTCGTACCTGCGCGGCGGCTACCTCGGCGACTCCGTCAACTTCGACGAGCACGGGCACATCGTCGGCCGTTCCTCGCAGGGCTCTTACACGCTCAGCATCGTCCAGATCGACCGCGTCCATCTCACCAAGCACAAGGTCGAGCTCGAAGGCATCCGCTACGGCCTCCACTTCAACGAACAACTGGCTTACGAGGACTCTTCCACCGCCTACGACAAGGTCCGCATCACTCCCAAGAAGAAGGTCGTTCGCCTCACCATCGACCGCGAAATGGTCGTAAACCCGAAAAAGAAAAAGGAACCCGCCAAGGAAAAGGAGAAGGAGAAAGGCAAATCAGTCAAGCCATCCCTTCCGCCCACCCCAGCTGCCGCAGCCCCAAATCCAACCTCGGCAGCCACGCCAGCAGCCCCAGCCACGCCAGCCGCGGCACCGGCGCCAACGGAAGACGTAGCGGCCACTCCGCCCGCGCCTTCAACCCCGCCACCAGCCGCCGCCCCCGATCAGCCCGCCTTGTCCCTATCAACCGCCGCCCCGTCGGCCCCAGCCGCGCCCGTGCCCGGTGAAACCGCGGCCGCACCCGCGCCCCAAGCCTCCTCCGCCGCCGCCTCAGCCGCTACCGAGCGCGCCGAGCTCAGCCCCGCCGACCAGCTCAAGGCCTCCATCGCCGCCACCCCCAAGGCCGAGCGCCCCGCCGACCCCTTGAGCGTGACCACGACGACTTCGCAAGCCCACGCCAACGGCATGCTGCGCGATGCCCTCGATGCCATCTTCGCCCCCGGTCTCGACGACCGCATGATGGCCGCCATGCCCGACTTCTGGAAGCTTTACTACCAGGCCGTTGCCGCCAAGGCCGACTACCGCCCCGCCGACCCCTCCATCCTCCGCCAGAACACCGTCGATGAGAAGGCTCACCTGCTCACCGCCTTCGAGCCCGACTCCAACGAGTTCGCGCAGGCTGCCGGCGTAGCCGGCATGGCCCTCTACCACACTGTCATCGGCGCCGACGGCAAGCCCGGCGAAATCGCCGTCGCCCGCCCCATCGGCTTCGGCCTCGACGAGAGCGCCGTCGCCTCCATCCGCAAGGCCAAATTCTCCCCGGCAGTGAAGGGCGGCCAGCCCGTCCCCGTAATGCTCGACCTCGTCGTCCAGTTCCGCATCTTTTCCAAGCGCACCGCTGCCGTCTCCACCCCCGACCTCGCCGACAAAGACAAGCCCGCCCAACCCCAGCTCCCCGGTCCCTATAGCGTTCCCCACCCCGCCACGCAGCCCCAGTCTCAGTCTCAGTCTCAGTCTCAGTCCCAGTCTCAGGCTCAGTCTCAGTCCCAGTCTCAGTCTCAGACTCAGACTCAGTCCCAGACAAACCCCTGAGTCGCAGCTGAATGACTCCGCATCGCAATCACGGAGCGGAATTTCCGCAGCGATGCGCGGCTTCGCCCCCGCGAAAGGTGAAATGATGGGTCGTTCCAGGCTCGTGAAGAGTTCGAACGGTACCAGCGCGCGACAGCGCTGATCCCGCGGCCCGGGGAGGAGTGAAGATGCAGGACTGGGATGCGCGATTTCTTGAAATGGCGACCCTCGTAGCGAAATGGAGCAAAGACCCCAGCACCAAGGTCGGTGCGGTCATCGCCAAAGGCAAGTTCGTCGTCTCGCTCGGATTTAACGGCCATCCGGCCGGCGTCGAGGACTCTGTCGAACGCCTCGAAAACCGCGAGGTCAAGTACCGCACCATCATCCACGCCGAAATCAACGCCATCCTCTCCGCCCAAAAGCCGCTGGCCGGCTGCACGCTCTATGTCTGGCCCTTCATGCCCTGTTCGCAGTGTGCCTCCATCATCGTCCAGTCCGGCATCCGCCGCGTAGTCACCGTCCCCAGCGACAGCGAGCGCTGGGCAGAGAGCTTCCGCTTCACCGAGGAGCTCTTTCGCGAGGCCGGCGTCGAACTCATCCTGCGTCCCGCATTCCCGAAGGAATAATCCCCGTACGACTGGCCCCATCTCGCCTCGCCGCGCTATCTTCAATCCATGAGTTCCCCACTCCTCAAACTCATCCAGAGCGGCGCCACCGCCGAAGTCGCCGACGCAGTCCAGGCCGACCCCGCCCTGGCCAGTTTCCGCGACCCGCAAGGTGTCTCCGTCCTGCTCTGGTCCGTCTACTTCGGCCAGCCGCTGATCCGGGACTTTCTCCTCGCCCGCCTCGCCGCTGAGGCAATTCCCCTCGACATCTTTGAAGCCGCCGCCACCGGCGACCTGCCCCAGCTCTGCGCCCTGCTCGACGCCGAGTCCGCCCTCGTCCACACCCACTCCGGCGACGGCTGGACCCCGCTCCACCTCGCCGCAGCCTTCTCGACGCCCGAGGCCGTCTCCCTGCTCCTCGTCGCCGGCGCACCGGTCGACGCGCTCAGCCGCAACCCGCAACAGAACCATCCCCTCCACGCCGCCCTCGCGCTGGGCAAGAATCCCGATATCATCCGTCTGCTCCTCGCCCACGGCGCCCCGGTCAACGCCGCACAGGCCGGCGGATTTACACCCCTCTTCTCCGCCGCAGCCGCCAACCGCCGCGATCTGGCCGAATTATTGCATTCTCATGGCGCCGATCCCGCCCAAAAAAGCGATTCCGGCAAATCCGCCGCCGATTTCGCGCGGGAACGCGGCCACGCCGATCTGGCCGCGTGGCTCGATACGCAATCCGCAAAACCATAGCCGCTCTTGGCCCGCAAGCCCCCAACTGTCTCAAAAACTTCCAGTTCTAAGGACCAATGTCACCTTCAATTCGGTCCGTCCCGTCTTACGCCCGTAAGCGGCCAAAGCCAATCGGACAACTGCGTCCGACGTCTGAGACCCTCGTCCCGAATCTTGTAAGATCACCTCCGCTCTCACTCGGCTGCCGCGATCTCCCGCCGCACGTCGTTCGACCACCGTAAAACGCCCGTAAGACAGCTGTAAGACAAGGCCGTCTTACCGCCCAAAATCCGTCACGCACCCCGTCTTGCCGGCTTGCAAGAGGCCCCGCCGCCCCCTCCACCCGTCTCACCCTCACGAGCACCACCGTAAGACAACGCCCCCCTCCAGCTCGCCGCGTCAGACAAAGCTCCGCCCGGCCCCGAGAACCCGCACCCTGGGTCCCACAGAACGTTCCACGCGTCTTACCGGTGTTCCACGCGTCTTACAGCTTGAATTTGAATTTGGTTTGGAAATGCACAGAAAAGCCCGAAATCCCCCCGAAAATCAACCGGAAATCCGCCCAAACTCTGGGACTTCCTTAATCCTCTTCCCGAATGATTTCCTCCAGCTTCGGCTTGTGCTTGCGCTCGCGCCCGGTCCTGGGCTCCGTGTCCACCACGCGCGCGGGCTTGGGCTGGCCCACCCGCTCCCGCGCATTGGCCTTCACCGCCTTGGTCACCGAAAATTTGCCCGCCTTCCGCTTCGTCATCGCCGCTTGCGTTCCCTTGCCGCAAGGTCGAGTATGGATTAGATTCTGTTTCAGGGGAAGAGACAAGAACCATGGATGAACGGGAATTCTTCAACGAGACCACCGAGCAGCGCAGCCACACCCTGACCTGCCCCAAGTGCGGCCAGGCGGGCGAATACAAAGTGACCTGGGTCGTCCGCCGCAAGCGGGCCCAACTGCCCCGCAACGCCGACGAGCGCGACCGCGCCCGTTTCGCCAAGGCCCAGTCCTACATGGTCCGCCGCGACGACAAGCTCTCCTGCGCCAACGTCCGCTGCCGCAAGCCGTTTGAGATTACCCAGCTCCAGTCGCTGGCCTTTCTAAGCGATTAAATTTCGCAGGCAGGCGGAGACTCCGCGGTTCGGAGATCGGCCCGCGGCGGTTCCCGGAGCCAGCTTCCACCCACCCCAACGCCGCTGCATGGTGGGCTTTTGCGCCGTTAATCCGTGCGCAGCGCCTTCACCGGGTCGATAGTTGCGGCCCGCCGCGCCGGAATGAAGCCCGCCAGGCAAGCCGCCACTGTCAGCGTCGCAACCGCGCCTGCCATCACGCTGCCGTTCGCGCTGGTAATTTCATAGAGCTGCGTCTTGATGAATCGAACGCAAAGCAAAGCCACTGGGAATCCGATCGCCAGTCCCAGAGCCGCCTGCAGCATCGCCCCGCGCATCACCATGGCCACTACGCTGCCGCGCGCCGCGCCCAGCGCCATGCGGATGCCAATCTCCGGCGTCCGCCGCACCACGCCATAGGCGGTCACGCCATAAAGCCCGATCGTCGACAGCAGCAGCGCCAGCGCCCCAAACAGCATGGTCAGACGTGCAATCATGCGCTGGTCCGTGAAGCGGTCCGCAATCTGCTCATCGAAGGTCTGAAACTTCACAATCGTAAGGTTGGGATTGATGGCCGAAAGCGTGCTCTGCGTCAGCTTTTCCATTTCGCTCATGGGCCGGTCGGTCTCCAGCACAAGCGCCCCGGCATAGAGCGTTGCGTCTTTGTCGATGGAGACCGGGTCGTCGGCGAAGCGCTGCATCATGGGAATGAAGTACATGCTGTGGTCATGCCATTGCACCGCTGTGTACACCGTATCTTCAACCACGCCCACGATCTCGAAGTCTCCCGACGATTTGGGTCCGGGGGGCCCGATACGCCGCCCGATCGGATTGCTTCCATCCTTGAAAAATGTCTTGACGAACGTCTGGTTCACAACGGCGACCGGCGGAGCGGCCGAGGTATCCCGCGCATCGAATCCGCGTCCCATCAGCACGTGCGTTCCCACCGAATCGAAGTACTCCGCGCTCGCTTTCACATAGGAGGCACTGCCGCTCGAGTCCGGCTGCCCCTGCACCTGCATGGCGTTGCTCCAGTTGTTGTCCTCCATCGGCGTATAGGTGCAGATGCCCACCTTCACCACCCCCGGCAACGCATGGAATCGCTCTTCCATCGTCCGGTAGAGCGCTTCCACCTGCGCGGTTGCGTAACCCGCCGCCTGCGGATTGATGTGCACAATATATCGGTTCTTCGCGTCCAGTTTCAGGTCGGTGTTCTCCAGCTTGCCCAGGCTCTGCGAAAACAAACCCGCGCCCACCAGCAGCACCAGCGAGAGCGCCGCCTGCAGCACCACCAGTCCGCGCTGCAACCAGGAAGCTCCCGCCGCCGTTGTCCGCGTCCCGCTGCGCAGCGCCTCCACCGGGTTCGCCTGCGCCGCCATCCATGCCGGCGCAACCCCGAACAGAATTCCCGTCACCAGCGACAGCCCGAACCCAAATCCGATCACGATCGGCGAAGGGCTGGCCTCGATGGGCACGTCCTGCGCTCCCGGAAACGCCAGCATCAGCAGCATCCGCGCTCCCGCGTAGGCCACTGCCAATCCAACCAGCCCTCCCAACCCTGCCAGCACCACGCTTTCCGTCAGCAGTTGCCTCACCACACGCGCCCGCGTTGCGCCCAGCGCCGTGCGCACGCTGATCTCCATGCGCCGTCCCATGCCCCGCACCAGCAGCAGGTTGGCAATGTTCGCGCAGGCAATCAGCAGTACCAGCCCAGCAATCCACATCAGCAGGCGCAGGTTGCTCTTGTACTGCTCCTGCAGCGCCGTGATGCCCGCCCCGCCCGGCGTCAGCACCAGGTGTACCTTGGCCAGCTTCGGCTTGTTGTCCTGTGTCGAGAAAGTCTTGTACGTGGCAAACACCTGCCTCAGTTGCGCGCTCAGCTTTGCCTCCAGCGGCGCCGTCGCCACGCCCGGCTTCAACCGTCCGATGATATAAAGCCAATTCATATCCCCGTCGTGCACATACGGCGTGTTGGCCAGCAAATCCATCGACTCGATGGGCAGATAGAAATCCGGCGGTGTGCTCGTCACCCGGTCGCCATAGAACCCCTCAGGCGCGATGCCCACCACCGTGACCGGTTTTGTGTTCACCCGGAAGGTGCTGCCCACCACCGTCGCGTCGCCGCCGAATTGATGCTGCCACACGTTATAGCTCATCACCGCCGTAGACGGAGCGCCCCGCACATCGTCCGCATCCATCAGCAGCCGTCCCGCCCGTGGTTGCAGCCCGAACGTCCTGAAGTAGTTGCCGGAGACAAACTCGCCCATCACCGAACGAGCCACCGTCTGCGGTCCCTCCCGGCGCGCCGTGATCGGCCGGTAGCTGTAGCCCGCCTGCATGGCCGCCATCTCTTCAAACTCCGGCGCGTTCTTCTTCAATTGCTCGTAGGTGTCGGTTGAAAACAGCGAGTAGTTGCCGTTGTCCTCCGTTCCGGAATTCACGCAGCAATCGTTTTCATTGCCCAGCCGCACCAGGGTCTTCGGGTCGGCGACAGGCAGATTCCTCAGCAGCACAGAGTTGACCAGCGTGAAGATGGCCGCATTGGCGCCGATCCCCAGCGCCAATGTCAGCAGCACCGTCACCGTGAAGCCGGGGGTCTTCCGCAACTGCCTTAGCGCATACCGCACATCCTGCATCAGCGTGATCATCGTCGCACTCTCCCATGAAAGGCTGGATCGCTTGAATGAATTCCGCAAATCCGGCGAATTCCGGTGCCCGAGGAGCAACAGGTTCGAGCCATTCGGAATCGCCGGAGCCCAAAAACCGAAGATCTCCAAGCAGTTAAAAGCACGTCGCACTCCAAATCTCCAGGTCGCCACTCCCTTGCTTTTCAATCACTTGGAAGACCCACCTGCCGGCCCCACTGTCCACCGGCGTCCAGGACTGTCCAATTGCGAACACCCCGCGCTCCCAGTGGCGCAGCCTGCGCAATCTATGATTGAATCGAAGATGTGCGGAGCCAGGCCCAGTCCCCTGCGACCCGCCCCAACTTCAGGAGAGACACGATGGCCAATTCCCTGCTTCCCCCCGAAGAACGCAACCTGACCCCCGACCAGGTGGAGGCGGTGGACAAACGGCGCGACCTCGGTCACACCTTCCTGGTCATCGCCGGCCAGTTCGCCGTCATCGCCACCATCCTGCTCCTCTGGATCGGCCAGGACCTCTCGTACTCGCCCGGCTGGGCGCACCCCATGTTCTATTACTTCCTCATCGCCATTGCCATCATCGTCGTCTTCGGTCTCTCCGGCATGGTCCTCCGCAAGGGAACCCCACGCATCGACTGACGCCGCGCCATCGCTCCAACTCCCGCCACCGGGAGACAAGAATCTGAAGACCGGCGTGCACAACGGCCCGCAAACGGTATAGCCTGAAGGCTGCCGATGGTCACAGCTTCCCTCCATCCCACACCGTTATCCACCGCCGCCCGGCTCACCGACAGCCACGGCCGCGTCATCCACGATCTGCGCGTCTCCATCACCGACCGCTGCAACTACAAGTGCGTCTACTGCCGCACCGGCGAAGGTGGCGAGATCTACCCCGAACTCGCCATCGAAGAGTATCTCCGGCTCATCCTTCTCTTCGTCTCTCTGGGCATCACCAAGGTGCGTCTTACCGGCGGTGAGCCCCTGCTGCGTCGCGGCCTCATCGAGTTGGTCCAGGAACTGGCGCGCATGCGCACCCTCGCCGGTGACCCGCTCGACCTGGCGCTCACCACCAACGGCCACCTGCTCGAATCCCTCGCCCGCCCACTCAAGGCCGCCGGCCTCGATCGTGTCACCGTCAGCATGGACGCCGTCGACGCCCCCACCTTCGAACGCATCACTCGCGTCCCAGGCAGCTTTTCCAAAGTACTCTCAGGCATCCGCGCCGCCCGCGAGGCCGGCCTGACGCCCCTTAAGATCAACTGCGTCCTGCTGCGCGGGTTTAACGACGACCAGGTCGAGGCCTTCGCCCATTTCGCCCGCCAGGAAGACGTCGCGGTTCGCTTCATCGAGTTCATGCCCCTCGATGAAGGCCGCCTCTGGTCCCCGGAGATCGTCGTCCCGCTCAAGGAAATCGTCGCCCGTATCTCCAGCGTTCTCCCCTTGGTCGAGCTCCCCGCGCGCGAAGCCAGTGAAACCGCCCGCCGCTACGGCTTCTCCGACGGCCCCGGAGAGATCGGCATCATCGCCCCCGTCACCCAGGCCTTTTGCGGCGCATGCAGCCGCGTCCGCCTCACCTCCGACGGCAAGATCCGCACCTGCCTTTTCTCCCAGATCGAGCACGACCTCTACGGCCGCATGCGCGAAGGCGAATCCGATGCCGGTCTCCGCGCCTACATCCACCGCACCGTGCAGGGCAAGGAAGCCCGCCATCACATCGGCGAGCCCGGCTTCCTCAAGCCCTCCCGCTCCATGGTCCACATCGGCGGCTGATTAGAATGCACCGGTCCATGGGCGCGTGAAAACCCCTGCATGTGCGCGCTTTCCTGTCGCAGCGCTCATCCGGATGTGACAGAATGCTCTCAAGGCTACCCCGCCAGGCCAATCCATGACCCACGAGACGGAGAACCGCATCCCGCTCGCAGATCTGCTCGTATTTCACCAGTTGACGCGCTCGCTCACCTCGAGCTTCGACCTGGACACCATTCTGCGCACCATTCTCGAACACATGGAGCGCACCATCGAAGCGGAGCTGTGGACCCTGCTCATGCTCGATGACGCCACCCAGGAGCTCTACTACGCCATCGCCGGCGGCGGCGAGCAGGAAGCTCTGCGCGGCCTTCGAGTCAAAGTCGGCGAGGGCGTTGCAGGCTGGGTAGCCCAGCACGGCGAGACGCTCATCGTCCCCGAGTCCGACCAGGACCCACGCCTGGCAGGCGAACAGGCCGGCCAGATCCAGCGCGTGCGTTCGGTCATCGCCATGCCCCTGCGCGGGCGCAAGGGCACTCACGGCGTCATCGAGATCTTCAACCCACGCGCCGACCGCATGACCGACTACACCATCGCCTTCCTCCACATCCTTGCCGACCACGCCGCCATCGCCATCGAAAATGCCCGCGACGTCGCCAGCATCCAGCAATTGAGCCTAACCGACGACTGCACCGGCCTCTACAATGCGCGCCATCTCTACAACGTCCTCGGCCAGGAACTTGACCTGTGCACTCGCGTGGGAGTTCCCGTAAGCCTTGCCTTTCTCGATCTCGACTGCTTCAAGCTGGTCAACGACGCGCATGGCCACCTGGTCGGCAGCGAACTGCTCGCCCAGACGGGCCGCCGCCTGCGCGAGCTGAGCGGCCCGCGCGACCTCTGCTTCCGCTACGGCGGCGACGAATTCGTCGTGCTCATGCCGGACACCGCGGCCGAGGCCGCCCAAGCCCGCTGCACCGATCTGCTTCGTGCCCTCATGGAGACCCGCTTCTCCATCCGCCCCGGGCTCAGGCTGCGCGTCAGCGCCAGCGTTGGCCTCGCCGCCGCACCCGCCGACGGCCTCGCCGTCCACGCCATCATCGGCGCCGCCGACGCCCGCATGTACGCGGCGAAAACCTCCGGCCGAGGGCACGTCCGCGGCGCATAGCAGCTGGAACGAACAAGGGGCCTGCCCAATGCACCAACGCTCTGTGCACAATCCTTTTCGCGCTCCGGCGGAACCGTCAGTAAAGCGCAGCCCTCATGCCACCGGTTGCGCCGTCTCGCTCTTCTTGTGCGCCGTGCGCGCCGCAAAGTAGATCGACACCACCGTGATGTCGTCGGTCTGGCCGAAGTGCTTCGCCGTCTGGGCAATGTAGCGCGCCGATTCGTTGCTTACCTGCTGCGTGCGCTCAAACCCGAACAGCTCTCCCTGCGCATTCGTCGCCTCCACCACCCCATCCGACAGAAAAATCAGCCGGTCGCCGACGCTGAGCTGAAACTCCGCCTTCGCGTACTGCATGTTGGGGATCACGCCCAGCGGCAGGTCCGCCGCCAGGTCCAACTCGCGTCCATCGCGATACGGGTGCAGGTGCCCTGCATTGGAAATCGTCATCGACCCATCCGGATAGATGCGCGCGCACACGCAGGTGGCAAAACTGGCCGCCGCCTTCTGCCTTGCGCCCGCTCCTGAAATCGCGCCCACCAGCACGTTGTTCAGCCGGTTCAACACCGTCGCTGGATCGTGCGACAACTCATTCCGCAGCGCCCCTACCAGCGTGCTTGCATTCATCGCCGCCTGCAAGCCCTTGCCGCTCACATCCCCCACCACGATCAGCATCGACCCGTCCTGCAGCGGCAGCGCCTGAAAAAAATCCCCGCCCACACCGTTCACCGGCAGGTATGCGCTCTCCAGCATGAAGTTGTGGTTCGACGGCAGCTCCGTTGGAATCAGCAGCGCCTGCACGCTCCGCGCGGCCTCAATCTCAGCAGCGGAACGTTGCTCCTCCTGGCTCACGTGTATGAAGCGGTAGAAGATCACCGCCAGCAGGCTGAACAGAAACACCGTGTACGTAACGACGCTGATGGGAAACTCGACCGGCCCGATGTGAAAATGATGGAACGCAAATCGAGCCGCAATCCAGTTCTTGCTGGCCGCATAATCGAGAACAGTCCCGGTCGAATCCGCCGTGGCCGCCAGGAAAAACGGGAGCAGCATCACGCCGGCGTCAGGCCGTCCCTTGCGCCACGCGCGGAACAGCAGCACCGTCACCAGCACCGTGAACGCGATCTCGGCAGAGACAGAAACGTATTCGTATGCCTGCTGCAGATGAACCAGTGCAAGAATAGGCAGCAGAAGCGCGCAAATCTGAAACACTCGTACAGCCCGGCGATAGTCGCCGCCGGTAAAGTGAAGCACAAACTCCAACGTCACCGCCATGAACACGCGGCCCGCCCACAGGTTGATCACGGCAAACACCGACAGCGGAAGCAGTTCCAGCGCCCACGCGCTCTCGCTTGTCCCCATCAATGCAACGGACAGGCACAGCAGCGCCAGCCACAAATACTCCGCGTGTTTGCGCTGCGCCAGGTAAAGCGTTGTGCCCAGCATGGCCACGCAAAAGAAAAGAAAACTTACCTCGATCCCCGCCAGCAGTTGCTGATCCCACAGCCGATTCTTAGCCGCCGTCAGCCTCTCGGCAATGTCGTCCGGTGCGCCAAGTTCCACCTTGTCCAGAAGCCCGCGCCGAATCGAAGTATCGGACCCGGCCCAGCTCCGAATCGCAATCACTACCGTGCCATCCGCGCCCGGCTGCGGCAGATGCACGATCAGTGGCGGCGACTGATACGCCGACGGCTTCTCCGTCATCCCCCGCGTATGCCCCGCTTCCACGCCGTCTAGATAAACCGCCAGTTGCCCCACCGAGCTGGTGGCCACCAGCATATCCAGCGCCGAGCTTCCCCCGGCATTTGCCAGCTGCGCAATTTGCGGCGCAGGCAACCTCAGCCGGTACCAGCCATACCCCGAGTAAGCGTCGAACCCCTGCTCCGTCAGCGGCTTGCTCAGAACCACCGGCACCCACGACGCGTCGTCGAAGCCCGCATCGGCCCAGCGCGCATCGTCGCCCACCTGAAACCGCCAACCGCCATCCAGTTCCATGGTGCTGTGCAGCCTGGCAGGCGCGGCGTTGTTGACTGAGCTGGCCGCCGGCACAGGCGCAGCCGCTGTAACTCCCGGACTCTGTGCGGCAAGCGAAATCGCGGCCAAGCACCCCGCTGCAACCCAGCACAGTGCCCATCGCGAGGTAAGCTTTGCCGCTCGTGCAACGATCTTCATGCGCATTCCAAGTCTATTGAAGCGCCCCAACAAATCACCACTGCATTGCCGCAATCTTGAGCAACCCAAAGGTTGGTCATCCTGAGCGAAGCGCAGCGGAGTCGAAGGCTTGCCGGGAGCTTGCCGAAGGGGATCTGCGGTTGTTCTTGCCTTTTTTCGCCTCATTCCAACAGGATCGTGTCAAAAGGAAACTACGCCTCTTCGTCCGCAGCCTTCTCCGTGATCTGATCTACGCCCAGCCGCTCCAATTGGTTCCGCCAGTCCAGCGACTCGACAAAACTCTTCGACTCGCGCCAGTTCGCCTCGACGATCACATGCAGCTCCAGATAAACCCGCGTCCCCAGCAGCGATTCGATCTTCCTCCGCGCTCCAGTCCCGATCTCCTTCAGCTTCGCGCCGCCCTTGCCGATCAGAATCGCCTTCTGCCCGTCGCGCTCGCAGTAGATCGCTGCTGCAATCCTCGTCAGCGGCGCGCGCGCCGGCACTACTCCTTTTTTTCGAGGCACAAACGGCACGGGCTCCTCGAATCGCTCAATCACCACCGCCGATGCATACGGAACCTCTTCGCCCGTCTCCACCAAAATGCTCTCGCGAATCAGCTCCGCCACCATGAACCGCTGCGGCTGGTCCGTGTACTGGTCCTCCGGATAGTAACGTTCGCCCTTGGGCAACGCGTCCACAATCTTGCGCACCAGCAGATCGAGCCCATCCCGCTTGCGAGCGCTGACGGGAATAATCTGCGCAAAGTTGAATTGCTTGGTCAGCGTTTCGATCAGCGGCAACAGATGATCCTTCGGGACCAGGTCGATTTTCGTCAGCACCAGAAACACCGGGCAATCCACCTTGCGAATCAATCCAAAAAGAAACTCATCCTCGCTAGCCCAGTTCGTCCGTTCATGCTTGGAGGAAACAACAGCCTTGTCATCCTGAGCGGCCAATAAAGACTTGTCATCCTGAGCGGAGGTCGCCGCAGCGACCGCAGTCGAAGGACCTGCTTCTTCTCTTGATTTATCCGCCGCCCCCTCCAACTGCACGCGTCTCGTCGCATCCATCAGCACCAGCACCACATCCCGCGTTTCCAGCGCCTCGTAGACTTCCTGCAGCATCCGCCGGTCCAGGTGCGACCCGGGTTTATGCACCCCCGGCGTATCCACAAACACAATCTGCGCCGCCGGATGCACACCCTTCTTCGCTTCCACCTCCACCACCCCCGCAATCCGATTGCGCGTGGTCTGCGGCTTGGCCGAGACAATGGCCACCTTTTCGCCCGTCAGGGCGTTCAACAGCGTGCTTTTGCCGGCATTCGGTCGGCCCAGTATTGCCACAAATCCAGATTTCAAGGGGACATGACTCCTGACGATCTA
>Ga0302319_10009596_pt1 | contig 18579 bp, 21 predicted proteins | sample Bog_T0_2_FD_203319 | JGI IMG/M metagenome (GOLD analysis project Ga0302319, IMG submission 203319) | Peat permafrost microbial communities from Stordalen Mire near Abisko, Sweden - Bog_T0_2 | ecosystem: Environmental > Terrestrial > Soil > Wetlands > Peat | place: Sweden: Abisko, Stordalen Mire...
GGCTGGATCGTTAGCCCTAGGCGGGCGGGACACAGGATAGGTATTTTCCGAATCTCCTGCCGGCTGGGTTGGACAGGTAACCTGAAACTGCGAAGCAGGAGCGGACAACATGTCGGAAAAGACCGCCACGGTGCAGTGGCAGGGTGGCGGCAAGCTGGGGCAGGGCAAGATCACCACCGAGACCGGAGCGCTGAAACAATATCCCTATGGGTTCGCCAGCCGCTTCGAGGACGACCGGCGCGGCAGCAACCCGGAAGAGCTGTTGGCCGCCGCCCACGCCGCCTGTTTCACCATGGCATTTTCGTTTGCTTGCGACAAAGCCGGCTTGGCCACCACCGAGATCGACACTGTGGCCAGCGTACGCCTGAGCCAGCAAGGCGAGGGTTTTGCGATCGACCGCATCGCCCTGACGCTGCGGGCCCTCGGTACCGGGGATCGACCCAGCCACCTTCCAGGCCATCGCCGCCAAAGCCAAGCAAGAATGCCCATTATCGAAAGCGCTGGCCGGCGTCGCAGAGATCACCTTGCAGGCGACTCTCGTCTAGTGGTGCCATCGTGGATTGGTTCAGGCAAGACAGCGCCTTAATCGGGGTCAATGCAGCCATGGATGTTCTCGATCAGTCGGTCGATATTTTCCGCGACTTCATCAGCGATCCGAGCTTTCCCTGCGTCGGCGCCAAATCGGCTTTGGCACGCAACGGTTTGCGCATGATCGTCGGTGGCGATTTGCGCTGTAGCAGCGCCGATCGCGAGGTTCTCGCAGCGCTGCAGCAAAAGCCGGAGGCGAGCGCGGCGGTCGCCGAGCTGTTCGCCATCGTGGTGCTTTTTCCGCTGACGCCGCCCTTGTCCGAGATCGCATTCGAGACCTATCTGTGGCAAAGACTGCAAGCCCTGCATGACGCCGATCGCCTCGATTTCGCCTGGGACTCCAGCGTATCCAGCGATCCCGGTTCGGAGAATTTTGGGTTGAGCCTGGGCGGCACCGCTTTTTTCGTGGTCGGCCTGCATCCGGGAGCCAGCCGGCTGGCACGCCGCGCGCCGATGGCGACGCTGGCCTTCAATCCGCACGCGCAATTCCGCCGGCTCAAGCAGGACGGAAGTTATGGGCGGCTGCGCAACACCGTACGCAACCGTGAGATCGCCAACGAAGGCGACCTGAACCCAATGTTGGCCGACTTTGGCGAGGCGTCGGAAGCCAGGCAGTATAGCGGCCGTCGGGTTGCCAGTGCTTGGCAATGCCCGTTCACCACCCGACGCGGCGATCCCTTGTGAAGGGGGTGATCGCTCCCCGCAGCGCCACAGCTTTCGTCCTGTCCAGCGGACAGAGTCTCACTGTCATCGACCCGGAGGGGGAACAGGTCGCCGACCTGGTCGCGTTCAATAGGCACGACGTCAGGGAAGCAATTTCCTCGGGCCGCAGCATCGACTATGCCGGCCGTATCTATCTGAGCACCAGCGACCCACTCTATTCCAACCGGTCGCGGCCGATGCTGCGGATTGTTGCCGACGCGGTCGGGCGTCACGATTTCCTGCTGGCACCCTGCTCGCCCGAGATGTTTCGTATCCTCTATGACGATCCCGACCCCGCTCCAGGCTGTTTCGGCCATCTCGCCGCCGTGCTCGCGCCTTATGGCGTCTTGCCCGATGCGATCCCGACAGCCTTCAATTGCTTTATGAACGTGGCGGTCGACGCTACCAGTGGCACTATTCAGGTGCTGCCGCCGCGCAGCAAGCCGGGCGACAGTGTTGTCTTCCAGGCCGAGATGGACCTGATCGTCGGATTGACCGCCTGTTCGGCCGGCCTGAGCAACAATTTTGCCTTCAAACCAATTCATTTCCGAGTTGAGGACTGATGACCGCCGCCGCGTTTCCGACCGTCGGCCGTTTGGAGCGTTTGCCGAAATGGCTCAATCTGATCCCGATGATCCTGCAGTGGCTGTGGCTGTCGATGCGCTATCGATCGCTGTCGCTGCCCTCGACCGCCAATCCAGCCATTCCGGCCGGCGGATTGGTTGGCGAGGGCAAGCTCGATTATTTTGCCACCATGGGGTCGCATGCGCTGGCCGCCACTGCGCGCTTCGTCGGCATGGTCCATCTTGGCCCTGACAGCGCGGCGCTGGCCCGGGCGGCGATGGCCGAAGCGGGATTGAACTACCCACTGATCGTCAAGCCCGACATCGGCTGGTGCGGTTTCGGGGTACGTCTGGTCGCCAATGACGGTGAACTGGCGGCCTATCTGAGCCGATTTCCGCGCGGCGAGCGGCTCCTGCTGCAGCGTTTTCTGCCGCAGGAGGGGGAGGCCGGCCTCTATTATGTCCGCCGCCCGGGGCAGCGCCGGGGGCGGTTGATTGGTGTCCTGCTGCGCCATTTTCCGCGCGTCGTCGGCGACGGCCGACGCAGTATACGCCAGCTGATGGCGGACGACCCGCGGCTTGGCCGTCTGGGCCGGGACGGCTTGAGCGAGCCGCTTTGCGATATCGCCATCATACCAAAGGCCGGACAGGTGGTGCGCCTGTCGACCATCGGCTCGACACGGGTCGGAGGCCTTTATCAGGATGCCACCGCGATGATCACCGAGGCGATGACCGATGCGGTCGACGCCATCGCCCGTGACATGACCGAGTTCCATGTCGGACGGTTTGACATTCGCTACGACTCGCTGGCGGCGCTGGCGCAGGGATTGGGGTTCACTATTTTCGAAGTCAATGGTGCCGGGTCGGAAGCGGTACATGCCTGGGACCCGAAATTCAGCTTGCGCGAGGCTTATGCCATCGTTTTTGAAAAGCAAAGGCTGCTGTTCGAAGTCGGTGACGCCATGCGACGACGCGGCAACCCGCCCATCAAGCTGGCCATGCTGGCCCGGCTGCATTTGCGCCAGCAACAGCTGATCAAACGCTATCCTCTGTCGAATTGACGGTTACCGGCCGGTTCGCCACGTGCTAGTTTGGCGTGATTACAGCTGTGCGGCGACGGTGACGAACCATCAACCAAACGAAAGGCAGACGCCCGCGCGTCGCTTGGTCGCGATTGTCATGGGTGTTTCCGGGTCGGGCAAAAGCACCCTTGCCCAGGGCCTCGCCGCCTTGCTCGGTTGCCCGTTCCAGGACGGCGACGAACTCCATTCGGACGCCAATATTGCGAAAATGCGGGCAGGCTTACCGCTCAGCGACCAGGATCGATGGCCCTGGCTGGCCGACATCGCTCACTGCATTGAGAACTGGCGGGCGCGCGGCCAAGGCGGCGTGGTGGCCTGTTCGGCGTTGCGGCGTTCCTATCGCGACAGGCTGGTCGGTGACCGTTCCGCTATCGCACTGATCTATCTGCGCGGATCCATCGGTTTGCTGAGGGCCCGCCTGGAAGCGAGGAAGGGACATTTCATGCCGGTCGGACTGCTGGAGAGCCAATTCGCCACGTTGCAGGAGCCAACCGCCGACGAACATCCGATCGTCGTCGATGCCGATGGTCGGCCGAGCGATATTCTGGCCGACATCGCGCGCCGCCTGGCGCTCCCGACCGAACCCGCGAGAAAAACTTAATTTGTCTGCCCTCCTATGGTAACCGATGGCAGTTCCCGGGAGAATCGCTTGATGCCGACATCCGAAATCCTGCCGCCGACGCGCGATTCGCCCTCCCGTCTGGTGCTGCGGCGGCCGGACGATATGCATGTGCATCTGCGCGACGGCGCGATGCTGGCGCGGGTGGCGCCCTTTACCGCCCGCCAATTCGCCCGCGCGGTGGTGATGCCGAACCTCGATCCGCCACTGACCAGTCGGGCGGCGGCAACCGCCTATCGCGGCCGCATTCTGGAGACGGTCGGTGCCGATGCCGGCTTTACCCCGCTGATGACCTGCTATCTGACCGATGCCAGTGGCGCCGACGAGATCGTGCGCGGTCATGCCGAGGGCATCTTTTTTGCCGCCAAGCTCTATCCGGCGCATGCCACCACCAATGCAGAGCATGGCGTCACCGACATCGGGCGGATCACGCCGGTGCTGGAGGCGATGCAGAAGGCTGGCATGCCGCTTTTGCTGCATGGCGAAGTGACCGACCCCACAATCGACATCTTCGATCGCGAAGCGGTTTTCATCGATCGGGTGCTGGCGCGGCTGGTGGTCGATTTTCCCGATTTGAAGATCGTCATCGAACATATCACGACGCGCCACGCCGTCGATTTCGTGCTGGAGAGCACCGCCAACCTCGCCGCCACCATTACCCCGCACCACCTGCAGATCAACCGCAACGCCCTGTTCGAAGGCGGCATCCGCCCGCATTTCTATTGCCTGCCGGTCGCCAAGCGCGAGCAGCATCGGTTGGCCTTGCGCCGCGCCGCCACCTCCGGTTCGCCGAAATTTTTTCTCGGTACCGACACGGCGCCGCACACACTGGCGCGCAAGCAATCCGCCTGCGGCTGCGCCGGTATTTTCAACGCGCCTTTCGCCATCGAATGCTATGCGCAAGTGTTCGACGAAGAAGGCGCGTTGGGCCGTCTGCAGGGTTTCGCCGCCGAGCAGGGCGCGAGATTCTATGGCTTGCCGCTGAATCAAGGCGAGATCGTGCTGGAACGCCAGGCGGTGCAGGTGCCGCCAACCCTGCAGGGTCCCGACGATTCCGCGCTGATGCCGTTTCGCGCCGGCGAGTTTTTGCCGTGGCGGCTGGCCGCGGTCATCCCGCCAGCAGCGGAAAGGTAACGCCGATCGCCCAGGCGAAGGCCACCGCGTTGGCGAGTCCCGCCACCCACGGATGGCCGGTGCGGCGATATACCCATCCGCTCAACAGGCCGTAGACCAAAAAAAACAGCAGGATTACCGGCAGGATGATGACGAGGAAAAATAGCTGTTCGAAATCCAGCGCGACCGCGAGCGCAAGCGACAGCAGAAACGCGACCTTGGTCATCACATAGGCGCCGCGCGGCGCCGAGACGGCACGCGTCAGCCACTCGTCGGCGCAGAAGAAGGCCAGCGTGCCGACCAGCATCAACAGCACCAGAATCCGACGTTCCGGTCCGGGCACGAAAGACGTCAGATAACTGTCGATCGGCCATACCAGCCCGACAAAACCAAAGGCGATGACGGCAAGCGCGGCGCCGGCAAAGGCCGGCAGCGAGACAAGGCTTGGCAGGGCGCGGGCGTCGTCACGGCCGACCCAAAGCAGGCAGAGCGCGGTCAAGAGCCCATACAGCGCGAAATGCGCCGCCAGATAGTCGCCCACCAGCACCGGCAGAAAATGGGTCGGCAGCAGCCGCAAAACCAGCGGCGTGACCAGCATAGGCAGCAGCAAAGGCAGCCACAGCCGCCGCCATCCGGGCTTTTGCTGGGTAGTTTGCAATACCGTCGGGACCGCGAGGCGCGGCAACAGCCTCGTCAAGGGGTAGGCCAACAGCACGCTGCCGGCGAGCAAAAACAGAATCCAGCGACCACGAGCGTCGAGCACGGGCGGTCGGGTGCGCAGTGTGCCGAAGGCCTGGTCGAGCCAGGCCAGTGCCTCGCCCAGACTGTCACGGCTGAACAGGACGCTGACATGCTCACTGGTGGGGATGAAACTGACACGTCGGCCGGTTCCCCCTGCCACATCGCCATAGGTGATGCCCGGTGCCGCCGCCATTGGCTCGATCGCGAGCGCGATGGCCCGCAACGCCTCCTGCTTGAGACGGGATTCCCAATCGCCGACGATGACCAGCAGATCGGCCGGCCTGGTCGCGGTAACCGCAGGCGAGAACATCGAGACGGCGATGGTGGCGGCGATATCGGGCGTGGTTTGCGCGAAGCGGACGACGATGTCGGACGCCATCGAGTGGCCCAGTACCGCCAGCCTGCCGTCGCCGAGCGGGCGGGCAAAGGCGGCGACGCGCGCTGTCTCCTGCACCAGCAGCCGCGTTGCCCCGGTCTCGTCGGTGATGCTGCCGCTCAGCGGCTTGGGATTGCGCCCATGCCCGGGGAAGTCGAAGGTTACGGCGATATAGCCGTTGCGCGCGAAGCAGAGCGCGAATGATTGCATCAATTGTTGTGATCCGGCGAAACCATGCGCGATCACCACCACGGGACCGAGCGCCTTGGACAGCGGGCGATAGATCATCGCCGGTGTCGAATCGATGGTGACCGCGCTGATCGCGACACCCGTCTGCGCCAGATGGAGCTGCCAAAGTGCCGTCGCGATGGCGAAGACGGCGAACACAATCAGTACCGGAGTGAATTTCATCGGGCCCGCCGCAAAGGTTCGGAAGCCGATGAGTATAATCCGAGTCTTTCCAGCCTGGGGGCGTCAAATCAGTCTCTCGCGCAGGGTCGATTTTAAAATCCACGGCGGACCGCTTCACTCCGGGTCGGCCAGCGCAGGAAGGGTTCGCTATGATTGCGTCGCATAATCTGGTCAAGCCGGAAGTCACCGTTGCCGTGCTGGCTTACGAGATCAATGCGATTGCACTGACGGTGGCCGCGGAAGCGGAAAGTCTGGTGCGCGGCAATGACACTGCCGAGCGCGATGCCTATCTCGTCTGCGTCGAAATGGCCGGCCAGCTGAACGCCTTGATCGCACAGCTACGCTACGCCGCTGCCATGCTGCGGTTCTTGCGCCAGGGCGACCAGGCGGTGCCCGGACAGTCCGATTTCAGCTGAGCTAAAATAGCCCTTAGCGCCGGGCGCTCGAGGTCGGCTCGCAAGTCTCGCCTTCCATCTCCGCGGAGCATCGCTTCGCTTCGCGTGGCTGCGCCACCCGCGTCGACTCGTTCGCTTGGTTTCCGCGCAAACGCTTGCGCGCGGCGCCAGTCGGCGCCGAGCCGCCCCATTTCATCCTCTTTCTGTCGGCACCGCAGTGCCGGTGGGCGGCTACTTCCCAGCTGTGGCGAACTGGGTCTGCCAATAGGCATCGATCTTGGATTTGGGCAAATCGGCCGGTCCCGGACCGGTCAGCTGGGATTCCTTGACGCGCGGGGCGGCCGCCAAAATCGGCGCCGTGCTGTCGATCACCAGCAGAGTCTGGCTCGGGGTAATCTTGAAATCCTCCCACGGCACCGGCACCCGCTTTTCGTCGATGCCCAGGAATCCGCCATAGACGATGACCAGATAGGCGATTTTGCCGGAGGTCGGGTTCAACACCAGATCGTCGATACTGCCGAGCGATTGGTTCTGCGTCGTGCGAACGTCCATACCCAGCAGTTGTTCGGAGCTCAAGGCCAGCGAGGCCGTCGTCACCGGCTGAGCCGCCCCGATCTGCAACCGGCGCCAGGCATCGGCATCGACCAAGGGCGCGCTCTGGCCTTTCAGTTGGGCGAGGTAAACCTGGTAGACGTCGCGGGTGGCGGCCAGCACGGCTTCGCAGGATGTCTGCTGGCCACGGCTGGCGAGGATCTTGGCGGCGGCCAGCAGCACGCGAACCTGATGGCCGGGCCGGGTAAAGTGATAGTCGTCTCCGGCAATCGCCGACGGACCGTACATCGGATAACCATAGCCATAGCCATCCATCGGATAGCCATAACCATAGCCGGTCGCCCCCAGCCAATAGCCGTCCTTGTCCAGATGGCTGTCGAAATCTTGAAGATCCTTGTGGCATACCGCGGCTTTTGCCGCATCGCCGTTGCCGTCTGCCGCCCGATCTTTAGCCACTGCCAGCGGGCCGGCCAGCGCACAACACAAGGCAAGCGCCAAACGCGCGGCGCAGGTCGATTGAAAAATCATGTCAGGCTCCGTTGTCACTCGAACTGCCATATGCAGGCGCACCTGCCTTCGCAGAATCGGTTAAAGGCAACCATAGGCCGGGACGCCGACCACGATCCCGGGAGCATAGATCACCGGCGGTGCACAATAATAAGGCGACGGGTAGACCACCGGCGGCGGACCGTAATAGCCGCCGCCCCAACCTCCGCCATGATAGCCTCCGCCGTGGCCACCGCCGCCATGCCCGCCGCCACCGCCGCCATGTCCGCCACCACCGCCGCCATGCCCAGCACCGCCACCGCCATGTCCGCCACCGCCGCCATGCTGTCCGGCCGTCGCCGGGGCGACCGCCACGGCGAAAGCGAAACAGACGACGGCAAGCAGGCCGAGTGTGCGTCTCATCGAGCGCTTAGAAAAAGGAGAGTGGGTAGCGGTCATGGCGACCTCCGGTGACGAAAAATGAACATGCCGGGACCTTCGCCCGTCGCAGTCAGGGGTCAGCTTTTCGGAGGGGGTGCCCGATGTCCGAAACTCTGGAAGACATGGTCGGCGACAAGTTTCTGCGATTGAGGCATCGAGTCATAGAGGGTCGAAAACGACTCAATCAGGGACTTCAATCCATCGACATGTGCCTGAGTGAATTTTTCATAGCGCCTCAAATCGTCCACGGCGCTGACGGTTTGCGCTGTCGTTTGCGACCCTTCCGCCACCAGCTTCTCCATCGCCGCGTGATTATCGCGCATGGTCTGGGCCACGGCGCTCCAGGCGGCTTCCTGATCGGCGGTGATCTTGAGGTCCGCGTGGAGGGCGCTGATGCGCTGCTCGACGCTCTCATGCTTGGCCCCGGCGTGATGCGCTGCGGCGTGGGTAGCGCGCGGCGCGGCAGCGTCAGTGCTTTGCGCCGCCAAGGGCAGGGCTATGACCGCACTGCCGAGCACGGCCACCCCGGCGAAACTACGCAAGGCAGGTATCAGGGTTGCGGTCTTGAAGTCGAGAAATGTCATCGGAATTCCCTTTGCCAAAATAGCCGACCGCCGCCTCGCGGCAGCGGCAGGGGTTGATCGCAGGACGACACAGTAACGCTGCGCCGTCATCGCGTCTGGCATCGGAAACTACCCAGTGCGAGGCCCGCGTCTAGGTAAACTCCGAGGATAGGCAGCGCGATCTTGTTTGGCTAATGTATGGGTACTGACCGGATTGGTCATGACCACTCCCCCCGTGGTCGCTCGGCGCTCGAAATCCCCCCCTCGAACCGCCGGCACAATACCGCCGGCCCACCTTTCCCCGCTGGGCCGGCGGGATTTTGCGTGGGTCAGCTTCGACTTCCCGGCGGCTCCAGCCTGACCAGGATCGGGCGGTGATCCGAATTTCCCCTCGCCAGCGCGCGTGCCTCGCAGCATTCGAGATCGCGTATGAAGCAACGGTCCAGTCGAAGCGGCAGCACGCGGCCAGCCCAATGGGTCGTTTTCCGCGGTCCGACTTCACGAAAGCCCAGACCGGGAGACGGTCCCACCATATTGCAATCACCGAGTACGGCGGCCCGCGCCGGCAGGATCGCGAAAATCTGGCGCAATTGCCGACGATTGAGCCATTGGCCATGGGACAGATGCACATTGGCGGCAGCCAGCTCCGGCAAATCGAGCAGTTGACAGACCCTTTTGACGATCAATCCCGGTTCCAGCAAAAGTGTAGTGGGCGCAGCCCGGAACGGGCGCGGACTCCAGGCGGCCAGACCGTGCCGTCGCTCGGGCAACAGATGGCGGGCGCAATAGCCGCCCAATCGGGCCGGCAGGGCGTCGATCGATCGCGTCGCTTCCTGCATCAGCAGCAGATCCGGCGCCTCTTGCTCCACCAGGCGCACGACCTCGTCGAGGCAGGCGCCGCTGCGGTGCAAAAGATTCCAGCTGATGATCTTCATTGCGGTCGGGTCCGGTCGGGCACCTTGGTTCGGCGCAAACCGCGGGCGCGCAGCAGGAGACTGACCCCCACCCAGGCCGCCGCGGCACCGATCGGATAGGCGACCAGCCGCGGCAACAACAGGGTGGCAACGCCAAACAGCATAAGCAATATGCCGGCTGCAGCGATGAAACGCCATTCCGACGCGCCGATCACGCGATGCCGCGCCAGTGTCGCACCCACCGCGCTGCCGAGCCCGACCGCGGTGGCAAGCAGCCGACTGGCGCTCCCCCGCCCACGATAGCGGGGCGGGCCAGCGACCTCGTCTGAAGTTTTGTTTTTGGATTCGAGCAGGACTTCCGTGGCATTTTCGAGATCCCGCCGATATTGCGCCTCCATCTCGCGGGCCAGGCTTTCGTCATGGATGGTGACGTCCAGTTCGCGGTTGCTGATCCAGCTGGCGAGATTGGAATTGCTGGAGCCGACGCGCGACCAACAGCCGTCGGCGACCGCGGATTTGGCGTGCATCATCGGCCCATTCCATTCGAAAACCCGCACGCCGGCCTCCAGCAGGGGACGATAGGCGGCGCGCGATATCGTGCGCACCAGTTTGAGATTGCTTGCATTCGGCACCAATATCCGGACATCGACACCGGCCTGGGCGGCGGCGGTCAAGGCGCGCACATAGCCGGTGGTGGCGACGAAATAGGCGTCCCAAAGCCACAGCGACCGCTCGACGATTTCCGCCACCAGCTGTTCCAGACGGTAGAGACCCATACTGTCGGGTTGGCCGGCGATGATCCACACCGCGATGCCTCCCGCCGGCGTTTCGGGGTTGGGCAGCGGCGGTTCACCCGTCGGGATGACGGCGCCGGCGCCGGCGCTGTGCCAGCTGTCGGCGAAGGCCTGCGACAGATAGGCGGCGGCCGGTCCCCGCAGTTCGATCGCGATGTCGCGCCAGCCGGGAATACCGTGCACCGGATCGCCCAGCCAGTCCTGGGCGATGCACAATCCGCCGGTGAAACCGATGCTTCCATCGATGCACAGCACCTTGCGGTGGTCGCGACTGACCCACTGTAACGGATTGCCGAGCTGCGGCGGATTATAGCAGCGCACCTCGACACCGGCGCTGCCGAGGGCGCGCCAGAAGCTGCCCGGTGTCTTGCTGCGGCAGCCGAGCCAGTCATACAGCACCTTGCAGCGGACCCCGCGCTTGGCCGCCGCCGTCAAGGCGTCGGCGAAGCTTTGGCCGACCGCATCGGCTTTGATCAGATAATTCTCCAGCTCGACGCTTCGCTCGGCGGCCGCGATGGCGTCGAGCCAGACCGGATAATTGCCGGCGCCATCCTGCAGCAGGCGCACCTGGTTGCCGGAAAACGGTCTGGCATCGGCGACTCGGCAGAAGGAACCGCTGGCCAGCGCGTCCAGCGTACTGTGTCGCGCGGCCGGCGGCGGGGGGTGATCCTGGTCCATAACCGACAGGGTTCCGACAAGTGGCGCGGTGCAGGCCTTGCGCCGACCTTACATCGAATAGGCCAGCGCGGAAACCGACTTGATGTCGCGGCCCGGCGACGGGCAGGCCATCTATTGATCGGATCGACCTGCCGGAGCCAGCGATCTAGAGTCCTGACAGTGTTTACCGAAGGCCATTGCGGAGTCCGATATGCTGAGTCGACTGAAAATTGCAGCCCGTCTGCTGCTGGGATTCGGCATGCTGACCCTGCTGATCGCCGCGATGGGCGGGATGACTGTCTTTACCGGACAGCGGGGAGAACGCAGTCTCGACACCGTGGCGCGTGTGACCGGCAACCAGACTCTGATCGAGCGCTTCGAGAAGCGCTTCCAGGAAGGGCGCAGTGAAGTCTGGAAGGCGCTCGCCACCGGCGACGAAGTGCATTGGCAAAAGGCGACGGCGGCCTTCAAGATCGCCCACCAAAAGCATGAACAACTGTTGACGACCACGCTCGACCCGGCCCGCAAACAGAAAGCCGTCGAGGTCATGAAGGTCATCGAGTCGTTCGAAGCCAAACTTCCGCAATTGCGCGACCTCAAGGGCAAGAACGCTGTGTTCGATACCGCCGACGGCAAGGCGGCGATGGCTGAGATGGCAAAAATCTCCCAGGAAGTCGACGAGACAGGCGAACAACTTGCGGGCGCTTACGACAAGGCGGCCACAGAGTCGATCGCCACGGCGGATACCGAGAGCAATCTGATGATCGAATGGGCGATCGGCCTGGGTATCGCCAGCGTGTTGCTGGGCGGCATCATCGCATTTGCCTCGGCGCGCTCGGTTACCCGTCCGATCATCGCCATAAAAGGATGTATGGAAGCGCTGGGCAACGGCGATATGACGGTTCAGGTGCCAGCGGTGGAGCGCCGCGACGAGATCGGCGCCATGGCCCGGTCGGTGCAGTTTTTCAAAGACGGCCTGGTGCGCATCAAACAGTTGGAAGTCGACCAGGAACGCCAAAAACAGCAGGGTGAGGCAGAACGCAAGCAGGCATTGTTGCAGCTGGCGGAGGCCTTCGAAGCCCAGGTGGGTGCGGTGGTGAACACGGTAACCAGTGCTGCGGTGGAACTGCAGGCCTCGTCGAAGCAGATGGCGGCGACGGCAACCGAGACCAGCGCGCAGGCGACCACCGTCTCGGCGGCCGCCGAGCAAGCCTCCAGCAATGTGCAGACGGTAGCCTCGGCCACCGAGGAATTGTCGTCCTCGATCAACGAGATCGCCAGCCAGGTCGAGCGCTCGCGGATGGTCGCCGACCGCGCCGACCGCGAAGCCAAACAAACCAGCGAACTGGTCGAGCGCCTGTCGGTCAATGTCGCCAGCATCGGCGAAATCGTGGCCCTGATCAACGACATCGCCAGCCAGACCAATCTTCTCGCGCTGAATGCCACCATCGAGGCGGCGCGCGCCGGTGATGCCGGCAAGGGCTTCGCCGTGGTGGCGGCCGAGGTCAAGGGTTTGGCCAACCAGACCGCCAAAGCCACCGACGAAATCGGTTCCAAGATCGCCGCCGTGCAAAGCGGCACTGCCGACGCCGTCAAGGCGATCCTGTCGATCTCCCAGGTGATCAGCGAGATGGGCGGGATCAGCGCGTCGGTGGCGTCTGCGGTCCAGGAACAAACGGCGGCGACCGGCGAAATCGCGCGCAATATCGACCAGGCGGCGATCGGCACGCAAGAGGTGTCGCGCAATATCGGCGGAGTCGAGACCGCCGCCCGGGAAACCGGCCAGGGTGCCGTCCAGATCAACGAAGCTTCCGGCGAATTGTCGCGTCAGGCCGATTTGCTGAGCCGCGCGGTATCCCGATTCCTTGGTCAGGTGCGCGCCTAGCCTGTTCCGCTCGGTCGGCCCTTCTCGTCGGCGCCGTTTCGCGTTAGCTTCCTTACCGGCAAGGCGGCAAGCGAGGAGCGGGTTGATGAACAGAGTCGGTAGACAAGGCGAAGTTCGGCGGGCGCGGTTGGCGCGTTCGCCCTGGCGCGTGGCCTTGGCGCTGGGCACCCTGCTCACGCTCGCCGCCTGCGGCGGCGAGGACATCCACGTCGAACGCGCCGCCGCCTTGCCGAGCGACGCCGAAGTGGCTCCCTTCGTGGTGTTGCGCGCCAAGGCGCAGAGCGGCGCCAAGGATTTCGACAAATATGCCGATCATATCGCCGGCGATCTGGCGGCCAAGGGTTTCACCAGGGTCGATCAGCCGGCCCAGGCGCGCTACGCCGTGATGTTTTCCTATGACGGCGACGGAGCGGGCTGGATCTATGAGGAAGGCAGTCTCAGCCGCAAGGACAGCAAGCGCGACGAAAATTCGGTGGACCGTACAGTGTCGATCATCCTGTTCGATCTGACCCGTCCAAAGCGCACCGACGAACAGGTATTCGCCGGCCGGGCGCAATGTCTGGTCGAGACCACGACCCATGATTCGGTGTTGGTGCCGGCGCTGTTCGACGCCGTGCTACGCGATTTCCCCGGCAGCCGCCGCGAAATCTATACGGTCGGTCTGCCCAAGTTCTAGCCGCCGACGGCCACCATGGCGCGACTCAGCCGGGCAGGTCGCCCAGCACGGCGGCGGCGTCGAGCGTGACCCCGACCGCCTGGATGACGGCGCCGATGCGTACAACATTCTGCACCAGTTCCTTGCTGGCGCCCTTTTTCAGCAGCACCGCCTCATGCGCTTCGAGGCAGCGGCCGCAGGCATTGACGGCAGACACCGCCAGACACCACAGTTCGAAATCAACCGGGTCGGCGCCATGCTGGGCCAGGCCATTCATGCGCAAACGGGCCGGCATGGTCTTGTAGTCCGGGCTCTGATGCTCGATCAGGTGGGTGAAACGGTAATAGACATTGTTCATCGCCATCAGTGCGGCGGCGGTTTTGGCGGCACTGAGTCCGGCGGCGTCGAGATGCAGGGCGGCCTCAGCGGCGATTTCGCGTAACAGCACGGCGCTGCGCGAAGCGATGGCGCAGGACAGCGCGGTGCCCCAGATTTGCGCCGGGGTCATGCCCGGCGTCGTCAGCACAGTGCCAAGGTTGAGCTTCAGATCCTTGGCATAATCGGGCAAAGCGTCTTTCAGACGATCGATCGACATAACGGTTCCTTTCCGGGGTTGAAGGGGACATCGGCGGGTCGGGCCGGGGCCTCATCGTCCCCGGCCCGCCAAGCTTCAGGCGGCGATCGGCTGGTCACCCTTCTGCCAATTGCAGGGGCACAGCTCGTCGGTTTGCAGTGCATCGAGGGTGCGCAGCACTTCCGCCGGATTACGGCCGACCGACAGATCATTGACCGAGACCCAGCGAATGATTCGCTGCGGGTCGACGATGAAGGTGGCGCGCAGCGCGACGCCGGCGTCATGCGCCAGGATGCCGAGCGCGCTCGACAATTCGCGCTTGTTGTCGGCCAGCCAGGGAAAGGACACCGGCTTCAAATCGGCGTGATGCGCATGCCAGGCGGCATGGACGAAGTCGCTGTCGGTCGAGGCGCCGATCAGCACGGCGTCGCGGTCCTTGAAATCCTTCTCGATCTGATGGAAGCCGACGATCTCGGTGGGGCAGACGAAGGTGAAATCCTTCGGCCAGAAAAACACCACCAGCCATTTGTCGCGGTAGGTGTCGTTGCTGACCGCGTGAAAATCCTTGGTGTGGTCGGCGCCGGTTACGGCGGTAAGATGGAATTCGGGAAATTTGTCGCCAACGGTCAACATGATGCACGTCCTTGTTCGAGGGTTCAGTCTGAGGGAGTGACTTATTAGAATAATTCTAATTCGTAAAACAATATGGCGCAGCCGGTCGTCGGGGTCAAGCAAGCTTTTTTGCTTCGGCCGGCGGCCGGCCGGGATATCGGCGGCAGAAGCTGGATTTGTCAGGCTAAATAGAGTAACACGCTTTCGGCAGTTTGGACCGGTTCGGCGGATTTTCATCGAGACAAGAACATGAATCAATGCCCCTGCGGCAGTGGCAAAGCATTCTCCGCCTGTTGCGCCCCGATCCTGGCGGGCGCCGCCGCCACCTCGCCGGAAGCGATGATGCGGTCGCGCTATTCCGCCTATGTGTTGTGCGACGTGCCGCATCTGGAGCGCAGTCTGGCGCCGGAGTCGCGCCATGATTTCGATCCTGCCGCGACCGAGCACTGGGCTAAATCGGTCGAATGGCGCGGTTTGCAGATCCTGTCGACCTTTGTCACTGGCGCCGACCAGGACCGCGGCCAAGTCGAGTTTGTTGCCAAATTCCTGCAAGACGGCGCCCTGCAGACCTTCCATGAACGCGGCCGATTTCGCCGCCATGACGGTAGCTGGGTCTATGTCGATGGCGACATGATCCGCGCGCCGGTGGTGCGTGCTACCCCAAAACTCGGCCGCAACGAGCCCTGTCCCTGCGGAAGCGGCAAGAAATACAAGCATTGCTGCGCCGGCAAGCCGGCACTGACCTAAGTTTGGCCAGCCGGGAGAGCAATCTGTTCGCCGCGTTTCAGGCGGCCTTTCCCGAGGACCGTAGCCGGACCTGTCTGATCGCAGAGGGAGGGCGCGCGTTCAGCTATGGCGATCTGGAGACCGCCAGCGCCCGCTATGCCGCGCTGTTGCGGCTGCATGGCGTGGCGCCGGGCGATCGCGTCACCGCACAAATCGACAAATCGCCCGATGCATTGTTTCTCTATCTCGCCTGTCTGCGGGTGGGCGCCATCTTCATGCCGCTCAACAGCCTCTATACCGAAGCGGAACTCGACTATTTTCTGTCCGACGCCGAGCCGCGCCTGGTGGTGGGCACACCAAAGGCCTGCTCCTGGTTGCGGCCTCTGCTGGCGGACCGTGCCATTCTGCTTAGTCTCGATGCCGAGGGGGCGGGCAGTCTTGCCGAACAGGCGACGGCGCTGGCACCCGATCCGATACTGGCCGCCACCAGCGACGCCGATGTGGCGGCCATGGTCTATACCTCCGGCACCACCGGCCGTTCGAAAGGGGCGATGCTGACGCACCGCAATCTAATCGCCAATGCGCGCACCCTGACCAAGCTGTGGGGCTTTTCCGATCGTGACGTGCTGCTGCATTGTCTGCCGATTTTCCATGTCCATGGTCTGTTCGTGGCACTGGGCTGTGCCCTGCTGTCGCAGGCCAGGATCCTTTTCCACGCCGGCTTCGATGCCGAACGCGCGCTGGCGGCAATGGCGGAGGCCACCGTCTTCATGGGTGTGCCCACTTATTATACCCGGCTGTTGGCGCTGCCCGGACTGAGTGTCGCGCGGATGGCACCGATGCGGCTGTTCATTTCCGGTTCGGCGCCGTTGCTGCCGGAAACCTTCACTGCCTTTAGACAGCGCACCGGGCATGTCATTCTCGAGCGCTATGGCATGACCGAAACCGGCATGAACTGCTCGAACCCGCTCGACGGTGAGCGAAGGATGGGCACGGTGGGGCTGCCATTGCCCGGGGTCGAATTGCGCATTGCCGACGAACTGGGCGGTAAGCTGCCGGCCGGCGCCGTCGGCATCGTCGAGGTGCGCGGCGACAATGTGCTGAAAGGCTATTGGCGCAATCCGCTCAAGACGCGCGACTCTTTTCGCGACGACGGTTTCTTCATCACCGGCGATGTCGCCCGCCAGGATGCCGACGGTTATGTGACGATCGTCGGGCGCGCCAGCGACATGATCATCAGCGGCGGCTACAATGTCTATCCCAAGGAAGTGGAAACCCTGTTGGACTCCCTGCCCGGGATCGTCGAATCGGCCGTGATCGGCGTGCCGCATCCCGATTTCGGCGAAGCCGTGGTAGCGGTGATCCGGCGGCAGAGTGGACAACAGCCATTGCCCGAGGCCGATCTCATTGCCTGCCTGCGGCAAAAGCTGGCGGCCTTCAAGCTGCCGAAAAAACTGGTGTTCGTCGAGGATTTACCGCGCAATGCGATGGGCAAGGTATTGAAAGCCGAGCTGCGCCGCACCCATGCCGGACTATTTCAACCGTGACCCTGATTTCCGCCCTTGTCCTGCTCTTGCTGGCTTTGCCGGTGCTGGCCTGGGCGATCAATCGCCTGGCGCCACGGCAGGCTGCCGGCTGGCTGCTGCGGCTGCAGCGCCACCTGGCCGGGCTGTCGGACCGCAAGATCAAGCTGGGGACCTTGCGCATCGTCTATTCCGAAGGCGGACAGGGCGAACCATTGCTGCTGTTGCATGGTCTTGGCGCCGATCGTACCACGTTCGAGCGGGTCGCCGGCGCGTTGACCGGCAGTTACCATCTCTATATCCCGGATCTTCCGGGCTTCGGCGCCAGCGGCCGACCCGAAGACGGCGATTACGGCATCGACGCCCAGGTGGAACGCGTCGACCGGCTGGTGGTTGCGCTCGGGCTGGACAAGTTTGATCTGGGCGGCAATTCGATGGGGGGTTGGATCGCCGCCGCCTATGCCGCGCGTTTTCCCGGCAAGGTGCGCAGCCTTTGGCTGTTGGCGGCGGCCGGCACCGGAGAGATGCTGCAGACTCAGGCGGTGATAGCCCGCCAGCAGCGCGGCGCCTATATTCTGCTGGCGCGTGACAGGACCGAATTCAAGGCGGTGTTGCGTTTGATCTTCACGCGAACGCCGTCGCTGCCCTACTGTATTCTGCAGGTCGCCAGCCAGCGCTCGGCCGCTTATTTTCCACTGCATGCCAAGATCTTCGACCAATTGCTGGAAGACGGCGAAAAGCACCGCCTGGAGCCGCACTTGCCGCAGGTGACGGCGCCGACCCTGCTGGTGTGGGGGGAGGACGACAGAGTGGTGCCGCTCGCGGTGATGCAGTGTTTCCAACGCTTGCTGCCGCATGCCAGCGCCGTGCTGATGAAGGGCGTCGGTCATGTGCCGCAGTTGGAAGCACCGCGCCAGGTGGCGGCGGATTACCGGCGCTTTCGCGCCGGGATTGACAGGGGTGAGGGGCCTCGCCACTCTGGTGAGACCGACGAATATTTGAAGGGGTAGCACCTATGCTTTCCGCCAGAGGCAAATACGGCCTGAAGGCAATGATTCATCTGGCGGAACGACAGGGAGCCGGTGGCATCCAAGGGGCGGCGATCGCCGAGACCCAGCGCATTCCCAAGAAATTTCTCGATACCATTCTGCTTGAACTCAAGAATAACGGCCTGGTTCACAGCAAAAAAGGCAAAGGTGGCGGCTATAGCCTGGCGCGCCCCGCCAACAAAATTTCGGTCGGCCAAATTATTCGCATTCTCGACGGTCCGCTGGCGGCGATCGCCTGCGCCAGCCAAAGCGCCTATCGGCCCTGCAGTGATTGTGTCGACGAGGCAACCTGCCAGGTCCGCCTGGTGATGACACAGGTCAGCCGGGCGACGGCCGAGATTCTCGACAATACCACGCTCGACAGCATGATATTGCCTTTAGGGCAACGGCTGGTGCTCTATTACGACATCTAAAGGTGAGGCGATGCAGGCGCCGCCGATCGCGCCGTTCTTTCACGCGCGCGCTTGTCTGGCTTCGATGCCCAGCGCGTCGAGCACGGTGGCGACGATGTGGGGAGCGTTGAGGCCGGCCTCGTCATATTGGACATTTGGGCTGTGG
>Ga0302319_10009600_pt1 | contig 18574 bp, 14 predicted proteins | sample Bog_T0_2_FD_203319 | JGI IMG/M metagenome (GOLD analysis project Ga0302319, IMG submission 203319) | Peat permafrost microbial communities from Stordalen Mire near Abisko, Sweden - Bog_T0_2 | ecosystem: Environmental > Terrestrial > Soil > Wetlands > Peat | place: Sweden: Abisko, Stordalen Mire...
ATGGCGACGGAGAGAGCCGCGAGCGTCGCGTCGAGATAGTCGGAGAATACGATCTGGTTCATCTGCGCCATCGTCTTGGCCGGCGCCAGCACTTTGCCGTCGGACGCCGCGGCGCCGAACCTGGCGGCGTGGGCCAGGAAGCCGATCGCCGGATTGCTGTGGAACACCTTCTCCAGGCCTGCGGTGACCGTGCAGATGAGCAACCACAGCGTGGGAATCCCGGTGACGAAGGCGAACCGCTGGCGCTTCATCTTGAACAGGATCACCGTGCACAGGATCAGCGCGATCGCCGCCAGCATCTGGTTGGTGGCGCCGAACAGCGGCCACATCGTCCAGATACCGCCGTAAGGGTCGACGACGCCGGCGTAGAGCAGATAGCCCCAGATCGCGCAGGCGATCGCCGAGCCGAGCAGGTTGTTGGTCCAGGACGTAGTGTCGCGGAACCCGGGGACGAACACGCCGACATAGTCCTGGATCATGAAACGCAGCACGCGCGTGCCGGCGTCGACGGTGGTGAGGATGAACAAAGCCTCGAACAGGATGATGAAGTGATACCAGATGCCCATCATCCCCGCGCCGCCGAGGAAACTCGACAGGATCGTCGCCATGCCCACGGCGAGCGTCGGCGCGCCGCCGGTTCGCGACAGGATGCTGGTCTCGCCGACGCTGTGCGCGATCTGCGTGAGCATGTCGGGGGTGACGACGAAGCCCCAGGAGGTGATGACCTGGGCGGCTTGTTCGGGGCTGGTTCCGATCAGGCCGGCCGAGCTGTTCATCGCAAAATACACGCCGGGATGCAGCACGGAAGCGCCGATCATCGCCATGACAGCGACCAGCGATTCCATCAGCATCGCGCCGTAGCCGATGAAGGCGATCTGCCCCTCGTTCTCGATCATCTTCGGCGTCGTGCCGGAGGAGATCAGCGAGTGCCAGCCGGACACGGCGCCGCAGGCGATGGTGATGAACAGGAACGGGAACAATCCGCCCGACCACACCGGCCCACTGCCGTCGACGAATTTGGTCAGCGCCGGCATCTGCAAATCCGGGCGCACGATGACGACGCCGATCGCCAGCAGCAGGATCGCGCCGATCTTAAGGAAGGTCGACAGATAGTCGCGCGGGGCCAGCAGCAGCCAGATCGGCAGCACCGAGGCGACGAAGCCGTAGCCGATCACCAGCAGCGCCAGCGTCGTTCCCGGCAGGTCGAAGATCGCGGCGAGCGCCGGGGTCTGCGACACCGTCTGGCCATAGACGAGCGCGGCGAACAGCAGCACCGCGCCGATCAGCGACATCTCGCCGATGCGTCCGGGCCGCAGGAAGCGGCTGTAGACGCCCATCAGCAACGCGATGGGAATCGTGCAGGCGACCGTGAACGTGCCCCAGGGGCTGCCGACCAGCGCCTTGACGACGACGAGCGCGAGCACGGAAAGCACAATGACGCAGATCAGCAGCACGCCGAATCCCGCGACAGCTCCGGCGACCGGCCCCATCTCCGAGCGGACCATGTCGCCCAGCGACTTGCCGTCCCGCCGTGTGGAGACGAACAGCACGGTCATGTCCTGGATCGCCCCGGCGAACACCGCGCCGATGAGAATCCACAAGGTTCCCGGCAGATAGCCCATCTGCGCCGCGAGCACCGGCCCGACCAGCGGCCCCGCGCCGGCGATCGCCGCGAAGTGATGGCCGTAGAGCACGTAGCGGTGCGTCGGCACGTAATCGAGGCCGTCGGCGTGGCGGACCGCCGGCGTCAGCCGCGCCGGATCGACGCCGAGCGCCGTGCGCGCGACGAACAGGCCGTAGAAACGATAGGCTACGAAATAGATGCAGACCGCGGCGATGACGAGCCACGCCGCATTGATCGGCTCGCCGCGCGTCAGCGCGACGACGCCGAAACTAACGGCGCCGACGATGACCACGACCGCCCAGAGCAACTTGTTGACGATGCCAGTCGGTTGCAAGGCTGCCGTGGTCATGCCGCGTTCCCCCACCCATGCGACAAACGTGAACGTCCCCCATTCGGTCCGAACGGGAACGCTGCTCGCCGGGGCGCACGCTGAGCGCGCACCGAACGCCGTCGAGATCGAGTCGTCGCTGAACTTTTGTAGCTTTGCTTTTGGAGCGCGTATTGATCGATCGCAACCGCGCGGGCTCTCGCGGGCTCTATGGGCGCGCGCCACAATATGCAGACATCTGGTCGCGTCACCCGCGAACCTCGTCCTGACCCCTCGGCAGGCTCAGGAGTCGAAGGACGCTCCAGCCAGGACGAAAGGGTACGCCAGGAACGGCCAAAGCCACGAACTTCGGGGGGAACCCGGCTGCTTGCACGACCTGCGGCTTCCCCTGGAGCATCCTTCGACTCCTGAGCTTGCCGAAGGGTCAGGATGAGGGAATGGGTTGCACGGTGGTCGTCCAAAAGATCTCTGCATACTGTAGTGGGCGCGCGGGGACGCCATACCGAAGGCATCTACTTTGACGCGCGCCGCAAACGCGCCGATTGGGAATTTGATATGGCGTTCGCGCGCCCCCGGTAGGCTCGCCCGTAACCGCAGGAACCGAGCCTTGAGCGGCCCTGCCGCGATCCGTATACCCTGTGCTTTGGCCGGAGTTCGATATCATGCTGACGAAACGCCGTTGTCTTTTCGCCGTCGTGTCGTTGTCGCTCGCCTGGGCGCATCCGGGCGCCGGCGCGCGCGCCGAGGAGGTGGTGCGCATCGGCTGGTTGCGCGCGCCCAACGATCTGACGCTCGCCAAGGCCCATGGTTCGCTGGAGAAGGCCCTGGCCGAGAAAGGCGCACGGGTGACTTGGGCCGGTCCCTTCGCCGCCGCCGCGCCGGCCTTCGAGGCGCTCAACGCCGACAGCATCGATATCACCGCCGGAAGTTCCACCTCGGTCATCACCGCGCTGGCGGCAAATATGCCCGTCGTCGTCTTCGCCTACCAGAAAATGTCGGCGGGCGCCGAGGGCATCCTGGTCAAGAAGGGTTCGCCGATCACCACGCTCGAGCAACTCGAGGGCAAGAGCGTCGCCGTCAACCGCGGCGGCACCGGCGAGTACCTGCTTGTCCGCGCGTTGCAGGCCAGCCACATCGACCCGGACAAGGTCAACCGCGTTTTTCTCACCCCGGCCGACAGCAGCCCGGCCTTCCTGCAAGGCCACGTCGATGCGTGGGCCACCTGGGATCCGTTCGTCGCCATCGCCAGGTCGTTCTATGACGGTCGCGTGCTCGCCGACGGTACGGCCATCGGTTCCGACAATGCTGTGGTGATCGTCGCCAGCCGCGCCTTCACCGACCAGAAGCGCGAGCTGCTGCAGACCGTCTTCGACGTGATCGAGGCGGAGAACGCCTGGGCGCTGGAGCACAAGGCCGAAGCGGGCGCCATCTGGACAAAGGAGATGAACCTTCCCGCCGAATTGGCCGGCGAGATCGGCGAGAACAACGCCGTTCCCACCCACGCCGTTACCCCGGCCGATGTCGAGCAGATCGAACGCATCGCCGACTGGTGTTTCGCCGCCAAAATTGTGCCCAGGAAGCCCGACGTCGCGGCCGGCGTCGTTCTGCTCAAGTAACCGCAAAACGCGAGTTCATCGGGGCGTTCTGGTTGCGAGGACAGCCGAAGGTCGGCGAGTCGGGCATACGGCGTGGCGCAACCCCAACTCGCTCACGACCGACGACCTCAGCGAGGTCGTCGATCTCGTCGCCAAACCCTCAGACCAGTTCGGCCAGCGCGCTCGCGCTAAAACCTCGCAGCGCGCCCCGATCGGCGTCGTGAATTTTGCGCGCCCAGGCGGGATCGCTGATAAGAGCGCGCCCGACGGCGATGAGGTCGAACTCGCCGCGCTGCATGCGTTCGACCAGACGATCGAGGTCGGTCGGCTGCGAACTCTCGCCCTTGAATGCGCCGAACATGTCGCCGGACAGGCCCACCGAGCCGACGCTGATCGTCGCCGCGCCGGTCAGCTTCTTGGCCCAGCCGGCGAAATTCAGCCCGGCTTTGCCGTCGATTTCCGGGTATTCGGGCTCCCAGAAACGCCGCTGCGAGCAGTGCAGCACATCGACGCCCGCTTCGACCAGCGGCGCCAGCCAATCGGTCATGGCGTCGGGCGTGGGCGCCAGACGGACGCTGAAATCCTGCTGCTTCCACTGGCTGACGCGCAGGATGATCGGAAACTCCGGGCCCACCGCGGCGCGGACCGCCGCAATCACCTCGGCGGCGAAGCGGGCGCGCTGTCTGAGGGTTGCGCCGCCGTAGCGGTCGTCGCGCTTGTTCGTGCCGTCCCAGAAGAACTGGTCGATCAGATAGCCGTGCGCGCCATGCAGTTCGAGCGTGTCGAAGCCGAGCCTGCGGGCGTCGGCGGCGGCGCGGCCGAACGCCGCCACCGTGTCGGCGATCGCCTCTTCGCTCATCGCCACGCCGCGCGGCTTGCCTGGGGCGAACAGGCCGGACGGGCTCTCGACCGGCGCGTCGGGCTGCCAGCCGCTCTGACCGGGCGCCGAGCCGACGTGCCAGAGTTGCGGGCCCATCTTGCCGCCGGCGGCGTGAACCGCCTCGATCACTTTGCGCCAACCGGCCAGCGCCGCTTCGCCATGAAAGAACGGCACGTCCGCTTCGTTACGCGCGGCCGGGCGGTCGATAGCAGTTCCCTCGGACAGGATCAGGCCGACGTCGTTGTCGGCGCGGCGGCGGTAGTAGGCGGCGTTGGCCGCTCCGGGAACGCCGCCGGGCGCCTTGGACCGCGTCATCGGCGCCATCACGATTCGGTTCTTCAGCGATAGAGACTTGATTTTGAAGGGTTCGAAGAGGGCGGAAATATCGGTCATGCGGTCGTCGCTCCGGTTTGTCTGGAACCTGACAGGTATATAGTGAATACCAAGTGTCAAGAAGGCACTTGAGATCGACCAGGTATATTCATGGAAACCGAGACGACCGACCGTCTGCAACAACGCTTCGCGGTGGACTGTCCGAGCCGTCTGCTGTTCGACCAGATCGCCGACAAATGGTCGATGATGATCCTGACCGTGCTCGACGGCGGCCCGCAGCGATTCAACCAGATCCGGCGGCGGCTCGAAGGGGTGACGCAGAAGGCGCTCACCCAGTGTCTGCGCCGCCTGGAGCGCAATGGACTGGTCGAACGCCGGGTGATCGCCGCCTCGCCGGTTGCGGTCGAATATCAGATCACGCCGCTCGGCCGCACGTTGCAGGTCCCGTTCAAGGCGCTCTACGCCTGGACGAGGGAGAACATGGGGGCGGTCGAGCAGGCGCGCAGCGCGTTCGATCGGCGCGCGTGATCGCGCCGATTATCTGTGAGCGCCGTGGTCTGAGTAGTTTCCGAACCTGCTCTCGATCGTCGTGAAGTGTTACGCCCCACACGCGCAAGAAAAATATTAGCTGTGCTTGGATTTGTTCCAAATTCGCACGGGCAGTTGGAGGACGTTTCAGGGCGTCCTCGCTTGGTCGGATAATTATTCTTGGCGTCTCGTTGACGCCGATACGGGGGACCAGGGAGCAAACAGTCATGACAGCCATCGCGGAACGAACTGTTGCGGCCACATCGAGTTTGGCCAGCGCCGCGCTCACCAAAGTCGGTCATTACCGCTGGACAATCTGCGCGCTGCTGTTCTTCGCCACAACCATCAACTACATGGATCGGCAGGTTATCGGACTGCTGAAGCCAACTTTGATGGGCGATCTGCACTGGACGGAGACCGACTTCGGCGACATTGTCGCAACGTTTTCGCTGTTCTACGCCTTCGGTTACGTCGGCGTCGGCCGCCTCATGGACAAGGTCGGCGTCAGGCTCGGCCTGTCCTGCTCCGTCGCCGTGTGGAGCTTGTTCGCGTGCCTGCACGCCGCCATGAGCAGTGTTTTGGGCTTCAAGTTCGTCCGTGGCGGTCTGGGCATCGCCGAAGGCGGCAACTTTCCGGCCTGCATCAAGACGATAGCGGAGTGGTTCCCGGTCAAGGAGCGGGCCCTGGCCACCGGCATTTTCAACGCGGGAAGCAATGTCGGCGCGGTCGCTGCGCCGATCATCGTGCCGCTACTGCTGCTGTTCGCCAGCTGGCGGGTCGCTTTCCTGGTGACCGGCGCCGTCGGTTTCGCCTGGGTGATCGCCTGGCTCCTGATCTACCGGAAGCCGGAAGAGCATCCGAAACTGTCGGCTGCGGAACTGGCCTATATTCGCAGCGATCCGGTGATCGACCAAGTGCGTATCCCCTGGCTCGAGTTGCTGCGCTATCGCGGAACCTGGGCCAATATCGCCGGCACTTGTCTCAGCGCGCCGGTGTGGTGGTTCTATCTCAACTGGGTTCCCGGCTTCCTCTCCAAGCGATTCGACGTCAATCTCATGGACGCCATGCTGCCGTTGGTCGCCATCTACTGCATGGCGGATATCGGCAGCGTCGGTGGGGGTTGGCTGTCGTCGCACCTCATCAAGCGAGGGGTCAAGACTCTGCGGGCCCGCAAGATCGCGTTCCTGGTCTGCGGTCTGTGCGTCTTACCGGTTTTCATGGCCGCAGACGTCTCCAACGAATGGTTGGCGGTGCTGCTGATCGGTGTGGCGGCGTCGGCCCATCAGGGTTACTCGGCCAACGTCTACACTATCGTGTCAGATACGATGCCTCAGAGCGCCGTCGGCTCGGTGGTCGGAATTGGCGGATTCTGCGCCTACATCGTCAGCATGTTCGTGTCGATGGGCGTCGGACGCCTGCTGGATGCGACCAACGGCAATTATAAGATCCTGTTTGGCGTCGCATCATCGCTATACCTGATTGGTCTGGTGATCATGCATTTGATCCTGCCGAAGACCGGGTCAGGCAAGACGCCCGCCGGCATCGAGGTCTGATACGGCAAATCGCCCCCTGCCGTTCGGCATTACGGGCGCACGACACGGGTTGCGAGAGCCTGGCACCGCCCTCTCCCACTTGCGGGAGAGGGCGGCGAATCTGCCGATGCAAGTCTCAAACCTCGATTTTCGCCCATTGTCCGTTCGCCTTCGACGAGGCGACCGCCGCCTCGATGAACGCCAGCCCCTTCACGCCGTCGTCGATGGTGGGGAAATAGACGCCCGCCGGCGGCGCCTCGCCTCGCCGCGCCGCTCTGATCGCCAGGGCCACCTCGGCGTAGATGTTGGCGAAGCCTTCCAGATAGCCTTCGGGGTGGCCGGGGGGCACGCGGGTCACGCGGGCGGCGGCCTCGCCGCTGCCGGGGCCGCCGCGGGTGATAATGCACGTGGCCTCGCCGAGCGGCGACCAGAGCAGCTCGTTCGGGTTCTCTTGGCGCCACACCAGCCCGCCCTTTGTGCCGTAGACCCGCAGTTGGAGCGCGTTCTCGTTGCCGGGAGCGACCTGACTGGCCCATAACGAGCCGCGCGCGCCGTTGGCGTAGCGCAGCAGGATCTGCGCGTTGTCGTCGAGCACCCGCCCGGCGCCGAACGATGAGACGTCCGCCGAGAGCTCGCTGAGCTCCAGCCCAGTCACGAAGTCGGCGAGATTGAACGCATGGGTGCCGATGTCGCCGAGCGCGCCGCCGGCGCCGGAACGCGCGGGATCGACGCGCCATTCCGCTTGTTTGTTGCCGCTCGTCTCGGTCGGGCCGGTCAACCAGTCCTGCGCATATTCGACCTGCACGAGGCGCAGTTGTCCGAGTTCGCCGCCCTGCGCCATCTCGCGCATCCGCCGCACCAGCGGATATCCCGTGTAATTGTGGGTGAGGGCGAAGATGCGGTTGGACGCGGCGACCGCGGCCTGCATCTTCCTGGCCTCCGCCAGCGACACGGTCAGTGGCTTGTCGCAGATCACGTGGATTCCCGCCCTCAGGAACGCATAGGTTGGTCCCGCGTGCATATGGTTGGGGGTGACGATCGCCACCGCCTCAATTCCGTCGGGGCGCGCGGCTTCCGCCTTCGCCATCGTCTCGTAGTCGGGATAGATGCGATCAGCGGCCAGCCTCAGCGCCGCGCCGGAGCGGAGCGCCTTTTCCGGGGTCGACGACAGCGCGCCGGCAACCAAATCATAGTGGCCGTCGATGCGCGCGGCGATGCGATGCACGCTGCCGATGAACGCGCCCTCGCCGCCGCCCACCATGCCGAGCCTTATGCGACCGCCCGCGGTCGAGTCGCTGCGTCCTTCAATCGCCATGGTGATCTCCTCAACTCAAGCCGAGCGCGCGAAAAATGCGCGCCTGATCGATCGCGCCGCCGGCGAAATCGTCGAACGCCTTCTCGGTCACGCGGATGATGTGCTGGTTGATGAATTCCGCGCCCTCGCGCGCGCCGTCTTCGGGGTGCTTCAGGCAGCATTCCCACTCCAGCACCGCCCAGGACGAGAAGCCGTATTGCGCCATTTTCGAGAAGATGCCGCCGAAGTCGACTTGCCCGTCGCCCAGCGAACGGAAGCGCCCGGCGCGCTCGACCCACGGCGCATATCCCGAATAGACGCCCTGACGCCCGGTTGGATTGAACTCGGCGTCCTTGACGTGGAACGCTTTGACCCGCTCGTGATAGATGTCGAGGAAAGCGAGATAGTCGAGCTGTTGCAGCACGAAATGCGAGGGATCGTAGAGGATGTTGCAGCGTTTGTGGCCGCCGAGCGCCTCGAGGAACCGCTCGAACGTGGCGCCGTCAAATATGTCCTCGCCCGGATGGATCTCATAGGCGACGTCGCAGCCGGCGTCGTCGAAGGCGTCGAGAATCGGCCGCCAGCGCCGCGCCAACTCTGCAAACGCGGTCTCGATCAGTCCCGGCGCGCGCTGTGGCCAGGGATAGACGAAGGGCCATGCGAGCGCGCCGGAGAAGCTCGCATGCGCGGTCAGGCCCAGGCGCTTCGACGCCTTGGCGGCGTTGAGCATCTGCTCGACCGCCCATTGTTGACGGGCCGCCGGCTTGCCGTGAACTTCCGCGGGGGCGAACGCGTCGAAAGCCTCGTTATAGGCGGGATTGACCGCGACGAGTTGGCCTTGCAGATGCGTCGACAATTCGGTGATCGCGAGCCCGTGGCTCTGAGCGATCCCTTTGATCTCGTCGCAATAGGCCTGCGACTGCGCGGCCTTGGCGAGATCGAACAACCGCCCGTCCCAGCTCGGAATCTGCACGCCCTTGTACCCGAGCGAGGCGGCCCAGGCGCAGATCGAGGCGAACGAATTGAACGGCGCCTCGTCGCCGGCGAACTGCGCCAGAAAAATCGCCGGACCTTTGACCATGCCAGCCATGACCGAAACCTCTGTTGTATCGGCGCGTAACAGCGCCCCTTAGGAAACTGCCCGAGGAGCGCGCGCTCCTCGGGCTGAGGCAGCTTTGTAGCCGAGGTCGTCGACCTCGGCCGCCGCGGTCAGCGACCGCGGTTACAGATCGGCTAGGCGCTCAGAACGGCGAATCTTTGTAGTAGAAGTTCTTCGCGTTCTCTTTGGTCACCAGCGTCGCTTTGAGGATGTAATCGCCGCTCACCGGCATATTCTCCTCAAGGCCGAGCGCGGTGAGGTCCATCGCGGTGGCAACCATCGCCGGCGGATAGAGGACGTCGACCGGCATCATCGAATCGCCGTTCATCACCTTCTGGATCATCTCCTTCATGCCGGCGCCGCCGATGACCAACTTGACGTCGGTGCGCTTGGCCTGATTGATCGCCTCGAGAACGCCGACCGCCATGTCGTCGTCCTGGCACCAAACCGCGTCGATCTTGGGATGCTTGACGAGGAAGTCCTGCATCACCTTGAACGCGTCGTCACGGCTCCAGTTGCCATACTGGCTATCGAGCACCTTGATGTCGGTTCCCTTGATGCCGGCGATGAACGCGTTGTAGCGCGCTTCGTCGATTGGGATCGGCAGGCCGCGGATGATGACGATGTCGCCCTTGCCGGCCATCTTATCCTTCATGTACGCGGCGGCGTTGCCGCCGACGCCGGGATTGTCGCCGCCGACGTAAAGGTCGTAGATCGAGTGGTCGGTCGAGATACGGTCGACGACGGTGACGAACGGACCCTTCTGATGGACCTTACGGATCGGGTCGGTCAGCACGTTGGGATCGTGCGGCAAGATGACCAGCGCGTCGATGCCCTGGGTCGCGAGGTCCTCGACCGCATTGGCTTGGGCGGCCGGATCGGGCGAGGTCTTCACGATGACCTTCAACCCCGGATATTTCTTCTCGAGCGCCTTGGCTTCCTGCATCGCGTGGAACGCCACGCCGCCCGTCCAACCGTGATCCGCGGTCGGGACCGATACCGCCATGGTCTTCTTTTCCTGCGCCTGCGCAGCGCCGGCGATGAGTGCGACAACCGCTAGACTTGCCAACAAACGTTTCATTCTTCCGTCTCCCACCAAATGAGAAGCCGTGAGCGGTCGCCCCAGCCTCTCTGTTTATCCTCAACGGCCGCGAGACATTCCGCGTTGCGCCAGCATCGCGATGATGATGATTGCGCCCTGGACCGCGCCGATGAGGTATTCGCTGACAACACTCGACAACAGCATGATGTTGCCGATGACTTCGAGGATGAGCGCGCCGGCGATGGTGCCCCAGATCCGTCCGACGCCGCCCTTGAGCCGCGTGCCGCCGACGACGACGGCGGTGATCGCCGTCAACTCCCAACCGAGCCCGGTCGCCGAACTCGCCGAACTCAACCGGGGAACGTAGACGATGACGGCGATGGCGACGCAGAGGCCCTGCAGCACGTAGGTGACGGTGCGCACCCGCGCGACATTGATGCCGGAATAGCGCGCCACGTCCTCGTTGGAGCCGACCGCGCGAACCCGCCGCCCGTAGGCGGTGCTGTAGAGAATGAAGGCGCCGACGACAGCGACGCCGATGATTACCAGAACCGGATAGGGCAGGCCGAACAGGTCGCCGAAATAGACTTGCCGATAGGCCGCGCGCACGTCGCTGTTGCGGATGGTGATCGATCCGCCCTGCGCCAGCCAGGTCAGCAGCGCGCGGAAGATGCCCATCGTGCCGAGCGTGACGATGAACGGCTCGATCTTGCCGACCGTCGTCGTCAGGCCGTTGAACAGCCCGCAAAGCGCGCCGACGCCTAGCGACAGCGTGATCGCAGCGATGATCAACAAGGTTGGATTGTCGATCCAACCGGAGTTGAGAAACAGGATCATCAGGCCGGAGACGAACGCCGCCATCGCGCCGACCGACAGATCGAGCCCGCCGCCGCAGATGACCAGCGTCTGGCCGACCGCGATGGTGGCGATGAACGTGCTGCGCGCCAATACGTTGGTGATATTGTCGAGACCGAGGAAACGCGGATTGGCGAGCGCGCCGAGCCCACACAACAGCGCCAGCGCCAGCATCGGCGCAATCGCGCCGATTTTTATGCGCGGCTTGGCGGCGACCGCCGTCTCATGCGCCGTGTGAGTCATGAATGCGCCTCATGCAACAGTTTGTCGACGCCCGTCGCCAGCACGACGATGGCGTCCTCGGTCATCGCTTCGCCGGAAACTTCGCCGACGACGCGGCCGCCGCGCATGACGATGATGCGATGGCATAGACCAATCAACTCGGCCATCTCGGAGGAAATGACGATCACCGAGCGCCCCTCGGCGGCGAGCGCGGCGATGAAGCGATAGATCTGTTGCTTGGCGCCGATGTCGACGCCGCGCGTCGGCTCGTCGATGACGATGATTTTCGGATCGAGCTGCATCATCTTGGCCAGCAGCAGTTTCTGCTGATTGCCGCCCGACATTTGTCCCGCCAGCATGGTCTTGTCGCCGACGCGGATGTCGAAGCGCCGGATAGCGTCGTCGAGCGCTCGCGCCTCCTTGGCGCGGTCGACCAGCGGCCCACGGCGGAAGCGGTCGAGCGCGGCGAGCGTGAGGTTGAGCGCCATGGCCTCTTCGAGCAGCAGGCCCTTGCTCTTGCGGTCTTCCGTCAGATAGACGGCGCCGGCGCGCATGCCGGCGCGCGCGTTCGGCCAACGCTGCGCAACGCCGTCGACGCGGATCTCGCCGCCGCCCCTGCGCAGTCCGAACAACGCCTCGAACAATTCGGTGCGCCCGGCGCCGACGAGGCCGGAGAAGCCGAGAATCTCGCCCGGACGCACGGAAAAACCGACGCCCTCGGCGAATCCCTCGGCGCCGAAATGGGCGACGGCGAAACTGGGTTCGCCCGCTGGCGCCGGCGGACGCGGCGGATACAGGTCGAGCAGGTCGCGCCCGACCATCAGCCGGGCCACGTCGAGCGGCTGCAACTGCGCCGCCGGCTGGGTCGTGACCCGCTTGCCGTCGCGCAGCACGGTGACGACGTCGGCGATCGCCTTGACCTCTTCGAGTCGGTGGGAAATGTATAAAACCGCGACGCCGTTGGCTTTGAGCCCGCGGATCAGTTCGAGCAGCGCAAAGGTCTCGACGGGGGTGAGCGAGGCCGTCGGCTCGTCGAAGATGGCGACGCGATGGGGCACGCTGAGCGCGCGCGCGATCTGCGCGAGCTGGCGCTGGGCGATGGAGAGCTGTTGCACGGGAACGGTGACGTCGACATCGACGCCGTAGACGCGCATCGCGTCCGCCGCGCGCGCGTTCATCGCTCTGTCGTCGACCATGAGCCCGCGCCTCAGCTCGCGGCCGAGAAACATGTTTTCCGCGATCGTCAGGTCGGGGGCGAGCATGATCTCCTGATGCACCAGCACGATGCCGCGCCGTTCGGCGTCGACCGGGCCGCGGAACGCCACGTCGGCGCTGTCGAGGCGCATGATTCCGCGCGTCGGCGTCAGATGGCCGCTCAGGATCTTCATCAATGTCGACTTGCCGGCGCCGTTCTCGCCGACGATGGCGTGCACTTCCCCGGCGCGGAACGCCACCGAGACGTCGCTGAGCACTTCCACGGGGCCGAACGCGCGGGAAAGTCCGACGGCTTCCAGGACCGGTGACCCGGTGTCCGTCCTCCCCTCTTGCAGAGCCTCGCCCTGACGCGACATTGCCCCCCCGCCCCCATTTACAGAGAACGACTCCAGACTGGCATGTTAGCATCATTTTCTAACATGTCAGCACGCGTTTAGAGTCGGCAATGGGCAAAAGCATTGCGTAGGGTCAAATGCTCTCCAGCGCGCAATGTCGCAGGCAGGGGGCGCGATACGTCATGGAGCGGCGGCGTCCCCGCCGCTGTTTTCGCCGCCGCGACGAAACGCCGTATGTTGTGAGCGGTTCGGCCGTTCAACCCGCCGGACTCCAAAACACGTCCATCAGCATCGGCTGCTCGAACACGAAATCCCCCGCCGCGGTGCGTCCGGCTTCGAACAGCTTGCGCACCTCGTCGGTTTCGACGCGTTCGCGGTCGTGGTTGTTGAAAGTCTGGCCCATCACGCGCGAGACGAAAGCAGCGAAGTCGACGTAGCGCGGAAACTGCCGGAAGGCGTAGCGCTCGCGGCGGGCGAAGCGCGGCGCGGCGTAGAGATCGAGCGCGCGCTGCGCCGCGATGCGGACGCTCGTTTCGTCGTGGAAGGGGCGCATCACCGGGAAATGCGTTCCCGTCACGCTCGGCTCGATGACGCAGAGAAAACCGTCGCGCTTCATTTTGCGCGCGACGGCGGCGAGCGCGGGTTCCATCGCGCTCACCGGCACGTGGTGCAGCGAACGGAAGAACAACACGCCGTCATAAGAGGCGTCCGCGCCCGGGGGATGTTCGGCGCGGCCCTCGACGAAGGCAAGGCCGTCGAGCGGCGCCGCGGCGCGGTTTCGTTCGGCCTGGATCGGATCCGGCTCGAGCGCGACGACGATCGCCCCGGCGCCATGCAGTTCCCGCGCGACCTTGCCCGGCCCGCAGCCGACATCGAGAACGTGGCGCCCCGAGAAGTCGATCAGCGAGGCGATGGCGTTGAAGTCGCTCTTGACGCCGAGGTCGCGCATGATGTCGTTCATCTTAGTCCGTCTCCCGTTTTCGGCTTTGCGACTTAAGTCGAGGGATTGCGATTTTGCAAACGCCTGCGTGATTTTGTCACTTTGCATTAGAATATACGAATATATATACGCTGCCCGATCGACGCAAACCCTCCACGACCCGGCGCTCGCTGAGCGCCGATCGCGCCGAAGAGAAAATCATCAGCGGGCGAAAAGATGACAGACACGGATCTCGATAGCCATCGCGAAATTTATGACGACGGACCTTTGTACGTCTCGGCGGCGAAGGTCTATCCGATGAAGGTGAGCGGGACCTATCGCCGGCTCAAATGGATCGTGCTGATCGTCGCATTGGGCTTGTACTATCTGCTGCCCTTCGTGCGCTGGGATCGCGGGCCGAACGAAGCCAACCAAGCGGTGCTCGCCGATTTCGCGCATTCGCGGTTCTATTTCTTCTTCATCGAGCTGTGGCCGCAAGAAGTCTACTATTTCACCGGCATTCTCATCCTCGCGGCGCTGAGCCTGTTCCTCTCCAACGCGTTGTTTGGTCGGGTGTGGTGCGGCTATTTCTGCTGGCAGACGGTGTGGACGGATCTGTTCGTGCTGGTGGAACGCTGGATCGAAGGCGACCGGCGCGACCGCATCAAGTTGGACCATGGCGCCTGGACGGCGAGCAAGATCGCCAAGAAGGCGGCCAAACACGCGCTGTGGGCGTTGATCGCCATGGCGACCGGCGGCGTCATCGTGCTCTACATCACCGACGCGCCGACCTTCGTAAAACAGGCCTTCACGCTGCAAGCCAAGGGGTCGATCTACGCCTTGCTGGGCATCTTCAGCTTCGTCACCTATTATTTCGCCGGACATATGCGCGAGCAGGTGTGTCTGTATATGTGCCCGTGGCCGCGCATCCAGGCTGCGCTCACCGACAACGACGCACTCATAGTCACCTACAAACTCGACCGCGGCGAGCCGCGCATGTCGCTGAAAGAGGCGGCCCGCAAAGAGAAGGCGGGAGAGGTCGCGGGCGCCTGCATCGACTGCGAGAAATGCGTGCACGCCTGCCCGACCGGCGTCGACATCCGCAACGGCTCGCAACTGGGCTGCATCCAGTGCGGGCTGTGCATCGACGCCTGCGACGCGGTGATGAAGAAGATCGGTCGGCCGACGCGGCTAATCGCCTACGACACCGACGAGAACATGCGCCGGCGTCAGAGCGGGCAGGCGCCCGTCTATCGGCTGATCCGGCCGCGCACGATCCTCTATGCGTTCGTGATCGCCTTCGTCGGCCTATTCATGCTCTATCAACTAACCCACAGGACCTACATGAGCCTGTCCGTGCTGCATCTGCGCGCGCCGATGTATACGCTGGCCAACGACAATGTGCGCAACGGCTATACCCTGCGCTTCGCCAACAAGCTGAGTGAGCCGCACAAGTTTTCGTTGCAGATCGCCGGAGTCAGAGACGCGTTGGCCAAGAGCGAGGAAGCCGACGCAGCGTCCGACGGCAAGTTGATCGTCACCGTCGACCCCGACGCGACGCTGGAAGTTCACCTCTACGTGACTGTGCCGCGCGCCTCGCTGAGCGGGTCTTCGCAGCCGATTGTGATGACAGCGACGGATTTGGCCAATGGCGCGTCGTCCGTCGTGACGGATCACTTCTTTGGGCCGTGAGGGGGGCAGAGAACCTGTCGCCCCCGCGAAAGCGGGGGCCCAGTGAGGTACTCCGCACTATCAGAATAGCGCTGCATTCTTGGAGTGGACGCCGTCCGTCACCTCTGGGTCCCCGCTTTCGCGGGGACGACACGGGGAGGGTCCGAGCCGAGCGCGGTTGGGCGTCGGCGCCGCCGCGCCTCACCCCCAACGCCTCGCCCACGGCCGCGTCCCCGCGGGCGCCTCGCCCTTGGCCAGGCCGGGTTGATAGGCGTAGGGAAACTTCAGCGAGTGGCCCTGCTCGAGCGCGCGCAGGGTCGGTGCGTTGGTCACCTCGAAAGACGTGAACCCGCAACGCAGCATCAGCGGGATTTCGTCGAGCAGCACATCGCCGGCGGCGCGCAACTCGCCGGTGAAACCGTAGCGCTGGCGCAGCAGGATCGCGTACGAAAACGCGCGGCCGTCGCCGAACTTGTCGAAGCGCAGGACGACGAGCGGTCGGTCGGCGAGGTCGCGCAAGGCTTCCGGCGTCGCCGCGCCCGAGGCGGCCAGGACGCCGACCGGCGCGGCCCGATTGGCGAGGCTTTCGCGCTCCTTCAACCAACGGGCGAGGCTGACGACGATGGCGCCCTCGGCAGGCGCCGCGGCGTCGTCGGCGATCTCAGTCCAGGCGTTGTCAACGAAGCCGCCCTCGCGCCAAACAGCCATCAGATGTTTCCTCCCGCATCCAGGGTGGTGAGGTGGATGCCGCATTCCGTCTTCGCGCGCCCGCGCCAACGTCCGGCGCGCGGGTCTTCTCCCGGCCTGACCGCGCTGGTGCAGGGCAGGCAGCCGATCGAGGGAAATCCTTTCGCGACCAGCGGATGCGGCGGCAATTTCGCCTCACGAATATAGTCGAGAATCTGCGCGGCGTTCCAACTGGCGAGCGGATTGACCTTGACGCGCTCGCCCTCGGCCTCGAACAACGGCATGCGCGAGCGCTCGATCGTTTGAAAGCCCTTGCGCCCGGTAATCCAGGCCTCATAGCCATGCAGCGCCTCGGCGAGCGGCTGAACCTTGCGGATCTCGCAGCAGCGGTCGGGATCGCTGGCGAACAGGAAATTCTCGGGGTCTTCGGCTGCGACCTTTTGAGGCTCGGGCGCAGTGACGAGAATGTTGGTCAGGCCGAGCCATTCGACGAGGTCGCGCCGATAGGCGAGCGTCTCGGGAAAATGCTGGCCGGTGTCGACAAACACGATCGGCGTCGCCTTGTCGACCTGGGCGACCATATGCAGCAACGCCGCCGAATCCGCGCCGAAGCTGGAGACCAGCGCGATGTTGCCCGGAAACAAATCTTCGATCGCCAGACGCAGGAACGCGGTGGCGCTCATGCGCGAGAACCGGCTCTCCAGCCGCGACGCGGCGATCGCGTCGCCAAACAGTCTGACGTCGTGTGCGCTCATCAGATGTCCGATCCCGCATTGCGTTCGTAGAGCGCCTCCTTGAACGGCGCCATACCGACGCGTCGATAGGTCTCGAGGAACGTTTCTTCTTTGGACGCCCGCAGGCTCCGATAGGCTTCCACTACTATGTCCACGGCGTCGACGATGTCCTCGGCGCCGAAGCCCGGGCCGGTCAATTGTCCCACCGACGCCTTCTCGTCCGCCGAGCCGCCGAGCGTGATCTGATAGGTCTCGACGCCCGAGCGTTCGAGACCGAGGATGCCGATATGGCCGACGTGATGATGGCCGCAGGCGTTGATGCAACCGGAAATCTTGATCTTCAGCGGTCCGATGTCGCCCGCCCGCGCGCCCTCGCCAAAATGCTGCGACAGCCGCTGCGCAACCGGAATCGAGCGGGCGGTGGCGAGCGCGCAATAGTCGAGGCCGGGGCAGGCGATGATGTCGCTGATGGCGCCGACATTGGCGGTGGCGAGCTCCATGGCGGCGAGGCGGTCGTAGACGGCCGGGAGATCGTCGAGCGCGACATGGGGCAGGATGAGGTTCTGCTCATGGCTGACGCGAATCTCGTCCGACGAATAGCTTTCGGCGAGATCGGCGACGGCGTCCATCTGATCGGCGCTGGCGTCGCCCGGCGCGCCGCCGATCGGCTTCAACGACGCGGTGACGATCACATAGCCCGGTTGTTTGTGAGCCACGACGTTCGTGCGCAGGAAGGCGTCGAAGCGCGCGTCGCGCCCGCGCCGCTGCGTCACCCGCGCGCTTTCGGCCGGACGCTGCGGCAACTCGGGCGGTGCGAAGAAACCGGCGATACGCGCGATCTCGGCGGCGGGCAGCGCCAGAGCCTCCCGGTCGAGCGCGGCGAATTCCGCTTCCACCGCCGCGCGCAAGGCCTCAAGCCCCTTCTCGTGCAGCAGAATCTTGATGCGCGCCTTGTATTTGTTGTCGCGGCGGCCTTCGAGATTGTAGACGCGCAGCACCGCCTCGCAATAGTTCAGCAGATCGCGCTCGGGGAGGAAGTCGCGCACTTTCTTGGCGATGATCGGCGTGCGTCCGAGGCCGCCGCCGACGTAAACCTCGAAGCCCAGTTCGCCGCGCTCGTTGCGCACGACCTGCAAGCCGATGTCATGGACGCGGATCGCGGCGCGATCATGGGGCGCGCCGTTGACGGCGATCTTGAACTTGCGCGGCAGGAACGAGAATTCCGGATGCTGCGACGACCACTGGCGCAGGATTTCCGCATAGGGGCGGGGGTCGGCGACCTCGCCGGCGATGGCGCCGGCGAACTGGTCCGAAGTCACGTTGCGAATGCAATTGCCCGACGTCTGGATCGCATGCATCGACACGCTCGCCAGTTCGGCGAGGATGTCGGGCGTGTCCTTCAACGCCGGCCAGTTGTACTGGATGTTCTGTCGCGTGGTGAAATGGCCGTAGCCGCGATCGTAGGCGCGCGAGATATCGGCGAGCTTGCGCATCTGCGCGGAATTGAGGGCGCCGTAGGGAATCGCGACGCGCAGCATATAGGCGTGCAATTGCAGATAGAGGCCGTTCATCAGGCGATGCGGACGGAACTCGTCTTCAGTGATCTCGCCCGCGAGGCGGCGCGCGACCTGATCGCGGAACTGGTCGACGCGCGCCGCGACGAAGGCGGCGTCGAACTCGT
>Ga0302319_10009601_pt1 | contig 18573 bp, 16 predicted proteins | sample Bog_T0_2_FD_203319 | JGI IMG/M metagenome (GOLD analysis project Ga0302319, IMG submission 203319) | Peat permafrost microbial communities from Stordalen Mire near Abisko, Sweden - Bog_T0_2 | ecosystem: Environmental > Terrestrial > Soil > Wetlands > Peat | place: Sweden: Abisko, Stordalen Mire...
GCGACATGATGCAGTCTCTGGGCGATGAGTGGAATTGCGACGATCGCGCTGATCGTGACCGCGCGGATACCTGCGTAAACGTTTGCGGCCATCCGGCGGCGCAGATTCGCGGGCCTGGGCCCTCGGCGAGGCGTGAAAAGGGCGATCGCCGACAAGGTCAGCATACTCAGGGCAAAGCCAAGCGCATAGACCTCTGAAGGCCTCACGACCAGTATCAACAAGCCGGCAACGCTTACCGCAGAAAGAAGGTCAGGTTCTCTAGAGAACACGTAACCCCACCGGAGTATGAGGGCCACCACCACGGCGCGAAGCGCGGAAGATTGAAGCCCGGCGGCAAAAGCGTAGAGGCCAAAGATCAGGGTAAGGGCAACCAGCCAAAACAGGCGTGGCGCCGGGATGAGCGAGGCACCCGCCTCCATCAAGGCGATCAACGCAAGAACCGGCAAGCCGGACGACGTCACAATGGTCACCCAGCCTTCCTGCTTGGCGGAGGTGAGATCGTTCGGTGTCAGGGTATCGGCGCCGCCAAAGCATAGGGCGGTCACCAAGCGGCTGGTATCGGCATCCAACGCCTGATTGAGAAACAGATGCAGTGACTCACGCCATCGCGCTGCCGCCCGATCCCACAGGGGAGGCGGCTGAACTTCGATTACTTGAGTTGCGACCAGCAACCCCGACTCTCCCGCCTCCCGAGGCGCCCTTAACGAGCCATCAAGGGCAACGATCGAGCCCTCCTCGGGAAGAAATTCGTGAGGAGTGACGACCGTTGTCGTTCTGCCATCGGCGACCGCTTGCGCCTGGAAACTCCAGCCACCGATCGTTTCTTTCGGTAGGTTAAGAACTATCCACCGAGAGTCGGTTGGAAGCGAGTCGGAAGGGTGGGATTGCCCGGGGGTTGGCAGCAGCACTCCGAAAACGAGGCCGAGAGCGATGAGCAGACGAGATCGCAGAGATGGCAGCCAGGCCAAGAGCAGTACGCTCAATAGGCCATTAAGGGGGTGCGCCACCGCCGTGATGCCCGCCACCACGCCAACGAAAAGCACCAAGACGGGACGCCGTTCAAACTGAGCCTTCACGTGGCCAGTTCCCCAGCCGCTTGGCTGCGATTTGTTGGATCGTCAGCTCTTCCGAATCCGGAATCACGACGACCGCCTGATCCTGGGCAGTAGCCGCAATACGCTGAAACGACCGAACTCCCACACGAACGTCTTGAAATAGGCCTTCGTGCGCCAGATCGTTCATCCGAGACAGGAGCAAGGGTTTGATGAGTCGGATCTCCTGCGCCCAGGCCGAGCCTTCCGCTGCGACCCACAATGTGCCCCGGTCGTAACGGTCTGGCGCGCAGCGCTTGGCCAGTTCGGGACCTACGACTTCTCCCCATTGGCGAAAGATCAGCTTCGCTCGCGCCGCCTTCAGGACCTCGTCACGCTCAATGGCATCGTGGAGCATGTTTTTGACTCTTCTCAATGGCCTATTACCGTCCCTTTCCGAACCTCAAAGACCTTCGCTTGGGCAAGGATGAGTTTCCCGGCCGCCGATGCCTCGGTGCACGTCAACACCGCTTGGCCAGCGTTACCAAGAACCGCCTCTACAAGAAGCGCCCTTCTTCGTTCGTCGAGGTCGGAAAGGATGTCATCCAGCAAGAGCAATGGCGGCGCTCCTAGTTCGCTCCTTCCAGTTAGGAGCACAGCTAACTTTAGCGCAATCACTGCCGTGCGTTGTTGGCCTTGCGAGCCAAACAATCGGAGGTCCTTCCCATCAATCGCCAGCCCCAGATCGTCGCGGTGCGGACCGACGCCGGTGCCGCCCCGATGCAGGTCGGCGGCTCGTCCTTGAGCCAGCCCCGTTCGGAGTTGCTCAATGTCGGTCAGTGAATCGTGGAGGAGGTAACTCACCGTGAGCGATTCTCCCGACCCCATGAGCGCATGGTTCTCGGCTGCGGGAGGGGCCAACTGAGAGATGTATTGGCTCCGTTGCCGACGCAAGATGCTGCCATGGGTGGCTATTTGGTCTTCCCACGGCTCGTACTGCTCTTGCCCGACTTCGTGGTGCTCTGCGCGCCGCAGCAGGGCATTCCGCTGTTCGAGGGCTCGTTTGTACAGAGTCAGATGGTTGAGATAGGCTGGGTAGAGAGCGCTCAGGTCAAGGTCCATGAACAGTCTGCGATGACTGGGTTCGCCTCTCGCAAGGGTCATGTCTTCCGCCGTCATGCACACGCACGGCAGGCGGCCGATAAGGTCGCTCGCCCGTGGCAACCCGAGTCCATTCAGAAAGACTTTCTTTCGAATCCCCCTCTCCAGTTGCACGGCAATGGTTGTGTGACTGTCCAGAAGTTCGCCATCGACCCGAGCGGTGTGTTGATCATCAAGGATCGCCTCTCCATCCTTTTGGCCGCGTAGGAGACGCGTCGTTGACAACAAGGCCATCGCCTCCAGCAGGTTGGTCTTGCCCTGAGCGTTCGGACCTGCCAGGATATTGAAGCCCCGATCCAAGCCAAGCGAGAGGGCTTCGTAGTTTCGAAAGGACTTTAACTCAATCCGATCGAGGCCAAACCGGCGGGTTTCCCCCTCCTTTTCTCTTAAGAGAGTGCTTTCTCTCATGAACTTACTACTCTTATTAAGGGGACCCCAAAAAGTGGATAACTCAGTGCCTCAGATTCAACGCGTCATAACAATTTGTGCTGAATCGAATCTGCGCGGCTCAAATTCATAAAGACGACCGCAGTGGAAAAGCCGGTGGGAAAAGCCCTCGAACTGGATTGGATATCCCCGTTATGAAAGTTGTCGTTTGCTTTCCCCACACTTTCCCCAGCGTTTCACGTGGGTTGTCCCGACGGATGCTCACAGTAACCCGTGCTGTCGGCCGAACTTCATCACCGAGGCTTCAGCCAAATAAAGCGGGTGGACGCCGGGCAGTTCGGGAACCCCGCGTCGTCGCGCGATGGGAATCCATATTTCGACCAGCATCCGCTCTTGAATCTTGGGAGGCAGCTCCGGCATACGGTCGCAGAGGCGGCGCAGGGTGAGATACTCCTCGATGGTCATCCCCTTCAGGTTGCCGACCGCATCTTCGTAGTAGTGGGTGCCCGCCGAGTGCGGCGCGGGCGCATAGAGCCCCTCCGGCCGTTTCTCCAAGATCACGACGGTGCCGGCGACAAGATCACCGAGCCTCTGGCTCTTGGGGTTGCTGATAACTGCCAGGAGTCCGGCGAAGTAGAGAGAGGGCAGAAAGTCGCCGATTCGGATCAGGTTCCGAGTGATGGCGGCAAACACGGTGATGGGGGTGCCGTCGGCCATTCGCACGCGAAGTCCGCAGATCTTCTTACCCAGGGTCAGGCCATTCCAAAGCCCTTCTTGAAGGATGAAGTACAGGAAAAAGGTGAGGGTGAAGCATAAGCCGACGAAGCCGGCCAACACGTTCTCTTGCAGCCCCGCAAAGGTCCCAACGAAATCACAAATGAGCACGATCAGCAACACGAAGACGAGGTCAAGCACTTGTGCGCCTGCTCGGGCGCCAATACCGGCCAAGCGGTAGCCGATCACGGTTTTCTCGGGACTCAGGAGGATCAGTTCGTGTTCCACCGCTCTTCATGCTACCATTCGCAAGCAGAAGGTCTCCCTTTGATACCAACCAAACGCCTACTCCTTCTGGTTGCCCTCGGCATTCCGCTCGCCGCTCTGTTTGGCCAACTTGGTCAGGCGGATCTCTTCTTTTGGGGATACAACTTGCTGTTGCTTGCGACGGCGGTGACGACCTACTACCTGGCGCCTTCTGGCAAGTCGTTGCGACTCTCCCGGAAAATGGATGCGGTGCTTTCGGTCCGGGCCGCCAATCGCATCGAATTGCGGCTCCGCAATGACGGCCTCGAGCGACTGGAGGGCCAAATCCGCGATGAGCCACCACCTTTGTTCAAAGCCTCTCGGAAGGAATTCGACCTTTCCTTGGGACCAGGGGCCGAAAAGGAGATTTCTTACATCCTCACCCCCAATGAACGGGGCGCCGACTATTTCAGGGGCGCTTATGTTCGCCTAAAGTGTCCACTGGGCCTGGTGTGGCGCCAACAGAAGGTGCCGGCGGCCCAGCCGGTGCGGGTGTATCCGAACATCTTGGCCCTCCGCGAGTTTGATCTGCTAAAGCAGCGAGGGCGGCTCAATGAGGTTGGGATCCGCAAATCTCGAGCACGCGGCTTGGGCATGGAATTCGAATCGCTTCGCGATTACGGCGAAGGCGACGACTACCGCAAAGTTGATTGGAAGGCATCCGCGCGCCGGGGCAAACTCGTGGTGCGTGAATACGAGCAGGAGAAAAACCAGACCGTCATCGTGATCGTCGACGTGGGCCGACACATGATGGCCGAGGTCAACGGTGTCCGCAAACTGGACCGAGCTCTGGATGCGTGCCTGATGCTCCTGCATGCGGCGGCCCTGGAGGGCGATCTGGTGGGCCTCATGGTCTACTCGGATCGAGTCAGCCGTTACATCCCCCCACGCAAGGGTCGGGCCCAAATAGGCGTCATCCTGAACGCGATTCACGATCTGATCGCGGAGCCGGTTGAGAGCGATCCGGTCAAGGCGATGGCCTTCCTAGCCACTCGCTACAAGCGCCGATCACTCCTCGTGATCTTCTCGGATCTGGACGGCCCCGATGGCGCGAGCGCTTTTGCGGCTGGGCTCGGGCCCGTTTCCCGACGGCATCTGGCGGTGGTGGCTCGCGTGGCCGACCCGAAGCTTTTGACAAGTTATGACCAGACGATCACCGATTCAGTCGCGCTCTTTGAACGGACCGCCGCCGATTTTCTCATCGCCGACCGGCGAAAGGCCTCCTCTGTGCTAACCGCCGCCGGGCTACACAGCCTGGAAGCCGATCCCGACCAATTGGCGGCTGCGCTGGTCAACTTTTACTTTGTCGTGAAAGACAAAGCCCTCCTTTGATGGCGCAACAGCTTGGATCGGTGGAAAAATCAGCAACGATCCACCCAGCGGTAAGGGCCCTTAATCGGCTGTACACCTAGTTTATGCCGGTGGGAAGTGGTAACTTTAACGCCATGTCTGAGCAAGATATCCTCAGCCGCGTCGTAATGGTGACGATCGAGAAGCTACGGGTCAAGGAAGAAGAGGTCACACCGACCGCCTCATTCCAAGAAGACCTGGGCGCCGATTCCCTCGATGTGGTGGAACTCGTCATGGCCCTGGAAGATGAATTTGAGATCAAGATTCCCGATGACGTCGTCAGCGAGATCAAAACGGTCCAAAACGCGGTGGATTACATCGCATTACAGAAAGTGTGAGGGACATAGAAACCCAGTTGCGCAGAGTGGTCGTGACAGGCATGGGAGCTTTGACTCCGCTTGGCCTGGATGTCAATTCAAGTTGGTCCAACCTGTTGGCAGGGGAGAGCGGCATTGGTCCGATCACCTTGATGGACGCCTCCGACTTTCCAACTCGCATCGCGGCGGAGGTCAAGGATTTTGACCCCGCGCTTTGGATGGACAAGAAGGACGCCTCGCGAATTGATCGCGTCATCGCATTTGCGGTGGCCGCATCCGCCATGGCATTGAAGGATGCTTGCCTTAAGCCGGAAGGATCGCTCGCCGAAGAGTTCGGCGTCATGATCGGTTCCGGCATAGGCGGGCTGGGCTTCCTCTCGGAACAACATCGCCGTCTCATTGATGGCGGCCCGAGCCGGATCTCGCCATTCCTCGTTCCCTACATGATTGCGGACATGTGTGCCGGCTACGTATCCATCCTCAATGGCTTGAAGGGCCCCAATTCGTGCGTCGTCACCGCTTGTGCGACCGGCGCCCACAATATCGGAGACGCCTACCACACTATTCAGCGCGGCGACGCGGTGGCCATGCTTGCCGGCGGCAGCGAAGCGCCGGTCAATGAGTTGGGACTCGGGGGCTTTTGCGCAGCGAGGGCGATGACCCGCAGCAATGACCGACTTTCCGCTGCCTCGCGGCCCTTCGATGCGAATCGCGATGGCTTTGTCATGGGTGAAGGCGCGGGGGTTCTCGTCTTGGAAGAGTACGAGCACGCCAAAGCGCGCAACGCGCGGATGTATGGAGAGCTGATCGGCTACGGCATGAGCGGCGATGCCTATCACATCACCCAACCCGACCCTGATGGCGATGGCGCCCAGCGTGCCATGAAAAAGGCCCTGCGTAACGCGGGACTCACCCCGGAGGATCTTGATTACATCAACGCCCACGGGACTTCAACTCCGTTGAATGACCGCACGGAAACCTACGCCCTCAAACAAGCGCTCGGCCCGGCGATTGCCAACATCCCAGTCAGCAGCACCAAGTCTTCTCTTGGTCACATGCTGGGCGCGGCGGGGGCGGTCGAGGCGATGATCTGCCTTTTGGCCATTCGGGACGATATCCTTCCCCCCACGATCAACTACGACGAGCCTGATCCGGATTGTGATCTCGACTACGTGCCCAACACCCCCCGCAAGGCGACGGTCAACGTAGCGATGACCAACTCGTTTGGCTTCGGTGGCCACAACGCGACTTTGCTGTTCCGAAAAATTTAAGTCTGGCTCGCTAAGGCCAGTCGGTCTCTGAGCGCGTCGTTGGCGGGAAACGCAGCGACAAGGGCGTCAAGCGCGGCGAGTTCCATCGGTCGCCACGGAAAAGGCGGCGCGAGCGGCAGCTTGAGCGCGGCGTCAACCTGTTGCGCTGCCTCCACCCTCATGCGACTGGCGGTTAGGTAGGCGTAGGCGAGAAGAAAGCGAAGTGCCGCCAATTCGTGATGACGTAGCGCCTCATCAATCCAACGTGTCGCTTGTTCGAACAGTCGGTGCTCAAGTAAGACCGCCGCCACCTCGACCAGTGCTTCAGGGTCATCGTCGAGAACCGCCACAAGGGCGTTCGGCTCACTGGTCATCATCGGGGATTGCCCAAGGAATGCCTCCGCCACCAGCAAGGGTTCCAGCGGGGCGAGGAAGTGGGCGTTCAGCAGATTGCCGTCGTCCTCGGTCTCCGCCCCTTCTAAGCGGAAGGCGACGGCCTTCGCCCACCATGCCAGCGGGTCCTCGGCGTTGTAAAGGAGCGAACTCTCCAATTGCTGCACGGCGCCAGGATAATCGCCGCGCCCGAAGGCCGAAATCGCAAGCCGCAAATGGGCTTCTGCTCTCACCGCAGGGCTGAAGGTGCCACGGCCAAGGTCAGGGTCGCTAAGGCCTTCCGGGAGGGCGATGGGCGGCGGTGGTTCGTAAGGGTGCGCTGAATGGAGAGGGCCGTCCTCCCAGCGAAAGGCCTCATTGCCTTGACTATCGCGAACGGCAAGTGCGACGGGCGGCGCTATGCCCACGAGTGGGATCTCCAATACCTTGGTTGCCTTGATGTCGGTCGGCGCCTCCAGGGTGGCGCCATCGGCGGTCGCGAGCAGCAGCTTTGCCCCCATTAGGTCGATAGGTACCTGCATGCGGAGCCGCTCCCGAGTGAGCGAAAGGGCTGCCTTAGCGCCGGCCCCAACCAGCGACCCCAAACCCGACAGTGGGTTGAGGTTCGCGCTCCAGGTATCGGTTTGGCGGGGGCCCAAGAAGCGCGAGGATCCTTCGGGAAATCGACCCCGCTCGAACAGCGATCCGTCATAGCGCAAAAGGTCCAGGGGATCGTCCACCGCGCAGATGGCAAGTCCGGCGTCGCTTGCTTCGTCATAGATCCCTTCCCCGTACCGGGTTGCGCCCGGCCAGAAGACGGTCAACCGAGGATGGTAGGAAACTAGGCGAAGGCTGCGATTGACGACCCGGCATTCGATGCGGAGCGCGGCCGAGTCAGGGGGCAGGGTGAGCGCCAAGTGAAAGCTCAGGCCTGAGCCCGTCTCGACCTCCCCAAGCCATAGCGAGGCGTCCTCCTCCTGATCCGTGGTTTGCGCATGAACTGATCCCATCGCATTGGGACGGTCGTGAGCCCGGAGGCGAAACTGGACGCCGGCGGGAAGCATCACACCGCGGGGCGGTCCTGGAACACAGGCAAAACGGTCCGGCAAGGGCAAGATTTCGCGGCCGCATCGCTTGTCGAAGTAGCTGAGGATGCGCCCTCCAAGGTCGGGCACCACTCGCACTCGGACAAGGTCGTTCTCAAGCACCCAGCTTGAAAAGCCGGTGCTCGTGAAGCGCCCGGTCCCCCGCAATCGGGGTAGGGGATACCCCTCGGGTTGAGCCGCGGTGGGGGATTCGGCCTCCACGACTTCGACGGTTAGGTGGAGTGGCTCGTCGAAGACCTGCGAGGCCATGATATGGGGAGGTTACCCCTAGGCTACAATAGGGCCATGGCGCAGGGCGGCTCATTCGTTAAAGGATTCGCAAAGTGGGTGATTGTCCCACTGGCTTTGGTCGGTGTCGGCTACCTGATCGGTGAAAAGACCGCCAAAGCGGGGGGAGTCGACGTCACGGATTCGGTGGCGACTTCTGAACCCGCGCCCACCGCCCCCGATCCGGTCGTTCCGTCCAAACCCGTGTCCACGACGACTCCGCCGCCCAAGCCACATGTCCACAAGGGCCCCACGATGGAGGTCAGCGCCCAGGCCGCTGGGCCCGAGGGAACGAGCACCGATTCCGGCGCCGCATCCGACGCAGGAAGCAGTACAACCTCAAATTCCCCGAGCTCCACCGTCGATCCAGACGCCGCGCCCAAGCCTCCCCCTGTTAAGCATCATCGGCATCACAAGCCCATACCGGCGCCGGTGCCAACAGCGCCTCCTACCACCGACGGACCGACCGACAATGCGTCCGGCAATTCACCATCCGACGTCCCCACCCCCCATCCGGCCAGCAACCCGGATGGCGGCGGCGAATAGGCCTCGGCTTATTGTTACAGCAACCATCTGCCCGCAAAATCATTGGGCAGTGGCGTGGAGCTTGAGGCGGTCGTAACTATCGGTGAGCGACTCGGGAAGCACTCGCACGTCGCCGATCGAGCTCATGAAGTTCGTATCCCCGTTCCACCGGGGGACGATGTGCCAGTGGATATGGACCGGGATTCCCGCGCCGGCGGCGCAGCCCATGTTGATGCCGATATTGAAACCGTCGGGCTTGTAGCAGCCCCTTATCCATTCGACTCCCTTGACAAGCAGTTGCTGAATTTCCAGGAGTTCCGCATCATCAAGCCCACCGATGTCCGCGGTCTGCTTGTAGGGAGCGACGAGCAAGTGGCCGTTTGTGTACGGGAAGGCATTCAGCATCACGAACGAGGTCGTGCCTCGATAGAGAATGAGATTTTCGCGATCATTGTCCTGGGCGGGCAGGTCGATGAAAATGTCCCCCGTCGCCCCCGACGGTCGATTGATGTATGCCATCCGCCAAGGCGCCCATAAACGATCGGCCATGGGGTTTGTTCTACCCTGACCTCACATCAGGGAATAGGGATCGACATCGATGGTGACGAGAATCTTCTTGGGCCGGAAGTTAGCCAGGGCATCATGAATCGGCGTCGCCGACGCATTGGCCGGCAGCTTGATGAGGATGTGGCGTCGCCAGCGGCTCTGGATTCGCTCTAAGGCGCATTCCACTGGACCGAGCAGTTCTCCATCGACGCTCGCAAGCAACGCCGCTGCCTGATCGGCCGCAGCGACGACCTGATCTTGCACTTCGCCGTTGAACATGATGTTGACGAGCCTACGGTAGGGCGGGTAGCCCGCCGCCTCGCGCTCCGCCTTTTGGTGTTCGTAAAGGGAAAGGTAGTCGTGGGTGCGGGCGGTCACAATCGCCACGTGGTCTTCCTGGAAGGTCTGGATGACCACTTCGCCTGGCTTCTGACCGCGTCCCGCTCGCCCCGCCACCTGAGCCAGGAGTTGGAAGGTCCGCTCGGCCGAGCGGAAATCGGGAATATTCAGGGACACGTCCGCCGCGATGACCCCCACCAGGGTTACGTTCGGGAAATCTAAGCCCTTGGCCACCATCTGGGTACCCACCAGGACTTGGGTCACCCCGCTGCGGAAGTCGGCCAGCACGGACTCCAACGCCCCCTTTCGAGAGGCCACGTCCCGATCAAGGCGCGCCACTTTGGCGTCCGGCAGCAGCTCGGCAACGGCCTCCTCCACCTTCTCCGTCCCGACACCGAAAGCCCGCACGCGGTTGCCCCCGCAACTGGGGCATATCTCGGGAGGGCGCATGGAAAAGCCGCAGTGGTGGCAACGCAGCCGCTTGTCGAGCCGATGAAAGCTGAGTGACACCGCGCAGTTGGGGCATTTGGCCTCCTTGCCACAGTCTCGGCACAGCACAAAGGGGGCATAAGCGCGTCGATTGAGGAAAAGAATGGCCTGCTCATCCCGGGCCAGCGTCTCCTTCAGTCGCTCAAACAAGGCATCGGAAAGAATCGTCGGTTGACCGCTGCGGTAGCCCTCTTTCAGGTCAAGCACATGGACGGTGGGGAGCTGGGCGCTGGCGGTGCGCTGGGGCAGGCTCAAGAGAGTGATTTTGTCTGCTTCAGCTTCATAAAAGCTCTCAATGCTCGGAGTCGCCGATCCCAGCACAAGCGGGCACCGATGCCGCTCGGAGAGGAACTGGGCGAGTCGCTTGGTATGGTAGCGGGGCGAGGTCTCCTGTTTGTAGCTTGCCTCATGCTCTTCGTCGATGACGATAAGCCCGATGTTCTCCAGGCCGGCAAAAACTGCGCTGCGGGCGCCAAGCACCACGGGGCATTCGCCGCGGCGAATGCGCAGGTAGCTGTCGATGCGCTCATTAGCGTTGAGCTCGCTGTGGAGCACCGCGACCCCACGCCCAAATCGCTCGCGAAGCTGGGTGATCGCCTGGGTGGCCAGCGCGATTTCCGGCACCATGTAGAGCACCTGCCGCCCTTGCTTGAGGGCCTCCGAGGCGCACCGAAGATAGACCTCGGTCTTGCCGCTTCCCGTAACGCCGTAGAGCAGGAAGGCCTTTGCTTCATGGGCGGCGATGCTCTCATGCACCGCGTCGATTGCAAGCTGCTGATAGCGGTTGGGTTTCGGCGGGGTGCGCTGGGCGCCAGGGTCGCCGGATACCGTCTGCAAAAGCCCGGCATCCAGCAACGCCTTCACCGTCGTCTCCGTGACCCCCGCCATCGCCTTGATTTCGGCGGTCGTCAGCATGCTTCGCTCGGCGGTCTGAAGTCGCATGATGGTGAGCGCTTGGGCCGGCTTCTTGCGCCCCTCCTTCTTCAGGAAGTTTTCCACCTGATCGGCGTCTCCCGTCAGGCTCAACAAGGCCTCGGTCTTGCGGCGCTCGCTCGTGGGGGCAAGGGAAAGGGTCTGCTCGACCAGCCCCTTGGCCCGCAGCAGTTTCAACGCTCGCTTAATGGGCTCCGGGATCGGCTTGCCCTTCCCTTCGATGAGCGAGCCGCCCGCATCTTGCAGGGTTCGCATGACCTCAGCCTGCACTGGGCTGAGCTGATCCGCCCGTTCACCCGTGAGGGTCCAGGAGGTCATCAGACGGTCCTTGATGCCGGGGGGCGCCGCAGCCGACAGGGCGACCGGAAGTGGACAGAGGTATTCGCGCGCCACAAACTGGGCCAACTCCATGACTGGCTCCGGCAGGCCAAACCCTTCAAGTCGCGACTGGGTCTGTTTGAGGTTCGCCACCGGGAAGCCTAGTTCGGATTCTGTGGTTTCGTAGACCCGAACCACAAAGCCCAGCGCCGACCGGGGACCGAGGGGCACGAAGACCGCATCGCCCGGCTTCGCCGGACCGCCCAAGCGATAGGTGTAAACGGCCGCCGCCCCACCAGAGCGAGCGTCAAGAGCGACGTCAGCTACGCGAACGGCGCTCACGCGCCGTCAAAGACAAGACGAGAAATGTCGCCTGCCTGGAGAAGAACTTCCGAAACGCGTCGCACCAGAGCCAGATTGGCCGCCCGGACTTGCGGATCCTCCGCCATGATCATCGTCGCTTCGAAGAAGTGGTTGATCGGGCTCTGGAGGGTCATCAGAGCGGTCACGAGAACGCCCGCGTCCTCTGCTTCAATCGCCGATAGGACCTTGGTGTGGGCCTCGCTGGTGACCTGAGCCAGTGCTTGGGCGGTCGGCGACGTAAGGCTATGAATCGTTTCGAGGCCACCAAACGCCACGCCTTTGTGCTGGGCCGCGCCGGCGATGTTCAGCGGCCGGGTGGCGGTTTGAACGAATGCCTCATCGGCGCGAAGCATCTGGAGTGCTTCGACGCGGAGCCTCACCAGGCGGGGATCAAGGGTCGCCCGGTCGGCGCCAGGATCGAGCCGGTTGGGCAGAGTAGCCGCTTCGAGAACATCCTTGCGCTCGCTGCCCATCAAGGCCTCGTAGCGCGATCGAAAAATTTCTGCGACGGCTGGCGCAATGCCTGCGCGCTCGGGCATGTCAATCTCATATTGGGCGGCCGCTTCGCCGATAAGGTCCGTGTAGCCGGCGAACGGCCCCGGCCACCGCCAAGCCGCCTCAATGAGCAGGGTGGCGGATCGGCGCAGACCGTACGGGTCGCGGGTGCCCGAGGGCTTGAGGCCCAAGCCAAGGTATCCCACCAGTTTGTCGAGTTGATCGGCGATCAGGGTGCGAACGGTGGTCCGCGCGCCAGCACAGCCGATGTCAGGGGTCTTGCCAAGGTCGTAATGGTTGCCAAGGGCCATGCACACCGGATCGGGCAGAAGCCCTTCGCGGCGGGCGTATTCGCTGCCCACCACCCCTTGCAGCGAAGCGAGTTCGCTGACCAAACCGGTGCTGAGATCGGCCTTGCAGTAGAGGCCCGCTTGGCGGGCAAATTCAATCTCTCCTTTGTCAGCGCCGGTTGCTCGGGCCACGAGTGTCGCCAGCTCCGCAAGCCGGTCGGCGCGCTCGCGTACGCTGCCAAGCTTCTCCTGGAACACAATAGTAGAGGTTTTCGATAGAAAATAGTCTAAATCGTGCCGACAGTCTTGCTCGAAGAAGAACTTCGCGTCGTTAAAGCGGGCATTGAGGACCCACTCGGCGCCCGCCCGAACGGTGTCGTCTTCCCCGCTGTTGCGGATGAACACGAACTGGTTGGTCAGCCGACCTTCGGCGTCGCGAACCGGGAACATCTTCTCGTGCTTGGCCATTGCGGTCACCAGCACGGGGGCGGGAAGGTCCTTGAAACTGTCGCGAAAGTGACCAGCGATCGCGACCGGCCATTCGGTGAGATACACGTTCTCATCCACCAATGCCTCGGGCAGGTCGGGGACGCCGTCCGCCACCCCCTTGGCTCCATCGACCACCAGAGCTCGGCGAATCGACGCGTCGGGTTCGACCTTGCGTTTTCGCAAGCCGTCGACCAATTCGGTCAGCCCGCTCGCCGCAAACGCCCCTGGGTCATAGAATCGATGCCCATGGCTTTCGTTGCCGGCGTCGACCCCTTCAATCTCGAAGGGGATCGTCGCCCCGTCAAGGGTGGCAAGAATCCAACGGATGGGCCGGGCAAAGCGCATTCGAGACGCGCCCCAGCGCATCGACTTTTCAAAGGCCAGCGCCCGGATCGCTTCGGGCAGCACGGCTGCAAGGATATGCGAGGCGTCTCCGCCGGGCACGCGGTGAGTGATCGACACATACTGCTCGCCCTTCTGGACCGAGGCTGCATCGACACCGAACTTCTTGCAGAAGCCAATCAGAGCGCCGGTTGGATTGCCCGCGGCATCGAACGCGGCTTTGACGCCAGGGCCCCGAACCTCTTCTTCTCGATCTTCAAGTCTCGTCTTTAGGCCGGTCACCTGCACGATGAGCCGCCGGGGTGTGCTCAGTTCGGTCGCCGCCCATCCGGTCTCAAGGAGATTCGAATCCTTCAATCGAACAAGGACTTGCTGCCGCAGATCGGTGGTGGCTTTTCGAACAAATGTGGCCGGCAACTCCTCACATCCAACCTCCAGAAGCAACTCCGCCATAGGCAGGAGAGGTTACCTCTTGCGCCAATCCATAGATTGGAAGTCGAGGGCGGCCAGCACGTTCGAGTAATCGTCGGTCCAGGCGCGCAAGTGTTGGCGGTTGGTGAGCGGGTTGCAGCGGCCGCCTCGCGTGATGGCGCTCAGGTCCGCCGGCGTGCGGGCCAGAAGGACCCACATGGAGGGCGTATCGTAGATCGCGGCACTCTCGTGGGTGTTGATCTCGCAACCGGATAGACCCAGGTCGTCGGCATCCGCACAGACCACCGGCTCCAAATTGAGGAACCGGTTAGAAATGTGAACGGCGATGATGCCATGGGGCGCCAGGGCGCGTAGGTAGGTTTGCAGGGCTTCCCGGGTCAATAGGTGCACGGGGATGGCGTCGGAGCTGAAAGCGTCGAGCGAGATGAGTCCGTAGAGGCCCGGTGGGGCGGTGCGAAGGCGGAGGCGCGCATCGCCGATGAGGACGCGAATCGTCGCCTTTGAGTCGCTCAAATAGGTGAACAGGTTGGGGTTGCGGGCCATCTGCTCCACTTGGGGGTTGATCTCATAGAAGTCCAGGTTCATACCTTGTCGCCCATAGGCAGCGGTAGTGCCCACACCCAGCCCAACCGAGGCCACGTGATCCATCAGGGGAGTGTCGCCCAACGCGGTCAAGGCGCGTCCCAGCCCGCTTGTGGGCGTGTAGTAGGTCGAGGCGATGAAACGACGGGGCCCGTCGAGCTGCTGAGCGCCATGGATGATGGTGCCGTTGAGGAGCACATGGAAGGTGTCGCCTTTGAAGCGCTCCTTCGAAACGGTCAAGACTCCGAAAAAGTCCCGCCGCCGATAAATGACGTCTTGGGGCCTCTGGAGGTCGAAGTAGAGGCTGAATCCGAGGAGTCCCAACAGCACAAACGCGAACCTCATCGGCCGCATGGCGCAGATCACCATCGCCAGCAAGGCCAGGTAGATCCAGGCATAGTCGAAGTGTTGCATCACCCGGTACAACCAACCCATCGTGAAGTCGGTCGAACCCTGCCGTGCGAGGAGGGTCAATGCGATGGCGACGGCCGGAACGGCGAAATCCTGCCATTTGAGACGAGACTCGGGGCCTTGGGCAAGGGCGATCGCCACAAACGCCAGCACCAACGACACCGGATACTCGGCCAGGGTGTTGAAGACGAGCGGCGCAACGATCGCCACGAAGAAGCCGCCGATCACGCCGCCCACCGAAATCCACACATAGAATGAGGTGAGGTGCTGGGGGCGCGGCCGGTTCTTTGCAATCTCCCAATGACAGGCAAGGGCGGTGAGAAAGAAACCAAGGAAATGGATGGGCAGCGCCACCCACAGTGGTTGGGTGAGTCGCTTCAGCATGAAGACGACGACCAAGAAGAGCGCCGCCATGGCGTAGTACTTCACCAGTCGCCCGTTGAATCCCTTGGCAAACGCCACCACAAAGGTGACAAGGTAGAGGGCCAAGGGCAGCACCCACAGCAACGGAATCGGGGCCAGGTTGGTGGTGAGGTAGGTGGTCATCGCCCCGAGCATTGCGGTGGGGCATGCGGCCAGGAACACCCACATGACTTTGTCCTTGCGCGTGATCTCCGCCTTGAGGTCGGGGTTTTCGGCGACCTCCGGCTCCGTCGCAGCCCTGCCACCCAGATTGAGCCGGATCGCGCAGGCGGCCATCAAGATCAAGAGCACGGCATACCCCCAGCTCCAATCCACGCTCTGCTCGTGAAGGGCGAACACCCGTTCGAACCAGAGCGGGTATCCGAGGAGGGCGAACATGCTGGCCAGATTGCTTGCCTGATAGAGGAAGTAGGGGTCCTTTGCCTGGGGGTCGGAGGTCTGGGCAAACCATCGCTGCAGAGTGGGCGCACCGGCGGACAATGCGAAGAACGGCAGGCCGACGCTGGCCACCAGCATCGCCAGCAGCATTGGCGCGGGGGAGGCCAGCAGCCCATTGGGCGCCGTGACGAGCGCGTTCTCATAGGCGGCTCGCAGCGCCTCAGGGACTCGAAGTGGCAGCACGGCGGCCGCCGCCACCATCACCAGGCAGTGCACGATGGCCTGGCGCTTCGCGCCGAGCAACCGGATGGAGTGGTGCGCGTAAAGATAGCCAAGGAGCAGCATCGCTTGAAAGAACATCAGGGACGTGTTCCAAACCAAGGGCGAGCCCCCGAAGATAGGGAGAAGCTCTTTGGCGATAAGGGGCTGAACGAGAAACAGGAGCGCGGAACCGGCGAAGATCGTGAAAATAAAGAGAATGCGCATAGAGAGGCGTTTGTAAGGACGGCCCGGAGGTCATGACGTGAGGCGCCTACTTGGCCTTATTTGGGCATTTCCCAACACTCTGCTTGGCTTGGTGCTGGCAGTGGGTGCCCGGCTAAGCGGGGGAAGGTGGCACGTGAGGGATGGCGTGTTGGCGGTAAGCGGTGGTTTGTTGGCTCCGCTTCTGCGGAGCCGGGTTTTCCGGGCGTACGGGCTGACCTTGGGCCACGTGGTGCTGGGGGCCGATCCAGCCAGCCTGGATTTGGTATGGCTTCACGAACTTCGTCATGTTCGCCAGTACGAGCTTTGGGGGCCCTTCTTCTTGCCCGCTTATGCGCTGTCGTCGCTGTTCGCCTGGGCCCGGGGTGGGCACTATTATCGCGACAATAGGTTCGAAATCGATGCCCGTGCGCACGAATAGGTTGGAAGCCTTGGAAATGGTCTAAAATAGCAAGATTCCGAGAACTTCATGGCAAGAAAAGGCAGACCCCCACAGCGAAAAGAACAGGATAGGGAACAGGGCATCGAATTGGAAGGCGTGGTGCTTGAAAACCTGCCCAACGCTCGTTTTCGGGTCAAGCTCGAAGAGGGCGATGGCATGGAGATCCTGGCCCACATCAGCGGCAAGATGCGCATGAACTACATCCGCATCCTCCCTGGAGACAAGGTCCGGGTCGAGCTCTCCCCCTACGATCTCACCATGGGTCGCATTGTCTACCGATTTAAATAATTTGCCCGTTTTGGGCGTACAATCAAATATCGTTGAGATAAGGCGGAACGGCCAAGGCCGGCGGATCCTCGACATCGTGGATGCGTCGGCCTTTTTTCATGCCCGGCGATCCCGGGAGGAAGCTAAACATGCCGACGCTAGTGATCGTGGGCGCCCAGTGGGGCGACGAAGCCAAAGGCAAGCTGGTCGATGCGCTTGCCACCGACGCCGAGTTGGTCGTCCGCTATGCGGGCGGAAATAACGCCGGCCATACCGTCATCGTAGGTGACCGGGAGTTCAAGTTCCAACTGATCCCATCTGGCATCCTGCATGAGCGCACCGTCTCGGTACTCGCCAGCGGTATGGTCATCTGTCCCAAGAGCCTGCTCGAAGAACTCTGCCGCACGAAGAAGCTGCAGCCGAATATCGGGACCCTGCGCATTTCCTCGGCCGCTCATGTGGTGTTTCCTTACCACCTGAAACTGGACGCCCTGGAGGAGGAGGCCCGCGGGGCCAACCGTATTGGCACCACCAGCCGCGGCATCGGCCCCGCCTATCAGGACAAGGTCGCCCGCATCGGGATTCGAATGGGCGAATTCGTGGACCCCAAACGCTTCCCCGAGCGCCTCAAAGAGGTTTTGGTTGTCAAGAACCGGCTGCTCCAACTTCTCGGTGGAGAGCCGCTGGCGTACGAGGAGCTGCTTGCCGAGTTTTCCGCCTATGCGGCCCAGATACGTCCCTATGTGACCGACACTGACATCATCGTGCAGGAGGCGGTCTACGGCGGCAATCGTGTGCTGTTCGAGGGCGCCCAAGGCACCTTCCTCGATCTGGATCACGGCACCTACCCGTTCGTGACCTCTAGCCACCCGCTTTCGGGGGGCGCGTGCCTGGGCACGGGGATCGGCCCTCGCGCCATCGAGAACGTGATCGGCGTCTGCAAGGCCTACACCACCCGTGTCGGCTCCGGTCCCTTCCCGACCGAGCAAGATAATGAGACCGGCGAGTGGATTCGCCGGCACGGCAAGGAGTTCGGCACCGTCACCGGTCGGAGTCGCCGCTGCGGTTGGCTGGACGCAGTGGTGCTGCGCCAGTCTGCGCGTATCAACTCGCTCAGCGGCTGGGCGGTTACCCGGCTGGACATCCTCAGCGTCTTCGACGAGGTCCAAATCGGCACCCGGTACCTTCTGGACGGGGCTCCGATCGACCACATGCCGACCGATTTGGAGGTCTTCGGCCGCTGCGTTCCGGTCTTCGAGACACTGCCCGGCTGGAAGGACGCCGACCTGCGCGGCTGCCGCACCCTTGCCGACTTGCCGCCGAACGCCCGCGCCTACCTTGACTTCATCGAGGCTCAAACCGGCGTCCCCGTCGCCATGGTCAGCGTCGGCCCCGACCGGGCCGAGACGATCATGATCCGTCCGGACTTGGTCTGGGGGTAGGGCCAAGAAGACTAGCGATCTTCCTATAGAAGCAAACTGCGACCCGAAGACCGATGTTAGATGCAAGTGCGAATACGGGCCCGCTGTCCATGTCTAAGCAGCGGGTCCGACCGGGACTGCGATCTTTACGAGCATATAACGATGCCCGCCGCCTACTTCGACACCGTCGACGGTCCTATAGAGGTCCCACGTAAAGCTAACGACCCCGTCAGTTTACGGAACTGCAAACCTTGGTGAAGCTCATCGAGACGGCCTATGAGCGTCTCCGGTCCCACTTGAGGCTGGCCCTCGCTTGGACGCTCGTAAACCGACGCAGGAAACAT
>Ga0302319_10009604_pt1 | contig 18570 bp, 15 predicted proteins | sample Bog_T0_2_FD_203319 | JGI IMG/M metagenome (GOLD analysis project Ga0302319, IMG submission 203319) | Peat permafrost microbial communities from Stordalen Mire near Abisko, Sweden - Bog_T0_2 | ecosystem: Environmental > Terrestrial > Soil > Wetlands > Peat | place: Sweden: Abisko, Stordalen Mire...
GACTTTACCGCGGACAAGGATGCCCTTGCGCGTGAGATGGGCGCCTACAACGGCACCCAGGGACAGGGCTTTGCGAATGGCGTGGACGCGAACTCCAACCAGGTGGAAGACACCACCGGCTACACGCCCGACGAGAGCGAGTACAACGATCTGAACACCGATCGCGAACTGTTCGCGCTGCGGGCAGTGGCCAAGTCCCTTGAGAAGATCACGGAGAAGAAGTCGCTGTTGTATTTCTCTGGCGGCATCTCGCGCGACGGAATTGAGAACCAGGCCTCGCTGCGGTCGGCAGTGAACGCCGCGGTGCGCGCGAATCTGGCCATCTACAGCGTGGACACGCGCGGATTGCAGGCCGTGTCTCCGCTGGTCGATGCCTCAACGGGCAGCCTGCGCGGAACGGGCGCTTTTAACGGCGGCGCGCTGGCCAACAACATGAACGCGAACTTTGCCACGCAAGAGGTGATGGCGACGCTCAGCTCCGACACGGGAGGAAAGGCGTTCTTCGACTCGAACGACTTTGCTCCGGCGTTCGCCCAGGTGCAGCGCGACACCTCGGCCTACTACGCGGTAGGCTTCCATAGCACCAACCCCCTCCGCGACGGCCGCTATCGCAAGTTGACCATCAAGGTGAACCGCCCCGGCGTGAAGCTGGAATACCGGCCCGGCTATTATGCGCCGTCGGACTTCCAGCATCAGGGCCAGGAAGACCGCGAGCGCGATCTTGAGGAGCAACTTGCGAGCGACCTGCCGGCTACGGACATGGCCGTCTACCTGGACGCGATGTACTTCCGCCTGGATGAGAACCGCTTCTTTGTCCCGGTCTCGCTCATTGTGCCGGGCTCGCAGATCCCATTTGTGAAGGGTGGCGACAAGGACAAGGCGACCCTCGACATCATCGGCACGGTGATCGACGAGGTCAAGCGCCCCATCGGCCACGCGCGAGAAACAGTCAAGCTCAACCTCGATCCGTCCCTCCAGGCGCGGCAGAAGAACATCCAGTACACCACCAGCTTCAACTTGCCGCCGGGCAAGTACCGCCTCAAGTTCGTCGTCCGCGAGAATCAGACCGGCCGCATGGGCTCGTTCGAGGCAGAGATTACGCTGCCGGAGATGAAGAAGGCGCCCTTGAAGATGAGCTCCATCCTGCTGGCGTCCATGCGGCAGCCCAGCAAACAGCAGAGCCCGCTGGTGCGCAACGGGCAGGAGTATGTGCCCAACATCAGCCACGTCTTCCGCCAGGATCAACACCTGTATCTGCTGTATGAGATCTATAGTCCGGCAAAAGAAAAGCCGGCGGCTGAAGCGCCCAGGGGGACCAAACCGAGCATCAACGTGCTCAGCAGCCTGGAACTGATCCAGGGCGCGACGAAAGTCTACGAGACGCCGATGGTGCAGGCTAAGGCCATCAATGTTGAAGGGCGCGACGCGGTGGCGGTCGAACTGGATGTACCGCTCGCCGGACTCAAGCCAGGATCGTATCTGTGCCAGTTGAACGTGATTGACGATGCCGGGGGCAGCTTCGCATTTCCGCGGTTTGCGGTGCTTATCCGGGACGGCGCGGCAGCGCCCGGAGCCACAGCCAGCGGCGTGCCCTCCCAATAGCGCGCCCCTGGTTCGCACTGCCGCTGGGGGAAAGCGGCGGCACGAGTCAAAGCGCTGAATCAGGCTATTTCTTCCCCGTGATGAGGCGGAATAGAAATACGATGATTACCGCGCCGGCGATGGCGATCAGCAGGGTGTAGATGAGCCCGCCGGAGGGCGAGAAGCCGAGAAGGCCGGCGACCCAGCCGCCCACCAACGCGCCCACGATGCCCACGAGAATGTCAACGAAGAACCCGTAGCCTGAGCCCTTCATGATCTTTCCGGTAGCCCAGCCGGCCACCAGTCCAACAAGTATCCACCAGAGAAAGTGCATTCAGTCCTCCTTCAGATTGGCCTTGGGTGCGGCGCGGGGCGTGGACCCTCCGGTCCGTTGGAGACGCCCGTCCCATGCCGGTCAATGCTGGAATGGAGTTATACCATCGTCGAGCCCCAATCGGTCAACGCAAAACTTCGGAGGAGGAGGCGCGGGCCGCCGGCCGCTACCGGCCGGGCTGGGGACGAGTCAATGCTTCAAGCACCAGTCCGTAGGGACAGTGGCGGCATCCGTTGCCGCAGCAATAGCCGCGCTTCAGGTGATACGCAGCAGTAAACACCATGTTCGGCCCGTCAAAGTAGAAATCTTCCGGTTCGAGCGGCGGCGGCGCCGTAGGGTTCTGAGCCATAGCCTCATTCTCTCGCAACCGGCCCTCGCTCTCCCAGGCAGCCCTGGGGCGGTGAGTAAAATCGATGCATGACCCTCTCTGCGCAAGAACGCGCCCGCCGCATCAAAATCATCCTATTCGACGTGGACGGAGTACTGACCAATGGCAGCATCTGGATCATCCCGGTTCCGGTGGCCGCGGCAGACGGCTCCGCAACTACGAAGATGGTGGAGGCCAAGGGCTACAGCGCGCACGACGGCGCAGGGGTTACCCTGGCGCGGCTGGGCGGCATGAAGGTGGGCATCATTACCAAGCGCATCTCCGAGACGGTGGCCCTGCGCGCCCGCGACCTGAAGCTGGAGTTTGTCTACCAGGGCCAGGCCTTCAAAATGCAAGCGGTCCAGGACATCCTGGCCAAGGAAGGCGTCGCGCTGGAGGAGATTGCCTATGTGGGCGACGACGTGATCGATCTGCCGGTAATGCGGCAGGTGGGCTTTGCCGCGGCGGTGGCCAATGCGCGGGCCGAGGTAAAGGCCGAGGCGCATTACGTGACGCCGAACAATGGCGGCGAAGGCGCCGGACGGGACGCGATCGAGTTCATTCTCGAAGCCAAGGGCCTGCTGAAGCAGTGCATCGATGCCTCTATCGACGCCAGCAACCCGATTCCGCCTTCGATGGACATCGGCAAGGGCGGCGATCTGAGCGGTTCTGGGCAAAGCGGAGGCGCGCGGTGACCTTCTGGGACGTGGTGATTATCACAGCTTCATCGGCGCGCCAGGCGGGGCTGTACCGGGACGAAATCGACCGCCGCAGGCTGGCCGGCATGTTGCCCGATGGGACCGAGTTCCTGGTGGTTCCCGACCCAGGCGACCGGCGCGTCGGCAGCGGCGGCGCCACGATTCACGCGCTCGGCATGCTGGGCAAGGATCGTGCATGGTGGGCCGGGCACAAGGTTCTGCTGGTTCACTCCGGTGGCGATTCGCGGCGGCTGCCGCAATACTCTCCGGGCGGAAAGCTATTTGGCGTACTGCCCTCGCGCACACAGCCGCGCGCCACCACAACGGTGTTCGACGAGACTCTGGCATTGTCGGAAGCCTGGGCGGAGCGGATTCCCAACGGCCTGCTGGTCGCTTCGGGCGACGTGGTGCTGCGATTTGACGCCAACCTCGTCGATTGGACCCGCCCCGGCGTCACCGGCGTGGCCATGCGGCTCCCTGTCGAGACCGGCAGCCATCACGGTGTCTACGTGGTGGGTGAAGGCGAGCAGGTTTACACATTTCTTCAAAAGCCCTCGGCAGCGGAGGTGAAGGCCGCGGGGGGCTTGCTGCCCGATGGCCGGGTAGCTGTCGATATCGGCCTGTTGCGGTTTGACGCCGACCTGACTTCTGCTCTAACCGAACTGGCGGGATTCAAGACTCTGCCCGCCGTCGACATTTACGACGAAATGACCCGCGCGCTCACCGGTCAGTGGAAGCCGGAGCCGGATGCGGGCCTTTTCCTGCGGGAACTGGAGAGGATTCTCCGCGACCCGGCGCATCCGCCGCAGTTTCACTGCGCGGTGGTAGATGGCGAACTGATTCATACGGGAACGACACACTCATTCCGTACACTGGTGGCCGGCTCAGGCGGAGTGCTGGACAGCGTAATTGCCGGCGCGTGCCACGTGGGACACGAAGCGGTCGTCCTGGAGTGCGAGTTGGCCGGGCCGGTCTCGGCCAGCCGAGGAGCGATTCTGCATGGGCTTACCGGCCTGAGCGGCGCTGTCGAAGTTCCCGAAGACACCGTAGTCCACCAGCTGCCGGTAGAAACGGCGATCGGTTCCGGCTGGGTCATCCGCGTGTATGGCGTGGAAGATGACCCAAAGCGCACGGTGGAGACGGCCACATGGTTCAACCGGCCGATTCTGGAAACGATTGCACGGCTCGGACTGCAGAGTGAGGAGATATGGCCCGCCGGCGAGACACCGACTTTGTGGAATGCGTCGCTCTTTCCGGTAGCTGCGCCCGACGAAACATGGGCCTGCGCGCGCTGGATGATGGGCTACTCGAGCGGCTACGGCATTCAGCAATGGCGCGCGGCGCAGAGGCTGAGCCTAGCTGAGAGCGCGAAGTGCGCCGACGGGAAGGCGCTGGCCGAGGCGCGCAACCGGCGGCTGCAAGGCATCTGGCGGGGAACGGTGGTGGATCTGGCGGAGGCGAGCACAGACCTGCGGCCGCTGTTGGCCAATCTACCCGGACTGGCTCCGGCGGCTGCGGCCGGACGCAAGTTGCGCGCCCGCGCCGGGGAACTGCGCAGTGCTAGTGCGGAGAACCTGACCCATGCGGCCAGCCTGCTGATGCAGGCGTCGCGGTTGCTGCATCGCGCAGGCGTCGAACGCGAGGCCGCGCTGGCCGAAGAAGAGGCATTCACCGCGATTCACGACGCGGTGCGGGAAGGGATGGGCGGCGATGCGGAGCTGGCGCCGGCCCCGTGGCAATTTGACCGCGTGCATGTCTCCGCACCGCCGCGCATCGACCTGGGCGGCGGCTGGAGCGACACACCGCCGTTCTGCTTTGACTGGGGCGGCACCGTGCTCAATTGCGCGCTGGAGATCGATGGCGCTTACCCGATCGCAACCGAAATCCGCCGCATCGACGAGTCCGTGATCCGCTGCCGCGCGGAGGGGCACGACGCGGTTGCCGAGTATCGCACCGCCGAAGAACTGCTGGAACCGTGCGGTCCGGGAAGCGTGTTTTCCATTCCGCGGACGGCCATCAATCTGCACGGGCTTCCGGTGAAGGGCCAGCCGCTGGCCGAAACGCTCAAGGCTCTTGGCGGAGGCATCGAGATCTGCTGCCGGGTTGCGCTGCCCATCGGGTCGGGACTCGGAACGAGCAGCATTCTCGCCGCAACCGTAATTCGGGCGCTGGCCGTGATGTCGGGCCGCGAGTTGGCCGACCATCCGCTGTCTGAATCCGTGATGCAACTAGAGCAGCGGATGACCACCGGCGGCGGCTGGCAAGACCAGGCTGGCGGCATCTTTCCCGGCGCCAAACTGCTGATCACCGGGCCCGGCCTGCGGCAGCGGATTCGCGTGCAAGCGGTCCCCTGGACCAACGCCCGGCGCGACGAATTCTGCGAACACATGGTGCTCTACAACACCGGCATCCAGCGAGTCGCAAAAGACCTCGTCCGCCAGGTGGTGTCGCGCTACCTTGCGCGTGAAACTGCCACCATCCAGGTGCTGCACAGCATCAAGACACTGGCGGTGGAGATGAGCTACGCTCTGGCCGAAGGCGAATGGCGCCACCTGGGCGAGCTCCTCGACCGGCATTGGCAATTGAACCAGGTCCTGGACCCGGCCACCACCAACGCGCCCATCAACGCGATTCTCGACCGCGCGCGGCCATTCATCCACGGCGCCAAGCTGGCCGGCGCAGGCGGAGGCGGCTTCCTGATGCTCCTGGCGCGCGACCCAGAGGCAGCCGCGGCGCTCCGCGCGACGCTGGCTGAGGAGACTCCCGGCGGCGGCGCACCGGTGCCCTATCGCATCGCGGAAGAGGGATTGCGCGTGACGGCAAGCGGAGGGAATCATGGCAACTGATACCAAGAAGGCAGTCGTGCTGCTAAGCGGAGGCCTCGATTCGGCCACCGTGCTGGCCATTGCGCGGGGCCAGGGGTACGAACTCTACGCGCTCTCCTTCTCTTACGGCCAGAGGCACATCATGGAACTCGAAGCCGCGAGCCGCGTCGCCGCATCCATCGGCGTGGCAAGCCATCGCATCGCGGCCATTGACCTGCGCGTCTTTGGCGGCTCGGCGCTCACGGGCGATTTTGCCGTCCCCAAGGGCCGTAACCTGGACGAGATGTCCCACGGCATTCCCATCACCTACGTCCCCGCGCGCAACACCATCTTCCTCTCATTCGCGCTGGCCTGGGCTGAGGTGCTGGGCTCGAGCGATATCTTCATCGGCGTCAACGCGCTGGACTACTCCGGCTACCCCGACTGCCGGCCGGAGTTTATCGAGGCATTTGAGAAGATGGCCAACCTGGCGACCCGCGCCGGCGTGGAAGGCCGCCAGTCGCTCAAGATTCACACGCCGCTGATTGCAATGACCAAAGCAGAGATCATTCGCCGCGGGATGGAACTCGGCGTGGACTACGGTCTCACAAGTAGTTGCTACGATCCCGGCTCTCAAGGCGAACCATGCGGCCAATGCGACTCCTGCCTGCTACGGCAGAAGGGTTTCCGCGAAAACGGCATCGAAGACCCGCTGCCATACAAGGCGCGCGAATGAGCTATGCGGTCAAAGAGATCTTCTATACCCTGCAGGGCGAAGGAGCGCAGGCAGGCCGTGCGGCGGTCTTCTGCCGCTTTGCCGGCTGCAATCTGTGGAGCGGCCGGGAACAGGATCGCTCTGCCGCAGTATGCCGATTCTGCGACACGGATTTCGCCGGCATCGATGGCCCCGGCGGCGGAAGATTTGAGACCGCTGAAGCGCTCGCCGGGGCGGTCGAAGCGCAATGGCCCGCAAGCAGCACCTTGGCAAAGCGATTCGTGGTCTGCACCGGCGGTGAACCGCTGCTGCAACTCGATGCAAGCCTCCTTCGCGCGTTCCATGAACGCGGCTTCGAGATTGCGGTTGAAACCAACGGGACTTTGACCGCACCGGACGGCGTGAACTGGTTGTGCGTCAGTCCCAAAGCCGGCTCTCGACTGGTGCAGACAAGCGGCGATGAGCTGAAACTGGTCTTTCCGCAGCAGGGTGCAGACCCCGGAGACTTCGAGTCGCTCCCCTTTCGCCATTTCTTTCTTCAGCCGATGGACGGGCCAGCCCGCGCGGCAAACACCGAGCTTGCGCTCAGCTACTGCCTGGCTCATCCGCAATGGCGCTTGAGCCTGCAAACACACAAGATTCTGGGGATTCCATAGATGGAGATATTCAAGGAGTTTTCGATTGAGTCGGCGCACTGGCTGCCCAAAGTTCCCGCGGGCCACAAGTGCGGCCGCATGCACGGCCACAGCTTTCGCATCGCGATCCACGTGCGCGGGCCGCTGGACCCGCATCTGGGCTGGGTGCTGGACTTTGCAGACATTAAAGCGGCCTTCAAGGCAATCGAGGATGAGATCGACCACCGCTGCCTCAACGAGGTTCCCGGCCTGGAGAACCCGACCAGCGAGAACCTGGCCCGCTGGCTTTGGAAAAGGCTGCTGCCCGCCCTGCCATCGCTGAGCCGCGTCGTGGTGCGCGAGACCTGCACCAGCGGCTGCGTGTACTCGGGCGAGTTGGAAGGCTAGAACTCAGCCCCTCCGCGCGTCCGCCACGTCAAGCCAGCCGCGCCGCAACTTGTCCGCGGGAACATTGGACAGGTAAGGCTTGATGTCCAGAATCGGCGTGCCGTCCAGCATGTCCACTCCGCGCACCAGCAGTGAGCTGCCCCGCCGGCCCAGGAGCTCCACCACCGTCAGCGCAATCGGGTTCGGCCGCCGCGGAGAACGCGTGGTGAACAGCCCGTGCGACTGATCGTCGGTCGGCGGAGTCACCAGCAAGTCGAAGCCCTCGGAGCGGTCAAAGGCCCACAGCACGATCAGGTGCGAGAAACCCTCAATGTCGGTGAGCCCCGCTTCGAAATCAGGCAGGATCCACAGCACTCCCTCTTCCGGGTGCTGGGCTCCAGGTCCCTTGGGAATAGAAGCTGTATCTTTGAACGGGCTGCTGATGAAACCAATAGGCTGAGGGTTGAACATGGGGCCTCCGGTTCTCATGCTAAGCGCGGACACGCCCGTCGCGGCAATGCGCCCTCCGGTTCTTGGAATTTGTGTGGCGGGCATCGGCGGAATAGACATGGGCTCGCGCGCTTTGAGCAAAGACTTTCAAACCGCCACGATGAGTCCGCCGGGCACCCGCCATGGAGCAGATTCCGCGCAACGCACGGCGGGTTCGCAAAACCTCGCACGCAGGAAGATCCCATCTGAGCTGCCGAAAATTAATTTCGAATATACTGAATGAAGGTTCAACGCTTTCCGTGGCGCCATGCTGGCGTGTGCGCCGCTGAAGCGAACTTCAGGTTGATCCAGGCAGCTCTACAACTCTATGTGGCCGATTTGTGAATTGTACTCGGCGGGACTGCTCGTCTATGCTGTTGCGGCTTTGGCAGGGCTCACCGCTCATCTCCGGAAGACAACAGCGGCCTGGATCGCTCCATTGCTGTGCTACGCCGCCATAGCGGCAGCCGCTCTCGAATTCAGCGCATCCTGTGGAGCCTTGTTTGCGGGCGCGGCGTTCGACTGGTCGCTTCCCTCCGGTATTCAATCCATCCATTACGGCGTTTGCCTGGATCCTCTCTCCGCCTACTTCAACATGGCTCTCTCACTCTTGGCCGTCTGCGTCGGTGTCTATTCCGTCGGCTACCTGCGCCATGGAGCTGCGAGCCGCCGCCCCGGCCTGTTCTGCTGTTTCTTCAATCTTCACCTGCTGTCACTCACGCTGGTCTTCACAGCGTCGAACATCGTCTTCTTCCTGATTGCCTGGGAGTTGGTTGTTGTCACCGCCTACTTTCTGGTGGTTACAGACCATGAGTCGACCGAGGTCCGAAGGGGAGGAATTCTCTACATACTCATGTCGCGTGGAGGCACGGGCCTGATGTTCCTCGGCTTCCTGCTGCTGGCCTCTGCCGCAGGAAGCATGGAATTCCAGGCCATGCACGGAAGCGGTGAGAAGCTCTCTCCAGTCCTGGGCGCGTCTGCGTTCCTGCTGCTGTTCTTCGGATTTGGCGTCAAGGCAGGCATCATTCCACTCCATATCTGGCTGCCGGCCGCACATCCCGTGGCTCCCAGCAATGTGTCCGCGCTCATGTCGGGAATCGTGATCAAGACCGGCATCTACGGAATGGCGCGCGTCTTCTTCGATTTTTACGGAGTCCTGCCGGTTTGGACAGGCATGCTTGTCCTGGTGGCGGGCGTCGTGTCCGCGCTTCTCGGAGTGCTCTATGCGCTCATGGAGCACGATCTGAAGCGCCTGCTCGCCTACCACAGCATTGAGAACATCGGCATCATTCTCATGGGCTTTGGCTCAGCGCTCCTGTTTCGATCGTTCGGGTATCCTCAACTGGCGGCGCTGGCCCTGGTGGCGGGACTGTTCCACACTCTCAACCACGGGGTCTTCAAGTGCCTCCTGTTCCTGGGCGCCGGCAGCGTATTGCAGGGCGCGGGAACTCGAAACATGGAGGAAATGGGCGGCTTGATCCGCCGCATGCCGTGGACCGCGCTCTACTTTCTCATTGGCGCCGTTGCCATCTCCGGGCTTCCTCCGCTGAATGGGTTTGTAAGCGAGTGGTTTACCTACCAGGGCCTGCTGGCGGGATTTGGAACAACCTCCACATTGACCCGCATGGCATTTCCAATCGCGGGGGCGCTGCTGGCCCTGACCGCGGCGCTTGCGGCGGCCTGTTTCGTCAAGGCGTTTGGGATTACATTCCTGGCTCTGCCCCGCGGCGAGAGTGCGGAGCACGCGATGGAAGCACCCGCCTCAATGAAGACGGGGATGGCGCTGCTTGCAGCCTCCTGCGTGGTACTTGGACTGGGCGCCACCTGGTTCATACCGATCTTCGCTCCGATTACGCAGCGCGCCTTGGGTGTCCAAATCACGCAACAACTGGTTGCGGGGAATAGCCTGGTGTTGACAGCAGGTTCAGTTCGCAATGGAAGCGTTTCGCCGCTGATGCTTGCACTGGGGCTGGTGGCCCTCGGCGTTGTTCCGTTCGCGTTATGGCTTGCGCCGGGCCGCAAGTCCTCGCGCGTCACGGGGCCGTCGTGGGATTGCGGCTTGCCGGGTTTGACGGCCGCAAACGAGTACACAGCCACCGCTTTCTCCAAGCCGCTGCGGATGATTTTTGGGGCTCTGTTTCGGCCGCGACGCGAGATCCAGGCTGAATTCGATGTTTCGCCCTACTACCCGAAGGCAATCCACTTCGAATCGGAAATCGAACCCACCTTCGAGACTCATATCTATGAGCCCATATGGACGGCAATCCAGGCGATTGCCGCGCGGATGCGCAAGATCCAGACGGGCAGCATTCATGCCTACCTGGCTTACATCTTCGTCACCCTCATTCTGTTGTTGCTTTTTGGGGTGCGCGGATGATCGAGAAAGCCCTGGCGGTCGCATTTCAAATCGGTCTCGTGCTGCTGCTGTCTCCGCTCGTAACCGGATTCAACCGCGTGTTGAAAGCGCGGGCGCAAACCCGGCGGGGCCCGAGCCTGCTTCAGCCGTATAGGGATCTCTACAAGCTGCTTCGCAAGGGGATGGTGATTCCCGACACCGCTTCCTGGATCTTCACCGCCACGCCATTCGTGCTGTTTGTCACCACGCTGTTGGCAAGCTTGTTGATTCCCATGGTTTCAGTGGCTGCACCCCTGAGCCTGTTCGGCGGAGTTCTGGCAGTCGTCTATCTTCTCGCATTGGGGAGGTTCTTTCTCGCGCTTGCCGGGCTGGATACGGGCAGTTCCTTTGGCGGCTTGGGCAGCAGCCGCGAAATGACCATCTCGGCCATTGCCGAGCCTGCCCTCATGCTGGCAGTGTTCACGGTCGCAATCGGAGCGGGCTCTACAAATCTCAGCATTGTGGCACAGTCGGCACAGGGCCAGAGCTGGCGGTTTCTCGCCCCTTCGCAGATGCTGGCCTTTGCCGCATTGTTCATCGTGCTGATTGCGGAGACGGGGCGGATTCCGGTGGACAATCTGTCGACGCATCTTGAACTCACCATGATTCACGAGGCGATGATCCTCGAATACTCGGGGCCGTACCTGGCGCTGATCGAGTGGGCGGCGGCAATCAAGCAGCTTGTATTGATGATGCTTCTGGTGAATGTCTTCTTCCCGTTCGGCTTGAGTGCGGACTGGTCGCCGGGCGCGGTCTTGTTCAGCCTGGTGCTGTTCAGCCTCAAGTTGCTGCTACTCTCTATTGTTGTTGCGATCGTAGAGATCGGCAACGCCAAGATGCGGTTGTTCAGGGTGCCAGAACTGCTTGCGATTGCCTTTGTTCTGGGCGCATTGGCGCTGGTTTCAACATTCCTCTTTCAAGGATAGGAAATAGGATGCATTTCTGGCAGGACTCCGAATTCGGGAACAGGATGATCACGCTGATGGCGGCGCTGGTGCTTGTCCTGCAGATCGTGATGGTGACCGAGAGGTGGATCGTGACCAACATCCGGGCCTTTGCCTTGCAGTCGTTTCTGCTGGCCTGTATCGCCAACACCATCGCCTACTACAACAACGCCCCTCATATCTATGCCGCCGCGGTGTTCATGCTGCTGGTCAAAGCGATTCTGCTGCCTGTCATGTTTGAGCGCCTGGTAACCAAGATCGAGATCCGCCAGGAGATCGAACCACTTATCAATGCTCCGATCTCGGTAATCATCACGGGCCTGCTGACGCTCCTTGCCTATGTTGTTGCGGAGTCTTTCCATCGCCCCGACGAACCGCTCAGCCCGGCAAGCCTGGGCCACAATACCCTGGCTGTTGCCATCGCCCTGTTCCTCATTGGCTTCTTCATGATGGTGAACCGGAGAAAGGCGCTCACCCAGGTGCTGGCGCTGCTGTCCCTGGAGAACGGGATCTTTCTTGCGGCGATCTCCCTTACGTATGGAATGCCCATGATTGTGGAAGTCGGGATCTTTTTCGACGTCCTTGTCGCGGGCATGGTTCTGGCAATTCTCGTCTACCGCATTCGAGAGACATTCGATTCGATGGACGTGAGCCGCTTGAGCCGGTTGAAAGGCTGAAACCCCAATGGCGATCTTTGTCCTATTGTCGATTCCACTGTTCGCATGCGGCCTGACGGCGCTCATGCGGAAACGGCAATGGATGGAGGCGGTGCACTTGCTGTCCGGGATTGGCCTATTCGCGACAGCGGCCTCTCTGGCCGGCAGCGTCCTGCGCTCAGGTTCTGTCTCCAGCGGCAACGGCTTTCTCTACGTCGACTCTCTAAGCGCGCTTGTGGCTGTTCTTACCGCCTTTGTCTACATGGTCTGCACTCCTTACGCAGTTGGGTACCTGCGGCGCGACGAGTCGGATGGAACCCTCGCACCGCACGGGGACGCTCACGCTGCACTGCGCAGGTTGCGCATGTACTACTGCCTGATGCCTCTGTTTGTCTTCTGCATGTTCCTGATCGTGGTGGCCAACAACCTCGGCGTGATGTGGATTGCCATCGAGAGCACAACGCTGGCCTCCATCTTCCTGGTTACGTTTTACGGCCGTCCCACATCCCTGGAAGCGGCCTGGAAGTACGCCATGATCGGCGGCGTCGGACTGTCGATGGCACTGTTCGGCACCGTGCTGACGTATTACTCCGCGCATCAGGTGCTGGGCGGCGACAGCGTCAGCGCCCTCAATTGGTCCGTTCTTGTTCTTCAGGCTCAGCACTTCGACAAGCCCGTCATGCGACTCGCCTTCATTCTCATCCTGCTGGGCTTTGGAACCAAGGCTGGACTTGCGCCCATGCACACCTGGAAGCCGGATGCCTATTGCCAGGCGCCGGTACCGGTGGCCGCCCTTATGTCCACCGCGGTCTTGAACTGCGCTCTCTACGGTCTCGCCCGGTTCTATGTGCTGACGACGCGCTGCCTCGGACCTGCATTTGCATCCAATCTCCTGATCCTGTTCGGGCTGCTCTCCATCGGAGTTGCAGCGCCGTTCATTCTGGTCCAACGGAGCTCCCGCCGAATGCTTGCCTATTCCAGCATCGATCACGGCGGCATCATGGTTCTGGGACTTGGCTTTGGAGGAGTGCTTGGCGTGCTGGGCATGTTGATGCACATGACTTTTCACACCGTGACCAAGCCGTTGCTCTTTTTCTGCGTGGGAAATATCCAGCAGCATACTGGAAATGACGCGATGAGGAGAGGCGCCAGCGGGTTGGTGCATGTTCTTCCCATCTCTGCACCGATGTTCCTGCTTGGCGCTCTGGCGGTAACGGGCACGCCTCCTTTCAGCATGTTCCAAAGCGAATTCATGGTGCTCCGGGCCGGCTTTGCCAGTCAGCATCTGGGTCTTTCGATTGTCTTCGTTGCCTGCGTCGTTGCCATCTTCTGCGGTTTCTTCCACCACGTGACCCAGCTTGTACTCGGTCCTCCGAGCGGAGCTCCGCGTGAAGCGTTCAGCCGCTGGAAGACCTACCCAGTCATTGGCCTATCCACGGTGGTGATCGCGATGGGCTTCTGGTTGCCTGCTCCGCTGTATCAACTCCTCGACGGCGCAGTCCGAATTCTGGCGGTGCAGCCATGAATCGACCCTCTCAAGAATTCGACGCAATGCCGAGCAGGTCCGACGTTGCCTTTGAAGGCTGGCGCCAGGCAAACGACGGCGAGGTCCATGCACAAGTCGCACTCGCCGATGTCCGCTCCATGGTCCTTCGCTTAATTGAGAATGGTTGCCGTCTTGCATCGGTGTTTGCCGAAGACAGGACCAATGCCGGCTCCGGGTTCCTGGTCTACTATGTTTTCGAACACCCCCGCGACCATCGCTTTCTCCTGGTCCATACATCGATACCTGCGAGCCGCCCTGAGTTTCCATCCGTCGCAGCCGCAATCCCCGCCGTGAACTGGCAGGAACGCGAGATTCAAGACTGGTTTGGGCTGGTGGCAGAGGGCCATCCGAACCCGCGGCGCGTGGCCTTGCACGACAACTGGCCGGAGATCCACCCGTTGAGGAAGGACTTCCCAATCGATACCGTGCTGCCGCCGTTCGAGGGAGAACAGCATGTCTATCGCCCCACGCTCGGCGAAGGCGTATTTCAGATTCCCGTCGGCCCGGTCCACGCGGGCATCATTGAGCCCGGCCACTTCAACTTTGCCGTTGCCGGCGAGCCGATCATCTACCTTCAACTGCGCATGTTCTACACGCACAAGGGAATTGAAAAGCGCTTTGAGCAGATGCCGATCGACAGAGCGGTTTATCTGGCCGAGTGTATTTCGGGAGACTCCAGCTTTTCTCATGGGACAGTTTTTTGCCAAGCCATCGAGCGGGCAGCGGAGGTCGAAATCCCCGTGCGCGCGAAGCGCATGAGAACCATCCTGCTTGAACTCGAGCGGCTCTACAATCACGTTGGCGATATCGGGGCAATTGTCAACGACGTCGGATTCAGCGTAGGAAATGCTCACGCCTCGCGGTTGCGCGAGTTCATCTTGAGCGTGAATGAAGAGCTGTGCGGGAGCCGGTTGCTGCGCGGCGTTGTGTGTCCCGGCGGCTTGCGCCGCGACTGGGAGCCCAAGCAGGTCGCCCGGTGCGGCGAAGCATTGCTCCGTTTCAGATCTGAATTCGCTGACCTGATGCAGATCGTCGACTCCTCCGACTCAACGCGCGACCGTCTGGAGCACACTGGAGTTCTGCATCCAGACAAGGCCCGTGACCTTGGAATCGTTGGCGTGGCCGGCCGTGCTTCGGGAGCGAATCGAGATGTGCGCCGCGATCATCCGTACGCCGCTTACGATGAGATTGCGTTTGAGGTGCCCGTCTATCAGGAGGGCGATGTCTTCACCCGGATGCGTGTGCGCGTGGATGAGATCTGGCAGGCGCTCGCGATCATCGAAGCCATACTTGCCAGGCTCACGCCGGGCTCCTGCCGCGTCGCTGTTCCGCCGTTGCAGCCGGATCGCGCTGCTCTCGGCGCGGTTGAAGGATGGCGAGGCGAGATCCTGCATTGGATTCGCACCGGACCGCAAGGCCGTATCGAACGCTGCAAGATCAAAGACCCGTCGCTGAATAATTGGCCCGCGCTTGTTGAGGCGGTGCAGGGCAACATCGTGCCCGACTTTCCTGTCATCAACAAGAGCTTCAATCTCTCTTACTCCGGGACGGACCGTTAACCAATGTTCCATATCTTCAAAAAAGCCGCGCAGACCAGGCTCGTCACGATCGGGTATCCGCATGCGCCTGCCGTCATCTCAGAGAACTATCGCGGAGCGCCGCATTTCGAGTTTTCCGGCTGGAGAGACGCGCGCCCCGCAGCAGAGGCCTGTCCTACTGGCGCGATTACCGTCGAGGCCACCGGCTCGCGACGCAAGGTCACGATCGACTACGGCCTTTGCATCTACTGCGGACAATGCGCGGAAGCCGATCTCAGCGGTTCGGTGAGGATGACGCTGGACTTCGAACTCGCTGCCCGTAAGCGTGGCGACCTCATCGTCATCGCGGAATACGCGCTCGAACCGGATGGAAGCCAGGGAGAACTAGCCGTCCTGCGCACTGGCACACTTGAGGGCGGCGATGCCCTTGAGCCTCTGGCCCGCAGACTCCAGAACAGAATCCACGATGTCTTGGGACGTTCGCTCGCCATCCGCGAAGTGGATGCCGGTTCATGCAACGGTTGCGAGATCGAAATCGTTGCCTTGAACAATCCCGTTTACGATCTGGAGCGCCTTGGAATCCACCTTGTTGCCTCGCCCCGGCATGCCGATATGCTCCTCGTGACCGGTCCGGTGACACGCAACATGGAGATTGCGTTGCTGAAGACATACCGCGCCACGCCAGAGCCCAAGATGGTCGTTGCCGTCGGAGCCTGCGGCATCAGCGGAGGGATGTTCGGCCGAAACTACGCGACCGTCGGCGGTGTCAATGCGGTAATTCCGGTGGATGTCTTCATCCCCGGCTGTCCGCCGCGACCGCACGCTCTGTTGCACGGGATCCTCCTTGCGCTTGGGCGCATGGAGCAGCGGAGCCTTGTTGGCTGATCCGCCGCTTGAATCTCGTATCGAGCGTTCAACTCTTCTTGTTCACGGATGCGAAGGAATCGATCTTCAGGACTTTGCCGCCCTCCTGGATCACATAGAGGCGGTTCACATCCAGGTCTTTCAGGATGTCCACGGCGCCCGAAGGCCAGCGAATCTCCACGATGTCAACCTTCTTCGCCTCGCCCAGTCCGAAGTGGATGCGCAGATCGCTGGCGGAGTAATAGCCGTTGCAGGAGCGAACCTCTTCAACCTGGGTCAGGGAAGTGCCGGGCTTGGCGGTGAGCACAGGCGTGCCGGTATCGGCGACGACCTTAATCCGCGCGCCAATCCCGGTACGATTGCTTTTTGTGCCGACCACGCGAATCTTGATCCAGCTGCGTTTCAGCGTAGATTCGCAGTGCAGCAGTTGCGGCACGGCGTTGACGCAGTTGACCACCGCATCGAGGTTGCCGTCGTTGTCGTAATCGCCCACGGCAAACCCGCGCGCCTTTACGGCTGCCGTGATGCCGCTGCCGCCGGTAAGGCTTACATCTTCAAACTGCCCGTTGCGCAGGTTGCGATAGAGATACTTGCGCTCGGCGTAGGCGGCATCCACCTGGGTCCCGTCCACCTCCGGATAAACGTGCCCGTTGGCGACCAGAATGTCGAGCCAGCCGTCGTTGTCGATATCGATAAAGCTGACGCCCCAGCCCAGCAGGCGGGTGTTCATGCCCAGGCCGGCCTGGTAAGTGCGGTCGTCGAAGGAACCGTCGCCAATGTTCATGTAGAGCGAGTCGGTGTCACCGGCGAAGTTGGTCTTGACGAGGTCGAGCAGGCCGTCGCGGTTGTAGTCGCCCACGCTCACACCCATGCCGGCCTGCGGCTTGCCGTCGGGCGAGTAAGCCACACCCGCTTCGATGGCCTCGTCTTTGAAGGTGCCGTCTTTCTGATTGACGTAATAGGTTGCGGAGGTCGAGTCATTGGCCACATAGATGTTGGGCCAGCCGGTATTGTCGAGGTCGGCCGCGGCGCAACTGAGGGCATAGGTGCCAAGGGTGCCCCACATGCCAGCCTTCTGGCTTACGTCGCGGAAGGTGCCGTCGCCGTTGTTGTGGTAGAGCAGGTTCTTTCCGCCCTCAAGGCCCGGCGGCCCGCAGGCCACCACGATGCCCTTGTACGTGCAGTTGGCGTCCTCCGGCGCGGGCGCGGTCCTCACATCGAAGTCGATGTAGTTGCCCACGAACAGGTCGAGGTTGCCGTCCTTGTCGTAGTCCAGGAACGAGCAACCGGAGTTCCAGCGCAGCCGGTCTTGCAGCAGTCCGGCCTCTTTGGTCACTTCCGTGAAGGTGCCGTTTCCATTGTTCCGGAAGAGTGCGTTCTGTCCGTAGTAACTGACGAAGAGGTCGTTCCATCCATCGTTGTTGTAGTCGCCCACGCAGCAGGCCTGGCCCCAGCCGGAGCGCGCAAGGCCAGACTTCAAAGTGACATCGGTGAAGGTGCCGTCGCGATTGTTTTTGAACAGGCGGCACACCGGCTCATGCCCCTTGGGGAAGCCCTCCAGCCGCCAGCCGTTTACCAGGAAGATATCCACCCAGTCGTCCTGGTCGTAGTCGAAGAAGGCCGCTCCGCAGCCAGTGGTTTCGAGCAGATACTTGTTGCGGTGCTCCCCGCCAAAGATCATCTCCACATTGAGGCCAGCCTGCTTCGCCACATCGACAAACTGCACGCCCAGCGGCGTGCCCGTAACCGGCGAAGCTATCCCCCTGGGTGCCGGACGAGCTTGTGCCTCGTAGGCCTGGCGGGCGCTGCCACTGGCGGGTTTTTGTCCGGTTGGAGCCTGCCCGCCGGCGAGCCCGCAGGCCGGCCGGGCCAGCCTCAACACCTCTTCCAACGGCAAAACCAGCGCGGTCCTCGATAGCGACTTCAAAAATCCACGACGGGAAAATGGCAAGACAGAAATCTCCTACAGGCGCGCCACTGTTGTTCGCGGCTGCGCACCAGCCATCAGTATATCCTCGCGTTTCCGCCGTGAATGCAGGTGACCGGCGCCTGGCGCAAGGGGCGGATTCTGGACAATCGCGGCTCAGGAATGCTGTTGCGCCGTGTGACGCCTGCGACTGAGTACCTGCTCCGCAACTGCCCGGAAGACCACCATCGGGAGATTTTTGAGCCTCGTCATCCGATCGTGCGGACACCAGTTCGCTGCGCCGGCGAGTTTCGCCAGAATCGCCGCAGGCTCTCAATCCTGCGGCACAACAGCTTCGGCGGTTGCTAAGTCGATCTTGATTTCAGGTCGCGTCAGGAGCGTGTTATGCACCACGCAGTGATGCACGACGCGCAGCAGTCCCTCCGTCTGGCCTTCCGTCAGAAACACAGGGCACACTACATGAATGCGAAAGTTGCCAAGCCGGGCTGGCTGCTTCAGCTTGTCGGCGGTCACGGAAACCTCGACGCCATGGTCGCAGAGATTGCGGGTCTTGAGATATTGGACCGCATAATAGGCCGCGCAAGAGCCCAAGGATGCGAGCAGAAGCTCAGGGGGTGTCATGCCACTGTCTTCGCCCTCATTCTCTGCCGGCTGGTCGCAAAGAATGGAATGCGATCGCGAATGAATGACGAACTTAACCCGGTCGAGATG
>Ga0302319_10009606_pt1 | contig 18567 bp, 19 predicted proteins | sample Bog_T0_2_FD_203319 | JGI IMG/M metagenome (GOLD analysis project Ga0302319, IMG submission 203319) | Peat permafrost microbial communities from Stordalen Mire near Abisko, Sweden - Bog_T0_2 | ecosystem: Environmental > Terrestrial > Soil > Wetlands > Peat | place: Sweden: Abisko, Stordalen Mire...
CGGGAATGTCGAGGAAGCGAGCGACTTCCTCATACACGTTACGTTTGCGCAGCGCACGCGGGAGCGTGATGATGTGCTTGCGCGCGTGATTGGTGATAAGAAAACCAGCGGCGGCTTTCAACTCCTTGGCCGATTCGGGAATGTAGCCCAACTCAAAATGAGCAATTTTTCCAGTCAGTGAAAGATTGCTCGTGCCGTCGAACAGGCAGCCGTAGTTGCCGTCCCGACACCACGGCAAAATCAATGTGGCGATTTCGATGATCTGGTCGCGTTCCGAACCCACCGGGTCGAGCATCATCAATTCCTGAAGCATCCGGTGCGTCGGAAATTCTTCGGGTGTGAAATAGGCGAAAGCGAGGTTGCGGACTTCACGACTGGTCTTGGGTTCTTTCAGGAACCGGAGCACGTCGCCTTCGTTGAACGCGGCGAGATACTCGTTTGCCTCGGTGAGGTGGCTGGCCTTCCAGTCCCGGAAGTCCGCAAAAGTTTCGAGGCTCGTCGCGCCCGGCGGCATCCGTTCGGCGCGGAATTTCTGCAGTGCCAGCGCGTGCCGCGCGATGTTGAGCAACTGGTCATGCCGTTTTTTCTGCCAATCTTGAAATGAATCCTCGTAAAGCAAATTCAGATACTTGGCGATCTGCGCCTGCCGGAGCATCTGCTTGTCCTCCTGGCTTGAAGTGCCGATCATCCGCGCAACCAGTGCGGTTGCAGCGGAAAGATGGTCAGGCGTCAACGGCAATCCCTTCGTGTCCAAATAATTTATGGTCAGATCGCCGTCGGGATGAATGATGATGGGGCGTGCGCCTTCCTCGACGGTCTGCGTATAGATGCCATAGGACAAACCTTCTTCAATAATCACCGTGTAGGCGAAATAACCTTCGGTCTGCGACAGCAGATCACAGACGGTGACGGATTTGCCTGCACCCGACATTCCCAACAACACGGCGTGCTGCGGCGACTGATTATCTTTCGAACCGGAGAAGGTTTCGATGCCGACAAGATTATTGGCCGGGCCGTCGTAAATTGCTTCCGCGCTGGCTAGATGGCCGGTGAACGTGCTGGTGACGGGCAACATATCGGCGAGATAACGGTGTTCCGAATACAGTTTGCGATGTTCGTAACGTCCCCATGTCCAGCCCGGCCACGTCTGGAAAAATAAATTCTTGGAAGTGCTGGGCAGGTTGCTCTCGAAATACTGCGCCGAGTTCATCGCGTTGATGGCGTTCTTGATGGCCCCGGCTTTCGCGTTCAAACCGTCTTTCGATTTGTCCCAGATGCGGATGGCGAAGAAAGCCCGGAACGGGATCGTCTGTCCCTGCATGAGCGCGTGAATCTTTTTCTGCTTCTTTTCCATCACCGTCAGCAGGGAAATTTTCTTTTCACTGGCGTAGTCGCCGGCCACGCGGTCGTGTTCTTTTTCCTCCTTGTTGATTTCCTGCGTGATGGGCAGCGGGTCAACATTGACGGTGATGGCGTAGTCGAGCAGCCGGAGATTGGTGAGCCGCTGGATGATTCCCGGATACGTCGAGCGCGGCCAACGCGTGAGCGTGATGACGGAATGATAATGGCCGTCGAGGTAGAAACCGAAATCGCTCTGGCCGTTCCCTTCCGAGTGCCAGCAATTTTCCTGAATGGAAAGTTCGGGTTGAAAATCCCCGGCACAATTAAAATCAAAGCGGTCGGCCAATGACGGATTCAAAAATGTTTTGTAGTGCTTGAAATGGTCGAGGTCGGTCATGGGCAGCACGCGCGATCCGGCGCTCGCGAAAATTTCCTTGAGCAGATGATGAACCTGGGTGAACTCGGTTTCCAACTGGTCGAGGAGGGCCAGATAATACTCGCGCAAGGCGGCGTTGCTGGTGAGCGTCTTCGGGACATTGTCGAGCGCGCGCGACACATAAAAAATCACGCGTTGCCGCCGGAGCTTGCGCTCGGTCATGGCCTGCCAGTAGCGCGCGAACCGTTCGTTGCGCGACCGTTTCGTCCAGATGTTTTCAAACCGTTCAGTCTCCTGCTGATAGCGGAGCAATTCCGCTTTGTAATCGGAATCGCTGAAGTATTGAACCTGCAACCGTTGATTTTCATGGAGCGAAGCCAGCAACAGACAGAGCTGTTCCTGAAAATCATTCAAGTCGGCAATCGGGCTGTTGGTGAGGTCGGGGGCTTCAAAGACAAAACCTTTGGAAACATAGCCGCCGCGCCGCAGATGATTGAACAGGATCAGATCGCGGACAAAGAAACCGTTGGGTGGACGTTCAAACATAAATCAGATGCGTTGGGATTTCCGGCGTTGCACGACCGCGACCACCCGCTTGACCCGGTTCAGGACATCCACGAGTTGCCGGACCGTGCGGATGGCCTTGCCTTCGTTGACGGCGATATGGGCTTCACAGATGTGTGCCATGGCCCGTTCCAAATGCGCGCGGACGATGTGATCGAAGCTGTGCGCGTGCAAGCAGGCGCGCAAAGCGGATTCGGCGGCATTGAGCTGGCCAAGCACGTCCAGCCGCTGGCCTTCAATCGTTTGGAGTTCGCCGGGATTCATAAAAACGGATGAGTCGAGGAACAGTTAATTTCGGGACCGAAGCCGTGTCCGGTGGTCAGGTGTTCAAAAATGTCACGGTCATAGCCGGGCGGTTTGCCCTGGCGCAATCCGAAGATGTAGGCGAGACAGAGCACCACCGGGACGAGGGCCACGAGGAACGAAGTCAGGAAGGATTCGCCCAGCACGACCAGCAGGACAAAGAACAAGGTGATGCCCGACCCGATACCGCCGATGAGCCACCAAAAGAGACCGCCTTCCAAACCCCAGGTGCGTCCCTTGGAATCGGACGCGGCATTGGTGTCGGTCAGGCGAAGTTCGCTTTTGGTGCTCATGGTCGGTGTGGTTTTAGGCAATGGTTTTTAACAATCGGGTCAAGGCTCCGCCTGGTCAGAAAGTGCCGACGCCGACGGCGCTGTTGGTATTAAGGCCGAAGATGGTGTAGAAGGCATAGACCACCGCCGGAGCCGCCGCGATGATCGCGCCGCCGATGATGGACATCTTGCCTTGGTCAACGTCGCCGCGCCGGATGGCGAAGCCGCCATAGATGACGGCGGCGATGCCGAGGACGAAGCCGAACATCATGATCACAGCGAGACTGTTGCTGATGCCGGTTTTCAGGTCGGTCGAACTGAAGGTTGTGGACTGGGCCATGGCCGGGAGCGTGTTAAGGGCGACCAGGGCGGCAACCATGAGCAGCGAAGGCAACCGCGTGCGGATTTTCGGATGGAGGTGTTTGATTATTTTCATACGCATTGTGTTTTTGTTTTCGGTCTTGGTCAGGCGGCTTATTCCGCCGGACACGCGATGACTTTCTCACAAGCGCGCGAAGCTGTGGTGTAGGACATACACCACATGCAATGAAGTCCCTGTTAGAGATAAGGGATGGACAAAATCACAGACCCGGCCAAGCTCAACCAACTCCGAGAACTGGACGCGCTGCTGCCGCGCGAAATCCGCGGCCAGTCCCAAGTTCTGCCGCGCATCGCCTCCGCCGTGCGGCGCGGCGAATTCGGCCTCACCAAATCCGCGCGCCCGCGCGGAAGTTTTCTGCTGCTCGGACCGACGGGCGTGGGAAAAACCGAAACGGTCGTCGTGCTGACGAATCAAATTTTCGGCGCGCAAAAATTATTCCGCTTCGATATGTCGGAATTTCAAACGCAGGAATCACTCGGCCTGCTGCTGGGCGCACGGCTGGGTGAATCCGGTTACATGGGGGCGGTGCGCGAACGCGCGGCGGAAGGATCATTATTATTTGACGAGGCGGAAAAAGCGCATCCGCGCGTGCTGGATATATTATTGCAACTGCTGGACGCCGCGCGCATCACGATTGCGACCGGCCAGACGCTGGATTTCAGCGGGTTCTATGTGTGGATGACCTCGAACATCGGCTCGGCGGAATTGATGAGCCTGCAACATTCCAACGACGCGACGCTGGAACGTCATGTTCTCTCCCGCGCGCAACAGGCGCTGCGCCCGGAAATTTTTGCGCGCATCAACGAGAAGCTCGTGTTCAACCGTTTGAGCTACGAACACCAACTAGAGATTGCGGAAAAATTTCTGGCGAGAGAGATCGAATTTCTCGCCGCTCGCGGACACAAAATGGAATTGGAAAAATCCGTGTTGCCGTTTCTCGTGCGCAAAGGCTTTCACCCGAAACTCGGGGCGCGTCCGATGCGGGATGCGGTGGAAAAACTCGTCGGCGACGCCGTCTCGGAATGCTTACTGTCGTCGCGCCCGGCGTGCGGGATTCTCGACGTGAATGAGGAGCGGGGCTGTCTGGTGATCCGCTGAATCAGCCGAAACTAAAATACAAATGACTCTCGCCAAAATCCTCGTCCGGCTGCATCGCACCAAGATCGCGCCGCTGCAATCGCGCGCAGACCTGGCGGATCGCTTTTCGCAGTGTGGAATTTTTCGGCAGACGGATGAGCAGACAATCCGCAAACTGGTCGCCGGTCTGGTTTCGATAAACATCCGGCAGGATCACCGTAATGGCACCCGCGTTATAAAGCGACTGCACGAATTTTACCGCGTCACGTTCGCGTTTGAAACGTCCGAGCGAACGCGTAGTTTTATCACCAGTTTCCTTCCGCAACCATTTCCGCGCTTCAATGCGATTCGGGTTTGCCAAAAGCGAGGACACGAAGACGCCGAAAATATGTTTTGTCCGGGCGGGAGATTCCAATGGCATCTTCGACGGTTGCCCGCGAAGTTTCGGCAACGATTTATCCTTGGCGGCTGCCGCACGATATTCGGCGGCAGTGACTGGATGGCCGCGAAGATTAAGATGTTCCGAAAGCAATGTGCCGTCCCAAAGCCAGATGCGGCTGTAGCCGGTGAATTCGCCGCGCACCGTGGAAATCTCCATTTGAAGCCGGCCATTATCGTGCCACTCCCGCTGGATGCCAGTGCCGTGAACCATTTTATATTTGCCGAGCAAAAGTCCGGTCTCATTCCATTGGCGGCAGACTCCGTGCGGCAACCCGTCGTGAAAAGGTTCCTCGGAAGCCAGCACCCCGTTTTTATGCCAGGTGCGGCAGAGGCCGTGTCGGCGGCCTTGCTTCAAAGGCATCTCCTCGCGGAGCTGTCCATTTCGATGAAATCCTCTTTGAAATTTGGTCTTCATGCTGTTTGCCTCCGTAACGAACGGTCAGCATCAGCGCCAGCCTCCATTCAACACCCGGAACCGTGGAAATCCAATCCAGAGTTATTCACCAAAGGCGTAAAACACAGAGGCGCGGACTCGACGCGCCCCCACGAGAGGCACCGCGAAGCGCCTTTGAGAGAAACACGCCAAGCCGCGCCCGATGGGCGCGTGCTTCGGCGGCTCTCTCGTCCAGTGAAAGTTCGCGGTTTTCTCGTGGGACTGAGCCGATGCGACGCAAAAACGATGGTTACGTTATTTTGTCATACATTGCTGCAATTAAATTACCGGGACATTTCTAGCAAATTTCAACGGCGGCTGCAACCTTCCCGCGCAGGTCGGCAAACCTCCCGTCGCCCAGCGACAATTCTCCGCGATGAAAACCTAGAGGCAAAACCCCGGCGGCGGCGGAAAGCTCAAGGAGGAACGGAAGCCACGACCCGTAGTATCCTTGAACTTTCCGCCGCCGCCCTATCATTCTCGAAGGTTTTCATCGCTGTTCCGGCGACGAGCCGAATGGCTCGCCAAGCGGATGGTAATCCGTTAAAAATCAGCGGGCGCAGAAATGTTTTATGAGCAAACCGAGCGACAAACCAAAGACCGGCAAAGCGGTTCAACCCAAGGCCGCCGACTATGAAAGCGTGATTTCCGGCGTCGTCGAATTGCTGGACGCGGCGCGGCGCGCGTCCGCACGCGTGGTCAACACGCTGATGACGGCGACGTATTGGGAAATAGGCCGGCGGATTGTGGAGCACGAGCAGGCCGGAGAAAAACGGGCGGGCTACGGGGAGGAATTGATCGAAGGCTTATCCCACGATCTCACGAAAAAGTATGGGCGCGGCTTTGGCGTCATTCAACTCCGCACGATGCGGCAGTTTTACCTGCTCTATTCCGCGCCGCAGAAAATCCAGTTGCCGACCGGCCAATCCGAGATTCGTCAATCAGTGATTGACGAATCTTCGACGGGTGTTTTGCCCGCGCCAATTAGTCAATCACCGATTGACGAATTCAACCGGCGTTCCTCGAAGAAACTTTCGCTGGCCATCGAACAGCTTGGCCGCATTGCCCGCGCCTTCCCGCTCCCATGGACGCACTACGTTCGGCTGCTGCGCGTTCGGAACGCCCTCGGCCGCGAATTTTACGCGCGTGAGGCGTTGGCGGGCGGCTGGTCCGTCCGGCAGCTTAACCGCCAGATCAACTCGCAGTTCTACGAACGGACGGCCTTGTCGAAAAACAAAACCGCAATGCTGGTGAAAGGCGAAAAACCCAAGCCGGATGACACCGTGTCCGCTGACGAGGAAATTCGCAATCCGCTGGTGCTTGAATTTCTCAACCTGAAGGACGAATACTCCGAAAGCGATTTGGAAGATGCGCTCATCCGCCATCTGGAAACTTTCCTGCTCGAACTCGGCAACGAATTCGCCTTTGTCGGGCGGCAGAAACGGCTGCGGATTGGAAACGAATGGTTTCGCGTGGACCTGCTGTTTTTCCACCGGCGGCTGCGCTGCCTGGTCATTATTGATCTCAAGCTCGGGGGACTCGTCCACGCCGACGTGGGCCAGATGAATCTCTACTGCAACTATGCCCGCGAACACTGGATGCAGCCCGACGAACATCCGCCCGTGGGCTTGATCCTTTGCACCGACAAAGATGATGCGCTCGCGCGTTACGCGATGGAAGGCTTGGGGAGCAAATTGCTCATCCGCGAATACCTCACGGCACTGCCGAAAGAATCCGTGCTCGCTGCGGAACTCGCGCACACGCGGGAATTGCTGGAACGGCAGGCTGAACTGCGCCAGATGGCGCGCGAAAAATTCAGTTGAGGCTTCGGTCTGCGGTTCGGCGAGCGGGCAAGTGGAGTCGGAGCGCAACGCCCGTTCGCCGAGCCGCAGACCGAAGCCCGCCGCTGCTGCGGCAATCTGACAATGCCGCCCGTGACGAGCGCGCGGATTTGCGTAGTGGAACGGGCGTGGTCGCGAGGCATACGAGCGACCGACAAGCCCGTGAAACGAAGCAAACCGCGCGTTGGTCACGGCGAACTCCACACCGTCATCCGCAGATAACCGATTGTTGACTTTCAAATTCAAAAACGCCTAATTAAGCAGCATTAGTTCAATCATCAATCTGTCCGCACAACAGTTGCGGCGCGCTGCCGCGATCAAGGAACAAATTGAATCACTCGAAAATGAGCTTGGTCGGATTTTGGGTTCACCAGCAAAAACAGTGGCCGACGCTGTTGCTCCGAAGAAAAGGCGCAAAATGAGTGCGGCGGGCAGAGCCAAAATTTCTGCTGCGGCCAAAGCGCGTTGGGCAAAAGTCAAAGCTTTGAAAAAGAAATAATCCTCGCAAGACTTCGGTCTGCGGTCGGCGAGCGGAAACAGTGGAGCGGAGGGCGGAGAGAAGCGCATAGCGATTCGTAGCCGGAGCGCAACGCCCGCCGCCGAGCCGCAGACGGAAGCCCGCCGGCTGATGCGGTAATCTGCCAATGCCGCTCGTGACGAGCGCGCGGATTTGCGAAGTGGAACGGGCGTCGTCGAGAAGGCATACGGAATGACGGGCGGCCCGTGAAACGAAGCAAACCGCGCGTTGGTCACGGTGACGTTGAATGGATCACCTTATGCAATCGCTCAACTGCATAGGCGTATGGGATTTTTTCCTGCTCAAGAAGTATTTGGTTTGCTTTGACTCGTTGGTAGGCTTTCTGCTCCGCGATAGTCAAACACGATGTTTCTTCATAGGTTGCTACGTTTGCTTTAACGATTAACTTGCTGCAATCATCTAGCGTGAGAGAATCCATCATCGCCGTTGTCATGTGAGGAAAAACGGAGCGTAAACGCGACACAATGTGAAAGCCATGAACATCCATATCGCCCCAATACAACACGCGGCAATTTTTTAGCCATGAAAGCGCCGTGAGTAACTGCGCTGCATTCCCGCCGCCCCAGATTCCCAAGGCGTTTGGTAGCTGTGGAAGCGTTAAAAAATTCATTTTGTTTTCCGTGATAACAATCCAAAATCCGGCCCAATCAAATCGTCGAGCTTCACTCAAAGGGACTGAAATATCATCGGCAACGAGCCGCAGTTTATCACCCAACTCCCGGAGTCAGGAAGTATTGCAGGTAGTTGCCGATGGTTTCACGAACGCCACCAAACTGTTCAGCTGGCTGGGTGATAAAGCGGTCGAGAAAGTGGGCATGAACGGCGACCCGGCGTGGTGTCTCGGTAAGTTTTTCAAGATTTGCCATTTCGCCTTCGAGCTTGTCAGCATCAGACAATAATTCAAATGCGCCCAGCAAAGTCACGGGAAGGTTCAACTCAAAAAGCATTTCGAGGGCATACGCGATGTGGGTTTGGGCCTGGCTTTTGAAAAAGCCTTTGTCTCCGCCCTGTCCCAGGCTGGTAGCGGTATCCACGACGAACTTGGCGTAGGTGGAAAATGGGATGCTTCGGTCGCCGGTCAGGTTATAGCGATGCGGTGGCGGTGACTGCCCATCGGTGTCGTTGTCGCGGATTTGCAAATGAATCAAATCGTGTTCACGATGATAATGACGCGCCATCGCCGCGAGTGTTTCCCAATAAACGCCCTTTTCATCAACGCACAACCCGCCCCATGTCTTCTCGTTTAGGAACACTTGATGGGCGAGCTGATTAATACCGGAACTGGTCTTGCCAGAGCCGGTGTCGCCGGTGATGAGCCAGCCGCGACAGAACTGGTTGCGTTTCCATTTCAGACCGCCGAGACGCGCGACGCAGCTTTTAGAATCGCGAGGAACGAACAAGAGCCAAACGGCGATGAGGGTCAGAAAAATTCCGCCAGCCGCGAAAAAGTATTGTGGATGCCGAAACGCAACCATGATGTCTGACGGCAGAATTATCGGGTGGAACGGCATGAAGTTAAGTTTCATCGCCATGCCCTCCCGATGAGATAGCCGCCCATAAGACAGGCAAGCGCGGCAAAAATCGCTGCGGTGCGCGTTATCCGAACAAGTTTTTCACCCGCTGGCTGGTTACGCATTGCCTCCAACAAGGCTGACGATTGGGTCTGAAAAGTTCGGGCGGCTTCGGCGAGCTTGCCGATGCCGGTCCGAAATTCGCCAAAGGCGGGCATCTCCCGGCGGCGCAGTTCATCCCAATGCCGCTGGTGGATACGGAACAACTCGACAAGGAATGTCACCGCGTCGTCTTCTCGCAGCCGATGTTTATCGCGCCACTCCGCAACGGCCTTGGTGAATTCCTCGTCGTAGTCGGACGATTCTGTTTTTTGGGCGGACATTATTTTGAGGGCAAAAGGAGTTCAGCGGCAGATTCGATTTCAGCGAAAAGTTTCCGCTGCCAATTTTGAATTCGTTGCCGGTCCAGCAGACTGAACGAAGCATGTTTCGTGGCTGCCGCGATGCTCAGATTTTCCGCGTTGAGCGCCTCGACCAACCAGTCTTGCATCCGGGTCATTGAGATTTCACGTCCGCCGAGTTTATCGGTGAGTAACGCCCGGACTTCGCTGGTTTCAAAAATGGCGAAACTGTCGCTGTGCGCTGCGTTGCGGACGACAACGTAATTGCATCGGTCTTTGAATTCATCGGTCATGCGTTGAATTTGATCAACGCTGTCCGATTCGTGATTCACCGGCATGACCAGGGTGAGTTTGGCGTCAAACGCTGCAAGCATGGCCGGCAAATCAATTTCGTTGAAAAAATCAATGAACAGGTCGGTGGAGGCGGCGCGGCAATCCACAACCACCAGATATGTCTTTGCCAGCGCAGTAAATATGGCGTCGAGGTCACGCCTTTTGCTCAAATCAAGAAATCGCGTGTCGGGATGAAACCGTTTCAACGTCGAGTTCTCATTGTCGCTGTCAATTGCGACATGGGCAATGCCTTTGTCTTTCAGGAATTGGACAAAATTGACGGCAAAGAAGCTTTTGCCAACGCCGCCTTTGCCGTTAAGGATGAGAATCAATCGTTTCATTGGGTTGCAGGTTGAGTTTGCGGATTTGAGCGATGCGCGGGCCTCGTGAGCGGGCGAGAGACGTTTCACCATTTTCAGAATTTGGAACTGGTTCTGCGGGTGGGCTGGATTCTTCCGCTGATAACGGCACAGATGCACCAGCTCCTCCATTCGTGGACAACGAAATCGGCGGCCGTTTCCGCATGGGCCGTTTGCGCGGCCGGATGTTCTCGCCGAGAACCTGATGACAAAACATTGCAATGGCTGTTTTGCTTGTCGGCAGACAGTGCTGGGTCAGCAAGTCGGCGATGGAACGATACGAGGCGTTTTTTTGCCGCAACTCAACGATGACTGCCTTTGCCGGGATCAAATCCTGGAACTTCTGTGGCCGGCGCGGAGTAAATTCCGCGACCGCCTTGCCGACTTCGGCTGGGTCAAACGTGGTCATAAGTTGGAATGGTTTGAATTTGAACTGGGAAATTTTCTGACGTCCATGCGGACAAGGCGATGTCGCGACGCGCATCATTCATTGCCGGTATGCGACTGCGGATAAACCGCGTTCGCGGACAATTCGTGAGCATGGATGGTTCAAGACCCTGACCAGGCTGCGGACAATCCACGACCCTTGCCGTTGCGCGGTCATGGACAATTGAATTCGTTGCGAGTCCGTGTTCACGGACAGTTTGCGAACGTGATTGTTGGCGTGGATAGGACGCGGATGCGGACTGATCGCGGACACGGACAATTTGAGTTCGTGTCCGGCATTGAGCCGGATCATGATCGTGGCTAGGCCGCGTTTGCGGCCATGAGCAATCCATATTGCGAAGCCGTTTCGCGCCTCCATCGCGACCGATTCGCGGACATGAGAACCTGCCTCTCGGCAGGGGTAGGGCGTGCCTTTTCTTAAACATGAAAGGAAACATTCTGCCTCCGTCGCTGTTCCAATTCCCCATGCCAGGTCTTAAGCAGTCCAGTGATCTCTCCCACTTGCTTCGTTTGTTCCATGGCGTTCACACTAATCTGTCCAGCGAGCAGGCCGTTGACACTAGACGGCGGTATCTGTCGAACCGAACGGGCGGCGTGTTCATTGATGCGTTCACCGAGTTTTTCGAGGACCTCAATGGCGGTGCGTATTTGGTTGGATGTGGGTGCTTGCATGGTCATTGTTAAATTTGGATGCTGTGTGAAGATTTGTGGGCGCACTCTAGCCGATGACGCAGTTGCCCTTTGAGTATCCGCTCCGTCAGCCTTGCAACTTCTGGTGCTACCTGATGCGCCCATGGATCACTGAAGCCGAGTTTGGCAGCGGCTTCTTCAGCGGCAATTTTTGTCGGCGCTTCAACGGTGGTGCGCAGTGGATCACCCAGCTCGCGGGCATATTCCCGGTCGGTATGGTAAATCCCCCAGAGTTGATTGCCTGACTTCGGAACTGTGGTCTCGTTCATGTGTCCAGTTGACCACAACCATTTGGCGCGGTGGTGTATCAGCTACACCACATGCACGCACAGTCCGTGTAATGTCCGATGTGTGGTCACGGCCAAGACACAACACAACCTGAAGAACGCACAGGAATACTTCGAGGAACACCTCTGCGTCGGTGATTATTACGATGAAGGTCAACGTGTGGCCGGCGAATGGATTGGGTTGGGCGCGGAACGGCTGGGACTGTCCGGGAAAGTCCGCGCCGAAGATTTTCTACGGCTGTGTGAGAATCAACTTCCGGGCACAGGCGAGAAGTTGACGCCGGAATTGAAGACCACGCGGATTCAAAATGGCAAGAAAGTCGCAGACCGGCGAATTTTTTACGATTTCACATTTTCCCCGCCAAAATCGGTTTCCATTGCGGCCTTGATTGGTGGGGACGAACGGATTTCAGAAGCACATGCACTTGCGGTCAAAACAGCCCTCCGCGAATTTGAGGCGTTTGCGGCCACTCGCGTTCGGAAAAATGGCGGGCAGAACGACCGGCTTACGGGCAATTTCGCGGCGGCACGGTTCACTCACGATACGTCCCGCGCCCTTGATCCGCATTTGCACACGCACTGCATCGTTTTCAATGCGACCTTTGATCCGGTTGAAAATCGCTGGAAAGCCCTCCAGAACTATGAACTTCTGCGCGCCAGAAAATTTGCCGAGAATGCTTATTACCACGAGCTCGCCCGCGAACTTCGCCGTTTGGGTTATCAACTTCACAACCGGGCGCGTGGAGATTTCCAGGTCGAAGGCGTTTCAGAAGAATTATGCGACCGGTTCTCCAAACGACACACACAAGTTGACGAGGCGCTCGCGAAATTGCTCACGGAGAAACCGGAACTCGCCGCCAGAAATATTCAGGATTTGCGCGAGCGACTGGCGACCACGGAACGAACCCGGAAACAAAAAGACTTGAGCCGGGAAGAATTGCAAACTCTTTGGGAGGCGCAACTGACCAACAGTGAACGCGAATCGCTCCGTCAACTTCAGAAAATTCCAGATAAAGAGGTGAAGAATGAAACGCGCATTAGCGTGGCCGAAGCAGTGCAATGGGCGGAGGAACATTTATTTGATCGAGATTCCGTCGTCCTTGAATGCCAGATTTGGCAGGAGGCGCTGGGCCGGGCGCGGGGTGAGAATTTCTCCATATCAGAACTGACGGACTTCACCCGGCAGCGCGAATACGTTCGGGACAAAGAGCATCCCAGCCAAGTGACGCTGCGCGAAGTTTTGCTGCGCGAATGGGAAATTGTTCAAACCGCGAGAGAGGGCGTCGCGGCGATGCACCCGCTCGTCAGAAATCCTAACCCAATCAATCCAAACCTGAACGAGGAGCAACGAAAGGCAATAAAAGCCCTGCTTGCCTCGACGAACACGGTGTCGGTCTTTCGCGGAGGCGCGGGCACGGGCAAAAGTTTTGTCCTGCACGAACTGGTCGGGCAAGTTCAGGAATCCGGTCGTCGGGTGGTCGTGCTCGCGCCGCAACGTCAGCAAGTCGTGGAGATGCAAAAAAGCGGGCTTTCGTCGGCGACAACAATCGCAAACTTTCTGATCAAACGTGAACTGGTCGCCGGTGCGGTCGTGGTGGTGGATGAGGCGGGGCAGATTGGCGGACGGCAGATGCTTGAATTGATGCGACTGGTTCGCGAACGAAATGCACGGCTGATTCTTTCTGGCGACACCCGGCAACATGGAGCCGTGGAAGCTTCGGACGCGCTGCTCGCCATTGAGCGGCACTCCGGCGTTAAACCAATTGAGTTGCACAAGATTCGTCGCCAAGACCCCGCGCTGGGCCGGGATGCCGATGAACGCACTCGCATTAAACAATATCGCAAAGCGGTTGAATTGGCGGCGGCGGGCGAAATGGACGAATCATTTGAACGCCTCGATAAAATTGGCGCGGTGGTCGAGTGCGGTTTGGGCACGCAAGCCGACAAACTTGCGGACGAATACGTCAGGCTCGCGGAGCAGAACGAGGCGGCAGTCGTCGTTTCACAAACCTGGGGTGAAGTGCATCGCGTCAATTCGCGTGTGCGCGATGCGTTGAAAGGAAAAGGATTGCTGGGCGCAGCGGACACAGTCGTTCAGGTGCTCGACAAGATTGACCTGACAAATGCACAGAAACGCGATTCACGATTTTACCCGCCGGATGCCGTCGTCGTCTTCAATCAAAAAGTTCTTGCTGCTCAACCCGGTGCTCAAGGAAAACTGGCCGGCATCGTGAAGGTAGGTGTGCTGATCGAAGTCGGCGGAAAATTTGTCACCGTTCCAAACAGATTGCTCGACCGCATCACGCTCTGCCAGACCCGTGAGGTTAATCTTGCGTCTGGCGACCGCTTACATCTCAAAGCCAATCGCAAGCTCACGTCGGGCGGTCGGGTGACGAACGGCGAACTGGTCACGGTCAAGTCAGTTGAATGTGACGGAGGCATCGAACTTACCGATGGCCGCATTTTGGATAAAAGTTTCCGCGAATTCCTGCCCGGCTATGCGGTGACGTCATACGGCTCGCAGGGCAAGACGGTGGATTATGTCCTGTTTTCCGATTCCACAGTCAAAGCGGCGACGAATACACAGCAATGGTATGTAACAATCTCTCGCGGGCGGCGCGGCGTCCGTATTTTCACGCCCGACAAGGAGCAACTCCGCGAAAACGTGTGCCGTTCCGGTCACCGGCCATTGGCGTTGGAATTGGCGGAGGATTTCACGCCTCGCCGTGGCCTGCAACTTTGGGATCACCTGCATGGCTATATGCTTCGATTCGGCCAGCGCGCGGCGGACATCTTCTGCCATCTGAAAAAAACTCAACGCAAAAACCATCAACAAAAACAAAATTATGAGCACAAAAACACCAGAATGCTGGGAGAGCGACGCCAACGCGGCCGGGGTCAAAATCATATTAGCACCTGACGAGCATTTATTGATGCCGTTTGACCAGTTCGTTTATGCCGATCTGAAGCCGTATGGCGAGCACCAGCAACTACGTCTGATTTTCGTCACGCACGAAGTGTCGGTGCGCGGCGATTCCTTGGAGCGAATCGAGACGATCATGCAGCGGAAGCAGTTATCGCTGCTGAAGACCTTGCCCAGTCATCAATGGTCTTTGATTGACCAAGGCCAGCCTTTTATTACCGAAATTGTGATTGCGGAAAAGAAAGACTTATCGAAGCGCGTTGAAAAAAGCCAGGAATGAGAAATTCTGCCTGTTGCCGGTGCCTGATAAAGATAAAAGCGACCTCAGATTTTCGGAAGCTGTCTTCGGCTAGAAAACAAGTAGCACCTATATGCTTAGCTCGGCAATAGGGCTATTGTTTTGTGTAATTTATAATGGCTAGTTCACCGGGGTGGTTCTTTCAAATTCGAAGGAATCACCCTTTTTAATCTTTGCGGCTGGGCACAATCAGAGCCTTGGGAGAACCCATCCGTTCAAGTAGCCGGAGCGGTTGCTTTGAACGCAAAGGCGAAGAACGCCGCCACGCCGAGAAAGAAAAATGCCACGAGATAATTCCACGCGATTTTTTCCTTCAGAAACGTCGTCGCAAAAATAATGAAAACGGTGATCGTGATGACTTCTTGAATGATTTTGAGCTGGTAGCCCGAAAAGTGTCCGTAGCCAAAACGATTCGCCGGCACCGCCAGGCAGTATTCAAACAGCGCGATGCCCCACGAAACGAGAATCGCTTTCCACAGCGGCCACGCGTGGCCGTATTTCAAGTGTCCATACCACGCGAAGGTCATGAAAATGTTGGAACAACACAGCATCAGAATTGTGCTCATACGGATTGGTGTTTTTTTAATTTGGTTTCAGAAATTGTTGGTCGCGCGTCTCCGGCATGAAGAAATATAGGATGCCCAGCGCGGCCAATGCAACCGCCGCGAGAAACAAAAAGGCCGCATTGAAGCTGAAGTGATGCACGATGGCCCCGGCGATGGCCTGGCTGAACGCCGCGCCAATGCCGACCGCCATGCCAACCGCGCCGAGCGTAAAATTAAAACGGCCCGATCCCTGCGTCAGGTCGGCAATCACCAGCACCGAGACGACCCCAAAGATGCCGCCCGCCACGCCATCTAAAATCTGAATGGCGATCAGCGCGAACGGATGGACGGTGAGCGTGTAAAGCACAGCACGAATCGGCAGCACGATGAAGGCGATCAGCAGCAATGGTTTTCTGCCCCACGCGCCAGCTTTCAATCCCGTCCAATAAGCGAGCGAGGCGACGACCAGTTGCGTCGTCACCACGCACGCCGACATGAACATCATGGATTCGCGGCCCTGGCCTTTCGCCAGTTTCTCGCCGAGCAGCGGCAGCATCGCGGCGTTCGCAAAATGAAACATCACCGCGCAACAAAGAAAAACAATCAGCGGACGATCTTTCAGCAAGGCGCGCGCGCCGGCCGGTTTGACCGGCGCATCGTCTTTGTTTCCGCCGCGCGCGAGTTCGTAATCAATTTCTTCAGGCCGGATGAGCAGCAGGCTGAAAAGCGTCGGCAGCGCGCACGCCACCACGAAGAAAAAAATGCTGCGGTTGGAAATGAAATAGCCCAGCAGCCCCATCGAAACCGCCGCCACGACGTTGCCCGCCGAATTGAAAGCCTGGTTGCGTCCTTGTCGGCGATCAAACAATTTGTGCCCCACGATGCCGAGCGAAATGGCGCAGATGGCCGGGCCAAAAAAACTCGAAGTGCCGCCAATCAAAACCTGCGCGGACATTACGGCCCAAAATTTTGGCGCGAGCGCGATCAGCAGCGCGCCAATCGCCAGCGCAAAAATCCCGGCGGCAATCAACGCGCGTTTGGCGCGCAGCCGGTCCACCAGCGCGCCCGCCGGAGCCTGCGTCAGAATTCCGGCGATGCCGCCAACGGTGAGCGTGATGCCCACGCTTTGTTCGTTCCATCCGCTTGCCGCGAGGTAAATGGCGAGGAACGGGCCGATGCCGGTCTGGACATCGGCGAGAAAAAAATTCAGGCAGTCCAGACCACGCCGCGTTCGGACGGAAGGCATTTTCGCCGCGACTTCGCTGGCGGTTCCGTTCATGCGGACGGAATTTTACCGGTCGCCCGGCGGCGGCCCGGACGGGCGCGGCGGACGCAGTTCATCCGGCGTCAACTGGCCGTCGCCATTTTTGTCGAGCGTCTTCAGCTCCGCGCTGGCGTTGGCGATTTCATTCGAGTCAATGATGCCGTCGTGGTTCACGTCCAGCGCCATCATCAAGGGCGACGGCGGACGATGGCCTCTCATGCCGGGACCGCCCATCATGTCGCCAGCCTGTGCGTCCGGCGGCGGCGGGCGATGGCAAGCACAACCGACTCCGAGTGCCGCCACGCCGATGGCCAGCGTTGCCATGGTTAATTTCATTTTCGTGCGGCTTTTGAATTCCGTATTTTTCATAGTTGCACAATATGTCAGAAGCCCCATCGGTTCCTATGGGGTGTTCACCCCATTTGGTCTGGCGTCAGGTTTTATATCATCAGCAAGACAAATCTTTTTTCACTTCACCAGCATCGTGCGGATGGAGTTCAATTGCTTTCGGCGTTTCGCGGTAATCTTGGGATAGGCCATCTTAAGGTCATCGAGCGCATCCATGACGATTTGGGAAACTATCAAGCGGGCATTTTCCTTGTCATCGGCTGGGACTACAAACCAAGGTGCTTCGTGCGTGCTGGTCGCAGTCAGACAATCTTCAAAAGCGTGGATATACTGTTTCCAATATTTGCGCTCATGAATGTCCGCGAGGCTGAATTTCCAATTCTTGTCCGGCTCATCAATGCGTTCGATGAATCGTTTCCGTTGCTCGGCCTTCGACAGGTGCAGGAAAAATTTAATGACCTTGGTGCCGTTGCGGTGAAGATGATTTTCCAAATCCACGATGGAACGATACCGTTCCTTCCAGATGGTCTTTTCGTCACGCAACTCTTCCGGCAACCCCTGGCTGCGGAGAATTTCGGGATGCACGCGGACAACCAGCACTTCCTCGTAATAAGAACGATTGAAAATGCCGATGCGCCCGCGTTCCGGCAGATGACGGTTCGTGCGCCAGAGAAAATCATGCTCCAGCTCGTCGGCGGTCGGCTGTTTGAAACTGAAAACCTCGCAGCCTTGCGGATTGACCCCGGACATGACGTGCCGGATCGCACCGTCCTTGCCGCTCGCGTCCATCCCCTGAAAAATCAGCAGCAACGCATAGCGGTGGGAGGCATAGTGCAGTTGTTGCAACGCGCTCAACTGCTCAACGTGTTCTTCCAAGAGTTTTTCATACCGCTTCTTCGATTTGCAAGACGGCTTTACCGTCGTCGGCCATTGATTGAGTTTGACCTTAGCTCCGGGACGCACGCGGAAATCCTTTGATTTGATTTTCATGTTTATTTTTTGGCTGTTTCAGCCACGTGGTTTGCGCCGGCTTGTTTTTTGGTTTCCACTTCGGGAGTCTTTTGCTTCGCCTGATCCGCTTCCTCAACGGCACGAACATCGTCGCGTCCTAATTGCTCATAAAATTCATGAACTTTTTTTACAAGCTGCGGTGACACCTCGGCCGCAGGTTTCCCGTTCGTGTCAGGTTTCGGCTCTGTTTTGTCGGCGGACGGTGGCACGGCTGCGGCTTCCGGTTTGGCTGGAGCTTTGGCATCCGCCGCCGGTTCGGTCTTGATTTCCGATTTCGGTTCAGAGGTTGCCTCGGGTTTAACGTCTGGTTTGGTTTCTGGTTTAGGCGCGACCTTTGCTGCCAACGTCGGTTCAACTTTGGCGGCAGGTTTTGGATTACCATCAGGATTCGATTGAGCTTTAGCTTCCGGCGGTGAATCGTCTTTGGCCGCTGGCTTGGCGTCAGTTTTAGGTTTAGCCTTGGTTTGAGTGGCGCGAACTTCCTTTTCGGCCTTGTCCCAATTCTGCGCCGATTGACCGTCCCGATGGCCTTCACGCTCGTAGATTTCATAAGCCCGGACCGCGATCTGCGGAGTCAAATCG
>Ga0302319_10009611_pt1 | contig 18559 bp, 8 predicted proteins | sample Bog_T0_2_FD_203319 | JGI IMG/M metagenome (GOLD analysis project Ga0302319, IMG submission 203319) | Peat permafrost microbial communities from Stordalen Mire near Abisko, Sweden - Bog_T0_2 | ecosystem: Environmental > Terrestrial > Soil > Wetlands > Peat | place: Sweden: Abisko, Stordalen Mire...
CGCGCCGCGAAACTCCGCCCCGCCAAAAGCACTGGCACAGCTCCCAGGCAATCAGCGCCGCATCGGAGGACGGCTTCAGGATCACGCAATTCCCCGCCGCCAGCGCCGCCGCCACGCCGCCGCACGGGATCGCGATGGGAAAATTCCATGGAGACACCACGACGGCGGCGCCCTTGGGCTGCGCGCTCACGCCCGGCAGATCGTAGAAATACCCGGCGACGTTCCGGTAGAACTCCACGAAATCCACCGCCTCGGAAACTTCGGGATCGGATTCGGTGATCGTCTTTCCGCCATTGGCCAATGCCGCCCGGATAAGGGTGGCCCGCGCATTGCGCAACTCCTGGGCGACCACGCCGAGCGTACGCGAGCGCTCCCCCGGCGCCAGGCTTCTCCATCCATCGCGATCCTGCTCCGCGCACTCCACGGCGCGCGCGATATCCGAGGAATTCGCCTGGGCGAATCGCGCGATGATTTCGCCGGGTCGCGAGGGGTCCAGGCAATCCACGAGCCGGCGGTTTTCGAAAACCGTTTCGCCATCCACCACCATCGGCACGGTCGCCGGCCCCGGCCACGGTTCTCCGACGATCCCCTGCGCCCACGCGCTATTTTGCGGCAGGGCAAAGTCGGTGTCCGGCTCGTTGACGAATTGCCGCCAGGGCATCTCAGGACGAGGCCGGGCGGCCAGCGGATGGGAGCGGCTCTGCGTGCGCCGGGGCGCGTCCGAGAGCCCAATGTGAAACGCCTCTCGGAAGCCGGCCTCCAGCGTTTTCCATTCATCGCTGTCCGTCCGCAGCCGGAAGGCGTGGCGCAGAAAATTATCGGGCCCCGTATTCTCATCGAGCCGGCGAATGAGGTAGCCGATGGCGTTGAGAAACTCTTCCTTCCGGCAGGCGGGCGCGTAGAGCAGCAGATGCCGCGTCTGCTCGAAAAGCGCGCGGCGCTGGTGATTGGCCATGCCCTCCAGCATCTCGAACTGCACCCGATCCCCCGCCCCGGCCGCTTCCGCGGCCACGAGCCCAAATGCCACGTCGAAGAGATTGTGCGAAGCGATGCCGACGCGCACACCGGCCAGATTGCTCGGCTGGAGAGCGGAATACAGCATCCGCTTGTAGTTCGCGTCGGTCTCAAGCTTGCTCTTGAAGGGCGCCTGCGGCCAGCCCCGCAGCCCGGCTTCCACGCGCTCCATTTCCAGATTGGCGCCCTTGACGAGGCGCACCGTCACGGGGCTGCCTCCGCTCGCCACCCGCTCGCGCGCCCAGTCCTGTAGTTCGCGCAAGACGCGCGCCGAATCCGGGAGATACGCTTGCAAGGCGATTCCGGCATGGACGTTCCGCATGCCCTGGCGATCCAGCGTGCGCCGGAAGACCTCGGCGGTCAGCCGCATGTCGCGGTACTCCTCCATATCGAGGTAGATGAACTTTGGAACCTCCGTGCCATCGGCCAACGTGTAGCGCAGCGCAGCCGCCTCGCGGTAAAGCGGCTCGAGGCGATCGCACAGCACGCGCACCGTGTGCTCGCGGGCCATGGCGGAGATCTGCGAATACATCGTCGAGATCTTGACCGACAGACACTCGATCTCCGGCATGCGCAATGCCGCCGTGTAACGGGCGATGCGCCGTTGCGCTTCGGCTTCGCCCAGCAGCGCTTCCCCGAGAAAATTCACGTTCATTCTCACCCCATCCCCGCGCCTCGCGCGGAGATGGGAGGTGAGCACCTCGGGCTCCGCCGGGATGACGACGTTGGCGGTTTCGTGCTGCATGTGCTCTTTCACCAGCGGCACCGATACGCCCGGCAACCATCCGCCGAAGGTTTGAAACCCCCGCAGCAATGCGCGTTCGAACGGGCTGAAGAAGCGCGGTATACCTTGCACATCAAGAATGTGCGTGAATTGCTCGGCCACGCGCGCCGCCGTCTTCGAGCGAAACGCCTGGTCGGTAAGCTGCACGAGGGTGGCCTTGTCGGCGGGCGTCTGGAGCATGCGATCGAGCTCGGCCTGCTGGCGCCGTTCGGACGAAGTCTGGCATTCGGCGGCGCGCTCCTGGAGGGCGCGCGCCAAATTCACCGCGCGCTCGATGAGCGTGGAAGCAGGCGGGAAATCGATGGTCATCTCACCTCCAAGGTCGCATCCATCGGGCGCGGATCAAGGCTGGCGCTGTCATTCCCCCGAATCCGTCTTTTGTTCCCACCCCGGATTTGGGATGTTGAGTCCGCTGGCGAAGCCTCATGATTCCCATGCTTCCCATGATTCGCACTCCCGCATTTTCTCCCATGAAATTGTCGCTTCTCATCCGCCTCGCCTTGCTGGGCGCCCTCTCCGGGCTGCCGATCGTCCTCCGCGCGGATACCGCTCCACCGAATGCCCCCGCGCAGCGTGCCGCGACCGTGGAAGATTCCGTGCGGCTGCGCACGTTTGTGGAGGAAAATCCAGTGGCCGTCTCTCCCGACGGCAAGCGAGTGGCCTATGCATTGGTCGAGCCTGATTTGAAAGTAAACTACGACCAGACGGTGGTCTATGTGCGCGATCTCCCGGCGGCTGACGCGGAAGTTCCGCCGCGCGACCGGGGAAAAGTCGTGTTCAAAACCAGAGGCATTCGCCAGATGCAGTGGCTCGCCGACGGAAAGCGAATCCTGGTGCTCCACCACCCCGGCGGTGAAAAAGGAAATGTGGCGCGCGTGGACCTCACGTCCGGAGAAGCCTCGGCGGCCAGCCCGCCCGACCTGGATGCCGAAGAGTTTGCCGCCACTCCGGATGGCCGGCGGCTCGCGCTCCTGGTGAACGTGCCCGACAAAGAGCAGGCGGATCGCTTCGCCGCGCCACGCGGAATGTTCATCAACGAAGACGATTTCCTGCTCGAGATCGATGCGCGAGGCGCGGCGAAAAAGAAAGCCTCGCGCACTGCCGTGATCGTGGCGGACGCGGGGGGCGGCGCCATGACCGTCTTCGACGGCAAACGATCCCTGGCCTTGATGCGTCCCGCGATCTCACCCGACGGACGGCATGTCACCTTTCATGCCTTGGGTGAGGCGCTGCCTTATCCGGCCCCCTGGCAAAAGGATCCTGCTTTCCGCCAATGGCCGATGCGAGGCTTCGTCGTTCCGCCAAACGAGTTGGTGCGCGCGGAACTCCCGGCGACGCTTTCAACCGGGGCGCAATCCAAGCCAGGTGAAAGCGCGGTTCCGCTCGGACTCGCTTTGGACGCCGGTTGCATCAGCGATCAGTTTTGGAGCATGCCGGCATTGTGGAGTGACGATAGCGCGTCCTTCCTGGTGTGCGGTCCCAGCCCGGTGGCGGACGGCAGTTCCGTGAACGAGCCGCTGGTCGGCCCCTACCGTCCGCACCATTTATTTGCCATCGACGCAAAAACGGGCGCCGCGCAACGCGTCATGGAACAGACGCCCCGCGAGTTGCTGGCATTCGATGACCAGGCGCGGCGGATCGTGCTCATGGCCCGCAATGGCGATCTGGTGACCCTGCGCCGGGCGAACACCGCGGGCGGCGAATGGAAAGAGGAGCAAAGAACTAAGCCCCCCGACTCCGGCCTCAGCGACCTGTCGATGGCGCCGGGCGACACGCTTCGTTTGGTGGGCATCCATCAGAACACCACGGAGCCGCCGGACCTGTGGCTTCTCGACGTGAAAACAGGCCGCAAAACCGCGTTGACCGAGATCAACCCGGAGTTGCGGGAACAAACGCTGGGCCGCGTGGAGAAGATCCACTGGGACGGCGGCAATGCGGTCAGGAACGAGGGCTATCTCATCTACCCGGTCGGCCACGACGCCGGCGCCCGTTACCCGTGCGTGATCCTCTGCAAGTCCTGGGACGATACCTTTATCCACGGCGGCAACGACGGATTGCGGAGCAACTTCGCGCCGCAGGCCCTGGCCAACTGCGGATTCGTCGTGCTGATGCTGAAGGACAGCGCCGGCCCTTATCCCAAAGGAACGTGGAAAGGGCTGCCCGGCGGTGTCTCAGAAGCATTCCGGGGCATGGACGCGTTTGAAACCGCCAGGCGCGAGCTGAATCGGCGCGGACTCATCGACCCGGCGCGCGTCGGAATCATGGGCTTCAGCCGCTCGAGTTGGATCGTGGATTTCACCCTCACGCACTCCAGCGAGACATGGGCCGCCGCAGTCTCGGCGGATTCCGGCATCTACAACTATGGAACCTATCTGGGCGACAAAAACCTGCGCTCGGGCATGGCGGCGATGTACGGCGGTCCCCCCGGCGGAGAAACCTTCAAGGCATGGCTGGATTACGCCCCAGCCTTCTCCGCCCGACGTGTCCGGACGCCGCTCCTCATGCAATATCACGGCAAAGTCTCCATGGCCGCGGAGTTTTACTCGGCGTTGATCACCCAGGGAAAACCGGTCGAGCTCGTTCTCTTCCCGGAAGGCAGGCACATCCTGGAGCTGCCGTTGCAACGCGCCGGATCGATGCAGGGGTCGGTGGATTGGTTCCGCTTCTGGTTGCAAGGATACGAGAACCCGAATCCGCAATACCCGGACCAATACGCGCGCTGGCAAACATTGCGCGCCCAGCACGAGTGGAACGAAAAGCTCATCGCCGAGGGCAAGGACCCCGGCGCGGAGTTCATCGAGAGGCAGAAGAGCGGAGGAAAGCGGTAATATCCGGTCGGCGGGCACGACGTTGCATCGCTTACAGAGGGCTCTTGTCTCGACTGTTGCTCGGCTCATCTCGGGGGATAAATAAATATTTCCCTTTCGATAAATACATAGTCTCCCCCGCCCAGGCGGGAGGGCGCCTTGCTACAGTGGTAGGGCATGCGGATTTCCCATCAAACCCAGAACCCCTGCAATGCAGTGAAGGGTGTCATGGCTTTGCCGCAAGGCGCTTGCGCGCTGGAGGTCGGGATTGCCGATGATCAGGAACAGCGGCGACGGACTGGGCTTACAGCAAAACGGCAAAATCTTTCCATGCTGACCCTGGCCGCTGCCTGGCTGGCGGTGGTGGTCGGCGTCATGGCTTTGCTGATCAACTACTCGAATTCTCCCGGAAGCGTCGGAGCGACCCCGGATCGCTGGCCGGCCGGCAGCCGAATCGCTTTTGACGCAGGCCAGCCCAATCTCATCCTCTTCGCTCACCCGCGCTGCCCCTGCACGCGGGCGACACTCGGCGAATTGGAATTGCTCATGGCGCGCTGCCAGGGGCGGCTCAGCGCGCAAGTGTGGTTCATCAAGCCCGCGGGAACGACCGGCGATTGGACGAGCACGGATCTGTGGCGCACGGCAGCGGCGATTCCCGGCGTCACGGTTCACTGTGACGATGCCGTGGCCGAAGCGCGGCGCTTTGGCGCCGAAACATCCGGCCAGACCCTGCTCTACGACCAGGGCGGACATTTGTTGTTTCGAGGGGGCATCACGATTTCCCGCGGCCACTCCGGCGACAACCCCGGGCGCAGCGCGCTACGGGCGCTGCTGGAGGAGAAGCTTTCGAACAAAATCCAAACCCCTGTTTTCGGCTGCTCACTTTCTGAAACTGCCTGTCGGAAAGAAAAAATCGCATGGAAGCCATAACCAATTCAAACTTCGCGATTGACGTGAGCGCAGCGGAGCATTTTCGGGAGGCTCGTCACAAGATCTACGAGCGAACCGACCGGATGTTCGCCAACCTGCTCGTCATCGAGTGGCTCGCGGGAATCACCGCGGCATTGGTAATCTCGCCAAAAACCTGGATCGGCGCCGCCAGCGAGACGCACTTGCACGTCTGGATCGCGATTTTCCTCGGCGGCGCGATCGCGGGATTTCCGGTTTTCCTCGCTTGGAAGCAGCCGGGTCAGGCGCTGACCCGCCATATCATCGCCGTAGCCCAGATGCTTTTCTCCGCGCTCCTGATTCATCTCACCGGCGGACGCATCGAAACCCACTTTCACGTTTTCGGCTCCCTGGCCTTCCTCGCCTTCTATCGCGATTGGAAAGTTCTCGTCACGGCGACCGTCGTCGTGGCGATGGATCACTTTGCCCGCGGCATGTTTTGGCCGCTATCCGTCTTCGGCGTGCTGACGCCAAGTTCATGGCGCTGGCTCGAACACGCGGGCTGGGTCGTCTTCGAAGACACCTTTCTGCTCATCTCCACCCGGCACAGTTTGCAAGACATGTTCGAGGTCGCCACGCGCCGCGCCAAACTGGAGGCGATCAACTCGCAAATTGAACTTCAAGTCGCGGAGCGCACTTTGGAGTTGATCGCGGCGCATCGGGACCTTCAAGGGAGCGAACAGCGTTTTTCCACGGCGTTTGAGCAGGCGGCGATTGGCATGGCGTTGGTGGGGCTGGATGGCCGCTGGCTCAAAACCAATCGGGCGCTTTGCCATCTGACCGGCTATTCTGCGGAGGAGCTCTACGGCAAGACTTTTCAAGACATGACTCATGCCGACGATCTGGAATCGGATCTCGCGCAGAGAAAGCAAATGCTGGCTGGAGCGATCCCCTTTTATCAAAAGGAAAAGCGCTATTACCACAAGGAAGGTCGCGTGGTGTGGGTGCTGTTGAGTGTTTCCCTGATCCGGAACGCCCAAGGCCAGCCAGTTCATTTCATCTCGCAAATTCAAGACATCACCTCGCGCAAAGACACCGAGGCCAGGCTCGAGATTGCCCACAAGCAACTGCTGGAGACCTCGCGTCAGGCGGGGATGGCGGAAGTGGCCACCAGCGTGCTGCACAACGTGGGCAATGTGCTCAACAGCGTGAACGTCTCCTGCTCCGTGATTTCCGAAAAGGTGCGCAAGTCGCGCATTGGGAGCGTCATCAAGGCAGCCGATCTGCTGAAGGGTCACACGGGCAATCTCGCGGCGTTTTTTGCCGGCGATCCCGCGGGTCAAAAGCTGCCCGACTATCTCAGCAAACTCGGAGCCCTGCTTAGCGAAGAACAGGCCGCCATTCTCGATGAAGCCCGGCTGCTCGCGGAGAACATCGGGCACATCAAGGACATCGTCGCCATGCAACAAAGCTACGCCAGCATCTCAGGCGTCACGGAAACCATCAACGTGATCGAGCTGGTGGAGGACAGCCTGCGCATGAATGCCGGCGCGCTGACGCGCCACGAGGTCCAGCCCGTGCGCGAATACTCGGATGTGCCGCCGATTACGGTCGAGAAACACAAGGTGCTGCAAATTCTGGTCAACCTCATTCGCAACGCGAAATATGCCTGCGACGAATCCGGGCGCGCGGACAAGCAAATGACCATTCGGGTAACCAATGGAGATAAGCGTGTAAGTATCTCGATCATCGACAACGGGGTGGGCATTCCCGCGGAAAATCTGTCCCGCATATTCGCCCACGGCTTTACCACCCGCAAAGACGGCCACGGCTTCGGCCTGCACAGCGCGGTGCTCGCCGCCCATGAAATGGGCGCTCTCCTCACGGCCCATAGCGATGGGCCCGGCGCCGGCGCGACTTTCATTCTGGACCTCCCGCTCGAACCGGGCGGACGCCAATAAGACCACGTCCATGCATCTCCACGATCCTTCCCCAATCCCCTCACCCCCTTCCGCGCACGCGAAGAAAAATCACCGCATCCTGGTGGTGGACGATACCGAGGCCATTCACCGGGATTTCAAAAAAATCCTCGGCGGCGATGATTCGAACGCGGACTTCGACGCCGAGGAAGCAGCCCTCTTTGGAGACGAGGCCAGCGCCCCTCGACGCGTGGCTTTTGAAATGAGCTTCGCCCTCCAGGGCGCGGAGGCGCTTGAACTGGTCAAGGCGGCGGTTCATGCCGGCCGGCGCTATTCGGTTGTGTTCACGGATGTGCGCATGCCCCCCGGCTGGGACGGGCTGGAGACGGCGGCGAAGCTTTGGGAAGTCGATCCCGATCTGCAGGTCGTGATCTGCACCGCCTATTCGGATAAGTCATGGGAGGAAATGATGGAAAAGTTGGGCAACCCCGAACGGGTCATCATTCTCAAAAAACCCTTCGACACTATCGAAGTGCTGCAACTGGCCCACGCTTTGACAGAAAAGTGGTCGCTCCTCCAGGCCTCGCGCCGCAACATGGAAGAACTGGAGCACACGGTGAATTTGCGCACGCAACAATTGCAAGCTGCCCACCACGAGCTATCGCAAGCCCGCGATGTAGCGCTGGAATCCACCCGGATCAAATCGCGTTTTCTCGCCAACATGAGCCACGAAATTCGCACTCCCATGAATGGCGTCATCGGCGTGGCCAACCTCCTGATGGATACACCGCTGACCGGCGAGCAGCGCGAGTTTGCGGAAACGATCCGCTTCAGCGCCGAAGGGCTACTGACGATCATTAACGACATCCTCGATATCTCAAAGATCGAAGCGGGTAAAATGGCCTTCGAAGAGGCCGACTTCAGTTTGTACGATGTGCTCGAAGGCACCCTCGATCTTCTCGCCGAAAGAGCGCAAACGAAGAAGGTCGAACTCGTCGGATTCATCGAACCGACCGCGCCGACAAAACTGCGCGGCGACGCCGGCCGCATCCGGCAGGTCCTCACGAATCTGGTGAGCAACGCGATCAAGTTCACCCAGGCAGGTGAAGTCAGCGTCCGAGTTTCCCGCCAAGCGGAATCCGCGGACCATTGCACCCTGGATTTCCGCGTGAGCGATACCGGAATCGGGATCGGCCCAGCGGCGCAGGGAACGCTCTTCGAAGCCTTTAATCAAGCCGACGCATCGACGACCCGCCAATTTGGCGGCACCGGCCTCGGCCTGGCGATCAGCAAGCAGCTCGTCGAGAAAATGGGCGGGGAAATCGGCTTGGAAAGCGTTCCCGGAAAGGGATCCACTTTTTGGTTTCGATTGCCGTTTCAAAAACAGGAGGCGCTTTCCGCAATCCCAGGGAGTGATCACGGCCTGGTCGGCGCCCGCATCCTGATCGTGGACGACAACGCCACGAGCAGCCGCTTCCTGCACGAGCAAATCGTCGCCTGGAAGATGCGAGGCGGCGCGGTCGGCGCGGGAGCCGAGGCGCTCGACCGTCTCCGGCAGGCCGTTCGGGAAGGCGACCCCTACGCCCTGGCGATCATCGATATGGGCATGCCCGGCGGGGATGGGCTGACGCTTGCGCGGACGATCGCGGCTGATCCCCGGATCGCCGGCGTCCGCCTGATCCTGCTCACCGATTTCGGCAAGCGAATCGCCCGGGAAGAACTGTGCGCCGCGGGCATTTCCGACTGCTGCTTCAAGCCTGTGCGCCAATCCTCGCTCTTTGATTGTCTGGCGAACGTCCTCCTCAAGCAGCCCGCGCCCGGGCGCCCCGAGCCCGACGTTTCCCCCGTCGTCTCCTCCAGCCGCAAGGAGAGGATATTAATTGCCGAGGACAACGCGATAAATCAAAGGGTCGCCTTGGGGCAGTTGCGCAAACTCGGCTACGAAGCCGACACCGTTGCCAACGGTTTCGAAGCGCTCCAGGCGCTCAGCCACACTCTCTACGATATCGTCCTCATGGATTGCCACATGCCCGAAATGGACGGCTACGAAGCAACCGCCGCCATTCGGCAATGCGAGAACGGCGGCCGCCACACCTGGATCATCGCGATGACCGCCAACGCCGTCACCGGGGACCGCGAGGAATGCCTCGCCGCTGGCATGGACGATTACGTCAGCAAACCCGTGCGTCTCAAAGACCTGGGGGACGCCCTCGACCGGGCGCGCCGCCACACTGCGCTGCAAATGGAAGAGTGCGCGATCGATCCGCAAAACATTGCCGAACTGGACACCCTATTGAACGAGGATGGCGGAAGCCCACTGCCGGAAATCATCCGGTTATTCCTCCAGGACTCTCCCGCGATGATCGCCCGGCTCCGCGCGGCCTTGCGGTCTTGTGACGCCGAAGCCATCGCCCAGATCGCCCACGCGTTCGGCGGCAGTTCCAGCCAATTCGGCGCGCGTCGTTTACAGGATCTCTGCGCCAAACTGGATAAAACCGGCCGGGTCGGAAATCTCCAATCCGCGGACGCTCTGATCGCTTCCATCGAAGGCGAATTGCACCGCGTCGTCAGCGCCCTTGAGCCGGAGTTGCGCCGCCGGGAACTAATTGCGCCCTTCCCGGTCAGGAATCTCAATTCGCAGACCGGCAACGCGTTCACATATCATTCGAGAGGAGTGAGCAAAGGAGCGGATTCGTCATACAGCACGGTATGAACGATGTGGAGCACTTGATCCGCGCTGTAGGGCTTCGCCAGGAACGCGTGCGTTTCGCGAACCGCCGCCGTGGCGGCCACAGTCCGCGTCCCACTGGTGGCGATGATCTTGATTTTCGGATCCAGGGCGCGAATCGCCATAATCGTGGCTGCCCCATCCATGATCGGCATGTCCATGTCTGTAACGAGTAGCCGGAATTTGCCGGGATCTTTCGCGCACAGCGCCACCGCCTGGGGGCCATCGTTGGCGACCACCACCCGATACGCACAGGCCTCCAGAGTCTGGGCGAGAATGCTTCGGATCGCCGCCTCGTCGTCCACGATGAGGATCATTTCGCCATGGCCCGTGGGTGGCGTGGCGCGTTCCGCTTCGGTGGCGGACGCTCCTGCTTCGATCTGGGCGGGCAGATACATCTGGAACTCCGTTCCAACATCAGGAGTGCTTTGAACCTGAAGGAAACCTCCGTGCGCCTCGACGATCGATCGCACTGTGGATAGTCCGATGCCCGTGCCTTTTCCCGGAGCTTTGGTCGTATAAAACGGTTCGAAGATCCGGGCGCGGACCTCCGGAGACATGCCTGTGCCAGTATCGGCCACCGTGACTCGCGCATACGGACCAGGCTCCGCCTCCGGCGCCATCCCGTCGTGGCTCGTGGCAATCTCAATATTGACCGCGCTCAAGGTCAGTGTGCCCCCCTCGGCCATGGCGTCGCGGGCGTTGATGCACAGGTTCAACAGGACCTGATGCAGTTGCGTGGAATTACCTATGATCTGCCATAGATCCGGGGCGATTTCGGTGCGCATCGCGATCGAGTGAGGAAACGTGTGCAGGGCGATGCCACTGAGTTCATCGATCAAAGGCCCGATTTCCATTAGAGAGCGTTCATCCTTCGCGCCCCGGGCAAAGGTCAGCACCTGCTTGACCATATTCGCGGCATGCTGGGCGCTCTCATCAATCAGCGTCAACATGCGGCGCATGGCGGGATCGGTGCATCGCGTTTGCAGCAGGCTGCCGGCCATAAGGATCGGCGCAAGCGCATTATTAAGATCGTGGGCGATCCCCGCGGCCAGCGAGCCGATGGAGTCCATTCGCTGGCTCCGCAAAGCCTCGGCTTCCATCTGCTTCTTATCCGTAATGTCCCGAAGAATGATCTGCATCGCCGGCTTGCCGTCGTGAATGGAAGCAATTCCCATCGCTTCCACTTCCACGATAACACCATCCAGGCGGATCAGCCTCTGCTCCATCAGCGGCGCTTTCTCGCCCAGCAACGCATGCCGAATTCTCTCCTGGATCACGACCCGGGAATCAGGGTGGATGATCTCCATGATGTCCCGGCCAAGGATTTGTTCCAGGCGCTCCGCTCCGAACAGCAGCAAAGTCGCCGGATTGGCAAAGACGATCTTATCCTCGCAATGCACAAAGATCGCGTCCGGCGAGCGCTCAATCAGCAACCGATACCGCTCCTCGCTTTCCCGTAAAGCCTGCGCCGACCGCTGGCGCTCCGTGATATCGTGGGCCACGGCCAGAAAGAGCCGCTTTCCCTCGCTTTCCACCAGTTGCAGATGCACCTCCACCGGGTAGAGCGTTCCGTCCGCGCGACGATGTCTGGTCTGATAGACGTGGAGCGCCTCTTCCTTGCGCAAGAGCGGACCCACCATGGTGCGGAATGACGCCGCGTCGAATTCGGTTCCGATGTCCAAAATGCTCATCCCTTGCATTTGTTCCATCGTGTAACCCAGATTACGCCGCCCGCCTTCATTCACATAAGCAAATTGCAGCGTTTCGGCGGCGTAGAAGTAGATCTCGTTCAAGCTGCGCTCGTCCAGGACCTCCGCTAAAAGACGGCGCTCATCATCTTTCCTTTTGCGCGCGGTGATGTCCCGGATGTTGCACTGGATGAACCGGCTGCCATCCACGAGATAGGCGTTGCTGACAAACTCCACTTCGCGCCGCTGGCCATTTTTTGTCTCCAACGGCAGATTCTCATACCGAATGTAATCCTTCGCCTGCAACTCGGAGAAAGCCGACTCATTGGCGGCGATATCTTTGAACCGGCCTATCTCCCAAAGCTTCATGCCCGCGAGTTCCGGCAGCGAGTAGCCGAGCAAATCGAGGAGAAACGGGTTCGCATCCACCACCTTTCCGCTCGTGGCGTCGAGAATCAGAATTCCATCCATCGCCGCCTCGAAAGCCCGCCGATAGCGCATCTCCGACGTCACGACTCCACTCTCCGCTGTGACGCTTCGCCGAGACCGCAGAGAGCCAGAAATAGCCATGCCCGGAAGTCGCCCATAGAGGTAATAATTGCAAGAAACATCGGAGGCCCAGGCGATCCTTCCGACAATTCCCATGAGATCGGCGTAAGGTATTCCCTTATATTCCCTTACGCCACTAAGAGATTTCTCGGGCGCCGCGGCTCGACCCTCCGGGAGAGAGCCCCTTGGCCCGCAGTCGTCCGCCACCCCACCCGGTATCAATGGCCTTCCGGGAGGTTCGCCGGTGACTCCACGATTGGGCGGATTTTCGAGGCCCCGAGCGCAGGCAGGTCCCGGCCCACCGCCTCCCAACCTGGCGGCGGCGCGTCCAACAAGAGCTGAATGACGGAGCGGAGCAGCGGATTTCCATTGCTCGCGCTCCAGAGCGCATACCACTCCATGTTAGCCCGGGAGTCGATGATGGTGATGGACGCGGCGAGCGGAAGCGCGATTGCGGATCGTGCAATCATGGTAACTCCACGTCCGGCCATGACGTGCGCGATCGCCTCGCTCACGGTATGCGCGTGGACGGAAATCTGCGGCATAAATCCCGCGAGCTTGCACTGCTCGCGCAGCAGGATGTCAAACCCGGGAAACTCGTGTTCATCGAGCGAAACGAATGCCTCGTCCTTTAATTCCGCGAGATGCAGGCGCTTGCGGCGCGCAAAACGATGGCAGTCAGGCAAGACATAATTCCAGGCCGGACCTGGAACCCGCAGGCCGTCAAACTCAAGCAGGAAATCCGGTTGCGCGAATCCGGGCAGCGCAAGATCGATCTCAGCATTGCGCAGAGATTCCAAAACGCCCGCCCGCGTGGCTTCCATCGGCTCCACTTCGATTTCGGGATGCGCCATTCGCAGCATGCGCAGCAACTGGATGAGCACGATTGTCGCGGGCTGGTAGAAACCAATTCGAAGCGCCTTATCCGGTCCGCCCGCAACCCGTCGCACGACCTGGCGGGCTTCGTCGGCCAGCCGCCGTATTTCGTCCACATAGCGCGCGAGCGCTATCCCGGCGCGGGTTAGGGCAACTCCGGTGGACTGCCGCTCGAACAATTTCCCCCCCACCTCCTCTTCGAGTTGTTGAATGCGACGGAAAACCGCGGGCTGAGACGCATGCAGCATTCGCGCTGCGCGGTTCATACTGCATTCCCGGGCGACGACAGCAAAATATTCGAGCGATAATGGATCGAACACAGCTCGAGCTTAGCGGTGTATAGCGGTTAAACGCAATGAGCATATCTCCTAATGGCGGACCTGCCGTTAGTTTTGCGAATGAGATTGCCACCCCAAACGTTTGTGACACAGGTCCCCCTGCCGGATCAGTCGCCCCTCCCGGAGAAGCGATGAAAGATCCGCTCCGCATCTTAATTGTCGAAGACCGCGCGTCTGACGCGGAGTTAATCCTGCATGAAATCCAGAGCGCGGGATTTGATCCGGACTGGCGCCGGGTCGAGACAGAAGCGGACTTTCTCGAATGCCTGGAACTCGGTTTCGAAATCATTCTCAGCGACTATCGGATGCCCCATTTCTCCGGCCTTCGCGCTCTTGATATCTTGCGAGAACGCAACTCGACCGTGCCGTTCATCCTCATCTCTGGCACCATCGGGGAGGACCTCGCAGTGGCGGCGATTCAGCGGGGAGCGGCGGACTATCTGCTCAAAGACCGGCTGGGCCGCCTGGGACCGGCGGTCCGGCAGGCGCTGGAGCAGAGCCGTTCACGAGAGGAGCGTCGCTGGGCGGAGACGGCGCTGCGCGAGAGCGAGGAGCGGTTTCGCCAATTGGCCGAAAATATTCGGGAAGTTTTCTGGGTTACAAATCCATCGAAAGACAAAATGATCTACGTCAGCCCAGCCTACGAGACCATCTGGGGGCGGCCCATCGCGCATCTGCTCGAATCCCCACGGAGCTGGATGGACGCCATCCACCCGCAGGATTGCGCCCGCGTCTCAGAAGCGGTAGCCCGGCAAACCGAGCGGAACTATGATGAGGAATATCGTATCATCAGGCCGGACGGAAAAATTCGCTGGATTCACGACCGGGCTTTTCCAGTGCGGAATGCCGCCGGACAAGTGGAGCGGATCGTCGGCGTCGCCGGCGACGTCACCGAACGCAAACGCGCCGAGGAGATCATCCGATTGAGCGAACGGCGCTTTGTTTCTTTCATGGATAATTTGCCCGGCTTTGCGTGGATCAAAGATGCTACTGGCCGTTATATCTACGCTAACAAAGGTTGCAGAGAGTTGCCGATGCGCGACCGCGACTGGTTCGAAAAGACCGACGATCAGATCTGGCCGCCGGAAATCGCCGCAAAGTATCGCGCCAACGATCAGAAAGTAATAGCCACGAAAGCGCCGCTGCAAACCGTCGAGACGATTTCCCCTCACGGTGACCAAAGAGTCGCCTTGAATAGTAAGTTCCCGATTTTCGACGACCACGGCGAGGTGGCGTTCGTTTGCGGCATTGGGATCGACGTCACCGAGCGGAAACGGGCTGAAGAGCGCAATCGCGAGCAAGCCGAGCTGCTGGATCGCGCCCAGGACGCGATTATGGTGCGCGATCTCGACGGGCGGATTCGGTATTGGAACCGCGGCGCGGAATCCGTTTACGGATGGACCCCCTCCGAAGCGGCCGGGCATTCCGCGGCAGTCCTGCTTCAGACCGACCCCGAAAAACACGATGCGGCAAACAGAGTGCTCCTTGAAAAAGGTGATTGGAACGGCGAACTGCGCCAGATTCGGAAGGACGGAAAGCCGGTGATCGTGTCCAGCCGGTGGACGCTTCTCCGCAATGAGGCCGGTGAACCCAAATCCATTCTCGTCATCAATTCCGACATCACCGAACACAAAAAACTGGAGGCGCAATTTCTCCGCGCGCAACGGCTGGAAAGCATCGGCACGCTGGCGGGCGGCATCGCCCACGATCTGAACAACGCGCTCGGGCCGATCATCACGGCGCTGGATTTGCTGCGCATGCGCTTCCCGGACCCGGAAAGCCAGGAACTCCTCGAAATCCTCTCGGCCAGCGCCATGCACGGCGCCGATATGGTCCGGCAGGTTCTTTCCTTTGCGCGCGGCGTGGAGGGCCGGAAAGCGGAAGTGCAGGTCAGGCACGTCATCCTGGAGATCGAAAAAATCGTCAACGATACCTTCCTCAAGCACATTCAGGTGCGGTCGATGGCGCCGCACGATCTTTGGACGGTCATCGGCAATCCCACGCAACTCCACCAGGTGCTGCTCAATCTCTGCGTGAATGCGCGCGACGCCATGCCGCAAGGGGGCGTCCTCACTCTCTCCGCCGAAAACGTGAATCTGGACGCGCATTACGCGAGTCTGAATCCTGAAGCCCATCCCGGCTCCTATATCTGTGTGCAGATCGAGGACACCGGCGCCGGAATGCCGCCGGAGGTCTTGGAAAAAATATTCGATCCCTTTTTCACCACCAAGGAGGTCGGCAAAGGCACCGGGCTCGGCCTCTCCACCTCGCTGGCCATCGTCAAAAACCACGGCGGCTTTATCCGGGTCCAAAGTGAACTGAGGAAAGGCGCGAAGTTCCAGGTGTTTATCCCCACGCAGAGTGAGGCCTCGCTCCTCGCGGCAGCCGAAATCGCGGTCGAAATGCCGCTTGGAAACGGCGAACTCATCCTCATCGTGGACGATGAATCCGCCGTGCGCCAGATTACCCAACAGACACTCGAGGCCTTTGGATACCGCGTCGTTCTCGCCTCCGACGGCGCGGACGCCATCAGTATTTTCGCCCGGCAGGGCGCGGAGATCGCCGCGGTGCTCATGGATATGACGATGCCCGTGATGGACGGTCCCACAACCATTCAAATCCTCCGCCACATGAAACCCGACGCGCGCATCGTCGCCGCAAGCGGACTCTCCGCCAATGACAAAGGCGCGCCCGGCGCCAATCTCGCCGTAAAGCATTTCTTACCCAAACCCTACACTGCGGAAAATCTCTTAAAGGTGATGAAGCAGATTCTCACCGAGGAGCCGTGAAGACCATTGGGGGCTATCTTTAGGATGGGAAGTGGCGGACCGCCCATCGCCCCTATTGTCCCAATGGACGCCAGGGCGAGCCCGTGCGAGGCTGATGCCGACGTGCCTTCTAACCTGATCCACCCACAGGACACTGCCGTCACTATTTTCAAATAACCATTCACCGTGATCGAATCCCTTCCAACGGAATTGCGCAAGATCCTGGACGGCACGCCCGCTTTCAAAAACGTGTGCATCGTCGGTGGTGTTGTTCGAGATTATTTGCTTCATTCCTGGGGCAGGCTTGATCAGGAGCCGAAAGACACAGACGTGGAGGTCTATGGCATGGATTACGATGACGTGATCGCCGCGCTGCAACCTTGGGGAAAGGTGGACATGGTGGGCAAGGCCTTCGGGGTGATAAAACTGTTCACGGAATCGGGCCGCGACTATGATTTCTCGATCCCCCGGAGGGAGTCCAAGGAGGGCGCCGGCCACAAGGGTTTCAAGGTGGCGTTCGATCCGACGATTACTCCTAAGGAGGCTGCGGCGCGGCGCGATTTTTCGTTCAACTCGCTGGCTTTCGACTACCATCGCCGCGAGTTGCTGGACTTCTTCAACGGCGTCGAGGACTTGCGCAACGGCGTGCTGCGCCACACGAGCGGAGCATTCGCCGAAGACCCGTTGCGCGTCCTAAGAGGCCTGCAATTCTGCGGGCGCTACAACCTGGCCGCGGACGCCGGCACGGTAGCCCTGTGCAGATCCATGAAGCCGGGCTACCAGGAGTTGCCGGTCGAGCGCGTCAGGGAAGAGTGGTTGAAGTGGGCCAAATTATCCCAGAAACCCTCGGCGGGTCTGCACTTCTTGCGCCAAACGGAGTGGATCGATTTCTTCCCGGAGTTAAAGGCTCTGATCGATGTGCCCCAGGAGCCCGAATGGCACCCCGAGGGCGATGTATGGATTCACACGTTGCACTGCTGCGATGCCATGGCCACGATCCCCGAGTGGAAGCGGGAGGGCGCCTTGGACAGGGCCACCCACATGCTCGCCATCCTGTGCCACGATCTGGCCAAACCCCAATGCACGGCACAGCTCGAAAAGAACGGAGTCCTGCGATGGACGGCCTACGGCCACGAAGAGGCGGGCGGCCCCATTGCGCAGGCGTTCCTGGAAAAGCTCCAGATGCCCCAGGAAGTCATCCTGCGAGTCGTCCCTTTGGTGATGGACCACCTGGCGCACATCACGACCAAGACGGACAGATCCATCCGCAGACTGGCGAAACGCCTCCACCCGGAGAACCTGGATGGCCTGTGGCTGGTCATGGCCGCCGACCACATGGGACGTCCTCCGCTGCCCCAGGTGATCCCCCAACGCGTTACCGACCTCAGGGACAGGGCCAGGAGCCTGGGCGTGGATCGGAAGCCTCCTGAGCCTTTCTTAATGGGCCGCGACCTGGTTGCCATGGGCATGAAGCCCGGCAAGGAAATGGGCGAGATCCTGAAAAGGGCCTACGAAGCGCAGCTTGACGGCGAGATCATCTCCCAAGAGAGCGCCCTCGCTTGGTTCAAGACCGGTGCGGCCACAAACGCGCCGGTGGAGAACAAAACAGCGCCTGGCGTGTAGTCTGTGGGGCGTCAATGGGTGGATGGGGGACTTGCGCCGCCTGCATGGCGCTTCACCACAACCGCTCACACCCCTGGCATCGCGGCTGCTCTATTCTCCGGTGAAATGAAACGCTCTCCAAACATCCCAAAGCTCAAATGGCTGCGCGGACCCAAGCGGCAGCGCCTTGGTCTGATTCTGCCTTCGAAGTAATCAACGGGAAATTGTGAGCCCAACGCTGGGATGGGCTGACGATACCGGGGATTCATCCAAAGCGCCCGGCTGGCGATACGATCGCCGTCTCTCGATCCGGCATACCCCGAGGACAGCGCCTTTAGCCTTCCGGTTCGGGTTCAAGCAGTGCGGTATATGGCTCCGGACTGTGGGCAGACCGCCTCGAAGTAAGAGGAAACGCCGCCCGGATTTGTGCTATATTGGTTCGTCCCCTTTATCAGCAGTCGGACAGTAAAATTGATTAACAATACAGCAGAGAGTCCGAAATCCGAGTCACGCAACCCCTCCGTGGCCGAATGGAAGGCCATCGTGGCGGAGTATCAGAAACCTTCGGTCTGGAGGGCCTCGTGGCAATTGGTGG
>Ga0302319_10009613_pt1 | contig 18558 bp, 10 predicted proteins | sample Bog_T0_2_FD_203319 | JGI IMG/M metagenome (GOLD analysis project Ga0302319, IMG submission 203319) | Peat permafrost microbial communities from Stordalen Mire near Abisko, Sweden - Bog_T0_2 | ecosystem: Environmental > Terrestrial > Soil > Wetlands > Peat | place: Sweden: Abisko, Stordalen Mire...
TGTCAACGCTTCGTCGCCGCCCTCGCGAGCGGCTCCGCATGACTCGGGGCCGTTGTGGTTCGCTACTCCTTCAACGTATGAAACTTTCATTCACTACACCTTGCCGGTTTAACCGGCGCACGGAGGTCTTCAATGAAATCGACGTGGAGCATCAGCCCACGCCCGAGCAGTACACGGCATGCTACGACACCATTGTCGGCGCGCTGCACACCATTGACCCGACGATGAAGTTCGTGGGTCTGGCTCTGGCTTTTCCGGAACGGAATCCGGAGATGTTTGAATACTTTCTGAACCACGCACATCACCGGCCCGGAATTCCGCTGGACATGATCTCCTATCACTTCTACGCAACTCCAACGCGAGAGCAGACCCCTGCGGATTGGCAATATAGTTTCTTCGATCAGGCAGACCGGGTCATCGCCGCCATCCGCTTCGTGGAATCGATCCGCAAGCGGCTCTCGCCGGAAACCCGCGCCACCATTGACGAAACGGGCTCTATTCTGCCTACTGACTGGCATCCGGACACCCCTTACGATCCAGGCCCTCCGATTCCTGCGGTGTATTGGAATGCATCTGGCGCCCTGTTCGCGTACGTCTACATTGAGGCAGCCAAACTGGACATCGATATTGTCGGCGAGTCGCAACTTGTGGGATTTCCTTCTCAGTTTCCCAGCGTCACCATGGTGGACTGGGACACGGGAGTTCCCAACGCCCGCTTTGAAGTGCTGCGGCTGCTCCATGAATACACACGCGCCGGTACCCAACGCGCAGCGACCAAGTTTCCCGGAACCGACATTGACGCGCTGGCTCTGTTTGGATCCGGCGGCAAGCAGTTGCTTGTGGTGAACAAGCGCAACCGGCCCATCGTCGTGAATCTACCCTATGATTTTGCCCGCGGCAGCATTCTCACCGTCGACGAGTCGACAGGCAATTCGCGGCCGGTTGCAAAGGAGCAGAATGGCGCCACCCTGACACTCGCCCCGTTCGCTGTGAGCGCGTTGGTTGCTCAATAGTGCGGACCGAAGGAGCGGGCACGAATCAAAAAATCGGGTTTGGCGCGATTGGCCAAACCCGATTGTAGAAGCCTCCCTCAAAGCTAAAAAATGAGCTTTGCATAGAACTGCATCTGCCGCGGATCCCCGTATGAAGTCGCATTGCCAAATGTGGTCGTCGTCGGAGACCAGGACGTGTTCATGCTAAGCACATTGGGATGGTTGAAGATGTTGAAGGCCTGCGCGCCGATCTTAGCGCTGAACCGCTCGCCGAACGCAAAGGCCTTTTCCGTACTGAGGTGGAGCGCTACTTCCTTCGGCCCGCGCAGGCTGCCCACTCGAGCGGTTCCGAAATAGCCCCACGAGGGCGCGACGAAGTTGGTCGCGTTGTATACCGGCTGCTGGCCTGGCTTGCCGCTGGTGCCGTGATTGCGGCTGATCGGTCCGTTCGTATTCGGCCGGGTTGCCAATCCGGAGCTATAGGTTGGCGTCATCGCAAACCCGCTTTCCGCCACCATGTACGAGGTTAGATTCCAACCACCCAGCAGCGTATGCGCCAGGTAATTGGAACTCCTGTTGAAGAAAGGGATGTCGTAGACCAGCGAGTCGACGAAGACGTCCGGCCGGTCATAATCCGGACGGCCATAGTCACCCAGCGGGTTGCGGGAGTTCTGGTACGTGCCGCTGGAACTGTACGCAACCTCGGTGCCAGAGGCGTTCACATCGCCGAGAGCTTTGCTGAATGTGTAAGAGACATGGGAGGTCAGATCGTGCATCTTCTGCACATACCCAACAAGCAAACCGTTGTAGTTTGCCACGCCCAGCGCGGAGCCCGTAGTCATGGTGCTGTATCCCTGATAGGGACGGTAGTAGGCGCTGTTCACCATGCCCTGGTTAATGCAAGGATCGAAGGCGAAGGCCGCTGCAAGCTGTCCCGGAACGGTGGAAGCCGCCACGCAGGAGGCAGTCAAACCTGGCGAGGCAAACGTTCCCGTCACCGGGTTCGCGGCCAGGGGAAAGTTCTGATCCCAGCCTCCAGAAGAGCTGCCGTTGAAGATATGCTGTGTGGTCATGCCGGCATAGCCAACAGAAACTACGCCGCCCGGAACCACTTCCTTCTCTATAGTGAGGCTATAGTTGCGGATTGTAGCTGGCCGATAGCCGGGCGAAGTGGCAAGCACCGACAGCAAACCGGGAGGATTGGGAACCGACCCCGATCCGCCACCCGGATTGGTGAACTCCGTGTCGAAATACACAGGCTGTTGGACGAATGGGATATTGCCCAACAGGTTCGACGTCTGAAGCAGGCTTACCTGCGTGTATCCGAAGCCCACGCCGCCATGAATCGAGGTTTTGCCGTCGCTTGTCAGGCGATAGGCAAAGCCCAGGCGTGGAGCGAACAGCCCCTTCTGCGGTACAGTGAAGCCGTCAGGCGTTCCCTTTCCAGCGGTCAACATGCCGTTATTGGTTAGATTGGCCGGCGTGCTGTCGTCCCCCTCCAAGGGCTGGTTCAGATCGTTGAGATATTGCCAGGCCGTGGACTTGAAGCCGTAGGTCGACACGCCGCACGCGGGCAGAGTTCCAATCGCGGCGCCAGTCGGCGAGGCGCAGATCGCCGGAGCCGCGGAGGCTGAGAATTCGCTTGGAACAAAGTTGGAAATATCATTTCCGTCCTTGCTGGGTGCAGTGAAATAGGACCAGCGCATGCCCAGGTTCAGCGTCAACCTAGGATTCACCTTCCAGTCGTCCTGGAAATAGATCTCGGTCCACTTGTTCCGGAAATCGCCATCTCGTTGCGATCTGGTCTGTTCATACCCATACCCGCAGCCGTTGCTCCCTTTCGACAGGAAGCCCAGCAGATAGTCGCCTGCGGTGTTGTTCGTGTAGCCGCCGTCAAAGCAGAAGTTCCCCATGGGGAACGCACTGGCCGCGTCGGCGTGGAGCAGGTTCCTCATGAAGGTGAAGCCGCCCTGGAAGACATGGTTGCCTTTGACCCAGGTAAGGTCGTCGGAAACCTCAGTGGTGGCATCGTTGGAGTGGGTGGGGAGAGCACCGCCGCCCAACCAGAACCAGTTTTCCGTATCGCCCGGGCTGTTGTCCATGCTGATATCCGGAATGCGATCCAAAGGGTCAGCGTCTGGGAACACCTGGTTGATGCTCACCCCGCTCGGTACTGTGTAATGGCCCAGCAGCTGGTTCTGGTACTTGGTGTAAATTTCACCCAGCCCAACCGCGTTCATCAATGTTGGCTTGATGGCCCATTGCCAGCGCAACAGCGCATTCAAGGCCGGCGTATCTGTGGCTGAGTTGGGATTGGGCGCGTAGTCATTGTAGCCACGCGTTGCGTTGATCTGGGCGGCCTCCTCGCGCATGACACGGAAGGTGATGCTGTTGTTGGCGTTCAGATTGAAGTCCGCGCGATACAGTTCGTCGTTCACGCTGAACCTTTGAGGGTTGTCGTTCAAATAGTTCTGACTCGTCGTTGTTGCCGTCAGATTATAGTTGGGCACCGGCCAGTAAGCATTCATCAGAGCCACCGTGTTGGTGTCCATACAGGCGGGCAGAATCTGGTTGTAGTTGCCAACGCCACCCTTCTGGTAAATGCATTCGGCGCCGGAGCCTGGCCCACCCCCTGCCCGAGCATCGAGAATTGCCTGATGTGCCGCATCCAGCCCTGAGTACGGCACCATCACCGCCCCGGTGGCGAGCGCCGGCTCGGAGCTCAGGTCGCCCCCGCGGATAGCGTTGGTAAACACGTTGCGCGCACCCGATATATAGGAGTTGTGAACTGCTTTCCAGTCCGCGCCTACAAAAAAGAACAGCTTCTTTTCCCCCTTGGTGTTGAACAGCTTGGGAATCTGCACCGGTCCGCCCAGCGTGATTCCCCAGTCAGACTCGTGCAGCGACGTCAGTGGGACCGTTCCAACCTGGAGGAAGTTGTGCGCGGTGCCGTACTCGTTGCTGCGCGCAAACCCGTAGCCACTACCGTGATAGTGCTCGCCGCCGCTCTTGGTCGTTACCAGCACCTGCCGCCCCGCCAGTCCGTAACGCGCACTGTAGTTGTCGCCGAGCACGCGCATCTCCTCAATATCATCGATCACGGGGGTAATCGGCATGGTGATGAACGATGCGCTGGTCACGTTGTACACACCGTCAATGGTGTACATCGTCTCCTCTGCGGAAGAGCCGTTCACAATCACCACCGAGGTATTCGCTCCCTGGCCTGCCTCATACGTTCCGTTGCCGCCCAGCGCGCTACTCACGCCGGGAACCACCGTCAACAGGGAAAGGAAGCTGCGCCCATTGAGCATGATGTTCTGCACTTCCTTCTCCGAGATCGTGCCGCCCGCCTCGGCGCTCTCCGTCTGCACAACTTCCGCATCAGCTGCCACATTGACGGATGCTGCCTGGCTGCCGACGATGAGCTTGACGTCGACACCGCGACGCTCGCCGGGATCCAGGTGAACTCCGGTGATGCTCGTGGTTTTGAATCCGGGAGCTGACACCGAAACCGAGTAGTCGCCTGGAGGAAGCGATTCCTCTGCGTAGAACCCTGTTCCCGATGTAGTCGCTGTTTGGGCTATGCCGGTGGCCACGTTGGTCACTGTTACCTTGGCGGCAACCACCACTTTGTTATCGGGATCCGTCACCGTTCCCGCAATTGACACTGAAGTCGTGTTTTGCGCATGCACGCTAGCAGCGATCAGAAACAGGCAAGCGGCTACCACCATGCGCAATTTGTTCTGAATCACTTTCATGAAGGCCCCCTCTTTGACGCGCATTTACTAGCATTTGCATCCAATTTGCATCTGCGGAACGCAACACTAAGAAGGAGCGAATTCCCTGTCAATGTAAAATAGGTTTTTATCAGGAAAAACCATATATCATTGGTTCTAAAGGATTATTTGCAATTCCTATTCCGAAACCTCAACTTGTCCATTCCGCAACTCGGAACAAAACCGGCGATATTCGCGGGTGATACCCGTTCCGTGGGGGGAGATTTGGCAGCTGAACTCGCGTTCATCCCTCTGCTGACTTTGAACGCGAACTGCGGTTGAGAAAGACAAGCAACGACCGAAACTTAATGTTCCCGTGAGTTGCCTGGATTACCGGCATTGCGGCAGAGCAAATTTCCGTAAACCTGGAAACCTAATTCCCGCAGTGTCCGAGGCGGCCGTCCGATTCCATTATGCGGAACACGAAGGCCGGCTCATCGGGTTTAACGCGAGGTAGTGGGATGTGAAGACCATCCTCTCGCTGTGTCCACGACAGTTGCTCATCGGACCCCAACATCCGCACCGAGCAGACGGGACCGGAAAGATATGGCGTACCGCTGGGCAGAGAATGCAGGCGCAACTCCCCGTTTTCCGGCCATCCCAGTGCTATGGCGTAAAGAACGCCTTTGTTCGTTGTGTATCGAATGTCCTCGGGCGTGTAATCCTGGCGGTCGGTGTTCAGCGCGCTGCTGGTTACCTTGGTGGGCCCCTCGCCGTAGAGAAGCCAAGGCCGCGACCCGTAGATGGCCTCGCCGTTGACCTCAAGCCACGTCCCCATCTGCAGCAGGATCGCGCGCGCCTCTTCGGGGATGGTTCCATCGGCCTGGGGTCCAACGTTCAACAGCAGGTTCCCATTCTTGCTCACCACGTCAACCAATTCATCAATCAGCGATTTGGCGTCGCGGTATTGGTCGCCCTTCACGTATCCCCAGGAATGAATGCTGACCGACGTGTCAGTCTGCCAGGGCAGCAGGCGCAGGGCGTCGAGTTTGCCGCGCTCGATGTCGAGAACCGCGGCATTTTCGGGGAAGTCGTGTTGCTTGTAGGTCAACACGATGGCCTGATTGCTGGCCGCCGCGCGGTTGTAGTAGTAGGCGGCAAACCGCTGAAGATAGGGCTGGAGTGCGGGCTGGCCGATCCACCAGTCGAAGTAGAAAAAGTCCGGATGATATTTGTCGACGATCTCGGAGCTGCGCGCCAGCCAGTCGTCCATAAATTGAGCATCGGGAGGCAGCCAACGCTCCAGGTGATCGGGATCAGGCTCCTTTGAGTCGTCTTCGCCCGGCAAAGTCATCGGACGCGCCGGGCCATAGAGTGCCGCAAAGCGGGGGTCGCGCACGTCGGAGTCCAATTTCATGCCGCCGTCGTACCACCACCAATGTTCCGCGCGGTGGGAGGAAACGCCGAAATGCAGTCCGCGTTTGCGCGTTGCGGCTGCCAACTCGCCGACCACATCGCGCTTTGGCCCCATTTTCACGGAGGTCCAATTGCTAATCGCAGAATCGTACATAGCGAATCCGTCGCAATGCTCGGCTACCGGAACAATGTAACGGGCTCCGGCGTGAACGAACAGATCGAGCCAGCCATCGGCATCGAAGTGCTCTGCGCGGAATTGGGGGATGAAGTCCTTGTAGCCGAAGGTCGACAGCGGCCCGTGGGTCTCCAACTGGTGCTGATATGCGGCACTCCCCTGTTGATACATGTTGCGCGGATACCATTCGTTACCGTATGCCGGAACCGAGTAAACGCCCCAATGAAGGAAGATGCCGAACTTGGCGTCGCGAAACCAGGCAGGAACGCGGTACGCGCCAAGTGAATCCCAATGAGCGTAAAACGGTCCGCCGCGGATACCTTCTTCCACGTGCGCCAATTGCTGTTGCACTCCTGCCGCAGGCTGTTGCGCCCACAGTGAATAGGGAGCAAGGCAAAGCAAAGCGACCAGAGAAAGAGCCGGATGCGCGCACGGACGAAGAGCCAGGCAACTCATCGCAACAAGCTATCAGATCGGAAACATCCATGTGTATTGCAATCTCGGCTCCACTTGTTGTATCACCGTCAGTGATGGCAATTCCGGCAGTCCTGCTTGCAGTCCCGATCCACCGGGATGCCCTGGTTCCGTGGCGGGTGCGCGGGGCGCGGCTTCCGCGCAGCCTGTTCCTACCGGTTCCCCTCCTGGCGGTTCTGCTCGCGGTTGAAGCGGCAAGCGCTGCCGTTCCGGGGTCTCCCGCAGGCGCACACCTGCTTCCGCCCATCCTGTTACGTTGCGCCAACCAGGACGAGTCTTTGGCGCAAGCAGACGCGCACCCTCAGTTCTCATGGCAATTGAAGGCTTCGTCGCCATTGGTGCATGCGGTGCGGCAGACCGCTTATCGGATTGAGGTCGCTTCATCGAACACTGACCTTGCGTCAGGCAAGGGCATCGATTGGGATAGCGGAACCATCCCGAGTGCAACAACTTCAGGGGTTGCCTACGCGGGACCAGCTCTTGAATCAGGAGGTGCCTATGCCTGGCGCGTGCGCGTGTGGGATGAACATGGCAAAGCGAGCGGCTGGAGCGAAGTTGCGCACTGGATGCAGGCGCCCGTCTGGCATGCCCGATGGATCGCGGCTCAGGCTGCCGAATCCGCGAAGGACGAAGATCCCCTGCCGGTATTTCGCAAGAGCTTTTTCGTCACCCGACCGGTCGTCCGCGCCATGCTTTATGCCGCCGGCCTGGGGCAGGACGAGTTGCGCATCAACGGACGGAAGGTCGGCAACGATGAACTTACGCCGGGCTGGAGCGATTATCGCAAAACGGTTTTCTACGACACCTACGATGTAGCCGGTCTGCTGCACTGGGGACAGAATACAATCGGCGTTCTGCTGGGCGACGGCATGTACCGCGTGCTTCAGACGCCGGGCCGCTACACCAAGTTCGCAGGGAGCTATGGACCTCTGAAATGCATCGTGCAATTACGGATTGAGTTTACGGGCGGTGACTCGATTGAGATCGACAGTGACGGTACCTGGAAAACGCTGCCCGGTCCGATCACTTTCTCTTCCACTTACGGCGGCGAAGATTTCGATGCCCGGCGCGAACGACAGGGATGGGACAGTCCCGCCTTCGACGACTCCGGTTGCGCGCTGGCGGCAGTGGTCGATGGGCCGGGTGGGGCGTTGCAGCCGGAATTGGCGGCGCCGATTCGAGTCATGCACACCTACGTACCGGTCAAAATAAGCCGGCCGAAGTCTGGCGTTCTGGTCTATGACCTGGGACAAAATTTTGCAGGCTGGCCGGCAATCTCCGTGACCGGGCCATCCGGAGGGCGAGTCAAATTGATCCCTGGGGAGTTGCTCAAGCCTGACGGCACAATTTCGCAGCGCAGTTCGGGAGGCCCGCAGTGGTTCTCGTATACGCTGCGCGGCGGAGGCGTGGAGCACTGGCGGCCGCGCTTCAGCTACTATGGATTTCGCTACGTGCAGGTTGAGGGCGCGGGAACGAGTGCCGAGCCGGGAAAGGCGCGCATCGTCAGCCTGCTCGGAGAAGCGGTCCATTCCACATCCCGGAACATTGGCACATTCACCTCGTCGGATGTGCAGCTCAATCGCATCCATGCATTGATTCTGCGGGCTATCGAAAACAACTCACAGAGCCTGTTCACCGACTGCCCGCATCGGGAGAAGCTTGGCTGGCTCGAGGAGGCGCATCTGATGGCGCCCTCGATGCTTTACGACTTCGATTTCGGCAGCCTGTACGCGGCCACGGCGCGCAATATCGCCGACGCGCAGGGGGCTGCAGGAGCAAAGATGGGCATGGTTCCGGAGATCGCGCCCCAGTATGTCGTCTTCGATCCCAAATACGATGTCTTCAACGATTCGCCGGAATGGGGAAGCGCCTCCGTGCTGGCTCCATGGTACGTTTATCAACGCAACGGAGACCGGCACTTTCTTGCTGCGCAACTGGATACGATGCGGGGCTATGTCGCGTATCTCGCCGCTCGCGCGCACGATGGAATCATCGACTACGGACTTGGAGACTGGTACGACATCGGTCCTGGCCCTCCAGGATTCTCCAAGCTCACCACGGCCGGAGTGACCGCGACGGCCATCTACTACCAGGATCTGCGCGTGATGGAAAACGCCTGCGCCGTGCTCGGCAAGGGCGACGAGAGCGAAAGCTATCGAATCCAGGCGGAGACTGTACGCAGCCTCTTCAACGCGCGCTTCTTCGATCCAGTGTTGCATCGGTACGACAAAGGCAGCCAGACCGCGCAGGCCATGCCTCTGGCCCTGGATCTGGTTCCCAATGGCGAGCGCGCCTCTGTACTCAATGCGCTGGTCGAAGACATTCGCACAAATCGGAATCATGGAACCGCCGGCGATATCGGCTACCACTACGTGGTGGACGCCTTGCTGGACGGGGGCCGTTCGGACGTCTTGCTGGACATGCTTGAACGCACAGACGCGCCCAGCTACGGCTTTCAGCTGGCGCAGGGAGCTAGTGCGCTGACAGAGGCCTGGGACGCAAATCCAGCGAGTTCGCAGGACCACTTCATGCTAGGCGATGCTGAAGAGTGGTTCTATCGCGGACTTGGCGGCATCGACGTGGATGTATCGAAGCAAGAGGCGAGCCGGCTCGTGTTGCACCCGGTGGCCGTGCGTCCAATTGGCTGGGTGCGCACTCGGTATGAGTCCACGTTGGGGTTGATCGAAAGTAACTGGAGGCGAGGTGCGAGCGAGACGGTCTACGACTTCAACATTCCAGCCAATGTCCTTGCCGCGGTCCAGCTGGAAACGACCTCGCCCGGGACCGTCGAAGTAAATGGGACTTCGCCGTCTCAGGCCGAGGGCACATCCTCCTCTCGCATCGACGGAACCACCATTCAGATCGTGCTCGGTTCCGGACACTATCGGATACGCGCCGATAATCCAACGGAGGAACCCAAATGATGATGGCCGCAAAGACCCTCGCGCGGATGGCGCCGATGATGCTGGTGTTCTGCGCGGCGCAAGTGTTGGCCGCAGAACGGGGGGAAGGTCTGCTCCAGGTCGCAAGCCTGGGCCGCTGTGCCCTCGACTCAGGACAGTTCATCGAGCCTTGCATGCTTGCCTACCGCACCTACGGCAGGCTGAACGCGGACGGTTCAAATGCGATTCTCTTTCCTACCTGGTACAACGGCCGCAGCGAAGATTTGAAGCAGTTCTTTGGCCCGGACAAACTTGTAGACAGCACGCGCTTCTTCGGGATCGCTGTCGATGCATTGGGCGACGGTGTTTCATCCTCGCCCTCCAATAGCGCAACGCAGCACGGCCCGCGATTCCCGGCCATCACCATTCGCGATATGGTGCGTGCCGAATTCCGTCTGGCCACTGAGGCGCTTCACCTTCGTCACTTGCACGCGGTCGTCGGGTATTCGATGGGCGGCATGCAGGCATTCGAATGGATGACCGACTACCCGGAGTTTTTCGACAAGGCAGTTCCCATCGCCGGCACGCCGCGCCAAACTTCCTACGACCTGCTCAACTGGGATCTGCTGCGCCGTCTCATCGAGGCCGATCCCGGCTTTGACGGCGGTAACTACACAGTGGAGCCCTCGCTCGCGCTGGCGAATGAGTTCGTGGCGCTGACTGTGCCTTCACCGGCGTTCACTGCTCGCACTGTTTCGCGCGCGGAGTTCCCTCAGTTCCTTGAAACCTCACTGAACACCCAGGGAGGACGCGATGCCAACGATCGCCTGGTACAACTTCAAGCCATGATCACGCAGGATGTGACGCGCGGCGGCCGCTCTCTGCGAGATGCTGCGCTTAAGGTCCATGTGAGTCAGTTGATCGTAGTAGCCACCAACGACCATCTTGTGAATCCCGCGCCCGCGCTCGAATGGGCTCATTCGATTCAAGCACCCACTTACATTTCGACAGGAGACTGCGGCCATCGCATCTTCATTTGCGACGGCCCCGCGCTCACCGCCAGGGTGCGCGATTTTCTCAATGCTCCCTGACCGCGTAGTTCTGCGACCGCGCAAAACAGGTGGTCTTCCAGAGCTAATGGCTGAATCGAGAAACCACACGGTTCCGACGCCGGTCACCAGGGAATGGATCGAGCTACCGAGACGCCGCGCACCTCGTTGGGCCACTTGCCCGAAACTGCGCAATAGAAGTGGTAGAGCGCGCCGTCGTGAAAGATGACGGATGTCTTGTGGGCAAAAGTTTCGTCCACGCTGCCGGGAGGGCCGACGTCCACCATGATTTCATTTACCTTGCTGAAGTGAAAGGGATCGCGCCCGATTGCAAGCAACTCCCTCGCCTTGCCGTGAACATCGAAGCCGAAATAGTACATTCCCCACAGGTTCTGGTGGTGGACAACAAAGGGATTGCTGGCAAAGCGCGAGTCCCACGATTCACGATCTCCATTGATCAAGATAGGATTGCCCGGATAGCGCGTCCACTGTTTGAGATCGCGCGATGTGGCCACTCCGCTCTGTTCGTGCCAGCCACCGCCCTGTTCTTTCGGCAGCCTGTCGGTCTTGGCGTTGTAATAGAGATAGAAAACCCCATCCTCTTCCAAGAGGTTGGGCCGGTACAATCCTCCATGCTCCCAGGGTGCTCCGTCCGCTGGAAACAGAATCGGCTCGGTCAGTTCCCAGTGAAGCAGATCGTCGCTCCACGCCAGGCCTATCACCGCCGCCCCCTCTTCATAGCCCGCGTTGGGATAAGCATTCCACGCTCCCAGATAGCGACCATGCACTTTTTTGAGCGCTCCCTGCGAGCGGAGCCCGTTCTCGCGGACAATTGAGCTCAAGGCCACGTTATAGCGGGTGTAGCGTGAGTTGGGGTCGCGGCGCGCCACGCAGCCGAGGCGTGCCCAGCGCAGCAGATCGGGAGATCTGGCCAGGCCCGTTTGATAGCCTGTTCCGTCGAATCCGATGTAGAGCATGTGGAACGCGCCCTGGTGATAGAAGACGAAGGGATCGTCCACCGATTTGCTGTCGAATGCACCCGGCTCAGCCGCGGCTTGCAGCACCAGCTTGCCGAATTTATGCGGCGTGCGAAATGGGGCGATTGTCTTCTCGTCGAAGCTCTCGGCGAACAGCCTGCTTCCGTGAAGCAGCGGCGCGCCCATAAGAGCCATCCCCAACCTACCGGAGAAACGTCTGCGCGTAATGCCTGTTGGCATTCCCCATACTCCTTTTGCGAGCGTCGAACCTTCAACCGTGTCCCGACTTCACGGTGCGGCAGCTTCCAGCACGGCCACGTCTTGCGGATCGAGCGAAACCTCTGTGAGACTGCGCCCGTCGTGAAGCATATCTCGCATCGCTCCGGGCAGCGCGATGTGGGCTGCGGACTCGCCGTGGTTGATGACAACATAGACGGCACGCATGTTATTTCCGCGATCCTTGTCCACTCGGTCCGGGCCCACGCGCCGGCACACTTCCACATACGAGGGAAGCGGGCTGAACTCTGGCTCGACATGTGCGTCGGTCATCATCCGCTGCAGAGTGGAGCGCATCAGCGTGGGATCCAGCACCGCGCCCAGATACGTAATGCGGCCTTGGCCGACGCGGCGGGATATCATGGCGGGTTGTCCGTCGAGCCACCCCTTCGCCTTTCCCCCGCTCGTCTTTTCATAGCGCAGCAGAACCTCGTCGTTATCTGCACGCACAGATAGCTGCTCGGCCCACACCAATGCCGAACCGGTGCCCACTGCGCCGCTTACCGGCACGGAATCCTCAAGCGCAAAGAACTGTTCGACACCGCCGCCCAGAGCATCGGCCAGCGGACCCGGTTGGCGCTCAGTGTTGAGAGCGTTGTGCTCGTCCTTCATGCCGGAGCGCGGCCCAAGCACCAGATGCCCACCCTTTTGAACATAGTCAAGCAGACGCGCCGCCGACTGCGCGGAGATCAGGTTCAAGCTGGGCGCAAGAACCAGCTTGTATCTATCGAGCGGAGCTTCCGCGCTCACGATATCTACTGTGAGCCCCTTCTCGCGCAAAGGCGCGTAGTAGCCGAGCAGCACATCCAGTTGATCGTAATTGCGGCTGTGAGGCTGAAAGTCGATGGCCCAGCGGCTGTCGTAGCTGTGGAGCAGAGCCACCTGGGCTACGGGCTGAGTACCCTCCAGCAGCGCTGCGGCGCGCTCAAACTCATTGCCGGTCTGCGCAATCTCGGCGTAGAGCGGCAGAGGCTCCCCATCCGGTCCGACGATTGCTCCATGGTATTGTTCCTGGCCATTCAATGCGCTGCGCCACTGCCAGTACAACACCGCATCTGCGCCGTGGCCCACTGCCTGCCAGGCCATGGCGCGGGTTTCTCCCCGGTCGAGTGCGTTGTTTACCGGCGCCCAGTTTACCGAGCCGGGCTGCGTCTCCATGACCCAGAAATTGGCGCCCTTCCAGCCCCGGACAAGGTCGTGCATAGCTCCATTGCGGGACACGTTCAAATGACCCTGGCCCACGTAGTCGTCCCAGGAGGCGAGGTCGAGTTCGTCATTGATCTCGTAATGGTCAAAGTTGTCAGACCAGCCAAGCCCGCCGAGATTGGTGGTGATGAACTGGCGCTTCTCTGCGAATTTGCGGACTACCTCCGCCTGCACATGCTGAAAGTCGCGCCATGTGTCGCTGACAAAGTGGCGATGCTCAAGCAGCAGTCCCGGATTGCCGCCTGCCGTGGGCAAAGGGATTTCATCCCATCGGTCGTAGGTCTGGCTCCAGTACGCAGTGCTCCAATCCCGGTTCAGGGCATCGAGCGTACCGAAGCGGCGTTTGAGCCAATCCTGAAACTGCTGTTTGGTCTCAGGGTCGAAGGATTCATCGGTGTATTCGTTGCCGATCTGCCAGCCGATCACGTCGGCATCGTGGCCGAAGCGCCGCGCCAATTGGCCGGCAATCTGCGCGCAATACTCACGGTAATGCGGATTGGCGTAGTTGAATTGGCGGCGTCCGCCATGCTCGGCGAGATGGCCCGTAGCATCCATGCGCAACGTCTCAGGATGCGCCGCGGTCAGCCAGGCTGGGGGAGCATCGGTGGGCGTGCCCAGCACCACTGCGATGTGATGCTTTTCGGCGAGACGCACCGCACGTTCCAACCAATCCAGGTCGTAGCGGCCCTCGGCCGGTTCCATCCGGCTCCAGGCGAATTCGCCCACCCGCACCACGTGCAGGTGGGCCTGCTCCATCAGGGCCAGATCTTGCTCCCAGCGCGACTCAGGCCACTGTTCCGGATACCAGGCGGCGCCCAATTGCAAGGCGCGGGACTGGGCCGGAACAGGTCCGCACAGGAAAGGCATCGCTACCAGAGCCAGGGCAACGCGTCGGCTGCGCCAGCCGGCCATGGAGGCAAATGCGGTCTTGACAGTCAAGCTCTGCATCCGCAGACTTTCTATCATACGGAACGCTTGGGAGCTACCTGGTCGACGGCAGGGTCTTGAGATCCGACGGCATTTCCGTTGCTTGAGGCTGGCGCTCCAGCAACGGCGGCCAGTTCCGAGACAGAGCGTACATGTTTTCGCCTGATGTTCGATTCCGCTCGGCGGAATTCCACCTACTCGAATGAAACTGGGTCGGAGACCCGCGCCGGTGCAGGTACTGTTTCGGTGAGTTAGCAACCGTCCTGCTGCGAGTGTCGGAATCTTCATTGGTTCGGGCCCAAAGGCTGGTCGAGACCGCCGCACCGAAAGGCTCAACTTTGTCGTCCAATGCATCTCCGGTTCTTGCTTTGATCCACACCAGTCCAACGCTGGCGCCGGCCTTTGCGGCGCTTTGCCGCCGCCACATTCCGGAGGTTGAGTTTTTTCATGTTGTCGACGAGAGCCTCATTCGGGACACTGTCCGGGCGGGAAAGCTTCGCAAGCTGACCATGCGCCGTTTGATAGATCAGATTGCCTCAGCTGAAGCCGCCGGCGCCGATGCTGTGCTGGTCACCTGCTCCTCGATCGGTCCGGGCGTGACTCTAGCCCAGCAGTTCTTCGAGATTCCCGTTCTGCGCATCGACGAGGCCATGGCTGAGGCCGCGGTACGCCAGGCTTCCATCATCGGAGTGTTGGCCACGTTGCGCACCACCCTCGATCCCACCACCGCCCTGCTGCGTCGAAAGGCTGAGGAGGCCGGTCGCCAAGTGGAACTGGTAGAGTGCCTGTGTGAGGACGCGTTTCCCGCAGTGCTTGCCGGCGACACGGAGACTCATGACCGAATATTGCGCAAAGCATTGCTCGAAGATCTCAAGGGGGTCGACGCCATCGTGCTTGCGCAGGCATCCATGGCCCGCGTGGTGGCTACGCTGGCGCCGGACGCCTTGGCTGCGCCTGTACTGTCGAGTCCCGAGTCGGCAGTGTTGCGCGTCGGACAGGTGTTGGCGTTGCCCACCCTGGAGAGGACTCGCGCTTGAAGCAACGCCATAAGGTTCTTGGCCTGCTGGGCATCCTTTCCGTTCTCACCTTTCTCGACCGCATGGCTATCGCCGTGGCTGGCCCCGGCATGCAGGCAGACCTGCACATCCAGCCGCAGCAATGGGGTTGGATTCTTAGCGCTTACGTGCTGGCCAACGGCTTGTTTGAAGTTCCCTCCGGCGCCAGGGGCGACCGTCACGGCCAACGCGGCGAACTTGCGCGGATCGTCACCTGGTGGTCGATTTTCGACGCACTCACCGGTTTCTGCCGTGGCTTCTGGCAACTCGTTTCGATGCGGTTCCTCTTTGGATTGGGAGCGGCGGGGGCCTACCCCAATGCGGCCGGCGTGATTGCTCGCTGGTTTCCGGCGCGCGAACGGGGGCGCAGCCAGGGATTTGTGTGGGCCGCCAGCCGCCTGGGTGGTGCGCTGGCTCCGCTCCTGATCGTGCCGTTGCAACGCTACTTCGGCTGGCGCTCAGTCTTCTGGCTGTTGGGGTTGGCAGGTTTTACCTGGGCCGCAATCTGGTTTGCCTGGTTCCGCAACCGCCCTGCGCAAATGGCCTCCGTCACGGCAGCCGAATTGCAGGAGATAGGCCAAGGCTGCTCCGCGCATGGGGATGGCGCGGTTCCGTGGGCGCGGCTTCTCCGTTTCAGTCGCTGTGGCTTATCGTGCTGGCTTACGGATGCTACGGTTGCGGAACCTGGTTCTACTTCTCATGGTTTCCCACCTGGATCGTTCACAGCGCGGGCTTTTCTTTGAACGGAGTGCTGCTCACCTCCCTGCCCTTCCTGGTGGGCCTGTGCAGCAACTTGGTTGGCGGAGTCCTCGGCGACAGGCTCACCTCACGTTGGGGCGCAAAGACCGCACTGCGCGTCATCCCCTGCGTCTGCCTCACGCTGACAGCTTTGGTCCTGGCGTGCATGGCTTCGTTCCACGGCAAGGCCACGACGGTTGCGCTCTCCAGCCTGGGCTTTGGCATCATGGACCTCATGCTCCCCTCGGCGTGGGCCATGTGTCTCGCCATCGGCGACCGCTTCAGCGGCACGGCCTCGGGCATGATGAATACCGCGGGACAGGGGGGCGGCGTGCTCTCGACCGTGCTCTTCGGCTACATAGTCCACCGCACTGGGAGTTACAACGCGCCACCATGGTTCATTGCCGCTATGGTGCTTACGAGCGCATTGATCTTCTCGCGCATCGACTGCACCAAGGGCCTGGGATCCGAACCGGACGCGTCCGTACGCGGGGCTGGCCGTTGCGCAAATGTAGCGCCTCAACGGCCGTCGCGTACCTGAACAAAAAATGCCTCCGGACCGATCTGCCCGCCCTTCAGCACCAGTTGCAGCCCGTCCAATGGTGAGCCCACCGCATGGCCGCGACACAACGGCGCGCCCGGCGAGAGCGGCGCCGCAAACGTGAGAGCATCCAGCCCCAACTGCTTCACCGCGTGCGTCGAGGTATCGCCGCCCGCTACCACCACGCGTCGCACGCCGGAAATGAGAAGCAGTTCGCGCAGGCGATTGCCGAGTGCGGCACCAAACTCCTCGCCGTGCTCAAGGTCCGTGGGATTCAGAGGCTGGGGTCCCAATGCCGTGTAAAGCACCACGCTCCTGCCCTGCGCAAGCGCTTCAAGCGCCCGTGCCGACTGCGTCTTCCACAGTGCATTCCGCTGCTCCGGGCCCGCCCGATGTTCTGAGCCGGCCATGTGCAACGCCACAAACCCGTCCTGGGCGGCGCGTCGAATCTGTTTTTCGGTGATGGGCGAACAGCTGCCGCTAAGCACCAGCAGGCGGTCCACGCCCGCCGGCGGCTCCGATTGCAACACAGTGTCGATGCAACCCAACCTCCGCCAATGCCGCAGCAGACCGTAGGTCAAACCGGAGCTGCCCACAGCGAAGAGCGCCCGTTCGATGGCGCGCTCCCACAGCAAGCGCGCGGTCTCGTCCAGCGTGGCGTCACCGCAGCCATCGAAAACGATCGCTTCCGCCCCAGAGGCGAGTTGGGATTGCAATTGCTCTTGAGCGCGACCGGCCTGAAATGCAGCCAGGTCGACCAAGCCCATTCTCGTCGGCGTTTGCTTCGCCAGATGCAGCCGCAGATCGGCCTCCGTCATTGCTGTCACCGGGTGCTGGCGCATGGTCGGATGCCGGTCGATGCGGTACATCACGCCTTCGGCGGCGGCAAACAGATTGCCGAAGACCACCGCTCGCCCCAGTTGCGGTGCGCCCACTACCACCGGCACAAATTCCGCATCGAATGCTACCCTGCCCAACTCCATAGCACGCCCGATGCTACCCACTTCCGGCGCGCTGTCGAAGGTGGAACAAACCTTGTAATGATTGACGGGTGCGCCCAGTGCTCTCATGCGCGCAAAAACCTGCGGCAGGTTCTCTGTCATCCATTCGGGACTGCGGCTGCGGCTTTCTCCCGCAATACCGATCGACCGGCATCCTGGGAATGCACGAATCTCGAGATCGGTCGGCGGATGCGTGAACAGAACCGTTGGGACTCCGTGCGTTTCGAGCGCTTCCAGCACATCGGTCGATCCGGTGAAGTCATCGCCATAATAGTTGTAGAGAAGACCTGGAGGGGCGGGTGCCATCACGCTGCAAATGCCTCCAGCGCCGCGCGTAATTCCTCATGCCCAAGGGCGTACTCCGCAAGGGAATGACCAGCGGCCGCTGCCTCCCACGCCTGATGCAAACTGCGCACTCCCGCGGCGGGTCCACCGGGATGCGCCAGAATGCCACCACCACAGGCGTAGATGAGATCCATGGATCCGAGCGCCCTATAGGTGTCCGGGACCTGCTTTGCCGACTGTCCCGAAGAGAACACAGGCATGATTTCGCAACCTTTGTCAGGCGGGGCAAACATGGGCTTGACACACTCGCGCGCCGAGGCCACCACGGATGCATCTTCTTCGCAAAACTTGTTGCGCAGTCCGTTGACGTGGACATGATCAATGCCTGCGAGCCGCCAGAACTTCTGATGCGCGATAAAGCTCATTCCAGTCGCATGGGAGCGGCTGAACATGCCCCAGCCATTGCGGTGCCCATGGATGGCAATCTGTGCGTGACGCCGCAGGGCGGTCATGGCGGGCAAACCGATGCTATTGATGCTCACCATCGCACAGGTACCGCCCGCTGACACGACGGCGTCGTGCCGGCGCAGCATCTGGTCAATTTCTCCGGTGATATTAACCGCATACATGACCCGTTTTCCGGTTTTGTCGAAGTGACTATTGAGCACGCAAAGCACCGCGGCCAGCCGCTGCTCGAAGGGACAATGCGGTCCATCGGCCTGCAGTTCATCGTCCTTGATAAAATCCACGCCTGCATCAGCCAGCATTTGCACTTGAGCGGCCGTCTGTTGCGGTGTCATGCCCACGCTGGGCTTGTTAATGGTGCCGATGAGAGGCCGGCCATAGAC
>Ga0302319_10009616_pt1 | contig 18556 bp, 15 predicted proteins | sample Bog_T0_2_FD_203319 | JGI IMG/M metagenome (GOLD analysis project Ga0302319, IMG submission 203319) | Peat permafrost microbial communities from Stordalen Mire near Abisko, Sweden - Bog_T0_2 | ecosystem: Environmental > Terrestrial > Soil > Wetlands > Peat | place: Sweden: Abisko, Stordalen Mire...
GATGGCGGCGCGTCCGGCGTCCTCGGCCGCGTCGAGCCAGGCGGTGCCGTGGCGGACCATCTGTTCGGGAGTCGCCGCGGGGCAGGTGGCGGCGAGCATGAGCGGGAAATGGCGGCCGGCTTTGTCGATGCTGGGCATCCAGAGGCCGATCAGGGGTGAGGGACCGCACATCGTTGCGGGAAGGGCGAAGCGCCAGACGGGGGCTGCCAGCCAGATGCTGGGCCAGCGGGTGGCGTCTGCGGCTTTGGCGGCGGTGAGGGCGGCGGAGATAAAGCGGTCCCAGGCTTTGGTGGTGGGTGACGGCAGGCCGGCCGAGACGAAGTCGCCGCGGGCGGGGATTTTGCCGAAACAGCCGGCCACGGGTTTTTCGATGGTGCCCATCACCCTATTATCTACTGTGCATGGCGATTTCATAGGGATGCTTGCGGATCCACGGTGGAAGCTATACCTTTAAATCTGCGTTATGAAAATCGCCGTGTGAAGTGGCGTGGCCATGGCCGGAACCAGCAAGCATATCCGTGCGAGCGAGGTATTGTTACTCGGTCACGGTCAAGCAACCGTTCTAATCGTTGGGCCGCTCGGTGCCAGGAAATTGCGCGGTCTGCATCGCGATGATCCAAGGCTCAGGCGCCGGCTTCGCCCCAGCGTCGCATTGATAAAGCGGCTACTGCACGACGATCGGGCGTTGATCGAGGTTCGACGAGCCGGCGCCCGTTGAGGGAAGCGACATCTCGACTTGGTCCAAGACGCAGAAGATGCAGGAAATGCTGCGCCGCGTGCTCGACGGCGCGATGACGAATCTGGGAGCCGAGCTGGCGCGAACGCTTAAGAGCATGCTGACACCTCAGGCCATGTTGACCGTGGCCGGATCGTGCGTGGTTTTGGCGGCATTGCACGCTGTCGGTGTTGGCGAAGTCGTCGATGCCGGTCTTACATTTTATGCGTGGTGGACCGCCGGCACGGCCGGGCTTGCCGCTCTCGCCGACCTGCTTGTCGCGATCGTCGATACGATCGATGCCCGGAACAGCAAGGATCTCGATGATGCAGCGCGGTTGTTTACTGGTGCGGTGGCGGTGCTTGGCGTCAGCATCCTGACCTTGGTCATGACGCGAGGCGGGCGAAGATCGCCTGCGGGCAAGGAGATCAGCGAGACCGTTTCTGAGGATGCGAGCGCGGAGACTGCCGCGCGGCGCGGGATCGCGCGGGATACGTCCCGGGAGGATGCCAAACAGGCGGCGGCGCAGAAGGCGTTTCAACAAGAGGAAGCGGTGATAAAGCCGCAGGATCAGCCTGTTGATCTCGCGAAGGACGGCAGCGGGGTTGCCGGCGAAAGTCCTCAGATCAACCCAGCCGAGGTAGCCGGGAAGACGCCGCAGCAGGTGGATGAATATGCCAGGAGCAAAGGGTTGATTCCGAAGGGACCAGATCCAATGGCTGGCCGAGGGGCGTATGTGGACCCGGTAACCGGCGAACAAAGGATTCTCTGCCACCCGGACGGCGCGCCGGATGGCCACTTGCATGTGAACGATCCTTCAGGCCAAAGGCTTGACCAGAGTGGCGAACCAGTGGCGCCGGAATCTCCTGACGCCCATCTGCCTTTGGGAGACGAAGATGGAGAGTAACAGTGCTAATTTTTTGCACGACGCGACACTTGTGTCGCTGACAGTGGACTGGTGCGGTAAAGCCGCGGAAGTTCGATTCAGGCGGAGCGGGGACAGAACAACGCGCCTGTCGGCGCTTGGATTGAGCTACCTGGCGGTGCCTCACAGGGAGCCGTGGGGGCCGAGCGTTTCTGTAAACCAGGTTCGAGAGGAAATTGGGACCGGGCCAGATAACCGCCATCATGTTGAGATCGAGATGCAGAGTGGCGACATTATCCAGATCTATGCATCGAGAATTGAATGGGAAAAACCCTAAAGGTTTTCTTTCGTCGTTGGCAGTCTGCCGGGCTGTTTTTTCACTGCCAGGGGTCCCTCGCCGTTCCCCAGGGTGGCGTGGATGCTGCCAACATCGCTCTAAAGCTTGGGAGGCCCGCTGAAGCTAACCGTTCCAGCGTCGGCCAAAGTTCGGTTCAACGTAAGTAATCCGGAAAGGGAAGGTCTTTTGCTTCGCGGTCACATCAGCCCTCCCGCCGCAGCACCACCTCGATCCGGCGGTTTTCCTCGCGGCCTTCGGGCGTCGCATTGTTGGCGATCGGGTCGGCATCGGCGCGGCCTTCGGTGCTGATCCGGGACGGCGAGCCTATGCCGTGGGCGATGATCGCGGCGGCGGCCTTGGCGCGGGACGCGGAGAGCTGGAAGTTGGAGGGGAACTGCACCGACCGGATCGGCTGGTTGTCGGTGTAGCCGATCACCTGGACGGGTCCGCGTTCCTCGCCCAGCGCCTGGCCGATACGCTCCAGTAATGGGGTGAACTTCGGCTGGACCTCGGCGCTGCCGGACGGAAACAGGCCGCGGTTGCGGATCCGCACTACGGGCACGGAGTCGGTGCCGATGACGGCGACGAGGCCCTGCTCGATTTCCGGGCGCAGGAAGCCGCGCAGCTTGTCGAGTTCGCCGGGTTCGGCCGGTGGTGGCGGTGGCGGCGGCGGCTGCACCGGGGCGGCGCGGACGATGACCGGCATCTGGGCCGGCGGGGCGGCCATCATGCGGGCGAACAACGCATCCGAGTCATCGTTCAGCCCGAACGAGGTCCAGGCATACATTGCGGCGATCAGCAGCAATCCGGCGGCGCCGGCGACCCAAACGGGCAGTTCGGCGCGGGCGGCGCGGTAGGGTGCGGCGACACCGCGCCAGTGCGGTGACAATTCGGGGTCCGGCCGTGGGCGCTGGCGGACGATGACGCCGAAGACTTCCTCCCGCATGCGGTCCAGTTCGGCCGGGCCGCGCGGCGACACCCGGTAGCGGCCCTGAAAACCGAGGGAGAGGCAGAGATACATGAGTTCGAGGACGGGGAGGAAGGTGCCGGGATTTTGCTTCACCTGGTTCAATACGTCGAAGAACCGGTCGCCGCTGCGCACTTCCTGATGGAAGGTCGCGACCAGGGAGCGCGCCGCCCAGTCGCCCTGGCTGCCCCAGGGCGTTGCCTGCACGACGTCGTCGAGGCTGGCGCAGAGCGCGTAGTGGGCCGGGCGCACCTGCTCCATCGGCACGCCGGTGTCGCGGGACACCTGCTCGAAATGGCGCATTTCGGCGGCGGCGCGCTCGCGCAGGGCGCCGGGGTCTGGCTGCGACAGGGTGTTGCGCAGGCGCGACAGCAGTTGCAGCAGGGGTGCGGCGGCGGCCAAAAGGGGCGAGCCGCCGGCGCGGACGATTTCGGCGGGTCCTGAAACGATGGCCGGCGTTGCGACCGGCCGGGGCGGCGGTTCGGCGGGTGCGGCGGCCGGTCGCCGCTGCTGGCCGCCCGGCACCGGACGGATAATCTGTGTCTTGTCCGAATCGTCCGGTTCGGCGAAGGGATTGTCGCTCGGCATGGTTCAGCCTCCGGCGTTGCCGCGAATGGCCCAGAGTTCCATCTTCAGTTCGGGAAATTCGCCCGACACGTGTATGGCGAAGCCGCCGGAGGACTGCATGTGTTCCCAGTGCGGCGAGTTGCGGTCGAGCTCGAAATAGGTGGCGCCGGCATAGAAGGGAATCTGCCGCGGCGCGGCGCCGAGCGGGCGGACGGAGATGCCAGGCAGCGCCACGTTGACCAGTTCGCGGATGTGCTCGACCGCGCCGATCTTCACCTGGGCTGGGAACAGCCGGCGCAACGTCTCACTGGGAACGGCGGCCTGCACCGACAGCACGAAGTTGGAATTGCGCAGGATGCTGCGGTCGGTCAGTTGGCCGACGCGCACGCCGTGGCGGCGGTCCTGCAGCGGGATCGACACCGCGGTGGTTTCCAGCACGGCGGAGAGGGAGCGGCGCAGATCGGCGACGACGGGGGCGAAGCTGCGCTGCAGGTCCTCATGCCGGTAGGCCGGATAGGCGTTGGGGCGGCGGGTGGTTTCGGTGAAAGTGGCGAACTCGCCGACCATCTGCACCAGGGTGGCGTACAGGTCCTCGGGGTGGACGTTGCCGGAATCGGTCCAGTGCGACAGCAGTTTCTGCCAGCGGTTGACCGATTGCAGCAGCAGGAAATCGGCGACCTCGGCGACGCCGCGCGAACCGGGGGCGCTGAGCCGGCCGGCCAGGGCCTCACCGCGCTGGTTCAGCATGCCGGTCAGTTCGGCGAGCAGGCCGGACAGCGGCGGGGCGGCGGAACAGACCAGGGATGGCGGAATCCAGCGATCGTCCAGGGTGATGCGGCGGTCGGCGGCGACCTCGGTGATGCGGGCGAGGCCGATGCAGTGGTAGCCGGCGCGATCCTGGGTTTCCAGCATGTAGCGCAGCTTGAGCCGCCCGACCTGAAGTTCGGCGGGCTGCGGGGAGCCGGAATGGGTGTCGTAGGCCTCGAAGCTTTTCGGTCCGTAGCGGCCTTCGCTGTCTTCCTCGAGGCTGACTTCGATGGCGCCGGCCTGGCGAATCGGGGTGGCGAGGTAAACCAGCGCGCTGCGGGCGGTCGGCGGCGGTTCCAGCGGCGGCGGATGATCGGTTTCGCCGGGGATGACGAACATCGTGCCGTCCTCGAACACGCCGGCGCCGGCGGACAGCGCGAAACGGCCGGTGGCGAGCAGGTCGCGATCGATGGCGAACGAGGTCATGCCCCAGGGGTACGGGCGCAGCATGCCGGTGCGGCCGCGGACGAGCGCTTCCAGCCAGCGGTCCTGCTGCTGGAAGTGCTGGGCTCGGAGGAACATGCCCTCCTGCCAGATCACGCGGTTGGTCCAGCTCATGATGTTTCCTACGGTTTCCTTATTTAGCAGGCGGCTTCAGGGAAACCGAAAGCTTTCCGACATCCAGTGTGAGTTTGGTCGGCCCGCTGGCGGCGACCGGGGCGGAGGCGCGCCACTGGGCGTTGTCGATGTCGTGGAACCATACGACGACGCCGAGGGCGGCCGTGCCGGGTTTCAGGGGTTGCTTGATCTCCTGCTTTTCGGACGGCTTGAGCACGACTTCATTGGAACCCAGGTCGTCCGGTCCGAGGGTTGCCTGCTCGTGTTCGACCAGGGCGAAGACGTCGGCATTGGCGAATTTCTGGGTGGCGGCGAGCTGGTAAAGGTGTACGGCGACCGGCCTTGGCGCGCCGTCGGTGTTTGGATTGATATCGGCGCCGGCGGTGACCATGAGGTCCAGTTCGGGGGGCGGGGGCGGCGAACTGCCGCAGCCCGACAGGGCCGGGGCTGCCAGGGCGAGCAACAGGAGCGCCGCCCCGCACCGGACGGTCACCGGCGGTCGTCCCGCTGTTTGGCGGTGAGTTCCTGCATTGCCTGTTCGTAGGCGAGGGCGAAACGCTTGCCGAACAGGCTGTCGAAATCGTCGGACAGGCCGCTCAGGATCTCGGCGTGCAGGGCGGTGTAGGCGTCCCAGGCCTTGGCCTTGCGGTTACTGAGCAGGGCCAGGCCGCCGCCCTGGTCCTTGGCGTCGCGCAGTTGGTCTGGACCGAGTCGGACGACGAGGGCGCGGACGGCGGTTTGCATCGCCGTCATGGTGGCGAGTTCGTGCAGGCGGATATCCTTGAGCGCATCGGTGACGGCTTCCTCGGCTGCCATGTCGGTGCGGCGCCCGGCGCCGAGCAGGCCGGCGAGCGCGTCGTCGTCGTTGGCGGAGAATTTCAACAAATTGTTGCCGCGGCTGCGGATGACGGTCGCCTCGATGCGGAACTCGCGCTTGACCTCGGAGCGGGCGATCAGGGTCTGGCGGATGCCGGAGACCATGGCGCGAAAGGCGGCGCCGAGTTGTTCCATGGTCTGGACCGGATCGGGGAGCGTGACATTGTCCAGCGCGGCGCCGCGGAGGAAGGCTTCGAGCAGGTTTGTGCCGGGGGGAGCGGGCGCCGGCGCGGGCTCGCGGGGTGCCGCGGGCGGTTGCGGCGCGGCGACGGGTGGCGGGGGCGCGGCTGCCGGCTGCTGGAAGAGCGCTGCCGCTTGCTGGGGTGACAGCGCGGCTACGGGTTGGGGTGTGAGGTCGTCCAGGTCCCAGTCATCTGGCAGGACAGATTTTGCCTGCGGCAGGTCGATGGCGTCCGACGTTGCCGGGAAATGGTCGGCGCGGGTCGGTCCGGGGAAGATCTCTTCCTTGTCGGGCAGCAGCGGATCGAAGTCCGGCGGGAGCACCGGCGCGTACTGGCTCGATCCCGGTCCGGGTGTGGCGGCGTGGGCGCGCGGCGGGGCTGGGGCGAACGGATCGTCGTCGAACGGGTTGCCGAACGGATCGGGCTTCGCGGCGGGGGCGGGCCGGGCCCAGGATTGCTGGGCCTCCTCGGTCAGGCGGACTTCGATTTCGTATTCGCCGAGGGTCAGCCGGTCGCCATCCGACAGCGTCTGCGGTGCGCGCGATTCCAGCGGAGTCTGATCGCGGTTGACGAAGGTGCCGTTGGTGCTGGTGCCGGCGACCTGCCAGGCGCCCTTGCGGTAGGCGATCACGCAATGCCGCTTCGACAGGTGCTTGGACGGATCCGGCAGCACCCAGTCGTTGTCGGTGCCGCGACCGAGCGAGAATTCGCCGCCGGTTACTTGCCGCACTTCGGGTGCGACGGAGGGCGGGCATCGCAGGACGGTCAGGGTGAGCGGCATGGGGTGGGCTTACCCGATCAGGACGGTGGGCGCGCCGGGTCCGACCACGGCGCCGCCATGCGCGGTCGAATCGCCGACCCGTGACGCCGGCATGCCGCCGATCAGAACTGTGGGCGAGCCGAGTGCCATCACGCCCGGCGGGCCGACGCAGGCGTGCATGTCGCTGATGCGGGCCTGCGGCACCGAACTGACCAGCACGGTGAAGCAGCCAAGCGTGACCGCGCCGCCGACATGCGGCACGATTCCGGTGACCATAGGGCAGGTGTGCATATCGCCCACGCGGGCGGCGGGTTGACCCATCAGACGGCTTCCTCCTGTGGCAGGCGGCCGGCGCCGCCGGCGGCGATTTCCCGGCCGCTGGCCAGGAAGCGCCGCAACCGGTCGTCGCGCCGGCCCGGGTAGGTGCGGACCGCGGCAAGGGTGACGGAACCGATCGCGGCGGTACCGGTCAGATGCGGCGCCGGCGGGGTCTTCGGCTGGCCGAGCGGCGACATCGAATCCCCGCTCCAGAATGCGGCGACAGCGGCCCAGGCCTCGGCGGTGCTGAAATTGGCGCGCTGCGCGTGACCGAAGGCTTCGCGGCGGGTCTCGTCGGTTTGCTGGCGGACCCAGTTTTCGGCGCCGGTGACGGCCGCGGCGTCGGCTTCGGGCAGGTCGGGCGGCGTGGTGTGGCGGGCGCACATGCAGGCCCACCAGACGCTTTCGCGCCGCGGCAAAGCGTGCGCCATCAGCTTGGCGGCTTCGGTGAGGAAGCCGGCGGCCTCCAGGCGGGCGATCGCCGCCGCGGCGTCGGTGTCGTGCTGGATGACGGCCGCGCATTCCCCGGTCAGCGCGGCGCGCGCCAGAACCTCGGGCCAGGGCGTCGCGAGCAGTTTGGGAAAGGTTTGGTCGCTCATGGGAGCCTCAGTTCAACTGCATCAGACCGCCCTTGAGCGTCAACATACCGTCTCCGCTCACCTGGGTCATCGGGCCTTTTACCTCCACCATGGTTTGTCCCTGGATGCTAACCTTCGCCGCCGAGATCGTCACGCCCTCGGCGCTGATCTCGATCGAGTTCGACCCCACGGTCAGCTTGATGCTGTTCAGCGCCTTCACGGTCACGTTGCCGGTGCTCGCCTCGATGGCGATGTCATTCTGCGAGGCGGTGACGGTGATGCCGCCCTTGTTGACGGTCAGGCTGTCGCCGGCCGCACTGATGGTGGTGGTCCGGCCGTTTTTGACCGTAACCGACTGGGCGTCATCGACCTCGATCGTCTCCTTAGCCTTGACCGTCAGCGTGCGGTTGTTGTCGATGGTGATCGCCTGGTCGTTCTTGACCTCGATCGTCTGATTGTTGCCGATGGTCAGGGTATCGTTGTTTTCGATTTCGGTGAACATGTCTTTTTCCGCGTGGAGAAAGACGAGTTCCGAACCCTTGTTGTCGTCGATGGAGAATTCCGAAAAGGTGCTGCTGCTGCCGCTGGTGGTGGAGCGGGTGCGCAGGCCGGACTTGGTCTGCTGGGCGGTCACCGGAAAGACCGGCATCATGTCGGCGTTGTAGAGGCCGCCGACGATGACCGGGCGGTCGGGGTCGCCATCGAAGAAGGCAACCGCGACCTCGCAGCCGACGCGCGGCAGGGATTGCCAGCCCCAGGTGTTGCCGGCCCAGGGCTGGATCACGCGCACCCAGATGCCGTTGTCGGCGGTGATCGTCTTGCGGTGATCCCAGAAGAAGCTGACCTTCACGCGGCCGTACTGCTCTGAGTGGATCTCTTCGCCGGAATCGCCCATCACCACCGCCGAATGGATGCCGGCCATGACCGGGCGCGGGGTGACGAATTTTTCCCGCCAGACGGTGGCGGAGGGGAAGGCGACGATACGGTTGGCATAATCCGAGGCGCCGCCGCCGGTGACCCAGCTTTCGTCGTGGCCGGTGCTGCTGATGCTGCGGACGATGTATTCGACGTTCTGGGCGCCGGTATACGGGTCGGTGGCGATGGTGAAGCGTGAGCCGGGCAGGAAACCGGGATTGGCGCTGAGGGCCTCGACCAGCCCGGCCTCGGCTTCGGCGGCCTGCATCTTCAGTGTGGCGCGGGCGGCGACGTCGGACTGGGTGAGTTCCAGGGCCGGCCATTCGAAGACATCGCGCGTTGACGCACCGGAGGTGGTCAGGGTGGTGGTTTCGGTGTCTTCCGGCAGGGTATCCGGCTGGGTGAGGTCGTAGTCGAGCAGATGGAACGAGCCGTGCACCGTGCTGCCGATCTTGTGCCAGGCGGTGAGCACGTCGTTGCCGCCGCCTTCATGCGCGATCGTCATGGCGGGCTTGGGGCTGGCGATGAAGCCCTGGTTCTGGTCGGTGAGGATCAGGGTGTGGTCACTTGCGGTGTGGGTGAAATAGTAAAAGTAGCCGGCTTCTTCCACGAGCCGCGAGAAGAACACAAAATCCGTCTCGTTGAACTGTGTGACGTATGGTTTGACTGTCTTGTCGCCCGTGACATTGACCGTGATGGTCTGTCCGGCGTCGCCGCAGACCGCGGTCAGGATGTCGGCGATCGACATGCCCGGAAATATCCGGCAATCATGGGTCTGGTTCATGAACCAGAGCTTCGGGACGAAGGTGAGTGAGTAGCCGTACTGGTCCCGCACCGGTTCGCCGGTGGCGACGAAGGCGCGCACCATGCCCTGCATGATCCGAGGCGCGCCGGATGCGAAGGTGATGGTCAGACTGGCGGGCTGGAACAGGACGGTATTGGGATCGATCGAGGCTTGCGCTGAGATCGCCTCGACCGTCACGGTATAGGGCGCGCTGACCGATTCCTCCGCATGGAAGGAGATCGGCTGCAGCACGCCGGCACCGAGCGCGGTCTGTAATGACAGCAACTGGTTCGCGGCGGTGGCGTTGCTACCCTGATCCGACATCCATACTCCCTTCGCGCGCGGCGCCAATGTCCGTGTGCTGCCTGTGCCGGGGGCACCGTGGCCCCCCTTTTCTGGCGTGTCATTATGGCATTCCCCAACCAGCGTCGCCATACTGACGGGGCTCTTTGTGTTGCGTGGCTGCCGATCGCGGCCGACGGGCATGCTACTGGGGCAGGATACTAGCCAAATTTAGTTGCGTTGGGTGTGACCGTTGTCACTCCCTTTTTCGATTGATCTGTGCTACATTACGTTTCAGTTCGATCGACCTGTGGCCTGTCATCGATCGACTCGGAGGATATCATGTTGAAATTGCACGGATCGGCGCTTGTTCTGGCAGCTTCGCTGGGGCTTGTGCATGCCGGTTGGGCGCAATCCAACCCATCGGCGGCAGACCTGATCAACTCGCTGAAGCCGAGTGCCCAGGCGGTTAAATCGAGCGACATCCGAGGTCTTCACCGGCTGGTGGGGCCTTCCGATGGCGCGAGCCAGGAGGCTTCGGTGGTTCAGCCGGTGCGGCGCGCGGCGCCCACGACGCAGACGGCGAGCACCAATGCCGAGGCGCCGTCGGCTTCGCTGTTCGTTCAGTTCGCGAACGGGTCTGCCGAGTTGACGCCGCAGGCGGTGGCGGCGCTGGACGAGCTTGGCAAGGCGCTGAGCAGCGATGCGCTGGCGAATTATCATTTCCGGATCGAGGGGCATACCGATACGGTGGGGTCGAAGGAGTATAACCGGGCGCTTTCGGAACGGCGTGCGGATGCGGTCGTCGCGTATATCAGGCAGAAGTATGGTGTCGCCGAAAGCCGTTTGGTGCCGGTCGGTCTTGGGTCCGACGAATTGCTGGTGCCGACCGCGGATCAGACCCCGGAGGCACGCAACCGGCGGGTGAAGGTGGTGAATTTGGGGAGTTGAGGGAACTGGATGGGGGCTTTGTTGATCACGGGCCTGCGGTGGATGGGGATCGACTGAGGCGGCCTGTGCGGGGCATGGCGCCATTCAGGGGTGACGCGACGATCTTTCGGTAGGTTCAGTCATGGGCCAGTGGCTGGGTGGGTTTGGGCTGGGCGACTTGGGCCAGCAGATGGTGAGGAGTCGCCGCGCAACTGGCGAACGGCTCGATCGAGATAGAGCGTGTTCCAGTGAATGATGGTGGGCGCGCCGTGATCGACCGTTGCGTGCGCAGGGCGAAGAGGTGATCTGATGCTCCGGCGGTGTGGGACTCGGTGATTCCGGTTCGAGCGGGTTCTGGGCAGTCTCTGGACCACGCCCTTGGAAGGTTCGGCGAACCTGTTTGGCGCTATCATGGCGGTTCAGGCGTTACGCTGGATGCCCGCGTCGGTGGGTGGCGTTCATGGCTTCCGCGTCGAGCAATGGTCGAATTCACCGGGCTGGTGAAGGGATGATCAGATGGGGTCGCCTTTGATATTTGTATCGCAGACATAATGGTTGAGCTGGAGACTGGGGGCATGTCGCCGAGGCCGTCGGGCTGGAGGGTGATTTCGCGGCGAGCGCTGCGCATAGCTGGCCGGCGAGGGCTCTGGCGTCGTAGTGTCGTAGACGTTAGTGTCGCAGAAACGTGATTTTTGGTATGGCGCTCGCACAGCTGATGTGAAAATCTTGGGGTCGTAGAGTTAATCTGTTCCGTCGCCGTTCGCCTTCATGTTAAGTGCGACCATGGGAGGTTGGCTTATGGCTGGGAGCAAAGCCGCAACAAGCAACTCGAGCGATGATGACCCAGAGATCTGGCGCGCGCGATACTGGCGCTTCCGCCGGTGGCAAGCTGACACCCATGGGCTGTCATATGGAACTGACGGCGCCGGCTATCGAAAAATGCAGAATCTGTTGCTTTGCCGGCCGAAAAACGCAGAACAGGCATTTAAGGAGCTCGACGCAGGGGACAGGCCTTTTCGACCGCCCGTCTCTTACGTCACAGAAACGGTTGAAATCGCCAAAGGCATTCAGCTGGCGCGCAAGCACCCTGAGCCTAAGGCAAACGTGTATCAGGCGGCGATGAGCCTCGCGTTTTCGCTGGGGGAAGATCCATTTGACCACAACAATGTATCAAGATTGTTCCGGGGCGAGCAAACGACAGAATACAGCTTGGAGAAAGACCGATTTTATCCCAGCATCTATCGACCGAAGGCGCCACCATTCGACGTTTCAAGGCGCTGTATCGATATAGCGGCGCATCGGCTGAGGCCCGTCGCGGAGGAACACGGCCTGAGCGATCGGGATCTTTTATCCGTGCTGCAGCACTACGATCAACCGACCTGGCTGTTGGATGTGACGACCAGTCCGTTAGTCGCTCTGTTTTTTGCAAGTTCTGGTGGCCGAGCCGGTGACGTTGGCATCGTGTACATGTGGAGTCTAAAGGAAGCTGGCAAATTTTGGAAAGCGAGCCCAGGCGTCCCGCCCTTGATCCGAGGTAACCGGCCGTCGCTTGTGCCCCGAATCACTCGACAATATGGCGCATTTCTGGAGGGAGATGAGGGCTTCGTCATGCGAGACCTCGTGTTCTGGATGACAACGTTTCGTCAGGTCGATGGGTTGGTTTTTGAAGATGAACTTCATGGCGTAAGCGAACGCAAACTTCGACCGGAAGACGGAGATGAATGGAGCGGTGAGGGATTACCAGTTCGGCGGGTTGCGGTGACACCTGACGAGGCAGAGCAACATCGGAGTAAAGACGGCGACGAGTCTTTCCTACGTCGTCTGTTCCGCAAATCCGCTGAGAATCAGGCGCGACGGGATGCTTCCGCCCCGGTCCTGGACGTCATGGCGCCTACGGAGGATTCTGTCTGCGGGGTCGTTGCGGCGTTTGCAAAGCGGAGTCTGGATCACTTCGAGTGGCCTGGAGACCCGGATCCCGCATACTTAGCAGCCGCCGGCGAGTGCCTGGCAGACATTTATATCAGGGTCCGAGGATCCGGTTTGCGTACGATCAATTCGATCCACACGCTTGCGTCGGCAGTCGGGGACTGGGGCCTATGGTTTCGAGAGCATGGGCACAACAGTGAGGTCGACATTGACGAGGCTTTTAAGAGCTACTCATATCACCATATGGTGACGCTCGGCGATGACGACGCCCGCTGGCTCAGGAACGAGATAGAGTCCTCATTGCGTGGACATGGATTCCGGCCGATGTGACATAATACATAATACCTTCCTTGGACGGCCCGGCCGGGACGGCGGGAGCAAATCGTTGCGCTATCTATGGTCTAAATCGCTTCGCGGTCGTGCTGCGACGCGATTTAGATATTGCCAATTTCTGCGGGTGCGTCTGCTGGCGATGATCGAGGGCTGCTCCGTCCGGTTGGTGATTGACACAGCCGCTGCTTGTCAAATGAACTGGCGCCGGGGATGGCGGCGCGCCAGAATGGCGGCCGAGCGGTTGGGACTGGGGGAAATGGGATGCGTGAGACGATGGCGCGGGGCGTGCGGCGGTTTGTGCTGGTAGCGGTGGCGATCGGCGCGATGTGGTCGGGGAGCGGGTTCGCTCGGGGGGCCGGGACGAACGAGGGCGAGGTGATCCAGCGGGTGCTGCCCGGGGTGGTGACGATTTTTGTGCGGAAACCCTCGGCGGAGGCGCAAGGCGGCGCGGCGCAGGTGTCGGCTGACACGCCGCTGGGTTACGGCCACGGCGCGGGGTTCGTTATTGATCCGGACGGGCTGATCGTGACCAACCGGCACAATGTCCAGGATGCGCGGCAGCTTATCATCGGCTTCAGCGACGGAACGTATGCTCTGGGGTCGGTCGTGGGGGCGGCGGAGAAAATCGACCTGGCGGTGCTGCGGGTGAATGTGGGGCACAAGCTGACCGCTCTCAGCTTCGCCGACAGCCGGACCGTTCGGGTCGGCGATCCGGTGCTGGCGATCGGCAATCCGCTGGGTGTGGGGACGTCGGTGAGCGCGGGGATCGTCAGTGCGCTCAATCGCGACATCAAGGACAGCGCGTATGACGATTTCATCCAGACCGACGCGGCGATCAATCATGGCAACTCGGGCGGGCCGCTGATCAATGAGGCGGGCCAGGTGATCGGGATGAACAGCGACATTTTTTCCAGCAGCGGCGGGTCGATGGGGCTGGGGTTTGCGCTGGCCTCGAACGATGTGCAGTTCCTGGCCGACCGGCTGGTGCGGTTTGGGCGGATCAAGGCGGGGTGGATCGGGGTGGACCTGCAAGACCTGTCGCCGGCGATCGCGTTCAGCCTGCATGAGCCGAAGATGGAGGGCGCGGTGGTGACCGGGGTTAATCCGGGCAGTCCGGCGCTGGCGGCGGGGATTACCGAGGGGGATGTGATCCAGCGGATTGACTCGGTGACACCGCAGGATGCTCGGGACGCGGAACGAATGCTGGCGTTCGTTTCGGTGGGCGCCACGGCGCACCTGGCGGTCTGGCATGAGGGACGGGCGGTGGCCGTGGATGTGACGGCGACGGAGTATCCTGGCATGGAGGCGGCGGACAATCCGGCTCCGTTGCTTAATAAGTTCGGGACCGGCGGGCTGAAGCTGGCGCCGCTGACCGATGAGGTGCGGCAGAGTAACGATATGGCGCCGGGGCAGCCGGGCGTGCTGGTCGCGGAGGTGCCGAACAACGTGTTCACCGGGAAGGATTTTCTATTGCCGGGGGATGTGGTGTTGCGGGTGCAGCAGACGCCGGTGGCGGCGCCGGAGGATGTCGACCGGGTGATTGCGCAGGCGAAGGGTCAGAGGATGGTGGTGGCGGTGCTGCTGGTGCAGCGCCGGGGCGTGCGGAGCTGGGTGCCGCTGCTGATCGGGGAAGTGACGGCGGAGCAGGAGGCGACGCTGACGGCGAAGCAGAGGGAGTTGTTGCCGAAGCGTTGAGGACTGGGGGCGGGCGTTTCAGCGGTTGCGGCCGGTGAGGGCGCGGGCGGGCGCTGCCTTAGCCGTCGACCCGGACGACATAGTAATGTCGAAAGAGGGGGCGAACCTTCTGGGGCATTATCGCCGGAGCGAGCATCAGTTGCTGCGCGCCGTAACTGTCGCGGGCGCGCGCTTTCCAGGCCGGCGAACGCTGATCGTCCGGCAATGCAAATCCGTCGCTCTTCATGGCCCGTCGGGGCCTGCCTGTTCGGCGGGGATGAGCGGGCCGGATTCCGGCACGGGCGCGGGAGGCGGCTGGGTTATCACAGTGCCATAGGCCTCGATTTCATCCAGATGCAGGCATCCTCGCCCGCGCAGCCGTAACAGAATGAAGCGGCAGCCAAGATAGGGGGGTGCGGTCACCACCAGCGGCGAGCCTTTGAGACCGAACACCGTTTGTTTCGGGTTGGACCAGAGCGTGTTCCAGTTCACCCCGTCGGCGCTGGCAAGGACGTCGAGTTCGTTGGCCCGAACCGCCGTATCCGGACGGTCGCGACGATTGTAGATGTGGATCGCGGCGACCTGGTAAGGCTTCAGCAGATCGACAATCCACCATGGTCGCATCTCGTCATTGGTGTGGAAGCCGTACGTTCCGGTCCGCACACCGTTGTTTCCGCCGCCGGCGGTCCAACTGGGGGTGGGTTCGAGCCCCGTCGGCAGGTAGACGGAGCTTTGCCAGGATGGCTTGTTCAAGGCGACATTTTCGCCGAGTGACGGATTCGGCGAACCGGTCATCCCGACTTGCATCGTGTTTGCCGTGTGGCGGTGCCAATACGCGGCGAGGTAGGTGTCGTAGACCTGGTTGCGTGCTTCGAGGATTGTTTTATAGTGGCCTGATTCAAATGCCGATCGCCAGATCTCCTGTCCGCCGAAGCCGCCGCGGCGCCAGCGCCGAATAAAATCGTCCTCGGAACGGAATTGGAAATGAGCGATGTAGGCTCGATCCAGGATAGCGTCGGCGTAACCCGCACGGCTGACGAACGGTTCGGCGCTGGCGGGGAAATTGGCACTGTATCCGTCCGTTGAGTTGAGCAGCACGTCGCGGCAGCGCACACCGGGCAGCTTGTAGTTGTCGATGAAATGATGGAATGTAGTGCGGGCCGCGGCGGGGCCGTGCTCGATTGAAGCGGGGTCGATGCAGGCCGAACGGCACAGCAATTTGGTATGGGGGTCGAGGCCGCGGGCGCGCCGCAGGTAGGAGGTCAGGGTTGGGCTGTCGTCGCGGCGGACTTTACCATTGTTGCCGAAGAGCACCCAGTTGAAGTAAAGGCAATCGACGTGCGGCTCGTAATCCTGCATGAAGCGGGCGATATTATCGACGCCTTTCAGGACAAAGAATTCGTCGATGTCGAGGAACGAGTACCACTTTGTATCGTGTCGAAATGTCGCCAGAAAATGGAGATAGATTTCGGCCTGCTGGCCGATAACCGGCCAGTGCAGGAAGGTGACGAATGGATCGTTACCGGTGGTGTATGGGGCGACGGCGCGGAACAGCGGGATTGGGTCTTCATCATTGGAGTAGAGGTAGACATGACTGAAGCCGATCGACCTGTGATACTCGACCCATTCCTGAATATCGGCGGCTTCCCACCGCGCGCAGGCGACCAGGGAAAAGTCATACTTGCTGGTTGTCGCGGCGGGGATTCCGCGAGCGGCGGCGGCCGGTCCCGAGGTTTGTTTGCCACCGGCCAGGCGCTGGAACCATTGCCCGATGGGGCTCATTGATCACGCCATGCTGTCGAAACGTATGGCCAGGCGGATATCGCCTGCCGGATTACCGGGCGATGTGCCAACTCATCGCCGCTTCTTTGCGGGCGGCGGCGATGAGTTCCGGCGTGACGCCGGTCGCGCCGACCCGGAACGGGCCTGTGCCGCTTCTTATGGGGCACGCTAGCGGTTACGGCCAACCAGGGCGCGGACGGCGGCTTCCACGGCAGTGAGGTTGTTCGGTAGGACGGAGAAACGTTCGGGGCGGCTGAACAGGTCGGCCATGCGGGGCGGCAGGGGCGGACGATGGCCGGTGGCGCGTTCCATCGCGTCGGGGAATTTGGCGGGGTGGGCGGTGGCCATTGCCACGATCGGCACGCCTCCGGCGCAGGGGTTGGCTCGGGCGGCGGCGATGCCGATGGCGGTGTGCGGATCGGCGAGGTAGCCAGTGGCGGCGTGGAGGCGGCGGATTTCGGCCTCGGTGCCGGGGTCGTCGAGGCGGAAGCCGTGGAACAGGGCGCGGGCGCGGTGCCAGACGGGGTCGGCGACCGTCATTCGGCCGGTGGCGCGGAAGGCGAGCATGGTTTCGCGCGTGGCGTCGGGGTCCCGATCGAGCAGTTCGAACAACAGGCGCTCGAAGTTGGAGCTGACCTGGATGTCCATGCTGGGGGACAGGGATGGCTCGACCGGGACCATCGACATGTCGTTGCTGGCAAGGAAGCGCGCCAGGATATCGTTGCGGTTGGATCCGACAATCACGCGGGCGACGGGCAGGCCGATGCGGCGGGCGGCCCAGGCGGCGAGGACATTGCCGAAATTGCCGGTGGGGACGCTGAAGGCGATGTCGCGGTCGGGGGCGCCGAGGGCGAGGGCGGCGGCGACGTAGTAGGGAATCTGGGCGGCGATGCGGGCCCAGTTGATCGAGTTGACGGCGGAGAGGCGGACTTCATTGCGGAAGGGGGCGTCCGCGAACATGGCCTTCACCAGGTCCTGGCAGTCGTCGAAGGTGCCCTGAATGGCGATGTTGCCGACATTTGCGGCGGCGACGGTGGTCATCTGGCGGCGCTGGACCTCGCTGGTGCGGCCTTGCGGGTGGAGGATCATGATGTCGATGCGGTCGCGGCCGGCGCAGGCCTCGATGGCGGCGGAGCCGGTGTCGCCGGAGGTGGCGCCGACGATGGTGACCCGGCGGTCGCGGGCGGTGAGGACGTGGTCGAACAGGCGGCCGAGGACCTGCATGGCCATGTCTTTGAAGGCCAGAGTGGGGCCGTGGAAGAGTTCCTGGACGAACAGGCCGGTTTCGAGCTGGACGAGGGGGACGATGGCGGGGTGGCCGAAGCCGGCGTAGGCGTCGCGGCAGATGGTGCGGAGGGTCTCGAAGGGGATGGCAGTGCCGACGAAGGGCTGCATGACGCGGGCGGCGAGGTCGGGGTAGGGGAGGCCGCGCATGGCTCGCCAGTCGGCTGGGGCGAAGTGGGGCCAGGCGTCGGGCATGAACAGGCCGCCGTCCTCGGCGAGGCCAGCGAGGAGGACATCGGCGAAGTCGCGGGTCGGGGCGTGGCCGCGGGTGGAGATGTAGCGCATGGGCGGTGTTCTACTTGGTTAGAGGCGCTGCGCCCAGATTGGTGGTGGGGTTGGTGGAGGGAAGGCCTGGATGCCGGCCTGCGGCTTCATGACGGTGGGGGGCGGGGGTTTTTTTTGCGGTTAGTGGCGTTGCGCCCAGATCGATGCGGCGTCGGCCATGGCCTGGGTGGGGTCGTTGGTGCGGCCGAGTGCCAGCAAGGCGAGCGCGATGGTGGCCTGGATGGTGGCGAGCGGGGTTTCGGGTGTGTTTTCGCCACTCCAGACGGCGGCACAGGCGCCTGGGGTGTCGTCGGCGGGGTTGTGGGGGCGGAGGCCCTGGATCGCGGGGAGGGCGAGGTCTCGGCGGCCGGTGGCCTGGTCCCAGATGGCGGCGGTGGCGGGTTTGATGGGGACCCGTTCGGCCTCGCCACCGCCGCCTTTTAGAACGAGCAGGCGCGGGCGGCCCATGCGTTCGGCGACCCCGAGATGGACGTCGATGTAGGGCGGGTGGAAGACGCCATCGACGCCGGCGGGCGCATCGGCGGGATTGAGCAGGCGGGCGGCGGTGTTGACCGGTGAGCGGAGGCCGAACAGGCGGCGCATGTCGAGCAGGCGGTCGAGGTCCGGCGCCATGGCGCGGAGTGGGAGGTAGGCGAAATTGGTGGTGGCGAGCGTGCCGGCGGCGTCGGCGAGGCTGGCGGCGGGGTGGCGGCCGAGGGCAGTGAGGGCGGCCTCGACGGTGATGCCGGCGGAAAAATCGTTGGAGCCGTGCATCAGAATGCGGACGCCGGTTCGGGCGAGGGCGAGGGCGGCAAGCAGGAACCACGGCGCGCCGCGGGTGCGGCCGGCGCC
>Ga0302319_10009618_pt1 | contig 18556 bp, 23 predicted proteins | sample Bog_T0_2_FD_203319 | JGI IMG/M metagenome (GOLD analysis project Ga0302319, IMG submission 203319) | Peat permafrost microbial communities from Stordalen Mire near Abisko, Sweden - Bog_T0_2 | ecosystem: Environmental > Terrestrial > Soil > Wetlands > Peat | place: Sweden: Abisko, Stordalen Mire...
CGCTGCGGCGGGTCGGACTACGCTGCCGTAGCTCAAGCTCGACACCGCATGGAAACTAAACTCCGCGACAACGCCCATCTCGCCGCGATAGCCAAGCGCATCGCAAAACATCCTCTACTGTCATATGTTGAGACTTGACCCCGTATATTCTGCTCATTGGGCGGGGGCGCTCCGGCGGCTGCCGTTCAAGAAGCGCAGGAACAGTCGGAAGGTGTCGCGGTACGCGGCCACCGTGCAGGGGCTTACGTTGCGCTGCTGGATGAGATATTCGCTGAAAAAGCGCGGCAACAAATCGGCTAGGTCGAGCGTCTTCATGATGCAGGAGGGTGGAAGCGCCGGACGGTCTCGCGCAGCAGTTCGGGAGTGGCGCTCAGGTACCAGTAGGTGTGGCGGATCTGAAGATGACCGAGGTAGCGTGAAAGGATGAGGACGCGCCCGTCGGCCCCTCTCTTGCTGCGTTGCCAGCGGAGCAGCACCTGGCAGGCAAAAGTATGCCGCAAGTCGTGAAGCCGAACTTGCCGCCGACCGGAATTGGAGGTCAGCTCGCGCGCCAGTTCGCGGAAAACGCCGCGCACGGTGGTATAGGCAAAGCGTTCTCCGCGGTCAGAAACAAAGAAGTGCCGCGCCGCCGGGAAAGACTTCGCTCGCGCCTGGGCATACAGTCGCAGAGGCGGCACCGCGGTCGGGTGCAGCGGCACCCATCGCGCCTGGTGATATTTGCTGTCTCGGACCAGCAGAGCCCCTTGGGTCAAATCGACATCGCCTGCTTCGAGCGCCAGGGCTTCGTAAATGCGCAGACCCGCGCAGGCCAACAAACCGATCAAGGTCCGATAAGTCAGCGGGCGAAGCCGACCTTGCAGTTGGTCCGCGCGGCGAAGAAGGTGATGGATCTGGGCCGAACTGTAGAGATGCGGAGTCTGGCGGCGATGGGCCGGACCAAAGAAATGCCGCGGCGGGATCTCCGTGGCCGGTTCGAGTGCGACCTGATGGCAGGCAAACACACGCAGCACTTCGAGGCGGCGCGCATGATAGAGGCGATCCGCACGCGGCGGTTGTCCGGCCCAACTCAGCGCCAACTCGCGAGTCAGCGGACCTCGATGTCCCGCCGCATCGGCGGCGCGGGCGAAGTTAATCAGCACCTGAGGCAAACCGACAGGGACGTGGTCGGCGGCCACACCACGGCGCTCGCCTATCGCAGGAAATGTCCCGAGGAGTTTGCCTCCTACTTCAAATTTACCGTGGTCCGCGACCCGGTGGACCGTTTTATCTCCGCCTATTCCTATCTGAAACAGATGGCTGTCCACAGCGCACTGAACAACCAGATCGTCCACGACAGCGAGTCCATGGATCATTTTGCGCAAAAGGCCAAAGCATCCCCGGAACTCATCGCCAACATCGTCCACCTGATGCCGCAAAACCAATTCGTCTGCGGCCAGAATAGCGAGATCCTCGTGGACTCCGTCTTTCGCTTCGAGAACCTGGAAGACGCCTGGCGGGAGATCTGCGTCCGCGCCGGCATCCCCCCCGATCCCCTGGCCAAACTGAACCCATCCCGCCGCGTCGCGAAGGAGGAAGTCACCGAGGAAGTGCTCTCCCTCGTGCGCAGCGCCTACGCACAGGATTTCGAGATCTTCGGCTACCCGCCACCCTGATCCGCAAATCGCGCCCGGCGGAAGAAAACCGCGAATGGACGCGAATGAACGCCAATCATTGAGGCGTGACCAACCCCGATTTCCGCCCAAAACCCCATTGCTGAATCCGGATATTCGGCCTCAGTCCCAAGTTAAACTTGGGACTGCCCTTTCGGACGAAGTTGAACTTCGCGGCGGCGGGGCATCTCCGGGATGATGCTCCCCCCGCTCGAACTGCGCCTCTGCCTCAATGACTGGTCCCGCGACTACAGAACGGCCGCCAATTTCCCAAAACTTTTTGCTGGACAACTGCCACCGTGTCGGCATGGGCGTGCCCATGAATCAAAAGAATGCACTACCGGAAAGCATGGAACCCACTCCGGAATGGAGGACGGAAGCCCCGCGGGCGCGGCCTCGCAAAGCGCCGAATCCCGCGAAACGCTCAAGCCTTCAACGAGGGCGGCTGACCCGGAGATCGCACGAACAAATCGACGAGCCAAAGGCCCCCAACCCCTCAACAAATGTCGAGAACACGTCCAAATTGCTTTGATTCGGTCGGATTCGGTCGGATTCACCTTGATCAGCCCGATGCACCCGCGGCTTTCCACGGCCCTTCACCCCTTCACCCCTTCACCCATTCACCTTGTCACCCCGCCGTTCCTCTTCCTCATTCACCTCTTTTTGCTTTGATCGCTTTGATTTACCTGGACCCGCCCGGATTCGTCCAGAGGGCCAAAGGCTATTTAGCCACAAGAGAACACAAGGAACACAAAAGACCCATTCAGCTATTCACCCTGTCATCCCCTTCACCCGCCGTTTCCCTCAAAAACCACTCGGATCGCTTTGATCGCTTTGATTGAGCTTCCGAACCTTACGGTATCCGGCCCCATTTCCGGTCTCAGCAGATTCGCCCGCCTCCTCACCGAGTCGCGTCCCGAACCGGACGCCATTTCACCCACTCACCCACTCACCCTGTCACCTTGTCATCCCTTCCCCGTGCCAGTCTCTGTGCTCTCCGTGCCCTCTGTGGTTAATCTCCATCCCAAAAAACACGCAACCGTGAAATTTCTTTTGACACAACTAGACGACTGGTCTATTTGTTTTCACGTCCGAATGAGCACTGCCGCCGCTACCACCACCAAAGAACGCATCCTGGATGCCGCGGAGGAAATCATGCTCCAGAAGAGTTTCCATTCCGTGGGGCTCAATGAAATCCTGGCGGCGGTCAAGGTCCCGAAGGGCTCGTTCTACCACTACTTTCAGTCGAAGGAGCAGTTCGGGGTGGAACTTCTGCGCCACTACGTCAAGGAGGCATCCGCCTTCAAGCGCCGGATGCTTTTGGGCACGGAATTGGAAGCAGATCCGCTGAAGCGGCTGAGCGCCTATCTGGATTGCAGCATTTCGAAGGCCTACGAGAATTCGTGCAAGTGTTCCTGCCTGGTGGTGAAGCTGGCGACAGAGGTGGCGGCATTCAGTGACGGCATGCGCGAGACGCTGGCGGATGGGATGCGCGAGTGGCGGGGCATTTTCGAAAAGCTGATCGCCGAAGGTCAGGCCAAAGGGGTGATTCGTGGCGACATCGATGCGGCGTTTTCCTGCGAATGGATCCAGGATCTTTGGACCGGGGCCACGCACCGGAGCCAGGTCGAACGGAGCGCGGAACCGCTCCGCACCGCGAAAACCGTGATCGTGAATTACCTGACACCGCGCTAATCTTTCTCTTTTTTATATTTACCATAGACGACTGGTCTATTCCTTAGAAATCCATCCCATCTAATCCACTGACTATGAGATCTCATACACATATCCGCAGTTCCAGAATCGCCAGCGCTTCCGCTCCCGAAGATCGTTTCGACGCCCTCATTCCGGCCCTGAAGGCCAGGATGGGAAAGCGCCTCGTGCGCCAGTTTGGCAGAACGGTGCCCGGCAGCCTGATCGGTCGCGCGCTCGACGAAGCAGTGGAGACCGCGACTTCGACGGGATTTCCGCATCTCTTCTTTCCGGCGCTGGCCGAGGAGAAAGTGCGCCTGGTTTTCGCTGCCATCTCCCAAGATCTGCACGAGCGCGCGGCGCTTCAGCACGCGGCTTAAAAGCGCAATCCGGAGCAGCCCTCTCACTACCAATTTCCAATCACTCTACTCCTATGAAAAATACCATCACCGTTAATGACACCACCTTCGAAGCGGAGGTTTTGAAATCCGAGCTACCCACTCTTGTGGATTTGTGGGCGCCCTGGTGCGGTCCGTGCGTCCAGATCGGCCCGGTCGTCGAAGAGATCGCCGGCGAATTCGCAGGCCAGTTCAAAGTCGTCAAACTGAACATCGACGAAAACCCGGCGGTCACGCAAAAGCTCGGCGTGCGCGCCATCCCCACCCTGCTCTTCTATAAAGACGGCAGCTTGCGTGATCGCGTGGTGGGAACGCCCGGGAAAAAATCGATCATCGCCAAACTTGGCGCGCTGAGGCAAACTGAAGCTGCGGCTTAAAAACCGGCCAGCCGCCGACGGCCGAGCGGCCGGGCGTGGCCATCGCCGGATTCCAACCCTCTTCGACCATGACTCCCGAAGCCTACGCACACCTGGCAAGGAACTGCAAAGTCATGTCCCGCCTGATTCGCGCGCATGGCCCCTGCACGATCGCGCCGGACGCAGGCCGTTCGCCGTTCCACTCGCTGGTGAGCGCCGTCGCGCACCAGCAGTTGAACGGCACGGCCGCCGAAAGCATTCTCCGGCGGTTTCAGGCATTGTTTCCGGGCAAGCGCTTTCCGGCGCCGGCTCAGCTCGTGACCGTCAGCGACGACGATATGCGGGCCAGTGGATTTTCCCGGGCAAAGATCGCCTCCATCCGCGACATCGCGGCGAAGACCCTGGACGGCACGGTGCCGAGTTCGCGGGCGATCGCGAAAATGCCGGACGAAGAAATCATCGAACGCCTTGTGCAAGTGCGAGGCGTCGGCCGATGGACGGTGGAAATGCTGCTGATTTTCAAGCTTGGCCGGCCCGACGTCCTGCCGGCGGATGACTTCGGCGTCCGCAATGGGTTTCGCCTTGCCTTCAAACTGCCTGAGATGCCGAAGCCCAGGGAAGTCCTGGCGCTCGGCGAGCGCTGGCGTCCGCACGGCACCACCGCCGCATGGTACCTCTGGCGCGCCGCGGACGGAGCCCGGCAGCAGCGCCCATTGAAAGGCGTCAACGCCTAGCCTCAAGCAAATACGCGCCTCGCAGCCTCCGCGCCGGCGATTCTTCGGCGACGAATGGCGGCCAGGCCACACGAATCCAAATTTCCTCGAAAATCCCAAGACCCGCACACCAAGCATCCCATGAGCAACATCATTAAAGCCTACGCCGCCCAATCCGCCCACGCGCCGTTGGAGCCCTTTGAATTCGACGCCGGTCCGCTCGGCGATGAACACGTTGAAATCGCCGTCTCCTACTGCGGCGTCTGCCATTCCGACCTTTCGATGCTCGATAACGATTGGGGCATGACGGGCTATCCATTTGTGCCGGGACACGAAGTCGTCGGCAAAGTCGTGGCCGCCGGCCCGCACGTGAAAAGAGTCAAAGTGGGCCAGACGGTGGGCCTGGGGTGGACTTCCGAGAGCTGCATGCATTGCAAGCAATGCCTTTCGGGCAATCACAACCTGTGCGCCACCGCGGAAGGCACGATCATCCATCGCCACGGCGGCTTTGCGGACCGCGTGCGCTGTCATTGGGCCTGGGCCGCGCCCCTGCCGGAAGGCGTCGATCCCGCCACAGCGGGGCCGCTCTTCTGCGGCGGCGTCACGGTTTTCAATCCCATCCTGCAGTTTGGCGTCAAACCGACCGACCGTGTCGGCGTCGTCGGGATCGGCGGACTCGGGCATCTCGCGTTGAAATTTCTGCGGGCCTGGGGCTGCGAAGTGTTCGCCTTTACCTCCAGCGCCTCCAAGCATGATGAAGCGCTGCAACTGGGCGCGCATCAAGTGGTCAACTCTCGCGAGAGCGCCGACCTCGGCAAAATCGCCGGCTCCCTCGATTTCATCATTTCCACCGTCAACGTCTCGCTCGACTGGCCCGCGCTGCTGAATGTGCTGGCCCCAAAGGGCCGCCTGCACACCGTCGGCGCGGTCGCCGAGCCCATAGGAATTCCCGCATTTCCTCTGCTCATCGGCCAAAAATCCGTGAGCGGCTCCCCGTTGGGAAGCCCGTCCACGGTGGACGCCATGCTGGACTTCTGCGCGCGCCACGGAATCGAGCCTACGACCGAAAGCTTCCCGATGTCGCGGGTTAATGAAGCGCTGGACCACCTCCGAGCCGGCAAGGCGCGTTATCGGATTGTGCTGACAAACGATCTCCCGACAGCAGCCTGACTCATCCCTCTTCTTTAACTCATCCACCTATGGATCTCCAACTCACTGAGAAAACAGCCCTTGTTTCCGGGTCCACCGGAGGCATCGGCTTCGCGATCGCCACCCTGCTGGCCGCGGAAGGAGCGCGCGTGATTGTCAATGGGCGCGGCGCATTGCGCGTCTCCGAAGCGCTGGGCAAAATCCGGGCGCAACATCCGGGAGCGCTGCTGGAATCCTTCGCCGGCGATCTCTCCACGGAATCCGCAACCGCGGAGTTGACGAAGCGTTTCCCGGCGGTGGACATCCTGATCAATAACTTGGGCATCTTCGAGCCGAAGCCCTTCGCGGATATTCCCGATGAAGACTGGCGCCGGTTCTTCGAGGTCAATGTGCTGAGCGGCGTCCGCTTGAGCCGGACGTATCTCCCGGGCATGTTGAAGAAAAACTGGGGCCGCATTGTATTTATCTCCAGCGAGTCGGCGCTCCAGACTCCGAAGGAGATGATTCACTACGGGGTCACGAAGACGGCCCAGATCGCGGTGGCCCGCGGGCTCGCCGAACTGACCACGAGCACGGGAGTGACCGTCAATTCGGTGCTGCCCGGCCCCACCCGTTCGGAAGGCGTGGACGAATTTGTCGCCAAACTTTCCGGAGGCGCTCCGTTTGACGAGTTCGAACGTGAGTTCTTCGAGAAGGTCCGGCCATCTTCGCTGATCAAGCGTTTCGCCACGACCACCGAGGTCGCCAATCTTGTCGCCTATCTTTCCAGTCCGCTCTCATCCGCCACCAATGGTTCCGCGCTGCGCGTGGACGGCGGCGTCGTGAGGTCCGCTTTCTAAGTCGCCACCCGCCTAATTTGACGGATGTGCGTCATTGATCTGTGCCATGAAAATAAATCCTGAATATGAACGCCTCCGGCTGCCCGTGCCGCAACCGGTCTTCAACGAAAACGCAGCCTCTCCCGAGCCGCAGGTGGCAGAACCGGCCCCCGCCGATGACTCGCTGCTCGACAGCTACTCCCGCACGGTCAGCGCCGTGGTCAATCGCGTCGCGCCCAGCGTGGTGAACATCCGCGTGGAAGGCAAAAACGGCCGTGGCGGAGGCGGATCGGGTTTCCTGATCGCTCCCGATGGCTTCATCCTCACCAATAGCCACGTCGTTCACGACGGAGCAAAGTTCGAGGTGACCTTGCATGACACGCGGAGTTTCCCCGCGCAACTGATCGGCGAAGATCCCGATACCGACCTGGCGGTCATCCGAATCGATGCGCCGCAACTCCAGCACGTTCGTCTGGCGGACTCGGCCAGCATTCGCGTGGGTCAGATTGCGGTCGCCATTGGCTCGCCCTATGGATTTCAGCAGACCGTGACTTCCGGCATCGTCAGCGCGCTGGGAAGATCCATGCGCTCCGAGTCGGGCCGTCTGATGGACGACATTATTCAAACGGACGCCGCGCTGAATCCCGGCAATTCCGGCGGCCCGCTGGTCAATAGCGCCGGCGAAGTCATCGGCGTGAATACCGCGGTGATCCTGCCCGCGCAGGGCATTTGCTTTGCCATCGGCAGCAACACGGCGCAGTTCGTAACTGGCTGGCTGATCAAGGACGGCCGCATCCGCCGCAGCGCCATCGGCGTGGCCGGACAAAATGTGCCGCTCCATCCCCGCGTCGTGCGGTTTCACAAGCTGGAGCGCGAACGGGGCGTGCTGGTGGCGGAAGTCGAGCGGCATAGCCCCGCTGACCGCGCCGGCATCCGCGAGGGCGACATCATCGTGGGTTATAAAGGACAGCCGATCGCGAGCATCGATGACCTGCATAAGAGGTTGGTGGCTTCCGAGATTGGCGTGCCTTCGCCTGTGATGTTGCTGCGCCAAACGGAGAAGCTGTTCGTGATGGTCGTTCCCGAAGAGTTGCGCGCCCCCGCCCGCAAACTCGCGCGGTAAACGGCAGTGCGATTCAAACGATGCGATCAACAGCCACAATGCCTGGGATCTTCTGGAAATGCCGGTCGAACGTGAGCACCACAGCTCCGATCCGCCGAGCGCAGCAGGCAATCACGATGTCCGCCAAGGGCAGCGCGCCACCGAGCGTGCGATCAATTTGCCAGGCGGTGGATTCGACATCGCGCCAGAGCCTGTTGTCGGTGGGCACGTACAGCATGACGTCCCACGCTTCCTGGAAGACCCGCAGGGCTTTGGGGCTGCGCACGCCTCGGGCGACCTCGCAACGCACGATGCCACACGTCGCCACGTCCCGAGCCTGCGCCACAGATTCCAGCAGACCGAGCGGATCGCCGCCTTTTCTGCCGACGCCGATATACCAACTGCTATCGACGAGAACGGGGCTTGCGGCCATGGGTCGAAGGCTCTTCGGCAGCACGGGCGGCTTCCACATCGTAGTCCGGATAGAAGGCGTTCTTCCAATCCTTGGAGGTCATCCCATTGTCTCGGCCGAGGACCTCGACGAGTTGAGCGCGGCGGTCCATTTCCTTCAGGGCAAGGTCGATCGCCTCGGTCTTGGTCTTGGCGCCGGTGACGGCCATGACCCTTTCGAGGAGGCCATCGTCAATATTTAAGGTCATCTTCATCCATACTCGATACAGCTTCCATCCATCCACCGCAAGTATTTTTATGGATTCCCACTCAATGATTCTCGTGACGGGCGCCTCCAAAGGGATCGGCCTGGAGGTGGTCCGGCAATTGGCCGCGCGCGGCGCTCGCGTTTTTCTTACGGCAAGAAAACGCGCCGCCGCCGAGCGCGCGCTGGCTGAGATTCAGGGCCGCGCGCAGTTCGTTCCGCTCGACGCCGACGATCCTGCCAGCATTGCCGCGGCGGTCCGTGCGGTCGCCGCTGAGACGGATCATCTGGATGTCCTGGTAAACAACGCGGCCATTCTGCTCGACGATGGCGAGTCCGTGCTCAGTCTGGATGGCGACCTCGCGCTGCGCACTTTCTCCACCAACACCGTCGGTCCCCTCCGCGTGACGCAGGCTTTCCACGCGCTGCTGGCCAAAAGCAAGGCGCCCCGAGTCATCAATGTTTCGAGCGGAGCAGGCCAACTCGCAGAGGGGCTGCAGGACTGGGCGCCCGCCTACAGCATGTCCAAGTCCGCGCTCAATGCCCTCACCCAGCATTTTGCCGCCGCGCTTCCGGGCTTCGCCGTGAACTCGGTTTCGCCCGGCTGGGTGAGAACGGATATGGGAGGCGAGGCCGCTCCCCTCTCCGTCCAGGAAGGCGCGGACACGATTGTCTGGCTCGCGCTCGATGCTCCGCAAAGCCTCACCGGCCAATTCCTGCGCGAACGAAAGCCCATTTCCTGGTGACATCCCTCGCCACCCATTTTCACCCGCATCACATCCAAAACCCTACACATAAAACCATGAGCACCATCCCCGCCCCTGACCTGACCCAACGCCCGCCTCGCAGCCCTCGCTCCCGCCTTGGCGGATACGCCCTCATCCCGCGCATGCTGGACAAGGGCCGCGCCACGATCGCCGGCAAAGAAGGCGAATACCACTACGCCTGCCCGCTCGATCAACGCATCCTCGAATTCCTCGGAATCGAACCTGAAGCCCTGAAGGCCGAACTGGCCACAGGCAAAGGCGACGCCGAGATTTTCGACTGGATCCAGGCCCATCAGAAAAACAAGCGCACGCCGGAGGAGGTCGCGGCATGGACCGCCGAGCAGGACAATCGCAAACCCGATTCCGATTCGCTCGAGTACTTTAACGAATACTTGTCCAAAGTCGGCCCGCACCGAACCGACATCAAGATATGGCTCGATCTGCTCGATCTCGACGACTACGTGAGCTTCGGCGGCAAAGCCTGACTTCTCTCATCCGCGGCGGGTTCCATCCCCGCCGTGGATGACGCCTCCTCAATGGAGACCAGCGGTAGCGCCTTCTCACCGACGAGCCGCAAGGCCATGCCATCCCTGCCAGGCCATGAAGCTGGCCAGCGTGAGGAGCAGCGCAAAGGAGAGATACGGCGCTTTGCGCATGAGGTTTCCAAAGCCCCGGAATTTCTTCTCCGCACGGCCGACACTCCACGCGGCCATGGCGCCGACCGTCACCATCGTGAACGCCAGCCCCAAACTGAACGCGGCGACGAGCGTAAAGCCAATCGTGAACCGTTTCACCTGCATGCAGGCCAGCAACACCGTAAACGCCGCCGGACAAGGCAGCAAACCGCCGGTGATCCCGAAGAGAACAATTTGCGGCGTCGTGACTTCTCGATTCTTGAAGCGCTTTTGAATATCGAGCGCGTGAGCCGCCTCATGCGCATCCTGGAACTCCGTCCCCGCGCTCACGTGAGCATGGTCGTGCTCGCGAAACTCCGTGACATAGCTGTGGGCGTTGCCATCGTGAGAAATCGTCAGCGTGACGTCGAACTCGTGCGGCTCCGGGATGTCGCTCGTCGATTCGAGAAAGCCTTCTTTAGCCACAAAGGCGAAAGTCTGCCGCGCGCCGCCGGGCCGCAGCGTTTCGATGGCGATGCATGAAGGATCGGCCATGAAGATTTTGCCCTGTTCGGAAAACGCGAGCCGAAAGACCGGGGGCACGCCGGCTTCAAAGGCAGAGAGGCTAACGATGCCATGGCCCGTGCTGATGGTTTTCGTATTGCCGTGTCCATGGCTGTGACTGTGTCCGCCGTGATGATGCTCATGCGCGGCAGCGGCCTGGATGTCCCGCCGCGTCCGCCAAAACATCCAAAAAGCCAGGCCGGCGACAATTAGGGCGGAAGCGAGTTGAAAATAAGGCTCGGACGTTTCCGCGTTCCAAGAGCTGCCATATTTAAGCGCGACAGCGGCGAGCGCCCAAATAATAAGCGAGTGCGAGAATGCGGCGGAAAGGCCAAGGAGCACGGCCTGCCAGATCGTCCCGCGAATCGCGACGATGAACGCCGCCATCATCGTTTTGGAATGTCCCGGCTCAAGCCCATGAAGGGCTCCGAGAAGCACGGCGCTGGGAATAAAAAGCCAGGCGTGGGAATCGCCTTGAGAAAGGGCTTGGGAAAAATCGCTCATTGGAGGAGCATGCCCCCATACCCCATGCTATCAAGCCGCTTTTTTCTATCCCGTCCGCATTGATCGATTAACCTCTCCCACCCATGTCAGCACATCACACGCATCCGCCCAAGGAAAAGAAGGCGCTCAAGATTCGCTTGCGGAAAATCGCGGGCCAACTGGCAGCCATCGAGCGCATGATCGACGAAGACGTCGACTGCCCGGAAGTCCTGACTCAGGTTGTTTCCGCGCGCAAGGGACTCAAGTCTTTTGCCCAGGTCGTCATCCATCAGCACACGCATGATTGCATCGAAGGCGCATCCGACCCCACCGAAGGGCAGCGCAAACTTCGGGAACTGCTCACGGTTTTGGAAAGATATGTCGAGTAGCGGAGGAAGCCCGGAACGAACGAGCATGACAATCCAGGGCGCCATCGCTCTGCTCCTGGAGCTCTTTTGACTCGCTGACCTATTTCACAACGCATTCGGAACGGATATGATTCTCCTCCACATCGCCACGGGCATTATGCTTGTGCTGCTGGGGATGCGGCATTTGCGAAAGGGGCTCGACCGTCTTTTCGGGAACCGGCTCGTGGAATGGCTGCAAACGATGACCCGCAACCGGATCCAGGGTTTTCTCGCGGGCATCGTGGCGGGAGTGATGGCTCCTTCATCGACCGCCATCGCCATGCTATCGATGCAGATGCTCAACCAGTCGGCGCTCACTGCGGGGCGCCTCCTCGCGGTGGTCCTGGGAGCGAATGTGGGCATCACCGTCGCCGTCCAATTGCTGGCCTTCCGAGTCCAGGACTACGCCGGCGTTTTCATTGTCACCGGGGGTGTCGCCCACCTTTTTTTGCATCGCGGGCTTTTCCGCGGCATTGGCCAGGTGCTGCTGGCGCTGGGCTTCATTTTTCTGGCCATGCAGATGATCAGTGAGGCCGCGCACGCCGCGGCCGGCGGCGGAGATATCGTCGAGCTGTTCCGGCTCATCGGAGGCTATCCCTGGCTGATTCTGGCGGGCGTCGCGCTGCTCACCGTCCTGTTGCAGAGTTCCACGGCTTCCATTGGTCTCGGAATCGGACTGGCCCAGGGCGGCATCCTGCCAGCTGCGACCGTGTTCCCGTGGGTGCTGGGCGCGAACCTTGGCATTGCGCTGACCGCTCTCACGGCCGGTTGGGCCAGCGTGGAGGGGCGCCGGCTCGGCTTGGGCAATCTGCTGCTCAAAGGAACCGGCGCCTTGGGATTCCTGCTGATCCCGTCGGCGGTGGCGCTCGCGCAACGGCTCTTGCCGGGCGCCGTGGACCAACAGGCGGCGAATTTCAACACGTTCTTCAATCTCGGCCTCGGCCTCATCGCGCTGCTGCTCCTCGGACCGCTCGCTCGCGTTTTGGAATTCCTGGTTGAAACTCCAGCGGGCAAAGGCGCGGCCGCGATGCATAGCTATCTCGATCCGCTCCTGTTGCAAACGCCTTCCCTGGCGCTCAACCAGGCGACAAGAGAAGAGCTGCACATGATCGACGAGATCCACATCATGCTGCGCAACGCGTGGATCATTCTCAACGGAAAAGACAAGCTGCTTCTCGGAGCGATCGACGACCGCTACGGACGCCTGAACACCGTCCACGCGGAGCTTCGCGGCTATCTTGGCCAAATCAGCGACGAGAATCTCAACGCCGAAGATGCTCGCTGGAAATTCATCCTGCTCGATTACGCGCAGGAACTTCAGGCCATTGGAAGGCTGGTCCGGCGCGACCTGGCTGACGCGGTCAGCCACATCGAACTCAAGCCGCCAGCCATGGCGGGCGAACTCCAGGAACTGGAGGTTCTCTACGCCCAAACTCTGAGCCGGCTGGAAAAGGCCGCCCGCCTGCTGATGACAGGCAGTATCACGGAAGCCGAACAATTTATTCGTGAAAAGGAGGAGATCAATCGCCGCTGCCGCGCGGGACAAAAGGTCAGGCCTGAGGGTCCCCCAGCCAGGACTTCCGCCGGGCAACCGGTCGTACTAGTGGGAGTGGCGTATTTCGATCTGGTGACGTGCCTCCGCCGGATCAACGGCCATCTCACCGCGATCGCTTACGCGATTGCGCGTCCCGGCGATGCGTCTGCCAACACCGAGGGCGCCGGATCTGATTTCGAGCTGGAGGCGTCCCGAGCGGATGAGTCGAATGCTCAGGTAAAGACAGGGGCCGGAGCGGAAACCAAGTGACCCGCGGGGGCGCAGTCAACGGATTATTACAAAACGAACGATTGCATTCCTCTCCGCTGCTCGCGCCTAATCCTTCGACAAGTTTCATGACACACAAATGCTCTTTATTGATGGTCGTGGCGGCTTTCGTTGCGAGCGCCATCGGCGCGTCGTCCGCTTCAGGCCAGTCTGGGGATTCGTCCGACAAGACCACTGCGCTTTCCGCCCCGGCTGTCAGTCCACTTCAACCCGGCCCGGGCGCGCCCGCGGAACCGAAGGAGCAACGCTGGAGCCTGAATGTCCAAAATACGGAAGTCCTCCAGGGCGACCCCGGGTTTTCAGCGAAGTATTCGGGACCCAATAGCCTGAACAACGCAGGGGAAGTTCAGAACACCGTTTCGCTCGACATCATGGCCGGCGTGCGGTTGTGGAGCGGCGCGGAATTCCACGTGGATGGATTGATGTGGCAGGGATTCGGTCTGAGCGACGCTCTGGGCGCCGCGGGATTTCCCAATGGCGAAGCATTCCGCGCCGGGACCCATGTCCCCAACGTTAATCTGTGCCGCGTTTTTATCCGGCAGACATTCGGGCTGGGCGGCGAGCAGGAAGCGGCTCCCGACGATCCGCTCCACCTGGCGGGCAAGCAGGATATCTCCCGCATCACTCTCACCTTCGGGAGACTGAGCGCGAAGGATATCTTCGATGGCAACGCCTACGCGAACGACCCGCGATCGCAATTCCTAAACTGGACGCTGCTCGCCAATGGCGCTTGGGATTTCCCGGCCGACACCATCGGGTTTACTTCGGGCTTCGCCATCGAATTGAATCAGCCGGTGTGGGCCTTGCGCTATGGCCTTTTTCAAGTGCCCCGGGTGCAGAATGGCAGCGCAATCGATCTCCAGGTGTTCCAGGCATGGTCGATGGTCACGGAATTCGAGCGTCGCTTCAGTATAAAAGATCATCCTGGAAGCGTGCGCTTAATGGGATTTTGCGAACGGGCGGATATGGGGAGTTTTCAGGATGCGCTGGACAGTCCCATTCGCCCGGCGAATGCGACCGAGAACAACACCTACCGGGAGAAATTCGGATTTGGGCTCAATCTGGACCAGGAAATCTTCAAGGATATCGGCGTCTTCTCCCGGCTCGGCTGGAACGATGGAAAGACCCAATCGTGGTGCTTCACCGATGTGAACCGCACCGCTTCAGTGGGCGTGAGCGTGAAAGGCTCTCGCTGGTCCAGGCCCGATGACATCTTTGGTCTGGCCGGCGTCATCAATGGCCTTTCCGCCGTCGCCGCAAAGTATTACGCCGCTGGTGGGACGGGCATTCTGGTGGGGGATGGCACGATGACGTATGGCACGGAGAGAATCCTGGAAACGTATTATGACGCTCAACTGTGGAAGGGCGTGCATCTGGCATTCGACTATCAGTTCATTACCAATCCCGCCTACAACCAGGCGCGCGGACCAGTGTCGGTTTTCGCCGGCCGCCTGCATTGGGAATTCTGAGATCCTCCGCCTGCATGGAACCTCCCTTTCCGACGCACGACAAGACGGTCCTCATCCGTCCGGAGTTTCTGAACCAGTTCGGCGGGCTCTTTGGCGGCTACATGCTGCAGTGGGCGGATGAAATGGCGTTCACCGCCGCTTCCCTCCAGTTTCCCACCGCCTCGTTTGTCACCCGGCGGTTCGAAGCCTTCGATTTCATCGCTCCGGTTCGCAACGGCGACATCATCAAAATCTCGAGCCGGCTGGAGCGGGTCGGCGTCACTTCGTGCGTCGTCGCGGTCTGGTGCAGTGACGCTCGCGCCCAATCCGCCGTTTTCCGAACGAGCGCCGTGCTGGTCAACGTGGACCTCTCCGGCAGGAAGGCCCCGATACCAAAATAACGGAATGCCAACGACCGCAATCACCTGCGCCACATGGACGGCCTCCGGCGGAGATCCCCGCGCGCAATGCTTGCCATTCGAAGCCCGTCCATTAATGTCTGCCCGAGTTCCTGCTCATGTCGAAGCCGCATTTCCTTAAAACGTTCCTCTTTCTCCTCCTGCTCGGTCTCACGACCGTCTCCTCCGCGTTCGCGGCGGATGCCGCGGCCTACGCGATCAGTGACAGCACCACCGGGTTCATCCTGGAAGAATCCAACGGGGCAAAAAAGCTCCAGATTGCCAGCCTCACCAAGATCGCCACGGCGATGGTCGTGCTCGATTGGTCCGCATCGAGAGGTCCCGGAGGCGCGGACCTCGCGGGGCTCGCCAACATTCCGGATTCCGCGCTCCCGATCGCGGCGTCCGGGGGCGTGGGGTTCGAACCCGGCGATAGCTGCTCTCTGCGGGACCTCCTTTACGCCGCGCTCATGCAATCCGATAATGTCGCGGCGGCCACTCTCGCCGATCATGTCGGCCGCACCATGGGAGGCGGAACCGCCTCCCCCACGGTGACCTTTGTCGCCCAGATGAATGCCCTCGCTCGAAAGCTTGGCATGACGCACACCCGCTTCATCAATCCGCATGGCCTCGACCGGCTGGAGTCCACGCTCCCCTACTCCACTGCGGAGGATCTGTCCAAATTGACCGCCTACGCGATGGCCAATTCCGCGTTTCGCTTTTACGTGTCCCAGAAGGAGCGGAAAATCACCATCCTCGGCGGCCCGAACGGTCAACGCGAATACCTACTGCGAAACACCAATGAAGTGCTCGGAATGAACGCCATCGATGGCGTGAAGACCGGCAGCACCGCTCGCGCGGGCCAGTGTCTCATCATCTCCGCGGCGAAGGCCCCGGAGAGCCGCCAGCAGGGAGAGGTGCATATCGTCACGCCGCGCCGTTTGAATGTCGTCATCCTCGGATCGCCAAACCGCTTCAACCTTGCAGTCGCCCTCCTGAATCACGGATGGAGCCTCTACGACTCCTGGAGCGCCGCCGGACGCCCCACCCAGGGGAAAACGGCGCATTGAAAACACCCGTTTTTTCGCGCCGTGGTCAAGGAACGGCGCGCCGCTTTTGCGCCGGCGTCCGTGCGCGCTAAATTCTTTTTATGAAAACACGTATAGGCGTTCTGACCAGCGGTGGAGATTGCCCCGGGCTCAACGCGGTGCTTCGTGGCGTCGTCCGCGCCGCTGCCAATCGAGATTGGGAAGTGATTGGTTTTCACGACGGGTTCGAGGGACTTCTTACCCCTCACCATTCCGAGGTCCTGGATATCCGGCGGACCGCGGGGATCATGCAACTCGGCGGCACCATTCTGGGAACCACCAATCGCGGCCATTTTGTCGCCAAGGTCGGTGAAGGCGCCGCGGCTCGCATCCCCGCCGAGATCATCGACCAGGCGCGCGCCACCCTGCAGGAACTCGGCATCCACGCTCTGATTGCCATTGGCGGCGATGGCTCCCTGACCACGGCCCTCCAACTGCATGAGGAGAGAATTCCAGTCATCGGCGTTCCCAAGACCATCGACAACGATCTCGAAGCCACGGCCATGACTTTCGGCTTCGATAGCGCCGTGGCCTGTGTGGCGGATGCGCTCGATCGCCTGCACACGACGGCCAGCAGTCATAAGCGCGCCATGGTCATCGAGGTCATGGGGCGGCACGCCGGATGGATCGCGCTCTACGGCGGGCTGGCCGGCGGCGCGGACATCATCCTCATCCCGGAGATTCCTTTCGATCACGAAAAAATCGCCGCGGCCGTCCGGAAACGCGACGCCGATCGCTGCCTGAGCACGCTGATCGTGGTCGCGGAGGGCGCCCGCCCCAAGCAAGGCCACGAGCAGATTCGCGAATCCGGCGAAGGAGAATATCGCCTGGGAGGCGTCGGCGAAACCGTGGCCAAGGAGGTCGCGGCGCGCACGGGAAAGGAGACCCGGACCTGCGTCCTGGGACACCTTCAGCGCGGCGGTGACCCGACCACGCTGGACCGGATCCTCGGCACCCGTTTCGGCGTCCGCGCCGTCGAGCTCATTGCCGAACAGCAATTCGGCCAGATGGTCAGCTATCAGAACTATCAGGTGCTGAGCGTTCCGATCTCCGATGCCGTCCACCGGCTCAAGCTCGTGTCGCCCGACGGTCAGATGGTTCAGACCTGCCGCGCCGTCGGCATTTCCTTCGGGGATTAGCTGGAGCGAATAGGCCTCGGAAGCTCTCCGGGGGGAGAAGCCTCATACAACGGGCCGGCGAGCATTCGCTCACTCCGGTCATTTTTCCTCACTCCGCCGCTCCTTCGCGCAAGCGCTGTTCCGACCGCGTCGAGTAATGATTCATCGCTGAAAGGCTTGCGAAGAAAGGCGACCGCGCCTCTCATCATCGACCATGTCTCTTCATTTTCGCTCGCGTCTCCCGAGACAAAAACAATCCCTCGTCCAGGCTGTCTCCCCGCCAAATACCGCTGCAGTTCCAGCCCGCCCATGCCCGGCAGATGCACATCGAGGATCAAGCACGCCGAATCTTCCCGGGATCCCCACGCCAGGAACTCCTCCGCGGAAGCATACTCCCTCGCCCTGTAACCCGCCGATCTTAATAAGCTGCCGAGCGATTCGCGGACGCATGCTTCGTCGTCGACAATCGTAATTAGCGAGTCTTTCATTTCAGTCACGGTTTGCAGTATTCATGGGAGTTTATTGGCCCGCTCCGACGAGCGCTGGAATTGGCGATGTTTGCCCGTCGGTCATGAGGGAGTGGCTGGTGTATGGAAGATGCATCAGGCTTCACTCTGTGGGCAAAAGATATCCGATGTGTTCCCGAAGGCGCCCCCATGCTGCCTGATCCAGGCGGGCGCGGTTCGCGATGACCCACACCTTGGCGGCGGCGCGCGCCGTTTGTCGATCCCACACGTCCGCGGCATCGATCGCCTGGATCAACCCGTTCATTTCGTCATAAGTATCCGGGCCCGTGTCATGCGAGTATGATTGAGCGGGCAGCAAATGAGTCCCATCAAGTTGATCTTCGTGCTCCAGAAAGTGGAACCTGCGAATTCCGGAGATGCGGATCCAAAACAGGAACGGAATATTGACCACTCCGAGGAGTCCCATGGGCAGCAACGCTCGCGACAAAAAGCCCGTGCCATGCGCAAGCGCCGAATCTGAAAAGACCAGCTCGAGACACAGAAGAGTGGCGGTCAGGGTTGCCAGGAAATGAATGTAGGAAAGAAAGAGAATGAACCATTCCAGGCCGGTTGAGTTGACAAAATGAGGCGCGCCGGAAAGCTTCTCCCGTCGCGAAAGACCACGGCCCGCGCGAAGAGCATGTAAAGATTCTGCGGACTGTTTTGTTTTCATATGTCAGTGAGCAATGTTCGGTTATTTCTATATTGGATCCTGAAAAAGGTTTGGCCGTCGCTCATGAGGGAGCGGCTTGTTCATGTGTTCAGGTCAAAGAGGAAGAGGTTTGTTTCTTCATCGCGCTTTTTTACGA
>Ga0302319_10009620_pt1 | contig 18555 bp, 16 predicted proteins | sample Bog_T0_2_FD_203319 | JGI IMG/M metagenome (GOLD analysis project Ga0302319, IMG submission 203319) | Peat permafrost microbial communities from Stordalen Mire near Abisko, Sweden - Bog_T0_2 | ecosystem: Environmental > Terrestrial > Soil > Wetlands > Peat | place: Sweden: Abisko, Stordalen Mire...
CCAGATATCGATGACCGCGACCTCTCGAGCGTGGTGTGGATGGTGCAGGGCGCCGCGCTGATGCCGCCCACCTTGCTGCGCCGCTGGTTCGAACTGCTCAGCCCGGAACAGGTGGTGATGTCATATGGGATGACGGAAAACCTCGGCCTGGCCGCCCTGCGTGGAGACGAATGGCTTGCTCACCCCGGCAGCGTCGGTCGCGGATTCCGGGACACTCAGATCCGCATCCAGCGTCCCGACGGATCACCCGCGCCGGCAGGCGAGCTGGGCGATATCTATCTGAAGGCGCCGATGAGCGGACTCTACGAATACCTGGGCGGCGCTGCCCTGCTGCCCGCTACCAAGGATGGCTTCCGAACAGCAGGCGATATCGGCCATCTCGATGCGGACGGGTACCTCCACATCGCCGACCGCCGAACCGACATGATCATCACCGGTGGCGCGAATGTGTTTCCCGCCGAGGTGGAAAGCGCCCTCGCCGATCATTCGGATGTCGCCGACGTCGTGGTGATCGGCCTGCGTGATCCCGAGTGGGGACGTCGCGTGCACGCCGTTATCGAGCCGATAGACAAGGCCCGAGCGCCGAGCGCACAAGATATCATCGCCTATGCCAAGAGTAAGCTGGCTGCGTACAAGGTGCCCAAGACCGTCGAGTTCGTCGATGAGATCCCCCGCACCGCCGCAACGAAAGTCAATCGCTCGGCGATGATCGAGGTGCGTGGCGGATGACTGGAACCGCAGCACCGGAACTAAATTCCGCCCCGCGACGATCAGAGTCGACGATTGCCGCCCTGATCCGGGCGCGTGCCGAGGACGACAATGTGGGTCTGCTCTACGGCAAGCGATCCTGGACGTGGCGTCAGATCGTCGCCGAGGCTGCCGTCCGCGCGGCGTGGCTGCGCGCGACGCTCGATCCGGCGCGACCGCCCCATATCGGCCTATTGCTACCGAACGTGCCCGAATTCGTGTTCCAGACCTTCGGCGCCGCCTTGGTCGGCGCATGCGTCGTCGGTGTCAACCCGGCCCGGCGCGGCGCCGAGCTGGCACGCGATATCGAGCACACGGAATGCCAATTCGTCCTGGCCGACGCCATGTACGCTGATTTGTACCCCAGCGTTATCCGGGTTGAGGACCAACCGTGGTCCGAATACATAGGTGCCCCCCTGCCGGCCGACGACCCGGCGCCGTCGTCACTGATGTTCTTGCTGTTCACCTCCGGTTCGACGTCGGCGCCGAAGGCCGCAATGCGCAGCCAGGCGCGGTTCGCCAGGGATGCCGCAACCGGGGTGAGTGGCAAGGACGTGCTGTACTGCCCGATGCCGCTGACCCACGGCAACGCGCTGACGTCGACGCTGTTTCCGGCACTGGGTGAGGGCGCGAAACTTGTCCTGCGCGACAAGTTCTCGGCGAGAGCCTGGCTTGAGGATGTTCATCAGCACGGGGTCACGTTCACCACGACGGTCGGGCGAGCGCTCAGCTATGTGCTTTCCACCCCGCCGAGCGAACATGACCGCGACCATCGGCTGCGCGTCGTGCTCGCACCCGAGGCCTCGCCCCGCGACATTGCGGCATTCACCAAGCGATTCGGGGCCGCTGTGGTAAGCGGTTATGGGTCGAGCGAGGGCGGCATCGCCCTCATGCCATCTCGTAAGCCCGGCGCGCTGGGCGTTGCCCCGGCTGGAACCGACATCGTCGTCCTCGAGGAGTCCGGGGTGGAATGCGAAACAGCGCAATTCGACGCCGGTGGGCGGTTGACCAACGCCGAGCGAGCGATCGGGGAACTGGTTCGGCGCAACGCGGCCGGGGCGTTCGAAGGCTACTGGGGCAACCCCGAAGCCGAGGCCGACCGACTGCGCGATGGATCGTTCTTCTCGGGGGATCTGGCCTACCGCGACGCCGACGGCGTTTTCTGGTTTGCCGGCCGCGTCGGTGACTGGCTGCGGGTCGATTCGGAGAATTTCACCGCCGCCCCCATCGAGCGGCTCATCGCGCGCTACCATGCCTTCACTGGCACCGCCGTGGTCGGTGTGCCGGATCCGCTGGCCGGCGATCAAGTGCTGGCCGCCGTCGAGCTGGCCCCCGGCCACAGCTTCGACCCGGCTGACTTCGCCGAGTTCCTCTCTACCCAAGCTGATCTCGGCACCAAATGGGCCCCCCGGTTCGTGCGGATCAGCCCACAGCTGCCGGTGGTGGGCAACGGCAAGACCGATAAGAAGCCACTGCGACGCGAGGCCTGGCTGTGCCAAGACGAAATCTGGTGGCGCCCGCCGCGCGCGGACGGATACCGATTGATGACCGCGCAGGACCGTGCGGCGCTGCACGAGGAGTTCGTGACGCACGACCGCATCGCGGTTTACCCCCAGCCCAGTTCAACCTAGACCGGCGAGATACAACCGTCGTTCAGACGCAGAGGAGATCCTGTGCCCGTCCACTACCAACTCGGGGCCCGCAGCGGCGCCGAACATGTCGTACTTATCACCCTCGATCGGCCAGAAGCCAAGAACTCGTGCGACCTTGAACATTTCCACCAGCTGACTCAGGCGTGGAAGCGCTTCGCGGCCGACGACGACGCGTGGGTCGCGATCTTCACCGGCGTCGAACGTTGCTTCATGTCGGGGGCAGACCTGAAGACCTATGTCCCCGAGATCACCGCGCTGGCAAAGCAGATCAAGGCGGGAGAGGTCGATTCGGTCAACGGCTACTCGCTCTCCGATGGCACCAATGCCGTGCTGCGCGGCACCAAGATTTACAAGCCGATCATCGCCGCGATCAACGGGCCGTGCGTGGCGGGCGGCATGGAGATGCTCGGCGGCGTGGACATCCGGGTAGCCAGTGAGCACGCCACCTTCGGCGTGCTGGAACCCGCCCGCGGCCTGTTCGCAGGTGGCGGAACCACTGTGCGGTTACCCCGCCAGATCCCGTACGCCCAAGCGATGGAACTGCTGCTGTGCGCCGACCGCATCGATGCACAGCGGGCGTCTGCGATGGGCCTGCTCAACGCGGTCGTGCCCGAGGATGCCCTGCTGGACAAGGCCTTCGAGTTTGCCGCGCGCATTACCAAGAATGCGCCCCTGGCGGTCCAGGCCACCAAGCGCAGCGTGTTGGAAGGTCTGAAGGTCGACATGCGTGAGGCGTACAAGATCGAGGCACGGATCTCCCAGGAGATCTTCATGACCGAAGACGCCAAGGAGGGGCCGCGCGCATTCGCCGAGAAACGGCAACCGAAGTGGTCCGGGCGTTGATGACTACGAGCTCATCGCGTTCCCTCTGCCTGATCGGCGCATCGCAGCATACGGTCCGCGCTGGCGGCGCGCCCGAACCGTTGGACAGCTGGGTGTCGCGCGCACGGGAGGCCGCCGCGGCAGCGGGGGCCGATGACGCGCTCGCGCATATCGATTCCCTCCAGGTGGTGTACTGCCAGACGTGGCCCTATGACGATCCGGCGGGTCGGCTCGCGACCGCGCTGGGCGCGTCACCGCGGCACCGGGTCTACTCGGGGATCGGCGGCACCACGCCGCAGCTGCTGCTGAACGAGACCGCCGAGGCGATGCTGCGCGGTGAACTGGATCTGGCACTGATCGTCGGCGGCGAGGCGCTCGCAACGATGCGTAAGGCCAAAAAGGACGGCGAGCGGCTGCCATGGAGCTACCGCCAGTCCTCGCCGTTCCCGTGGACACCGCCGCACCCCGCCGAGACGGCCCACCAGGTGATGCAGGCCTGGGAGACGTTTCCGTTGTGGGACATCGCCCGCCGGGCGCGACGCGGCGCGTCACTGACGGAGGACGCCTCCGAAGCGGCCACCGTGATGGCGGCGATGAGTCGGGTCGCGGCCAACAACCCGCACGCGTGGCGACCGGTGGCCCTGGATGCCGCGACGGTGGGAACTCCCACACCGGACAACCGCTACGTCGGCTGGCCGTACACCAAACACGAGGTCGCGGTGATGGACGTCGATATGTCTGCCGCGGTTCTGGTGGCGACCGCCGAAAAAGCGGACGCGCTCGGCGTCGGTGAAGATCGGCGCCTCTACCTGACCGGGTGGGCCTACGCGGAGGATCCCGAGAGCATCGCCGAGCGGGCGGACATGTCCCGTTCGGCGGCGATGGCGGTCACCGGCAGGCATGCCCTGAACATGGCGGGCGTCGATCTGGACGATATCGACGCCTTCGATTTGTACTCCTGTTTCCCCTCCTCGATACGGCTTGGGGCCGATGCCCTTGGGCTCGCCCTCGACGATCCGCGAGGCCTGACCGTGACGGGCGGCCTGCCGTACGCGGGCGGACCGGGCAGTGCCTACCAATTGCATGCCATCGCCAGTGCTTTCGACCGATTCCGACAGCGTCCCGGACGCGCACTGATCACCGGCGTCGGAATGCACCTGGCCAAACACGTCGCGGCCGTCTGGTCCTCGACGCCGGGACCGACAGAGCCGCCGGACCATACCGCGCTGCAGGCCGAAGTCGACGCGGCGCAGCCGCGAGAACCACTCCTGACGACATGGGCGGGCCCGGGCGACGTGCTGGCCTACACCGTCGCGCACGGCAGGGACGGCACGCCCCAGAGCGGGCTGGTTGTCCTCGATACCGCGGCGGGTCGAGCGCTAGCGCGCGTGCACGAATCCGACTTGCTCACCGACGCCGAGTCCCGCGAACTCGTCGGCACCACCGTCACCGTGAGTACCGACGGAACCCGCAACGAAGCGCGCTGGTGAGGGCGGCGCGCGCCTTTTTGGAGGAGCAAAAAGTGCTAACATTACTAAGATTAGATACTTGGACGGCTACCCGACCTGAGCGCGCGTCGACGTTGGTTAACAGCTCCCTTCCATTGACGAAAGGCTGGTTGCGATGACAACCAACTCGGACGCCCCGACCGTGGATCCAGTGACCGCATCGGTGATCCGATCTGCCATGGAGACAATCTGTTTCGAGATGGCGACATACGTCTCCCGCACGGCGACGACACCGATCCTGAATCAGTCCAACGAGCGCAATGCGACGATCCTCGACGCGCACGGCCGGTTGGCCGCGCTGTCGGTGGGGATCCCGCAGTTCATGCTCTCCTCGACCCTGCCGGTTAGGTTCGCCAGCGAGTTCTTCGAAGATGACCTGTATCCCGGAGATGTGATCGTGGCAAACGACCCGTTTCACGGTGGCGGGCACCTGCCGGACGTAAACGTCTTTTCTCCGGTGTTCGACCCAGACGGCAGGCTGGTGCTCTTCGCCTCTATCCAGTGTCACCACGGTGACACCGGCGGCGCGATGGCCGGCGGCTACAACGTCTTCGCCAAGGACATCTGGAGCGAGGGCGTGCGCTATCCGCTTCTGAAGATCATCGACGCCGGCAAGGAACGCCGCGACGTCATTTTGACCATGCGGGCCAACAATCGACTGCCCGGCTTCGTCGGCGACCTCCGCTCCCAGGTGGGCGCCGCCCAACTCGGCGCCCGCCGGCTCGGTGAGATCATCGCCGAATACGGCTCGCACACTGTCGATGCCGCGGTCAACTGGTCCATCGGCGACGCGACTGAGCGCTTCGCCGCAGAGATCGCGGGCTGGCCCGACGGCACCTACGAGGCCGACGTCTACGTCGATTCCGATCCGGCGGGCAACCAGGACATCCATGTGCACGTCGCGATCACCGTCGAGGGTGATCACCTGATCATCGATTTCGAAGGATCGGATACCCGCCCGCACATCAATGCGTGGTCGACGTTCGGCAACACCCGCGGCAACGTCATCGCCCAACTCGCCAGCCTCGTTGACCCATCGATCCCGAAGAACGAGGGCTTCTTCGATTGCATCGACCTACGAGTACCCGAGGGCTGTTGCCTGAATCCGCCTGAAGGCAAACCGGTTTCCAGTGGAACCCACCACCCCGGCGTCGAGGTCGGAGACGCCATCGCCATCGCGATGAGCCAGATCATCCCGGATCGATGCTGCCCGCAGAGCTACAAGTTCGGCAGCCCCCGGCAGATGTGGGGCGACGAGGATCCGCGCACCGGCAAGGCGTTTTTCGATCATGGCGGTGAGGTCAGTGCCGGCTGGGTCTGTGCCGCACGCGGGACCGATGGGTGGGGAGCTCTGTCGGCGTCCAACGGCAACCTCATCAAAGCCAGCGCGGAGATCAACGAGCAACTGTTCCCACACGTGCTGCGGGGTCGTAACTACCTGACCGATTCGGGTGGTCCAGGACAGTGGCGCGGGGGCTGCGGAAGTGAATTCCTCAAAGAGGTTCGCACTTCGACGTTCGTCAACCAGTACGTGGTCAACCAGCGGCACACACAACCGGGAATCGCTGGTGGGCACAACGGCTCGCCGGACTCCTGCGTGGTCGGTGACGAGGTGGTCGCGCCCGCGGTCTCCGGAGTCAAGCTGGAAACCGGCGAGCGGCTGGTGTACCGGTTCGGTGGTGGTGGTGGCTGGGGCGACCCATTGCTGCGCGACCCCAAGGCGGTGCTCGACGACGTGTGGGACGAGTACGTCTCGGTCGAAGGTGCGCTGCGCGACTACGGCGTGGTGATCACCGGGTCCCTCGAGGATATGACGCTGACGCTGGACGCCGAGGCTACCGTTCTCGAGCGAAAAGGGCGGCACGCGTGAATACCCAGGCTCAGTACCGGATCGGTGTCGATGTCGGTGGCACATTCACCGACTGTGTGTTGCGCCGGCCCGACGGCACGCTACAGATGCAGAAGTCGCCGACCACGCCCGATGACCAGAGCGACGGCGTGCTGGCCGGGGTGACATTGCTCGCCGGCGGTGAGGGCATGACGCTGTCAGACTTACTCAGCCGCACCCGCACCATCGTGCACGGCACCACCACCGGCGATAACACGATGATCCAGATGACTGGTGCTCCAACCGGACTGATCGTCACCCGTGGATTCCGCGACGAGATCGAGTTCCGTCGCTGCTACAAGGAAGACATCTGGGATCCCGCGCTGCCTGCGCCCCGGCCGATCGCCCGCCGCCGGGTGCGGCTCGAAGTCGACGAACGGCTCACCGCGGAAGGCGATATCGACACCCCACTCGACGAGGAGCATGTGCGGTCGGCCACCAGGCGGTTACGCGCGTTCGGCGTCACATCGATCGCGATCTGCTTCCTGCATTCCTATCTCAATCCTGTCCACGAGCTGCGGGCCCGCGAGATCGTGCTGGAGGAGTATCCAGACGTCGAAATGGTCTCGCTGTCCCATGAGGTCCTCTCGAAACCACCAGAGTTCGAGCGCACGTCGACGACTCTGGTCAATGCCTATGTCGGACCGCCGATTGCCCGGTACCTGAACCGGCTGGCCGCGCGCCTCGCCGAGGCTGGTTATGCCTACGAGCTGCTGGTGGCAACGTCGGCGGGTGGCCTGGCCACTGCCGCTACCGCCGCCAAGCGGGCGGTGGCCACTATCGGCTCGGGTCCTACCGGCGGTGTCAGCGCAGCGGCCGAGGCGGCAGCAAGAACCGGTATCGGGGATGTCGTCAGCGTGGATATGGGGGGCACCAGCTACGACGTGTGCTTGATCCGCGACGGTCGGCCTGAGATCAAGATGGACTGGAACTGGTTCCAGCGCTACTGCATTGGCATCCCGATGGTCGATATTCCGTCGGTGGGTGCCGGCGGTGGATCGATCATCTGGGAAGAGGGCGGCATCCTGCACGTGGGGCCGCACTCGGCGCAGAGTCAGCCGGGACCGGTTTGCTATTCGCGTGGCGGCACTGAGCCGACGGTCACCGATGCTGACCTGGTGCTCGGTCGTATCGACCCGGTCGGCTTCAGCAATGGGCGGATGAAGCTCGATCTGCCCGGCGCGGAAGCGGCGCTCGCAGAACTCGGCCGGCGGGTCGGGATGGATGCCTACGAAGTGGCCGGGGCCGCGGTTCGTCTTGTCGACGCGTTGATGACCGATGCCATCCGGCGGGTGCTGTCGCTGGCTGGCGCCGATCCGCGCAAGCTGTCGCTGGTTGCGTTCGGCGGCATGGGCGGCTTGCACGCAACCTCGCAGGCCCGCGCGCTCGGCATGCGCCAGGTGCTCATTCCCCGCGCAGCGGCGGGTCTTTCGGCGCTGGGTCTACTGACCACCAACCACGTCGTCGACAACTCGAGGGGGTTCATCTCGCCGTGGCAGGAGGTGAATCTCGATCACCTCAAGTCGCTGGCCGACGAACTGGAGGCGCTGTCGCTCGAGGAGCTACGGGTGGCAGGCGTGCCCGACGAGGCAATCCGGCTGGAATGGTCGCTGCTGCTGGTCTACCCCGGCCAGACCTTCGACGCCGTCATCCCCGTCGACGATCCCACCGATATAGCGGGCGCGGTGGAAACGTTCCATCGCCGCAATGCCGAGGCGCGACTCATCGAGGCGCGCGCGCAGGAGCCGATCGTCCGCGGCGTTCGGTTGGTCGCGATCGGGGAGGTCACCAAGACGGTTTCGCCCCCTGTCGGAGACGAATCGGCGCCCAGGCCGATCGGGCATCGCCTGATCTGGGTCAGTGAAGGCTGGCAGGACGACGCAGCGGTGTACGACCTGGAAGATCTGACGTCCGGCGCCACGATAGACGGTCCGGCGGCGCTGCAGAGCGCCTACACGACGATGATCCTTCAACTCGGAGACCGGGCAACGTGCCTGCCGGACGGCAACATTCGGATCGCCATCGGCTGACAGAACTTCACGCATCGGGAGTTTCTCCGGTCGCCTGGAAGACAACGCGACGCCCGATCTCGACGGCGTGGTCGGCGAAGCGTTCATAAAACCGGCCCAGCAGAGCGACATCGACGGCGGCTGCGACGCCGTGTGCCCACTCCTTGTCTTTGAGAAGGGCAAACAACTGTTGGTGAAGCTGATCCATTTCGACGTCGTCGCGACTGATCTGGGCGGCTTGTTCGGGATCCCGGGACAGCACAACTTCTTTGGCGCTGTTGCCGAGGTCCACCGCGATCCTCCCCATCTCGGCGAAATAGCCATTCACCTCCTCGGGCAGGGTGCTGGCGGGATGCCGGCGGCGAGCGATCTTCGCAACGTGCAGCGCTAAGCCGCCCATCCTCTCGGCGTCGGCGACGTTTTGCATGGAACCAACGATCGTCCGCAGGTCAGTCGCGACGGGTGCCTGCAACGCCAGCAGGACAAAGGCGGCTTCCTCCGCGCCGGTTTGCATGCGCGCAAGGCGTTCGTGATCGCCAATCACGGTTTCGGCAATCGTTAAGTTTGCCTGCAGCAACGCCTGAGTGGCCCGTTCCATCGCGACACCCGCCAGGCCACACATCTGGCTCAGGGTCTCTGTCAGCGAATCGAGCTGCTCATGGAACACCGTGCGCATGTCACAATCCTAGAAGGGCCTACCCCTAGCGCAACGGCGTCGGTGGACGCAGCATTAACAGAGGATTTCTGGTAGGTGAAAGGGGTTCCCCACCTGTGGTGGGACGGGTCAGGGTTGCTGGTTACTGAGTTAAGGCGGGGAGATCGTGGCGCTATCTGACATGGTGATGCGGGTGGTCGGCTTCCTGCGAGCGGGCTACCCCGAAGGTGTTCCTGCCCATGATTACGTCCCACTATTGGCGCTGCTTCGCCGACGCCTTTCCGACGATGAGGTCATCGCCGTTGCCACTGAAGTGCTCTCCGGCAGAAGCGGTCCAATTGAAGGCACCGATGTCCGGGTCGCCATCACCAAGCTCACCGACGACATGCCGTCGCCAGAAGACACCGAGCGGGTTAAGCAACGACTGGCCGCAGTCGGCTGGCCGGTCAGTGACTACTTCGGAAGTCCGGACTAAATGCGGGCCCGCCGGGCGCATCCATGACAGCAGTTTGACCGGTTGAGGAGAGGGGCGCAACGTCACCGGACGGGCTAAACTTCACCCGCAGCGCCGCCGACCGTAAAGGGGGGCATTGTGGCTGAGGATTTGCAGGTCGATCTCGCCGCGCTGCATGTTGGCAGCAACCACATGCTCAATGCCGTCGGTGAGGCCGCTATGGCTTTCGTCAGCCATGAGGAGGGGCTGGCCGAGGCCGCGCCGGGGTGGGTCGGATCCTCGCAGCTGGCGTTAGCCGAGCTCGCGGAACGGTGGGAGGCCCGACACGACCAACACAAGCTCACGGTGAGTGGGTTGGGGTCGCACGTGGCCCAATCGATGGTCAGCTATGCCACGAACGAGGACGGATCGGCCCGGGCGCTCAGGTCGGTGCAGGGGTAGGGGTGGCGGGTGGGGTCGCTGACTCCTTTTGACGTCAAGCGCTGGGATCTCAACGCGATCCACACGGTGTTCGAGACGGCCAGTGGACGAGCGGATACCTTGCAGCGGTTGGGGGACAGCCTGCATCAGGCCTACAACGTCCTGGCCGATTGGCACGGTGAAGCAGGGGATGCTTTTCGCGGCGACGTGGGCAAGATTCGCCGCGACATCGAGGCGGACGGCGCGGAATCCAAGCAAGTGGCGGCGGCGGTGTCGCGGGCCGAGACAGACGTCAGCGCATGCAAGAGCGAGTTGAGTGACATCGAACGGGCCGCTGATGCTAGCGGCTGGACTCTCACGCCGGACTGGCGAATTGACGTTGGGAGCACTTGGATCGGCCGTGATCCGGTCGAGTTCGCCGCCGAGCAGCAGATGGCCAGACGCCGTCGCCTGGCGCCGTTCAATACATGATCTTGGGTCCAGATGGTGTGAGAGTGAGCGTACGAGAACTGGTAGACAGGGGAATCCTTGATGATACGGACCGCGTCTTGGAAGACAAATCTGCGGAACTTCAAACCGAGATAGATCGGTTGTCGGAGCAGCTTGGGGTACGTCCCATGCCTGTCGGGTTCCGAACAAACGATGGCCTGAATATCTATGTTGCCGACGACGGCTCCTATCACTTCACTTTCTACGAGCGAGGAAAACTCGGCTTCGACCGGGTGGGCAGTCTCGATGATCTTCTTTACTGGTACTGCGAAGGCGTTGTCACGCGGGAAGCAGCGAAACTGGTGGGTGATCGCAAAGAACGCTTCAAGTACGAATATCAGGTACTGAGTCGATTCGACATTGACTGGGCGAAAAGGCGGGTGCGTGAACTCGCCGCTGTCTTCAGTGATGGCCAGCCAGAAGACATTTCCTTGCTTCCCGACATTGGCGAACCGCTCTGACACTCGCCTGAGCGGTTAGAGATCGAGCTCCCTGTCGATCTGCGGCCAGTATTGGGGGCCGTCCGGGGTGAGGAGTATCCAGTCGTGAATTTCGCCGTTGGCCAGTACGAAGCTGAACGGGGCCCCTGCGGTCGCGGCCTCTTGCTCGAGGACGAGCGCATCAGGTGAAAGTATGTCCAGGTTGCCCGTGTAGACGGTTGTGTGCGGGAGTCCGCTGAGCGACCCGTTCAGCGGACTCACCTCGGGGTTGCCCACGTTAAGGCCGCCCGCCCACGCCTTGCCGAGTTCTTGCGCTGGTCCGAAGGGGAGCAGCGGGTCCTGGACGAGCCCGATGTTCGGATTGGTCATCGCCAGGTTCAGCCACGGCGACAGCAGAACCATTGATCCCGGAACGGGGTCATTGTTGGCCACCAGGTATTCGGTGGCCGCCAGTGCGAGGTTGCCGCCCGCGGAGTCACCGATCACGCTGACGTGCGGGGCCCCGTGTGCACCGACTTCCATGGACAAGAGGCTGGCGATTTGGGGTACGACCGTGCCGGCGGCACCTCCCTGTTGCAGCAACGGGTAGATCGGCACTTCGATGGTGGCGCCGGTCTGGTAGGCCATCACCGTGTAATCGAGCCAGTGGAAGATCGAGGGCGCGAAGATGAACGCGCCACCGTGAATGGCAACCACATAGTTGCCGTCCGGATGGGCCGGCGTGATCTGCACGACGCTCATCCCGCCATATGTTGTGTGCTGCACAGTTTCTCCCAGCAGCAACGGCAACAACTGTGGCGGGGTATTGCCGATAAACAGCCCTAATAGCGGATTGTTGCCGGTGAACAGCGAAAGCAATGGCGAACTCGGCGTTGCGATTTGAGTGTCGAGTCCGGAAAAGGCCAGGAAGGGTTTCACCGGCAACAGCACAGCCTCTTCAAGTCTGGTGGCCAGCGACGGTGTGCCGGTGTAGGTCCCTGAATGCCCTGCCAAGAACGGCGGAGCAGCGGGCGACCCGAAGATCCCGTGGAAGACAGTGTTGGCCACTCCGGTGATTCCCGTGGTCACCGTCGTGGAGGTCTGCTGAATCTCCTGCGCAGCGAAAGCGAACCCGTTGGCGATAGCTCTGTCGAATTGGCCCAGCATCGGCGATGCGTTGACCGCCTCGGTGCTGGCATACGACCACGCACCCGAATTGAGGGCCTGCACAAACTGGTCATGAAACGCCGCCGCCTGCGCGCTGAGCGCCTGAAACTGTTGGGCGTGGCTGGAAAACACGGACGTGATCGCCGCGGACACCTCATCGCCGGCGGCGGCCAGCACTGCGGTGGTCGGGGCCGCGGCCGCTGCAGTGGCCGCACTCAGCGATGAACGAATGCGCGCCACATCCGCTGCCGCCGATTCCAATATCTCCGGAGCTGTCACCACAAAAGACACCAGTGTCTCCCTTCCCCCACGGTCGTCACCGACCATCCGCGTTATGCATGAGGCCCCGGATCCGAGCATAAGTACTGCGCCGGCATTTTCAGGGTTTTGGCCAAAACTTCGCTTCCGCGGCCCGCATCAGGACGCTAGACCGGTCTGGGCCGAGGCGGTAAATTCTGGGGGGTGTCGATTAATCGTCGCAAGGTCTTGGGTGGAGCGGGCCTGGCCGGCGCGGCAGCCGCGACCGGGGTCGGCGTTGACCGTGTCATCTCCGACGGCACTCCCGGCTATCCCACCGGTAAGGACGAGCCAATGACGACCGATGATGCGGCACGCTTTGGTAATCCCCGCCTACCCTCCGAGACGATCACCTCGCAGTCGCACCTGTTCCATCTCGGCGCTTCCCCAGTCAGCAAGCACGACGGGGGGTCCGTTTCAGCAGGCGAGCGAGGATAATTTTCCGATCCTCAAAGGTCAAGAGGCCAGCGTCTTGCTGCTCAAGTTGCAGCCCGGAGGTATTCGCGAGCCGCACTGGCATCCCAGCGCGTGGGAGATCAACATCGTCATCAGCGGAGTTGCGGCGTGGGTCGTCATCGACGGCAACGGCAACCACGAGAGTTTCGACCAACATGTCAACGACATCGTGTTCGCGCCCCAGGGTTCCTTCCACTACTTCGAGAACCGTGGTCCGGACGACATGACAATAGTGATCATCCAGAACACCAGTGCGCCGGAAGACAAAGACAACATCGGCATAGGCGAGTCTCTCAGCAGGCTTCCACCCCGCGTGTTGTCCGCCGTCTTCGGCGTTCCCGCAGAAAAATTCAACACCTTCAAGAAGATCGACAGCGCGATCACCATCTTGCGATCGCCGTAGTCAAGTCGCTGGCGGATCAGTCACCGTGCCGGTCGCCGAGGTCGATTTTCTCGATGGGGTTGGAGCCGAGAGCGAAACCGCAGGTTACATCTCCAGCAATTTCCTGATCAGGACCGTGACCGCTTCAGGCCGCTCCATTGACCAGAAGTGGCCAGCATCGACGTACTCGACAGCCACGCTGGCCGCATTGGGAATGTATTCACGCGAGTTTTCGTAGAATTCGCGCGGCTGAGTCTTGCTGTCGTAGCCCTCAATAATCATTACCGGGCATTTCCATGCCGGCAGGAGGTCTCTGCGGCGCCGCAGCCATTCCTGTCTGAACGACTGCGAATTGAAGTAACGCGGCACCGCCCGGTTCACATCGGGATAGGAGAACTCCTGAATCGTCCGGCGCATCTCGGCGTCGGGCACGCGGTACTTACAGATCCAGGTGTAGACCCACGTGACGAAGTGAGCGGGGTCGTCCATCAACCCGGAGTGGGGTGCGTCGGCGAACAGAGCGCCCTGTGGGGCCAGGTCGGGATGGAAGTGATAAAGGTGTTGCTCGCCCCGTCCGTACCGCAACACCCGGTCCGGGTGTTTGGCGACGATGAAGTCGGCTTGGACGGTGCCCCGGTCGTGGGTCACGACATTGAATTTGTCGATACCGGCGAGATCGATAGCGCCCAGCAGTTGCGCAGCGGCAGCTTCGTGACGGTAATCGCCGACGCCGGTGCCGGATTGGCCGTATCCCTTCAAGTCGAATGCGACACAGCGGTGCGTTGCGGACAGCGCGGCCATCTGGTGATGCCACTGAAACCACGAGTCGGGAATTCCGTGCAGGAACACGATGGTCTCACCCTGCCCGGCCTCGACGTAGTGAAACCGGACGGTTTCCTCGTCGCCGGGCGCATCGACGAAGTGGTGTGTGAACGTCACCCCGTCCAGCACTTCCTGATCGCCTTCGGAGTCGAATGGGCGAGCAGGGACCTGGCCCAATTCGGCGACCCGGGCGGCGATCTTATCCTCGGGAGGCAGGAATCCCTCCAGCACCTTCTTCGCCCGTGCCGGAATCTCGGAGTATTCGATTACTCCAGTCCCTGTGGTCATCTCTGAGTGCCTCTCTGTCGCCGGATTGGTGTGTTCAGGCGCCGATGAGAATCGCCATCGGGTCGGGCAAGCCGGCTCGCAGCGACCACGCGCGGCCGATGAGTTCCTCGACGCTGGTACCGCCGTGGCGGGCCGAGAGCATCGTTTCGGGATCGAAGGCCGGACCGACCGAGTCGTTCGCGTATTCCGGACCGAGCATGTAGTTGGTGGCATCGGCGGGTGTGGCGAAGTTGTCGATCTGCATCTCGACGAAATTGGTGTCGGGATCCTGGTAATAGATCGATGTCGTCACCCCGTGGGCGATGCAAACCGCTGGGGTTATCCCCTGGTCGCGCAATAGCACATAGCGGTCGAGGAGGTCATCGATGTTCTCAAAGGTGTAGGCCACGTGATGAACGCTGGCGGTGGTCGGATGTTTGCGCCGTAACTCGCCCGGAGGGCTCAGTAGCGCCACCCGATGGTGTTCGTCGTCGTAAGTGATGAAGCACAAGGCTTGGTCCTGGTAGACGACGTGGCCGTCAAGCACAGTGCAGTACCAGTCGCGCATCTGGCCCGGCTGACTGGTTTGGAAGACGACGTGGGCAAATTTTGGACTCGCGGACATGGCGGCTCCTCACATCTGCCGGCGCCGCACACCCTCGGTGCGCAGCTGTGGCGTAGGACACAAGCTAACAGCGATATGTGATAACAGCAAGGCCACGCGGTCTACTTCAGCGCCTGGAACAGTTACTCGCCTTTGAACAGGCATTTAGCCGAGTATACGCCCGCTAGTTCCGAGTCCGGACCGGAGACAAATCGATATATAGTTGCTATCGTTCGAGCGGTAGCGGTGAGCTTGCGATCAGGAAGTGGGACAGCTGTTGACCTCGTCCAACGCCGACATACGGCCGATCTCGTCCCGCTCGGTCGTCACCCAGGTCACCGAGGAGCTGCGGCGGGCGATCCAGTCCGGTGTGTTGGCTCCCGGGCACGAGTTCTCGCTGCGGGAGATCGCGACGATGCTGGACGTGAGCTTCATCCCGGTTCGCGAGGCACTGCGAAGTCTTGAAGGAGAAGGACTCGTCGTCATCCGGCCAGGACGTAGTGCGCTCGTTGCTCCCCTCGATCTTGACGACTTGCACGCCATCTACCGACTGCGCCGCATTCTCGAGCCCGAGCTCGCCCGCCGGTCTTGCTTGTTGTTGACGGTCGATCAGCTCGATCGCCTCAATGCGCAGGCAGCTGAGTTCGGCGATGAAAGCCTTGGCATCGACGGCATTTACAGCAGCCATCTCCAGTTTCATCTAGCGCTGCTGAAGCCTGCGGCTACCAGCTGGGATACCAGAGTGCTCACCACGCTGTGGCGAGCGGGGGAACGGTACGTGCGCATCGGGTTCGGCCTGCTCGACTACGACCCACACGAGCATGAACGACGGGAACAAGCCCACGAGGATCTGATCGCGGCATTCCGCAAACGGGACCCCGACCTCGCCGCGCAAGCCATCTACGACCATCTCGCCCGCAACGAAGAGACAGCGCGAATGGCGCTGGATGCCTACCTCAGTGATGCGACGAATGGGCCGGAGGATCGAAAGGTGCCCGCTAAGAACGGGAGTCGCGCTATGCCAGCTAGCACCTCGCGGACCTCGCCGCGGTGAATCCGATCCCCACCGCCGACGGGCGCAGGCGCACGCCGGTGCTGGTGATAGGTGGCGGTCCCGTCGGCCTGGGCACTGCGATCGAACTCGCTCAACACGACATCGCCTGCATCGTTGTCGAGCCGCGCGCTGACGTGTCCTGGCTGCGGCCGCGCGCAAAGACGACGTCGACGCGGACGATGGAGCATTTCCGCCGCTGGGGGATCGCGGACACCGTCCGGCGGCGTGCACCGATACCCCAGTGCTGGTCTGATGAAGTCGTCTTCTGCACAACCCTTTTAGGGCGCGAAGTAACACGCTTCGACCGTTGCCTCGGGCTGGATCTTGTCGACGACGACTTGGTGGCAGAAGGTGGCCAGCAGGCTCCGCAGCCGTTGATCGAGTCCGTCATGCGCGACAGGGTATCCGAACTCCCCGAGGCGGAATTGCTCGTTGGCCACCGGTTCGTCGGACTGACCCAGGATGACGATGGGGTCGTCGCCACCGTCGTCGACGACTCTGGCAACCCCATCACGATTCGTTCCGAGTATCTCGTCGGATGCGACGGGTCCCGCAGCGAGGTGCGCGATGCTATCGGAGCCGAATATGAAGGCAGCGCCGACGAGCGACCGAATTTCAATGTGGTCTTTCGTGCCGAGTCGCTGGCAGCCCGGATGCGTTTGGGCGACGCCGTGCATTACTGGGTGCTCAACCCCGGCCAACCGGGCCTGGTGGGTCGGTTGAACCTGGTCGACGAGTGGTGGTGCGTCATCATGGGCGTCGGCGCCGAAGAAGGCGCCGTCGATCCAGCGCGATTGGTCCACAATCTGATTGGCGATGGGACCGAACCAGTCGCGATCGAGGTACTCGCCACCGATCCGTGGCGGGCGCGGATGCAGGTATCCAACACGTTCCGATCCGGCCGAGTCTTCCTGGCGGGCGACGCGGCGCACCAGAACCCTCCGTGGGGAGGCCACGGATTCAACACCGGGATCGGTGATGCTGTGAACATCGGTTGGAAACTCGGCGCGGTGCTCAACGGGTGGGGAGCGAACGCGCTTTTGGACAGTTATGAGCGCGAGCGCAGGCCGGTCGCAATGGAGACGATATCGGTGGCCACCAGGAACATGTCCACCCTCGGCCCCGAGCTCGCCGACCCCCGCCTCATGGGCAGCGATGACGAATTCGCAACCACGCTACCAATAGTGGCCTCTGCTACCCAGCGGGCCAAGGGCGTGGAGTTTCACAGCTTGGACCTCGTTCTCGGAACCTCCTATGCCGATTCACCAATAGTGATCAGTGACGACGTAGTGGCAGAGTCTGGCGGCGCGACTCACGAACCCGGCGTGTACGTTCCCAACGCCGCGCCCGGTAGCAGACTGCCGCACAAGTGGCTTGCCGGTCATCGCTCGCTCTACGACGCGTTGGGCCGTGAGTACAGTCTGGTCGGTCAGGTAAACCTCCCGGCCGGTCGGCAACTCGTCGAATCCGCTGCGGTCCTGCAGATTCCGCTGACAGCCGTCGAATTGGACTGCCACCTGACCGAACAGCTGTTCGGGGCTCCGCTCACGTTGGTCCGGCCCGATCAACACGTCGCATGGCGCGGCACAAGAACATCCGATCCGGAGGCACTCATGCGAACGGTCTGCGGCCGTGCCTGAGTGGCGAAAAGCCACCCACCGGCGCGTCAGTTCGGCAAGCGAAACACGAAAGTAGGTCAAGAGATGCAGTCAGCCGGGTGCCCTTGCTGCGCGTACCAACAGCCCTTGTCAGGTCCAAGCTTGTTCAGCCGGGTGACGGTGCACTGGGAACGGGCCGCGGGCGCGAGCAAACGGAAGGTTGCGGTCGACTCCGGATCGACCCGGACGCTGCTTCTCGACGGCGGCACAATTGTCGATCCCCGTGACGGCAGCATCGCCGCCGACGTCAGTATCCGGATACGAAACGGCCGCATTGTCGACGTATCCCCGCGCGGGGCTGAACGCGCGGACCCGGCGACGGAACGCATCGATGCGGCCGGAAGATTCATCGTGCCGGGCTACAACGACATGCATTCGCACGCATTGAACCTGGCTGATCCCTCGGGGAGCCTGGCCCTGATGCTCGCCGAAGGCGTCACGGGGTTTCGCCAGATGTCGGGTTCGCCGGCCCTGCTGAAGAGGCGACGGGACAACACGTTGCCGATCGGGCCGGCGGCGCCGGCTCTCCTTGAGACGCCCGGAACCGTTCTCACACCGCTCAATTCCGGATCGAGCAAGGCTGTTGCTGCCGAGATCCGACGCCAGCACGACCAAGGTGCCGACTTCGTGAAGATGGTCATGGCCGGTCCCGACGTCTTCATGGCGGCGGTCGAAGAAGCCGTCGCCGTCGGGATTCCGATCCTTGGTCACCTCCAAGAGGGCGTCGACATCGTGGCGGCATCGCAGGCCGGCTTCCGGTCCGTCGAGCATCTTGGGCCAGGCTC
>Ga0302319_10009624_pt1 | contig 18551 bp, 15 predicted proteins | sample Bog_T0_2_FD_203319 | JGI IMG/M metagenome (GOLD analysis project Ga0302319, IMG submission 203319) | Peat permafrost microbial communities from Stordalen Mire near Abisko, Sweden - Bog_T0_2 | ecosystem: Environmental > Terrestrial > Soil > Wetlands > Peat | place: Sweden: Abisko, Stordalen Mire...
GGTTGACGAACGCTTGGACTCGGGCCGGCTCGATGGCCTTGATGTCGAAGGCTGCCCGCGCGCCGAGCAATTCCAGGAATTCCTCGGTGATTTGCTTGTATCGCTTAACGGTGCCGGGCTTGCGCTTCATGTTGGCGACCCAGGCCCGGAAAAACTCGTCCGCGCGATTCAGCGAAATCCGCTCGCCGGTGTAGCGTTGCCAAATCGAGCGGACCACCTTGTCGAGTTGCGCGGCCGTCGCGTTGTCCGTGCGTAGCGTTCCGCCGGCGCCCTCCAGCTCAAATGCGAGGCGGAGCGCCTTTGTCTTGACCGTTTCCTTGGTCGAACGGGCGGTCCAAAAGCCGTCCGGCGTCTTGAAACGGGCCATCCAAAACTTACTTCCATTCCGCTGGTAAACCGTCGCCATGTAGCAAAATGTAACAAAACACCGAGGTTCGTCAATGTACAACGATGCATATTCTCCTCTGAGAACACAAAAGTTAGGTAACAGGCGATAAGCGCCGGTTCAATTCCGGCCCGCGCCTCAATGTTTTCCGAAGAAGAAAATGCCGCGGCGTAGCCCCGACGGAGTCGGGGCGAAGCCGGACCCAATGTCCCACGTCAGCCGGTCCGTCGCAGGCAGGGACCCAGAACGACCTTCGACAGGTAGGGACGGGCGGCCCGCCCGTCCGGGTCCGCGTTTGGGCTCATCCGCGGCCCGTGGGCCAGCCTTGAAAAGGGCTCGCTGACCCCAAGATTTGCCCGGACGCCCGGGCCGGGCGTCCCTACCTCCGAACGCGGACGGGGTCTGGGCCCTTGCAATAAATGCGCGGTCTCAGGCAACCCCTGCGGAGACGGAACCCCCTGGCGTCCGATAGGATGGATGCACAGATCCTTGCTCCATGACCGTAGTGCCCCTCGCCATAGCGATCAGCCTTTTGCTGGTCGCCACCTTCCTCGGGTTCTTCCTGTACGAACGCCGGCGTTCCAGCCAGGCGAGCGCCGAGCACGACTCCCTGCTGCCGTTTGAGGACGAGACTCCCAGGGTCGTCGGCCAAGCGGCCCGCGGGGCCCGAGGCGTGAGCGCGCACCCTGAACCCAGCCATGACGGACAAAAAAATCACGATTGAGTTCAACGACCGCGTCGTCCGCCAGTTCCTGCTGGCCTCCGTGATCTGGGGCGCGGTCGCCCTGTTGGTCGGGGTGTTGATCGCCCTGCAGCTCAATTTCTGGCAGCTGAACTTCAGCACGCCGTGGCTCACCTGGAGCCGGATCCGCCCGCTCCACACGAACGCGGCCATCTTCGCGCTGGTCGGCAACATGATGTTTGCCGGCGTCTACTACTCGACGCAGCGCCTGGTGAAGGCCCGCCTGGCCAGCGACTTCCTCTCGCAGCTCCACTTCTGGGGCTGGCAGGCGATCATCGTCTCCGCGGCGCTGACGCTGCCCTTCGGCTTCACCCGGGGCCAGGAGTACGCGGAGCTCATCTGGCCGATCAACGTGGCGGTCGTGATCATCTGGGTCGTCTTCGCCGTCAATTTCTTCTGGACCCTGGCCCGGCGCCGCGAGCCGAGCCTGTACGTGGCGATCTGGTTCTACATCGCGACGATCCTCACGATCGCGATGCTGTACATCGTCAACCACCTGGCGATCCCGACGAGCTGGACCCACAGTTATTCGCTCTTCGGCGGCGTCCAGAACGCGCTGGTCGAGTGGTGGTACGGGCACAACGCCGTGGCGTTCTTCCTGACGACCCCGATCCTCGGCATCATGTACTACTTCCTTCCGAAGGCGGCGGGAAGGCCCGTGTACTCGTACCGCCTTTCGGTCGTCCACTTCTGGTCGCTGGTCTTCGTGTACATCTGGGCGGGGCCGCACCACCTGCTCAACACGGCCATCCCGGGCTGGCTCCAGAACCTTGGAATGACCTTCTCCCTGATGCTTTGGGCGCCGTCGTGGGGCGGCATGCTCAACGGGCTGCTCACGCTTCGCGGCGCATGGGACAAGCTCCGCACCGACCCGGTGCTCAAGTTCTTCGCCGCCGCCGTCACGTTTTACGGCATGGCCACGTTCGAGGGGCCGATGCTTGCGATCAAGTCGGTCAACGCGCTGGCGCACTACACGGACTGGATCATCGCACACGTACACGCGGGGACCCTCGGCTGGAACGGGTTCATGGCCGCGGGGATGACCTACTGGCTCCTGCCCCGCCTCTGGAGCAAGCCGCTGCACAGCGTGGCGCTGGCGAACCTTCACTTCTGGATCGGGCTGGTCGGCATCCTCCTCTACGTCTCTGCGATGTGGACGAGCGGCATCACCCAGGGCCTGATGCTCAACGCCACGGTCGAGCACGGCACGGTGCTGGCCTACCCCAACTTCCTCGACACCGTGAACGTCATCCGGCCGATGATGCTGATGCGCGCCCTCGGCGGCACCCTGTACCTGGCCGGCTGGTTCCTGATGGCGTACAACATGTACCGGACGGTGCGCGGGTCCCGGCCGGTCAACGGGACGATCGAGGTCTTTGCCGACGAAGCCCTCCCGTCGGCGTCGCCAGGCCTCACCCTTGTCGGGACGTTCTTCAGCCCGCCCGTCCTGTTTTCGGCGATCGGGGTCGGGTTCGCCTGTGCCTGGATGTTCGGCGGGGAGTTCATCAGCCTCGCGGGCCTTGTCGGCGCCATGATCTGCTGCATCCTGGCCTTCCTAAGCTTCGAGGCGCAGCGCCGCCGCTGGGGGGACTGGTATGACCGCCTCCTGGTCAGCGCGCTTCCCTTCACCATCCTCACGCTGCTGGCGGTCGTTGCGGGCGGGCTGATCCAGATCATCCCGACCGTCGTCGTGAACAACGCGGCGAACGTCGAGGATCGGCGCCAGATCCCGTACACCCCGCTCGAGCTCGAGGGGCGCGACATCTATGTGCGGGAGGGGTGCTATCTCTGCCATTCGCAGATGATCCGGACCCTCGTTCCGGACGTGATGCGCTACGGGGATTATTCGCGCCTCGGGGAGTCGATCTACGACCATCCTTTCCAGTGGGGTTCGAAGCGGAACGGCCCGGACCTCGCCAGGGTGGGCGGAAAGTATCCCAACATCTGGCACCTGCGCCACATGGAGGACCCCCGTTCGATCTCGGCCGGATCCAACATGCCAAACTTTCCCTGGCTCCTGGAGAACACCCTGGACACGTCCACGCTCCCCAGGAAGATCGCCGTCCAGCGCATGCTCGGGGTGCCGTATCCGCGCTGGACCGACGCCGAGATCCACGCCCTTGCGGACGCCCAGGCGAAGGAGATCACGCGCGACCTCCGGGCCTCGGGGGGCTGGATCGCCCCGGATCGCGAGATCATCGCGCTGATCGCCTACCTCCAGCAGCTCGGCCACTACGAGAAGGTCCGCCCCTCGGCCACGGCACCCGTGCTCGGCGACTGACCCCCCGCCCATGTTCAACCGAATCATCTACCAAGACTCCACAGCGCTCTTCACCGTCGCCGCCTTCCTGGTCGCGGCCACGATCTTCGTGACCGTGTGCTGGCGCGCCCTGAGGATGGGGCCGAGACAGGTCGAGCGGATGGAGAACCTGCCTTTCATCACGGAGACCCCGCCGGCCAACCATGGAACCGAACCCACCGACAAGAGCGCCCCTTGAGGGCGACGTGCGCGCGCACACCTTTGACGGGATCCGGGAATACGACCGGCGCCTGCCCAACTGGTGGCTGTACACCCTGTATGCCACGGTCCTTTTCTGGGTCGGGTACTGGTCCTATTTCGAGTGGTTCCACGAGGGGCTGACCGGACCCCAGCGGGTCGAGCGGGCGATGGAGCGGATCGAGGCCGAGAAGCTCGCGCAAAGCGCGGCGACCCGGATCGACGACGGGAGCCTCTGGCAGATGAGCCGCAACCCGGTGGTGGTGGCCTCGGGCCGGGCAACCTTCAACTCGATCTGTGCGGCCTGCCACAAGCAGAACCTGAGGGGCGTGGATGACGGGGGCATCGGCGCCGACCTGCGCCGCCAGGTGTGGATCCACGGCGGCAGGCCGACCGACATCTACCATACCGTGACGAACGGCGTGCTGGTGAAGGGCATGCCGACCTGGGGCCCCGTGCTGGGCCAGAGGAAAATCGTCGAGGTCGTCGCGTACGTTCTCAGCTACCACCAGGAGGGCGAGCCCATGACGGTGCAGCCGCCGGCCGCGCCAAGGTAGGGCGCCCGGCCGTGGAGCATCCGCCCCAGCCGTCCCTCGATTCCCTTTCGACCGTCCGGGCGGACGGCTCGCGGCGGTACGTGTACCCGGCCGACGTCACCGGCCGCTTTGTCCAGCTCCGCCGCATCACCTCGGCCGGGCTCCTCGCCGTGTATCTTGCGCTTCCGTGGATTCCCGTGAACGGGTATCCGGCGGTGTTTCTCGACACGGAGAACCGAAGGTTCCACCTCTTCGGGCTCACCCTCGCCGCGCAGGACCTGTGGCTCCTGTTCTTCCTGATTTCGGGGCTTGGATTCTCGCTCTTCTTCGTGACGGCCCTGTTCGGCCGCGTCTGGTGCGGATGGGCCTGCCCGCAGACCATCTTTCTCGACCACGTCTATCGCCGGATTGAGCGATGGACCGAGGGGGATGCCGTCCGCCGGCGCACGCTCCAGGCGGCCCCGTGGGGACCGGATAAAGTCCTGCGCAGGGCGGCCAAGCACGCGCTCTACCTACTCGTCTCGGCGATCGTGGCCCATCTGTTCCTGGCCTACTTTGCATCGATCCCGAACCTCTGGCGCATGATGGAGATGGCGCCGACCGAGCACGCGAGCGCATTCCTGTTCATCGGGATCCTCACCGGGATCCTTTACTTCAACTTCGCCTGGTTTCGCGAGCAGCTGTGCGTGGTCATCTGCCCGTACGGTCGACTCCAATCGGCCCTGGTGGATGAGAACTCGCTCATCATCGGATACGACAAGCTCCGCGGCGAGCCGCGCAGGACGCTGCGCGACACCCGGGAGCAGGGCGGCGCGGCGGGGGATTGCGTGGACTGCCACCGTTGCGTCCAGGTGTGCCCGACGGGAATCGACATCCGGCAGGGCCTCCAGCTTGAGTGCATCGCCTGCACGGCCTGCGTGGACGCCTGCGACGAGGTCATGGACCGCCTGCAACGGCCGCGGGGGCTCGTCCGCTACGACTCCATGGCGGGTCTGGACGGCCGCCAGACCCGCTGGATCCGGCCGAGGACCGCGCTGTACGGGGTGCTTCTCCTCCTCGGCGCGGGAGTGGCGGCCTGGGCGCTTTCCACCGTGCGCCCGGCAAACCTGGGAGTCACGAGGATGATCGGGGCGCCCTACATCGTGGATCGCGCCTTCGTCAGGAACCAGTACTTCGTTCGCATCGTCAACAAGCGCACGGTGCCGGAGCGCTTCGTGCTGGAGCTTGATGCGGCTCGGACGGATCTCGTGCGTTCGGGCTTCGCCGGGCCGGTCGAGGTCCCGGCGCTGGGCGAGGTCGTCCAGCCGCTCGTCCTCCAGGAGCCGCGACCCACGTACTCCGGCCCGTTTTCCTTCGTGGTGCGCGTGCGCGGCGAGTCCGGAGACTTCGAGCTCGGGCGCCGCGTCGCATTCCTCGGCCCCGACGTGCGGCTGCTGCGGGAGGACGACCGGGACCAGGCCGCCGGGGGAGGCGGCCAGCCATGAGCCCGGGCAGGCCCTCCCGCCTTTGGTGGTGGTTTGTGGTGGCCAACGCGGTGTTCTTTGCCGTCTGGATCGGATGGTTCGTCCTTGCCGCGCGGCATCCCGTTGCGGAGGTACCCCTGGCAACCCAGGGTCGTCCCTGAACCATGGAATTTGCCGCGATCAACTCCCCGGAGGCCGCGTTTGTGGCCGGTCTCGTGACGAGCCTGCATTGCGCCGGCATGTGCGGACCGCTTGCGTGCGCCCTCACCCCCGTGCGCGGCGAGGCGACCGATCTGCGGACGACCAGCACGGTCTATCACCTGGCCCGCCTGACAAGCTACTCGCTCCTCGGCGCGGTCGCCGGCGGCCTCGGCCGGGAGCCGCTCACCTGGGTCTCGCATTCCGCGTTGCGCTGGGCGCCGTGGCTCCTCGTGCTGCTGTTCGTGGGACTTGCCTTTCGCTGGGACCGGTTCCTGCCCAAGGTCCCCGGGGCCGCCCGGCTCGCCTGGATCTGGCGCGCCCGCCTGGGCGGGGGATCGCGCGTCAAGGCGGCGGCCGTGCTCGGCGCGGCCACGCCTCTGCTTCCCTGCGGCCCGCTCTACTTCGTCGCGGCGCTGGCCTTTCTCTCGGGCTCCGCGCTGCGCGGCGTGGAGTTCATGCTGGCCTTCGGTTTGGGCACGGTCCCGCTTCTTTGGCTTGTGCAGGCGCAGTTCCACCGCGTGCAGGCCAGGTTCTCCCCGCTGGTGCTCGGGCGCTCGCGGATTGTCCTCGCGCTCGTGGCGGCGGCGGTGGTCGCCTGGCGCCTGAGGGCTACCTTCGGGATTCAGGGCCCGGACCCCTCGTCGCTTGTCTGCTTCTAACCATCCCATGAACGTCGCCCTGGAGCCCACCCCGACCCGTGCCTCCGCCAAGGCGTCGGCGACCTGCACCCATTGCGGGGCCCGCCTCCCCGACGAGCGCGCCAGGGCGACCGGGTTTTGCTGCTCGGGGTGCGCCTATGTGCACCGGCTCGTCTTGGAGCACGGGCTCGCCGGCTTCTACCGGCTCAAGGACCCCGTCACGGTTCCGGCGGATCCTGCGGTCTTTCACCAGCGGGATTACTCCTGGCTCGAGGACCTGCAGCGGGAGGCGGAAGCCCGGGCGGCCCAGGGCGGACCGGCCCCGGAACTTCTTCTCGATCTCCAGGGGATCTCCTGCGCCGGCTGCGTCTGGCTGATCGAGCGGCTTTTTCAGCAGCAGCCCGGATCCCGGGGATGTTCGGCCAACGCCCAGTACGGCACGCTGCGGCTCCGGTGGGTCGCCGGTCTCTTCTCGGCCGCGACATTTGCCGGAAAGCTCCAGTCCTTCGGCTACCTGGTCGGGCCCAATGATCCGGACCGGGCCGAGCCCGAAAGCCGGGACCTCGTTCGCCGTGTCGGGCTCTGCGCCGCGTTCGCGATGAACGTGATGCTCTTCACCCTTCCGGGTTACTTTGGGATGCCCGGGACCCAGCCCTATGCCCGCCTGTTCGGGCTGCTCTCGCTGGCCTTCGCCACCCTGAGCTTCCTGGTTGGTGGCAGTTACTTCCTCGGGCGGGCGTGGCAGGCCGCGCGCCACGGCCTCATGCACCTGGACCTGCCGATCGCCGTCGGAATCGCAGGAGCCTACCTCGGGTCCCTGTACGGCTGGATGACCGGCCTCACGCAGCTCATCTACTTCGATTTCGTCTCGACCTTCATTGTCCTCATGCTCGTCGGGCGCTGGGCCCAGACCGCGGCGGTCGAACGCAACCGAAGCCGGCTCCTGCGCAGCCAGCCGGCGGCGCAGAAGGTTCGCCGCACCGACGGGGTGGAGGTTTCCCGGGAGAGAATCCGCTCCGGCGATGGGTTCCTGGCCCTGCCGGGACAGACGGTGCCGGTGGAGGGCCGGCTGAGGGCGGACGAGGGGCAGTTCTCCCTGGCCTCGATCAACGGGGAGGCCGAGCCGCGCATCTTTCGAACCGGCCAGCGCGTGTCCTCGGGGGCGGTCAACGTGGGGAGGGAGCCGGTCGCCCTGGAGGCCCTGGAGGACTGGGAGGGATCGCTGCTCTCGCGGCTCGTCCGGCCCGTGGAGAGATCGGGCCGCCGCCAGCGTCTCCTGGAGAGGGTGGTCCGGGGCTACCTGGCCGGGATCCTGTTGGCCGCGGTTGCCGCGGGCGCCTATTGGTGGCACAGGACGGGCGACGGAGCGAGGACCTGGTCCGTGGTCATAGCCGTCCTTGTCGTCTCGTGCCCGTGCGCGGTCGGGCTCGCATTTCCCCTGGCCGACGAGATGGCGACGACCGCGTTGCGGAGGCGCGGGATCTTCGTTCGGGAAAACGACCTTTGGGCGAGCCTCTCGCGGGTCCGAAAAGTGGTCTTCGACAAGACCGGAACCCTCACCTTCGAGGACCCGGTCCTGCTGAACCCGTCGGAGCTTGCGTCCCTGGATGGCGCCTCCCGGTCGGCATTGTTCACGCTTGTGAGGGAGAGCCCGCACCCGGTCAGCCAGTGCCTGCTCGCCAACCTTGCCGCGCTTGGCCCGGTCGAGGTGCTGCCCGGCGAGGTTCACGAGACTCCCGGCTTCGGGGTCGAGCTTGGAGCGTGGTCGCTTGGTCGAAGCGGCTGGCGCGGCGGAACCGGACCCGCCGCGGACGGCGCCACCGAGCTGGCCCTCGAAGGCAGGCCGGTGGCCCGGTTCCTCCTCTCGGACCAGGCCCGCCACGACGCGCGCGGCGAGGTCGAGGCGCTCGCCCGGGCGGGCTTCCGCGTGCAGATTCTAAGCGGCGACGACCTCGGCAGGGTCCGCCTCCTTGCGGAGGAGCTCGGCCTTCCCGCGGAGAGCGCGATCGGGGCCCTTTCCCCGGACGCGAAGGCCCGGTGGCTCGACGAGAATGGCGCGGACGATGCGCTCATGATCGGCGACGGGGCGAATGACAGCCTCGCCTTCGACCGGGCGCTGTGCCGGGGGACGCCGGTGATCCACCGCGGGGTGCTCGAGCGCAAGTCCGACTTCTACTATCTGGGCCGCGGGATCGGGGGCATCCGGGCCCTCTTCGGGGTCAACGCGATTCGCCGCCGAACGCAGAGGATCGTCCTCGTCTTCTCCGTTGCCTACAACGCAGCTGCGATCGGATGCGCGTTTGCCGGTCGGATCAACCCGCTGGTCGCCGCGGTGCTCATGCCCGCCAATTCCATCGTCGCGCTTGCGATCGTGAGCGTCGGCATGCGCCGGGCCTGGCGCGAGTCACGATAGTTCCAGCTGCCGGGCCAGGACCGCGGGATCGGAGGTCGGCGCATGGCAGGCAAAGTTTTCGCAGACGTAAGCCGTGGCGCCCGGACCGGCCGCCGGTAGTTCCCCGCCGGCCGGAAGGGTCGCCTCAAAAAACGGCCGGCTTTCCGCGTCGATCCGCATCAGGACGTGCCGCGGCAGAAAGCGCTTCCAGGCCTCCGCGACCAGCCGCGCGGTGTCCTGGGAAGCCGGCTCGCCCACGACAAGGATCTCCCTGGGCGTGCCCTCGAGCCATCCGGCCGCAGCCAGCATGCCGGGCAGCGCCGTCGGGGCCCGATCGAGGTCCGGGCCGAACGCGGCAAGCGTCGCAGCCGCCCGCTCCCGCCACGACCCGCGGCGCACCAGGACCGAAAGCCGCAGGAGGTTGCGGATGGAGACCGAGTTTGCGGACGGTTCCGCCCCGTCATTTGCATCCTTCAGCCTGAGCAGAACGCTCGCATCCCCTCCCTCATTGGCGAAATAGCCGCCCGCCGCGGAGTCCCAGAAGAACCGGTCCTGGGATTCCTGAAGCTGGACCGCCCATGCGAGCCAGCGGGTGTCGAAGGTTGCCTCATAAAGGTCGAGCAGCCCCTGCACGGCCAGGGCGTAGTCCTCGGCGAAGCCCCGCCCATCCGTCCTGCCCGCGCAATGGCCGCGCGAGAGCCGGCCGGTCGCCGGATCGAAGAGGCTCCTGCGCAGGAACGATGCGGCGCGCTCGGCGGCCTTCGCATAGCCGGGGTCGCCAAACGCCATGGCAGCCTTTGCGAATGCGGAAATCGCGAGCCCGTTCCAGGCGGCGATTACTTTCTCGTCGCGGAAGGGACGCGGTCGCCCCGCTTGGGCGTCCCGGAGGCGGGCCGCGGCCGCAGCCAGGGTCGAGGCGGCGTCCGGCTCGGACAGCCCGAATTTCGCGGCGCACTCCGCGGCCGTGTGCGCGCGGTACAGCACGTTTTCCCCGGCGAGGTCGCCCGAGAGTTCAGCCGGTACGTTCCCTCCGGGCTCGATCCCAAAGGCGTGGGCGAAAACGGGGTAGGCCTCCCGGCCGACGAGCGTCTCCACCTCCGCTGCAGTCCAGATGTAAAAGACACCCTCGGCGCGTTCTGCGGAGCTCGCGGCCACGGCGCTGTCCGCGTCCTCGGCCGTATAGAATCCTCCGGCTGGATCGGCCAGGTCGCGGGCCACGTAATCGAGGGTGTCCCTGGCCGCCGCTTTGAACGCGGGGTCGCCGGAAACCTGCCACGCCTCCACGTACAGGGCTGCAAGCTGGGCCTGGTCGTTCAGCATCTTCTCGAAGTGCGGCACCCGCCAACTTGCGTCCACGGAATAACGGTGGAACCCGCCGCCGATGTGGTCGTGAATGCCGCCCGAGTCCATCTCGCGCAGCGCCTTGAGGGCCATGGCCAGCGCCCGGCTGCCCTGTGCGGAGCCGCCGGAGGTCGCGTGAACATCGAGCAGGAATTCGAGCAGGGAAGCCTGGGGAAACTTGGGCGCCTGTCCAAATCCGCCGTTCTCCGTGTCGAAGCCGGCCTCCAGCTGCGAGAATGCCCGATCGCGCAGCGCGTCGATGGGCGGCCCGCCGACAGGCGGTGCCGATCGGCTCTCCGCAGCGAGGGCCGCAAGCATCCGGTCCGAGTGCTGGACGATCCGCTCGTGCTGATCCTTCCACATCGACGCGATTTGGGTGAGTACGGCGATAAATCCGGGACGGCCTGGAGAGCTCTCGGGCGGGAAATAGGTGCCTCCAAAGAACGGCTTGAGTTCGGGCGTCAGCCAGGCGGAGAGCGGCCAGCCGCCGCCGCCCGTGGAGGCCTGGACAAAAGTCATGTACAGGCGGTCGATGTCGGGCCGTTCCTCGCGATCGACCAGGATTGGCACGTAGCTGCCGTTGAGCAGCGCCGCCACCTCTGGATTGGAGAAGGACTGGCTCTCCATCACGTGGCACCAGTGGCAGGCCGAGTACCCGATCGAAATAAAGATCGGCTTGTGCTCCCTGCGGGCCTTTTCGAACGCCTCGGGCCCCCAAGGATACCAGCTCACGGGATTCGCGCCGTGCTGGCGGAGGTACGGCGACTTTTCGGAGACCAGCCGGTTGGGCTTTGCGACGTTGGATGCCACGGGATCTGCGGAGGCTGTTGAATTGCGACTTTCGTAACAACAAGCAACCGCCGGTTCGCCACGGATCTATGCCAGTTCGCCACGGTTAAACAGCAGTTCGCCACGGACGAGTTCAGGTTTTCAACCAAGTACTATAGCTAATGTCAGGATATGAACTAGATAAGAAAAACTAATTGCTGCCAGTAATCTTTCATCCGGCAATCGATTGCAATCGTTCTTCAGGATTTTCCGCCGCGCAAAGGACTTCCAATGAAAACCAACATCAGCGAGATGACCGGTTCTTGCCGGCTGGAGGTGCGGGCTTCCGAGCACCTATCGTACACAGAGTACCATCTGACCGCAACCGTCGAGGGGGCAATGCCCACGGGCGCCGCCGCTGAGGAGATTCTTGGGCGCGTTGCGGAGACCCTCGTGGACAGGGGTATCCAGCCGATCCAGGAAAAACTCTACGGGCTCACAGGAGTGCGCTCCGAGGTGCTCAAGCGCCGCGATGCCATCTACCGCCTCCGCGGCCTCGACCGGACGATGCCCGTCACGTGGATCCAGGGAAGGCCCCTCCAGGGATGCGACTTCGTCGGCCTTCAGATCTGGGGAATCGCTCCGCACGACAGCGCCCCGCATGTGGCGACGATCAAGAATCCCGCGACGGGAAGGGGCCGCGTGTGGTCCGGACACGGATTCCGCATGGTGCACCTGCCCAGTGTGCGCGGCACCACGCCCGCCGGCGCCCTGGCCGATGGCCCGGTGGCCCAGGCGTCCCAGATGTTCGGAAATGCGAAGCTTGGCCTTGAGAGCCACGGGTTGAAGCTCACCAACGTCGTCCGGACGTGGATCTACTCGGCAAGGCTCCTCGACTGGTATGACGATTTGAACCGGGTCCGAACCCCGATCTACCGCTCGGCTGGTTTTGGAGCCGAGGGCGGCCCCGCGTTTCCGGCGAGCACGGGAATCATGGGGCAGAGCGAGGACGAGGAGTGCGTGATGGACGTGCTTGCCCTCGAAACCGAGGATCAGGCACGGGCCTCGGCGACCCCGATCCTGCGCAGCCCGCGCCAGGATTCCTCCTTCAACTACGGCTCGGCCTTTTCCCGTGGCATGGCCGTCGAGATCGAGGGCCGGAAGACCGTGCATATTTCGGGAACGGCCAGCATCGACGCCGCGGGCAAGAGCACCCACCTGGACGACGCGGAGCACCAGAGCCTGGAGACCCTGCTGAGCATTGCGGCGATCCTTGAGGAGCAGGGCGGGGGCCTGGAAAACATCAGCTCCGCGACCCTGTTCTGCAAGAATCGCGCAGCTTGGGAGGCCTGGGAGCGCGCCTGCAGGCTCCTGCGGGTCCGGGAATTTCCCAAGGTCTGCGTGCAGGCCGACGTGTGCAGGCACAACCTTCTCGTCGAGATGGAGGCCGTGGCGGTCCTCTGAACATGCAGGCCACCGCCGAACTTCGCATCTCGGCTTGCCGGCCGCTCCCGCCGCCGGCTCAACTCCTGGCGTCGCTGCCGAAAACCCCGGCGCAGGCGGAGCTGGTCCGGCGCAGCCGGACCACCGTCCACGGCATCCTCACCGGCGAGGACCCGCGTCTTCTGGTCGTAGTAGGGCCGTGCTCGATCCACGACCTGGAGGCAGGCAGGGAGTATGGCCGGCGACTGGCCGCACTGGCGCGGGAGCTGGACGACCGGCTCGTGATCGTCCTACGCGCCTATTTCGAGAAGCCGCGTACCGGGTGCGGCTGGCAGGGCCTGATCCTCGATCCGGACCTCGACGGCACCGGCGACATCGCCAAGGGGCTCCGATTGGCGAGGGGATTCCTCCGCGAAATGCTCGACCTTGGGCTGCCGACGGCAACCGAGTTCCTGGACCCGCTCAGTCCGCAGTATCTTGCCGACCTGGTCTGCTGGACCGCGATCGGGGCGCGCACGTCCGAGTCGCAGATGCATCGCCAGATGGCGTCCGGCCTGTCGATGCCGCTGGGCTTCAAGAATGGCACCGATGGCGAGGTCCACGGCGCCGTTCATGGGATCAAGGCCGCCGGAAAGGGACAGTCCTTTCTCGGAATTTCTGCGGATGGCCGGGCGGCGGCCGTGAGGACCCAGGGGAATCCGGACTGCCACATCGTCCTGCGCGGGGGCGCAAGCGGACCCAACTACTCGGCCGCCGATTTGGCGGAGGTCGAGTCGAGGCTGGAGGCGGCTGGCGTATCCCGGGCGATCGTCGTGGACTGCAGCCACGACAACTCCGGCCGGAGGCCGGAGCGCCAACCCGGAATTCTCGAGGAGGTCATCGGCCAGGCGCTTTCCGGAAACCACTCGATTGTCGGCGTCATGCTGGAAAGCAATCTGTGCGGGGGGAGCCAGGCACTCGCCCCGGGCAAACTTCGCTACGGGGTCTCGATCACGGACGGCTGCCTCGGGTGGCAGGACACGGAAGCCTGCCTGCGCGGAGCCCACGCGGCGCTGGCTCCCCGGTTCGAGGCGGCGATCCCCCACGAGCCGGCAGGCTGTTGTATCGGACGGCAGTGACGCGCGGACCGCGGGTCGGGGCCCTGCGAAGGACCCGAAAGTTTGCACGGACGGGCGGGCCGCCCGTCCCTACCTCCCCACGGTTTGCCTGAACCCGCCTGGCGCCCAGCCGGCCGGTTGAGGTCAGTAGCCGGTCGGCGCCCTGGCGGGGCCGACGTCCTGTGCGAGAATGGGCGGGACCGGGCCGGAAAACCCGCGCCGAACGGCCTCCTGAAGCACGGCCATCGTTGCGGTGGCGCCGACCCGGGTGACCCCAAGCTCGCGGACGCGCAGGAAGTCATCGAGGGTGCGGACGCCCCCTGCGGCCTTGATCCGGACGTTGGGACCCGCATGGGCGCGCATCAACCGGAGATGAGGGTCGGTCGCGCCCTTGTAATTGTAGTCGCCGTTCGCCTGCTTCACAAATCCGTAGCCGGTCGAGGTCTTGATGTAGGCCACCTGGTGCTCGGTGCAGAGTTCGCAGAGCCGGATGATGTGGATGTCCTGGAGGAAGTCGTTTTCGAAGATTGCCTTCAGGATCGCGCCGGCTCCCGTGCAGGCCCCGTTCACGGCCGCGAGTTCCGCGGAAACGTAGTCCCAGTCGCCCCCGAGGATCTTCCCGGCGTTCAGGACCATGTCGATCTCGGTTGCGCCCTCCGCAATCGCGCGGAGCGCCTCCGCCACGACGGTCCCCGGGTGGCTGTTGCCGTGCGGAAACCCGGCGACGGCGCAGACCGCCACGCCGGATCCCGCGAGCCGTTCGGCGGCGAGCGGCACCGAGTAAGGCTTTACACAGGCCGTGGCGCACCCGCACGAGCGGGCCACCTCAAGCCCGGCGCGGACGTCGGCATCCGTCATGGTCGGATGCAGGAGCGAGTGGTCGATCATCCTTGCGAGCTCGGGAATGGTTGGGGGGGTCATGACCCGGAATGGTGAACGTTTCGCGGACCTTGTCAAAAGCGGCCAAAGTTGCCTCGCTTGCGTTTTCCCAAGGATGACCTCCATCGACGGAGCCCATGTCTTTTATGCATTCGCGGCGGCCTTTGTCGCCGGCGCGATCAATTCCGTGGCAGGCGGAGGAACGATGGTCTCCTTTCCGGCGCTGGTGGCGCTGGGGCTTCCCCCGATCGTTGCGAACGCCACGAACACCGTCGGGATCTGGCCGGGTTCGGTGGGAAGCATCTGGGGTTTCCGGCGCGAATTATCGGGGGTCCCCAAGGTCATGCGCTGGCTGCTCATCCCCGCCTTCCTCGGTGGCGCCGCGGGCGCGATGCTCCTGCGGATGACCCCTCCGGGGGTGTTCGACAGGCTGATCCCCTGGCTGATCCTCTTTGCGACCCTGCTGTTCATCCTGCAGGCGCCCATCCAGCGGAGGCTCCGGTCGGTCGAGGCGGCCCGGAAGGCGGGCCCGCGATGGATGGCGGTTGCGATGGCGGTCCAGGTGGCCGTCGCGGTGTACGGGGGATATTTCGGGGCCGGCATGAGCATCATGATGCTCTCCGTCCTGGGCATTCTCGGAATGACGGACATCCTGGAGATGAGCGCCATGACAAGCCTCCTCGCGCTTTGCATCAACGGCATCGCCGGGCTGCTGTTCGCCCAGGCTGGACTCGTCGCGTGGCCGTACGCTTTTTCGATGGCGTTTGGCGCCATCGCCGGGGGGTACGGGGCAGCCGGAGTCGCGCGGCGGATCGGCAGGACAGCCATCCGGAGGTTCGTCATCTTTGTCGGGCTTGCGATCGCGGTCGCCATGTTCGTCCGGGTCGTCCGCAGCGGTTGATGAAGGGGTCAGGTTGTACATTGTAACCTCCGCTGCGGAGGTCACAATGTACAGCCTGACCCCTTGACATGAACCCCTATTCGGTTTTCGGCCGCGCGCAGGCGCCGGCATGCTTGTTTGTCGTGGCTTTGCTTTCGCCCGCGGGCTGGGGGGCACCGGCCGGGAACGCCCCTGCACCGGCCCAAGTCCTCGCGGGGATGGAGCGCGTTGCGGACTGGCAGCTCGCACACCCCTCGGCGCACCCGGCGACGGACTGGACCCAGGGGGCGGGGGACGCCGGCGTGATGGCCCTCGCCGGCATCTCCGGCGACCCCAGGTACCGGGACGCCATGCTGGCCATGGGGCGGGCCAACCACTGGTGCCCGGGGCCGCGCCTCTTTCACGCCGACGACCACTGCATCGGCCAAACCTACGCGGAACTCTACCTGCTCTACCGCGACCCGGCCATGATCGCGCCCCTTCGCCAAAAGTTCGACACGGTGCTGGCCGACCCGTCCCAGGAAGTGGATCTCGACGTCGTCGGGCGTTACGACAAGGCGCAAAAGAACTGGGCCTGGTGCGACGCCCTCTTCATGGCGCCGCCGGCCTGGATGCGCCTGTATGCGGCGACCGGCGATGAGCGCTACCTCAATTTTGCCGTCAAGAACTGGTGGCGGACGGCGGACTACCTCTACGACGGGCGGGAGCACCTGTTTTTTCGCGACAGCTCCTATTTTTCCAAGAGGGAGGCCAACGGAGCGAAGGTCTTTTGGAGCCGGGGCAACGGCTGGGTCATGGCCGGCCTCGTCCGCCTGCTCCAGTACCTGCCCGCCAATCATCCCTCGCGCCCCCGGTTTGAGGCTATTTTCCGGGACATGGCAGGGGCGGTCCTCGCCTGCCAGCAGCAGGACGGACTCTGGCGCTCCAGCATGCTGGACCCGAAAAGCTATCCGCTCAGGGAAACCAGCGGCTCCGGATTTTTCACGTACGCGCTGGCCTGGGGAGTGAACCAACGTCTGCTTGACCGGGCGGAGTTCGAACCGGCCGTGCTCAACGCATGGCCCGCGCTGGCCGCCTGTGTCGATCCTGCGGGCCGCCTCTCCCACGTGCAGCCGATCGGGGCCGACCCAAAGAAATTCAGCGAGGATTCGACCGAGGTCTACGGGGTGGGGGCATTCCTGCTCGCGGGAAGCGAGGTGTACCGGATGGCTGTTTTCAAGGACCGTGCGCCGCGCGCGATCGAGGTGACCAATCCTGCCGCCTTCCATCGCGAGGATGAAACCGTCGAGCTGGATGCGGCCGGAATTCCGTCCGGGTGCCCGGCCACGGACCGCCTGGCTGTCATGGACGGAGAATCGTCGCGCATCGTCGATTCCCAGGCTTGTTCCCCGGACGGCCGCGGCGCACCGGACAAACTTCTCTTCCAGGCCAGCTTCGCCCCGGGCGAGACGAGGACGTTCCACCTCGTCGATGCCGGAGCCCTGGCTGCCCGTCCGCAGCCCATCGTCAAGACGTTCGTGCGCCAGATCGCCGAGCGCTCCAACGACATCGCCTGGGAGAGCGACCGGATCGCCCATCGCATGTACCAGCTCCAGCTCATCCAGGACGAGGGAACTGTCAGCAGCGGGATCGACGTCTGGTGCAAGCGAACCCGCGGCCTTGTGGTCAATACCTTCTATCGGGTTGGCGACTACCACAACGACCACGGGCTGGGCCTGGACGACTATCATGTCTCCCGGAGCCGGGGCTGCGGCGGGCTTGGGATCTGGGACGGGAACAGGCTGTATGTGTCCAGCAACTACCGAAGTGCGCGTATCATCACGACGGGCCCGCTCCGCTCGGAATTTGAGCTGACCTACGATGCCTGGGATGCCGGCGGGCGCAGGGTCTCGGAGGTCAAACGGATCAGGATCGACGCCGGTTCCAACATGAGCCGGGTCGAGAGCCTCTTCACAGCCGGGGGCGCGGGCCCCCTGCGGGTCGGGGCCGGCATCGCGCTCAGGCCCGGCGACGGGCCGGTCGTCCGGAACCAGGCGGACGGTTGGATGACCTATTGGCAGCCCGCCGATCGGGACCGGGGAAACATCGGCTGTGCGGTGATTCTTCCGGACGGCGGAATCGAGGGGTTTGCCTCAGAGAGCGCGACTCTTGCGAAACTCACCCCGAAACAGCTGACCACGCCGGACAGCGAGGGGCTTCCGTCGGTGGACAACCTGCTTGCGATCGCGCGGGCCGAGCCCGGCAGGCCTTTCGTCGAGTGGATCGGGGCGGGGTGGAGCAAGAGCGGCGACTTTCCCGATGCGAATTCCTGGGAAGCCTACGTCCGACGGTTCAATGAACGCCTTCACGAGCCCCTTCGGGTGGCTTGGGACAACCCTTGAACCCACGGAGGATTGGTCGCAGGCTGCGGCCATGTTCGAGCCCCTTGTACGCCGGATGCCGCGCCAGGACGCGGTCGCGGGCATGACGACCCAGGAGTTGCGCGAGGCCTTCCTCATGGAGAATGTCTTCGCCCCCGGACGCGGGCGCGGTGCTTTCACCGATCTCGACCGCATGGTCGTCGGGGGCGTCATCCCCGTCAGCGGACCGGTCGCGCTGTCCAACCACGCGGAGACGGGCCGGAGCTTCTTTCTGGAGAAGCGGGAGCTCGGGGCCATCAACCTGGGCGGCCCAGGGGCGGTGCGAGCGGACGGAACGCTCCTGGCTGCCGAGCCCATGTCCTGCGTCTACGCGGGCGCGGGCACGCGGGACCTCGAGTTCGAGAGCCGCGATCCGTCCAATCCGGCGAGGTTCTTCTTTCTCAGCTGCCCGGCCCACGCCCCGCTCCCGGCTGCTGTGCTTCGCCGTGAGGAGGCTGCGACGACCCCGATGGGATCTCAGGAAAGCGCGAACAAGCGCGTGATCCGGAAGTACATCCACGAGGGGGGAATCCGCAGCTGCCAGCTGGTCCTGGGGTACACCGAGCTGGCCGAAGGCAGCGTATGGAACTCCTTCCCGCCCCACACGCACAGCCGCCGCTCGGAGGTTTACTTCTACTTCAACCTGGGCGACCGGGTCCTGGCACATTTCATGGGGAGGCCGGACGCCACCCGTCACCTGTTCGTCCACAACGAACAGGCCGTGCTCTCGCCCTCCTGGTCCATCCATTGCGGGTGCGGGACCGGGAGCTACAGCTTCATCTGGGGCATGGCCGGCGAGAACCAGAGGTTCGACGACATGGATCCGGTCAAACCCGCGGACCTGCGGTAGCCTCGGAACCGCCGGGCCGCGACCTCCTTGCAGTCGATAG
>Ga0302319_10009626_pt1 | contig 18547 bp, 20 predicted proteins | sample Bog_T0_2_FD_203319 | JGI IMG/M metagenome (GOLD analysis project Ga0302319, IMG submission 203319) | Peat permafrost microbial communities from Stordalen Mire near Abisko, Sweden - Bog_T0_2 | ecosystem: Environmental > Terrestrial > Soil > Wetlands > Peat | place: Sweden: Abisko, Stordalen Mire...
CGCGGCAGACTCAATCGAAAAGGTTCAGCAGGGAAGTGCTAGTAGCGAATATAGAAGCCGACCATTGGTTCAAGCGTCGTGGCCTGCTTCAGAATCGTAAGATAGTTTTGCCCAAAATCCGGGTCCTTGAAGAACAGCTCACGGAAGCCAGCACGGACTCCAAAGTGAGGGCTAACGTCCTTCTGCAATCCCAGCGAGTAATAGTAAGTCATGCGCGCCTTCTCCGGCTCTTCCTGTCCGCCGCCCGGTGTTGGCCGAAATGACATCGGGCCACCGCCCGCCGAGGCAAATGGCTGGAATCCAAAGATGGTGTACGGCGGCGTGATCAGGTACCCGAAGGTGTACTCGGTTACCTTTGTCTGGACCTGGAAGTCTGTAATCCCGTTCGGCAAAAATGTCGAGATCGCCGGCCCCGTGTAGTTCTCCGTGTACCGGCCATAGCTGTAGTTAAACTCCAGCCCAAAATACGGCTTCGCCGGGTAATGGATCGATATCAGCGCACCTAGTGAGTTCGACGCATGCTGCGTCATCGCCTCACCCTGGTTCGCGGCTCCACCACCGGAGACGACTGTCCCCGATACAGTGCTGTTATATAAACCAACGCCCGCGATCGAAAGATCGAGCTTGTCGAGTTGCTTCTGAAGTTTGCTCGGCGGAGCCGTGGTCTGCGCATAAGAAGCAGCGCTGTTGCTTGCAAAAACGATGCTTGCAAAAAGGAAGGCGGCAAGAGATGGAAAGGCTTTGCGGATCAAGTCGTGAAGGCTCCGGGCGCGAAACTGCGCTCTTGTTTAGTCTAACCCTTTGTTGCTGCGGGCGCGTCGGGCAATCCGCGCAAGTATCGAGGTCACCCCCCCAAGGAATATTCCGCACCCGATTGCTATCCCCAGCTGTATTCTCGCGTCGCGCTCCAAATAAGCGAACCCCAGCACCAGCGCCAGCGTCGCCGCCACGTCCACCAACCAAGGAGTTCGCCGCCACAGACCCACTCCCAGCAACGCCACCGACGTGCCCACCAACGCAGCCGCCCCAGGATTGACCATCACCCGCATCAGCGAGGCCACAGCAAATAACGCGGCCGTCAGACCCACGGCTCCGGGCACTACCCAACCCGGCCGGTTCAACTCCACATAGATCAAGAGGATCCCCAGAGTCAACATCAGCAGCGCACTATTTGGAGAGAGCCTCGCCAGTTCTGCCAGCCGCCCGGCCATCCTATCTCACCGTCTGACCGCGCTGCTGCACTACCAGCTTCAACGCAATCGCACTCGCATTCTTCGGATCGAGCTGCAGCGCCTGCGTAATCTCCTGCGCGCTCTCTCCCAACTTCTTGTCCGCCAGATCCAACCGCGCCAGCACCAGTAGCGCCACGACATTCGGCTTCATGATCAGTGACGTCTTCGCCTCGTCCCGAGCCCCATTCGGATCGCCGCTCGCCTCGCGCAGTTGCGCCATCCCGGCATGCGCATCCGCAGAGTTCGGACTCGCCTTCAACGCATCCTGGAACTGCGTCTCCGCCTCTGGCAGCAGTCCCTCCGACAAGTATTCGCGCCCCAGTTGCGTATACTCCGTCGCCCGCTGATCCGCCGGCAACATCGCCAGCCGCGTCGCGCGAACCTGTTCCAGCTGGAACGCCGCCTGACGGAATCCCGTCTCCGAATAGTTCCTCCGAATCCTCTCCAGAGGACTAAACCCATTATCCTTATCCGCGTTCAGCTTCGTTCCCGCCGGAACTTTCTTCAACTGCGCCAGAAGTTCTCCCGCCTCGTTGTCCGAAGCCTTCAACTTCAGCGCCGCGTCCACCTCGCGCGTCGCTCCCGCCGTGTCCCCTCGACGGAACATCGCGATTGCAAGATTGTAGTGATAATCCTCATCGGATGGATCAGCATCACTCGCCTTCCGGAACAGATCCACGCTGTCCTTACCCTGGCGGCTCACCGCCACGGCCTCGTTATTCACCACCTCGGGCAAAGGCAACCGGCTCGCCACAAACTTGAACGCTGCTTGCGCTCCAGCGTAGTTCGCTGAATTAAACTCAGCCAGCCCTAGATAGAAATTCGCCTCCAGCGCCAGCCGGTCCGTCTTCGGAACCTTCGCCAGCGTAGTCGCTGCTGCGTCGAAGTCCCGCTCCGCATATTGCTCTTTGCCCAACTCCAGAAGCGCCCCCGGATAATTCGGCGCCTGCGACACCGCATTCTTCAGCCGCTTCAGCCGCTCATCCCCGTTCGCGTTGATCCCGCGAATGTAGTCCTCGAAGGCAGGCAGCGGCACAGCATCCGACGCTCCCAGAAATGTCTGCTCCGACGCTGAAAAATGCGGATCCATCACCCCCGCAATCTTCCACGCAATCGCATTCTCTGCATCGAACAGCCGCATCAACTCCGCCGAATCATTAATCGGAGCCGACATCCGCAGCGCATCAATCGACAGCACCTTCGCCTGAATCGTAATCTTGCTGTTCGCCGCACCTCCACCCGACCCAGCTGTGCCCCCCGGCCCCGGCACCACGCTATAGCTGCCCAGGATCACGTAGTTCGCATCCAGTTGTTCCGCAATCCGAATCGTCGTCGCCCGCGTCGGCCGAAAGTCTGTCGGAAGTCCCAGGTGGTCGTAGGCAAACTGCCGATCGTCATGCGAAATCGTAAGAAATCCCGCCGAAGTCAGCCGCTTGTTCAGCGTGTCCGGAAACGAATCCCCAATCCAGTTCAGCGACGCGTCCCCGGAATGGTTATCGAAGGGAAGCACCAGCACAACGCGCCCACCAGCGTTCTCGGCCGTCTGTGCAAACGCAATCGTGCCAAAGGCGAAGATCGCCACAAGAGCGAGGACAGGGGCGAAGAACTTCGTCAGAAACCGCATCGCCCTAATTATAGGCGGTCATCCTATATGCGACAGCACTGAAGCTAATTCGAAACCGACGCATCACATCCCCAGGACGGGCTTGCTCCAACAGTCATAGTCCGCACTTCCACCGAAGGAAACACGCATGCCCCCGACCTCTTCTCTGCCTGCATGGTTTGAGCACGCCATTGAATCTCTTCAAGCCGGAAACATCGACGGCTGGATGGAGATCTATGCGGCCGATGCCATCCACGAGTTTCCGTTCGCGCCTGCAGGTGCTCCCCGCCTGGAGGGGCGCGACGTGATCGCCGCCTACATGCGTCTGCTCCCGGCCCGAATTCATTTTGGGTCATTGTCAGGCGTCCGCGTGCGCGAAGCTGGTGACGAGCTCATCATCGAAGCCACCGGCCACCATCGTCGAGTCTCGGACGGCGCTCCAAGAGATCTTAGCTACGTCTGGTTTATCACCCGGCGCGACGGCAAGGTCACGCATATCCGCGACTACATGAACCCACTTCAGCTCTCAACGCTCTAGCTCCGCAACCAGCCTCCGCTGCGTGGGGAGCGGCTCTCCGCTGTCACCACCTGATCGCGAACTGCGAGCCCAACTCCCGCCGTCCCCGCAGGACTTACCTCTTCCCAAACACCTCGCCCATCCGGCGAATCTGCGCACCCACCCCTCGCAGCTTCTCCTCCAGCCGCTCATACCCGCGATCCATGTGATACACCCGGTCGAGAATGCTCTCGCCATCAGCGACCAGCGCCGCCAGCACCAGCGCTGCGCTCGCCCGCAGGTCCGAGCACATCACTGCAGCCGACTGCAGCTTCGTCCCTCCGCGCACCGTAGCCGACCGTCCCTGCACCGAAATATTCGCTCCCATCCGGCTCAGCTCGCCCACATGCATAAAGCGGTTCTCGAAGATATTCTCCGTCACCACCGTCGTTCCCTCGGCCTGGGTCGCAAGCGCCATGTACTGTGCCTGCATGTCGGTAGGGAAGCCCGGATACTCTTCGGTCGTAATGTCCACGGCCTTCAGCGCTCCTCCCGAATGCACGCGCACATTCTCCTTGCCAATCTCGAGCTTTACGCCCATCTCTTCCAGCTTCGCCAGAAGCGCTCCCAGGTGCTCCGGATTGCAACAATCCACATTCAGGTCGCCACCCGTGATCGCACCTGCCATCAAGTAAGTTCCTGCCTCAATCCGATCCGGATTAATCCGATGCCGCGCCCCATGCAGCTTCGCCACGCCAGTAATCCTGATCGTTGACGTCCCCGCGCCCTCAATCTTCGCTCCCATCGCATTCAGCAACGCGACCAGGTCCGTCACCTCCGGCTCCCTCGCGCAGTTCTCGAACAGCGACTCGCCCTCGGCGAGTGCCGCCGCCATCAGCAAATCCTCCGTGCCCGTCACCGTAATCTTGTCGAAGACAATATGCGCGCCACGCAGCCGCTCCGCACGAGCCTCGAGATACCCATGCTCCTGCGTGATCGTCGCGCCCATCGACTCCAGGCCCTTGATGTGCAGATCGATAGGCCGTCCCCCAATCGCGCATCCACCCGGCATCGCCACCCGAGCCATCCCCGTCCGAGCAATCAGCGGCCCCAGTACCAATGAACTAGCCCGCATGGTCTTCACAATCTCGTACTTCGCCACCGGATCGCTCAGCACCGCGCACTTAATCGACGTCCGATGCTGCGCGCGCCCATACCCCAGCTCCACCTCTGCGCCCATCGACTCCAGCAGCTTGCGCTCCGTCTCAATGTCCCGCACCTGCGGAATGTTCTCGAGGATCACCTCATCCTCAGTCAGAATCGCAGCCGCCATACAAGGCAGCGCCGAGTTCTTCGCCCCCGAAATCTTGATCGTCCCGAGCAGGGGATTGCCCCCGCGAATAACAAACTTATCCATCTCTCCAGTCTACGGAACGCGCATGAGGAAAGGGGTGCTGCGTTTGATTCGGCCTCTAATCAGGCCCGTCCAGAATCCGCGACTTTGGCTCCAGCTGCTGAATCCTGATCCCTGCTGTACAAAAGTCCGTCATCTCGACCGGAGCCGCGCGCACTTGCGCGGCGCAGCGGAGAGACCCCTGTATTGGTATTTGTCGTTGCTTGTTCTATCGCAGCTGGGCACGATCCGCCGCGCCCAGTCCCCCGCCTCTACAGCTCCAGCCGCGAGTCCTCAATAGCCAGCCGGACATTCCCATCCGACTTCTGCAGTCGCCGCACGGCCTCCATCTTGTCCACGTTGGCCTTCAGCATCACGACCGCAATCGGTATTGATTTCCCCGCCGACTTGATCGTCCGAATTGCCGTCTCGCGGTCAATCCCGCACACCTTCATCAGCACCCGAATCCCGCGCTCCACTAGCTTCGCGTTCTTCATGTGCACGTTCACCATCAGGTTGTCGTAGACGTAGCCCAGCCGCGTCATCGCCCCCGTGGTGATCATGTTCAGAATCATCTTCTGCGCGGTCGACGACTTCATCCTCGTCGAGCCCGAAAGAATCTCTGGCCCAACCTCCGCCAGGATCGTAATATCCACCACCTGCGACAGAGCCGAGTTCGCATTGCAGGTAATTGCCGCCGTCTTCGCGCCGCAAGCCCGCGCATACTCCGTCGCTCCGACCACATAAGGAGTCCGCCCCGAAGCCGAAACCCCGATCACAATATCCTTGCGCGTCGGACGCCGCCGGGCAATGTCCCTCTGTCCCAGCTCCGGCGAATCCTCATTCACATCGCTCGCGCTCGCCAGCGCCTTCGGCCCGCCCGCCATAATGTACTGAACCTGCTGCGGAGCCGTAGAAAACGTCGGAGGGCACTCACTTGCGTCTAACGCCGAGATCCGTCCCGACGACCCAGCCCCCACATAGATCAGCCGCCCGCCATCCCGCAGCGACCGCGCCACCGTATCGATCACCATCGCAATCTCAGGCAACGCCTTCTTCACCGCCGCCGCGATCTTCGCGTCTTCATGGTTGATGATCCGCGCGATCTCAATGGCGGACTTGGTATCCAAGCCCTCGGACGCCTCGTTGGGCCGCTCAGTCGGAAGATTTTGTAGATCGGAAGCAGTCCGCGAGAGCGGTTGTTCCATCGGAGAGGAGGGCATAGTCAATGTTGACATGGCAAATAGGTCACCACATTCATTCTACTGCATTGGATTGTGATACGTCGTACCTGTCACATATCATCCGACGCTAGTCGCATCGAACGCCATTTGGACGACATTGTTATGTTATGCAAGCGACCATGTGGTGTCATCTGGTCGAACGGGCGCCCCCGCATCCACGTCAGGAGCCCCCGCGTATCATCTGGACGAGGATCAAACCCATAAGGAGTACATCCCACGCCTCACGCCTGCCCCTCACCTGCAGCCCTTCTTCTCTGCACTCCCGTCGCTCCCTCCGCGCGATCTTTCGCGCTCCAGCTAAAACTCCAGCAAGCCACTGCCGCCCGAGTCTCCGCCTGATCGTCGACGCCTGGAGCCCCTCCGGCCTCGACGGAAAAACCTAGCCCCCGGCCTAGCAGGAGAAAGAACCTAAAGCGTCCCGCCTCTGCATACACATACGTCACCAAGATCGTCTAATCTAACAGATGCCGCTCCCCACTCGGCCCCGCATCCTCATCACCCTGTCATCGAGGCCTCAGAACGTGCCACCCCCGCTACAAGAGGATCCACAACCAACTGATCAGCCAGCCACACCGATTGATGGATCATTGCTGCCGCCCGCACCGCAGTTCCGCTCCGGCGAAGCCGTCGTTCCCGCAACCTCCGTCGAGGCCCACAAGCCCGCCGTCTGGCGCTCCTGGTCGCGAGACATCCTCACCTCCATCGCCATCTCGCTCTTCATCATCCTGTTTCTCTACCAGCCTGTCCGTGTGGAAGGCACCAGCATGCTCCCCCGCCTACAGGATCAGGACCGCCTCTTCATCAACAAGTTTGCCTACAACTTCGAGTCCATCCATCGCGGCGACGTCGTCGTCTTTCTCTACCCCGGCGACCACACCAAGAGCTACATCAAGCGCGTCATCGCTCTCCCCGGCGACACCCTCCGCATCGACCACGGCGAGGTCTACGTAAACGACCACGCCCTCCGCGAACCCTACATTCCCAACCGATTCCGCGACGAGCGCTCTGAGGCCGAACGGGTCATACCCCCCGGAGACTTCTGGGTCATGGGCGACCACCGCAACATCTCGAGCGACAGCCGCGACTTCGGCCCAGTCCCCCGAGCTCTCATCTACGGCAAAGCCGCCTTCGTCTACTGGCCCATGGACCAGACCGGCGTAGTCCGCTAAGCCCTGTTCTTAGCAGCCGCCATCGTCATCTCGACCGCCGCGCTTCTTCCCACCCACACCATCGTCATCTCGACCGGAGCCGCGCGTTCTTTGCGCGGCGCAGTGGAGAGACCCTGTATTTGCCCTTGCTTTTCTGGCGGTCATCCCGCAGGGATCTGCTTCTTCTTCCCCCCCGCCGCCGCTCCCGAGACAGCATGAATTCAGCCCCTGCCTACCCCACCCTTGGCCCTATTCGTACTTCACAATCCCCGCAAACGTCGTAGGAGCCAGGCTCGCCCCACCCACTAACGCCCCATCGATCTCTTCCTGCGCCATCAGCGCCCCAATGTTCTCCGGCTTCACAGACCCCCCATACAGAATCCGGGTATTCTCGGCTGTCTCCAAACCGCAGCAGTGCGCTACCTCTTGCCGAATAATTCCATGCGCCTGTGCCGCCACATCCGGGCTCGCCGTCGATCCCGTCCCGATGGCCCAGATCGGTTCATACGCCACCACCAGCCTCCGAGCCTCACTCGCCGAAATATTTCGCAGCGCCGTCCGCACCTGAGTCCGCAGAACGCCCGCGGTTCGCAGATCCTCACGCTCGGCGAGCATTTCGCCAAAGCAAACAATCGGTGTGATCCCGTGATTGATCGCGGCCTTCAACTTCAAATTCACGCGCTCATACGTCTCGCTGAAATACAGCCGTTGCTCCGAGTGTCCCAGCAGCACATGCCTGCAGCCGATCGACACCAGCATCGTAGGAGACGTCTGCCCCGTATACGGCCCCTCGTTCAGCCAGTGCATATTCTGCGCGCCTGCCCGCACATTCGTCCCCTGTGAAGCCTCGATCACATACGCCAGTGAACTCATCGTAGGAAAAATCAGAATCTCATCCCGGTCGTGTCCCTCCACCAGTGGAAGAAACGCCTTCAGAAACGCCAGCGACTCCTTCGGCGTCTTGTACATCTTCCAATTTCCTGCAATGACCGGCTTCCGCATCCACACTCCTGCTTCACGTGATAGGAGATTAAACGAGCGCACCACGACCCGCATACCATCTGCACGTTGATCGCGCGTTACTTCTCCGTCAGTGCCGCAACCCCCGGTAACGTCTTCCCCTCAAGGAACTCCAGGCTCGCACCACCACCTGTTGAGATGTGCGTAATCTTATCCGCGACTCCGGAATTATGCAGCGCGGCTACTGAATCCCCGCCGCCCACAATCGTAATCGCATCCTCGTTCTTTGCCAGAGCCTTCGCAATCGCGTTCGTTCCCTTTGCAAACGCCGGAAACTCCGCCACGCCCATCGGCCCATTCCACACCACCGTCGCCGCCTCCGCAATCTCTTCCGAGAACAGCTTCACCGTAGCCGGCCCGATATCCAACGCCATCCACTCAGCAGGGAAGGGACCGTCGCCCGAGAACAATTGCGTCTTCGCATCCGCTGAAAACTTGTCCGCCAGTACATGATCCACCGGCAGCAGAAACTTCACGCCACGCTCCTCCGCCTTTTTCAGTGCTGCCTTCGCCACGTCAATCTTGTCGGTCTCCACCAGCGACTTCCCGGTAGTCTGCCCCTTCGCATTCAGAAACGTGTACGTCATCCCTCCGCCAATCAGCAGCGAGTCCACACGGTCCAGCAGGGAATTGATCACCTCGATCTTGTCCGACACCTTTGCCCCGCCAATGATCGCCACAAACGGCCGGAACGGATCCGTCACCGCCTTCCCCAAATAGTTCAGCTCCTTCTCCATCAGCAATCCCGCAGCCGACTGCGCCACAAAATGTGTGATTCCCTCCGTCGAGGCATGAGCCCTGTGCGCCGCTCCGAACGCGTCATTCACATATACATCGCACAGCTTCGCAAGCTGCTTCGCAAACCCAGGATCGTTCGTCTCTTCGCCTGCATGAAAGCGCAGATTCTCCAGCAAGAGCGTCTGCCCCGGCTCCAGGTTATTCGCCATCTCTTCCGCCACAGGCCCAACGCAATCCGGAGCGAACGCCACATTCTCATCCGGATCCAGCACGCCGTCCAGCAGCATCCGCAGGCGCACGGCCACGGGTCGAAGGCTCATCGAATCCACCTTCTTACCCTTCGGCCGACCCAGGTGCGCAGCGAGAATCACCTTCGCCTTCCGCCGCAGCGCATACTCAATCGTCGGAATCGTCTCGCGGATCCGTGTGTCATCCGTAATCGTGCCCTCTTTCGAGAGAGGCACATTGAAGTCAACGCGGAGCAGTACCCGCTTACCAGTAAGATCGAGGTCACGAATCGAAAGCTTGGACATTCCCAGAAGGATAACCGAACCGGCAGCGAATGAATAGCAAACCGCCTTATCCGCTCCGCGAACGCCCGGCGCGTCGGACACCGACATTTGTGGAAAACCTCAGCTCACTTCGACCGACCAACCACCCATCATCTCAACCGAAGCCACACCCGCCGCCTTGCGTTTGTCCTTGCCTTTCTGGCTGTCATCCCGCAGGGATCTGCTTCTTCTTTTGCTCTTGCCTTCCATAGCGTGACCCAAAATTTTGTCATCTCCACCGAAGCCGCACCCATCCTCGTCATCTCGACCGAAGCGAAGCGCAGTGGAGAGACTCCTGTATTTCTGCTCTCCGCGCCTTGGCCTCCATCTACTCCCGCCACTTCGGACGTAACAGCTCCGCCAGCATCCCATCCACACCCTATGTAATCAACCCAACTGACGCCCTCACCACCCCTGCGCTATCATCTCCAGAACCCGAGGGCCCCCGAAATGTGCTTTTCCGCAACCGCGAACTTTGTCGGCAGTGGTGTCCTCGCCACCGTAGGTGTCGTCACGCTCACCAAGGTCAAACATCGCCGAGAACTCCTCTTCGCCTCGCTCCCGACCCTCTTCGCCATCCACCAGTTCATTGAGGGCTTCGTCTGGCTAGGCCTGGATGGCTACGTCTCCCCAACCACCATGCACAACATGGGAGCCGCCTTCATGCTCTACGCTCAGGGACTTCTTCCATTCCTCATCCCCCTCAGCGTCATCCTCTTCGAACCGACCGCCAGAGCTCGCAACCGCATGTGGCCATTCGTTGCCATTGGCACTGGGACCAGCCTCTACATGCTCTGGGCGCTCATCGCCTACCCCGTGCAGATCTCCGTCAAAGGCAACAGTATCGTCTACATCAACGACGCCACCAACAACACCACTCTCGCCATCCTCTACGTCATCGCCACCTGCGGCTCGCTCTTCTTCTCCAAGGTGAAGGACATGGTCCTCTTCGGAGCCGCCAACCTCGTCATCCTTCTCACGGTGATGGCCGTGAAACGCTACGCCTTCACCAGCGTCTGGTGCGCCTACGCCGCCATCGCCAGCATCATTATCCTCGCTTATTTCTGGAAGTCCGCCGGCATCCGCCCCTTCAAATACGCCACCGCGATTTGAGCCAAAATGAGTGGCTAGACTTCGAAGAGAGCGGAGCGCAGAGTGCTCTATCTGCTCTATCGCAGTTGGGCGAGCCAAACCGTGCGACCGCCGCGAGTTGGATCGTCTGATACGTTGGCAACGACAGCGAAGCCATGATCATCGAGCAATTTCCGATACTCTGCTGAATCGAGGCTAGCGTGATACAGCGGCTGCCCTGCGAAGCTTCCAATCGCCTCTCCGTGCTCCGTTCCACTCGTGAAGATCAGAGCTGCGCGTGGCGCGGAGTGTGCTCGGAATATTGGGAACATTCGTCTCTGATCCTCATGGTTCAAGTGAAAGAAGCTGTCCCACGCGAGGATGCCGTGAAAATCCTGCTCAAGAGAGAGCGTCCGCATGTCCGAAACAAGTGCCTGCTGGCCAGGCAAACGTGCCTGAAACATAGCGACCATTGCAGCAGATGAATCCAGACCCGTGACCGCGCTGCCGCGTTCATGTAAGTATTTCGCAATCGGCTCACCGGAGCCACAGCCCATGTCCAGAACCGATCCGCCCTGTGGGACCAACGCGCAAAATTGATCTAACCACCCGCGCTCGTAAGAGCTGATCTCTTGCGAGCGCTCTCTACCCCAGACGTCTGCATGCCGTTCATAGGTATCGGTAATGCGCTCGGCACCTGTGCTCATCGAAGAGTCCTATCAATGCATAGCAATGCGAAGGGTTCCACTTCGCTGTGAAAGTCGAAATGGAACCCGGCACGCTTTTCGGAATCGCAAGAGCCCTACAGCCCCTTCTCGACCAGAAACAAAATCAAATCCTTCACCCGGCTCGAATACCCCCACTCATTGTCGTACCAGGCGATCACCTTGCCGGTATTCTTCACCACCTTGGTCAGCTTGCTATCCACAATGCTGGACAGCGAGTTCCCGCGGAAGTCCGTGGACACCAGTTCCTCCTCGGTATACCCGAGAATTCCCTTCAGCGGACCTTCGCTCGCAGCCTTCAATGCCGCATTCACGCTCTTCGCGTCAATTGGCTTCTCCGCCACAAACGTCAGATCCACCACCGATACATTCGGAGTCGGCACGCGGATCGCAAACCCATCCAGCTTTCCATCCATCTCCGGAATCACCAGCTTCAGAGCCTTGGCCGCTCCCGTCGAGCTCGGAATCATGCTCAACCCCGCGGCCCGCGCCCGCCGCAAATCCTTGTGCGGCGTATCCAGAATCACCTGGTCGTTCGTATAGCTATGGATCGTCGTCATAATCCCCGACGCAATCCCGAACGTATCGTTCAGCACCTTCACCACCGGCGCCAGGCAATTCGTCGTGCAGCTGGCATTCGAAATCACGTTGTGCTTGGCGGGGTCATACTTGTCGTCATTCACGCCCAGCACGATCGTCAGATCCTCATGCGTAGCCGGAGCCGAAATAATCACCTTCTTCACGGTGCTACCCAGATGCGACTTCGCCTTATCCGCATCCGTAAAGAAGCCAGTCGACTCCACCACAATCTCCGCGCCCACCGACGCCCAATCCAGCTTGCTCGGATCGCGTTCCGCAAACACCTTGATCGCCTTGCCATCCACCACAATCGAGTCCTCGGTAGCCGAGATCTCATTCTTCAAATTGCCCAGAATCGAGTCATACTTCAGCAGGTGCGCCAGCGTCGCCGGCGTCGTCAAGTCATTCACCGCGACAAACTCAATCTCCGGATTGCCCAATGCTGTGCGAAATACGTTGCGTCCGATCCGTCCAAAGCCGTTAATTCCTACCTTGACTGCCATGATGCCTCATTTCTTCTCGATTACTTTGAGGCTACCAAAGCCCCCCAGTCACCGCAAACCCGTCACCGAACACCGAACAAACACCCCATTTCTGCACCATGTTTGTGGCAGAGGGAACCCTTGTGTTACAAACCAGCTATGCGCGACTGGTTGCGCGAGACACTCATGAGAAGACGTACGAAGCGTGGTCCGAACGAATCGGAGTCCACGGGCAAGATTGGGCAGGAGATACCTGCGAACCAACCCGCACCTCTGCGGCCCTCTTATCCGGAATCTCTCCCCACCACCGCGGCCCCGGCCGAGGCGAAGCAACCTGCGGCATCCCGCTCCGAAGTCGTCGATAAGGCTGATCTCGAAGCCAGCGACCAGACCCCGGCCCCCGTGCCTCCGCACGCCGAGCCTCCGTCCGAGCAAAAGCTCGTCCACGAGACCCAGCCCGAGTCCCTTGGCACCCCCCCCGCAGGCCCAGAAGCCGTCCCCAACAAATCTCCACGCGGCTACGTGGTCCTCACCATCGGTCTTCCCGGCTCCGGCAAAACCACGTGGTACAAGCGTCGCGGCGTCACACCGCTCTCCAGCGATCTCCTCCGCAACATCCTCTTCGACGACATCACCGAGCAGCGCTACCAGGGTCTCGTCTTCAGCACACTACGCAGCCTCCTCCGCGCCCGCCTCATCGCCAAGATGCCTTGGAACTACGTCGATGCCACCAACCTCAGCCCCCACGAGCGTCGTCAGTGGATCAAGATGGCGAAGTCCTTCGGCTACGAAGTCCAGGCCGTCTTCTTCGACGTCCCCCTAGCCGTCTGCCTCGAGCGCAACTCCAAGCGCGACCGCCAGGTCACCGACGAAGTGATGCACAAGATGGCCGAGCGCCTCCGCCCCCCAGCCTTCAAAGAGGGCTTCGACAAGATCACAGTAGTCCGAGTAAAGGGGGCCGCCCCCACGGCAGACACAGTAGCCGAACCCGAAGTTGCCGCGGAAACCAACCCCGAGGCTGCCGTCGAGGGCTAGAGGCACAAAAAATCGGGTGCCCCATCCATACGCGCTTTTGCGGATGGGTGGGAAAGTAAGAATCCTGGAAAAACGGCCCATCATCTTGATCTTTCCTTCCTGTCTGTCATTCCAAGCGTAGCGAGGAACCTGCTTCTCGCTCGCGCAGCGGGTTCCGTTCTTGCCGTTGCCTTGCTTTTCTGGAAGTGATCCCGCAGGGGTCTGTTTCTTCCTTTGCGGCTGCTTTGAAGGGGCGGGACTTTAGTCCCGCCGTAATACCATCCAAACAGCAAGCGGCTTTAGTCGCCGAGGGATTGTCTATCCCGGCACCTTGCCCAAACGGAGACCTCATGCACCCCCAAGGCGTCGAGTTCCAATCCCTCAACGTCACCGTCTCCGGCAATCGACACCTCCTCCACGACATCACCCTAACCATCGCCCCGAACACCACCACGGCCCTGCTAGGCCGAAGCGGCTCCGGCAAAACCACCCTCCTCCGCACCGTCAACGCCCTGGTCCGCCCTACCTCCGGCCGAGTCCTCGTCAACGGCAACGATGTCTCCACGACCGACCCCATCACCCTCCGCCGCAGCATCGGCTACGTCATCCAGGAAACCGGCCTCTTTCCCCGCATGACCATCGCCCGAAACATCGGCATGGCCCTCGAACTAGCCGGCAAACCCAAGCAAGAAATCCAAGACCGCGCCTCCGAAATGTTGTCCCTGGTAGGCCTCCCCGAAGACATCCTCCCGCGCTACCCGTGGCAACTCAGCGGAGGCCAGCGCCAGCGCGTAGGCCTCGCCCGAGCCCTCGCCAACGAGCCCAGCGTCCTCCTCATGGACGAGCCCTTCGGCGCCCTCGACCCTCTCACCCGAGCCGAGATGCAGACCATGCTCCGCGATCTCCTCCGCCGCGTCCAGAAGACCACCCTGATCGTCACCCACGACTTGGAGGAAGCGCTCTATCTAGCGGACCGCGTGATCTTTGTCGACGCAGGCCAAATCTCCGCCGACCTCCCTTCCAAAGACGTCCGCACCTCCACCCACCCCGCCGTCCAAGCCTACGTATCCGCCACCCATCGCGCCCCGGAGCCCGCCGCCCCGCCCGCGCCTCCATCCGAACCGCAACGCGAGAACTGGTGGGAAGTCCGATGACCCCCTTTGCTCTTGCCTTTGCTTTTCTGGCTGTCATCCCGCAGGATCTGCTTCTTTTCTTGCTCCCGGCATGAATTTCCTCCACCAATACGGCCCCCAAATCGCTCGCCTCACCTTCGAGCATCTCTGGCTCACCCTCAGCGCCATGCTCTTCGCGACGCTCATCGCGCTCCCCACCGGCATCTTCCTCACCCGCCACGAGCGCTATGCCCGCCCCATCCTCGGCATCGCCAACATCCTGCAAACCATCCCCAGCCTGGCCCTCTTCGGCCTCCTTCTCCCCGTCCCATTCCTCGGCGACCGAGCCGCCCGCCTCGCCATCGTAGCCCTCACCGGCTACGCGCTCCTCCCCATCCTGCGCAACACCTACACGGGCATCCGCTCGGTCGACCCAGCCCTAATCGACGTAGCCAACGCCCTCGGCATGACCTCCCGCCAGCGCCTCACCAAGCTCGAACTCCCAATGGCCGCAAGCGTCATCCTCGCCGGCCTCCGCACGGCAACCGTCACCTGCGTTGGAGTAGCCACCATCGCCGCAGCGATCGGAGCCGGCGGCCTCGGCGAACTTATCTTCCGCGGCGTAGCGTCCGTCGACAACTCGCTAGTCTTAGCCGGAGCCATCCCCGCTGCCCTCCTGGCCCTAACCGCCGACGGCCTCCTAGGCCTAATCGAATCCCGCCTCCAGGCCCGCCAGAGATGACCCATCTCCGCCCACCCATCCGTCATCTCGACCGGAGCGAAGCGCAGTGGAGAGACCCCTGTATTTTGCCGGTAGCACCACGAAAACAGCAGGGAACCGCCTCACGACTCTGGTGCCTCGCCTCTCTCCTCCTTCTCACCCTCACCGCCTGCGCACCGCCGCGCTCCTCCCACATCGTCATCGGCGCAAAAGACTTCACCGAGCAAGTCATCCTCGGCGAACTCCTCGCGCAAGAAATCGAAGCCTCCGGAGGAGGCCCGGTCGAGCGCCGCTTCTGGCTAGCCGGCTCCTATCTCTGCCAGCAAGCCCTCCTCTCCAACCGCATCGACGCCTACGTCGAATACACCGGCACCGCCCTCACCGCCATCCTCAAGCAGCCCCTCAACCGCGACCCCAAGCAAGTCGCCGCCACCATCACCCGCCTCTACTACCAGCGCTATCACATCCGAGTCTTCCCCAGCCTCGGCTTCGAAGACACCTTCGCCATGGTCATCCGAGGCGCCGACGCCCGCACCCTCCACCTCCGAACCATCTCCGACATCACCCCCCTAGCCCCCAAGTGGCGTCTAGGCGTAGGCTACGAGTTCGCCGAGCGCCCCGACGGCCTCCCCGGCCTTTCCACCACCTACCATCTGCACTTCGAAGACGCCCCAAGGACCATGGAGCTAGGCCTCCTCTACCGCTCCCTCTCCGCCCACCAGGTCGATATCGTAGCTGGCAACTCCACCGACGGAGCCATCCGCGCACTCGACTTCGTCGCCCTCGACGACAACCTGCACTATTTCCCCCCGTACGAAGCCGTCCCCCTCGTCCGCGAAGAAAGCCTTAACCGCTGGCCCCAGATCGCCATAGCTCTCAACCGCCTCGCAGGCAAAGTCACCGCCGACGACATGCGAGCCATGAATCTAGCCGTAGACGCGCAACACCGCGACCCCGCCGACATAGTCCGCGACTTCCGCACCCACCACAACCTCTAGCTCCGGATCACGCTCTGTTGACCGCCGCGCCTTTGCCATTGTTCTTGCTTTTCTCTCCGTATTCCCTCTTGGAATCGGCTGTTGTTCTTGCTCTTGCTTTTCTGGCTGTCATTCCGCAGCGTAGCGGAGGAAATCTGCTTCTCCCACCCAAGTTCCCGTCATCTCGACCGGAGCGCGTAGCGCGCAGTGGAGAAACCCCTGTATTTTGCTCGCAGCACCAAAAAGTCCATCATGGAGCAGGGAAGCATCCCCAACCAAGAGGCCCCATGCCACAACCCGAACCCTGGCTCCGCAACACCCTCACCGACATCGACCCCCTCCGCCGAGCCGTCCTCCACGCCCTCGAGCTCTCCGCCGAGGACGCCATCCGCTGGCTAGACCCCCTCACCGACGCCCAACTCCTCGCCCGCCCCTCCGGCCTCGCACCTATAGCCTTCCACATCCGACACATCGCCCGCTCGCTCGACCGCCTGCTCACCTACGCAGAAGGGAATCAGCTCACCCCCGCCCAACTCTCTGCCCTCAAGACCGAGCTAGAAGGCAGCACCGCCGCCGAAGCCCGCGCCGAATTCCGCACCGCCCTCGCCACCTCCGCAGTCCGCATCCGAGCGATCCACCCCAGCCGCTTCGCCGACCCGGCAGGAGTAGGCCGCAACCAGCTCTCCACCACGGTCGCCGGCCTCTTAATCCACTGCGCCGACCACACCCAGCGCCACACCGGCCAGTTCGTCACCACCGCCAAACTCCTCCAGGCCTCATAGCCGGGTGCCCCATCCATGACGGCTCCATGTCATGGGTGGGAGTGCATACAGTCCACCCATGACCGAACCCTCACCATCCCCGTAGGGCTACAGCTCCGCCGGCTTCTCCCACTCTGCAAACACAAATTCATTCAACGGATTCCGCGTCCGTGCCGCCTTCTCCATCTCGCGATACGACTCCGGCAGCGCATCCGGGTCGCCCACATACCCCAGCGCCCATGCCGCCGCGACCTCAAACGCTTCAGGAATCTCAAAGTTCTTCCGCGCGCGATCCTTATCCACTCCGCCCATGCCATGCGTGTGCAGCCCCAGGGCGGTCGCCTGCAAGCTCAAATTTGCCGAAGCCGCCCCGGTATCATGCAGCGCATACGCATTCGGACTCCCATTCTTCGTAAACAGCTTCTTACCCACCGACAGAATCAGCACCGGAGCGGTCTGCGCCCATGCCTGATTAAACGGCACCAGCGAGTCCAGAATCTTCGCGTATGTCTCGTCGCCCTTCTTGCCCACCAGGAAGCGCCAAGGCTGCTCATTGTTGCTCGAAGCAGCCCACGCCGCCGCCGTAAAAATCTTCACCAGGTCCGAACTCGGCACCGACTTATTCGCAAACGACCTCGGGCTCCACCGCTTCAAAATAACATCCAGCACCCCCGACTCCGCAGGGGCCGCCTTCACTTCATCCAGATCAATCGGCATGGTATCTCCTGCCCGTTGGATGCCATTTCAACAAGAGCGATTCGAAAAGCGCCGCAGCCCGCTACCCGGCGCCCATCCTGCGCTGACTCAATCCTCGTCACCTAGTTGAAGCGCAGCCAACTCCGGTCATCAGGAACGAAACCACACCCAACCGCCCGTCATCTCGACCGGAGCGAAGCGAAGTGGAGAGACCCCTGTATTCCGCTCTTGCCTTTGCTGTTGCTCGTCCTATATCGCGCACCAGCGTTGGCATGAAACACTACCCAGCCAGATGCCCCATCTTCTCGCGCTTCGTCTCCAGATACCGCTCAAACGTAGGCTCGGAAGGAATCGTAGCCGGCACCCGCTCCACCACGCGAATCCCCGCCGCCTCCAGCGCGGCCACCTTCTCTGGATTGTTCGTGATCAACCGCACCGCAGGAAGATTCAGCGCCTTCAAAACTTCGGCCGGAAGCTCAAACTCGCGATAGTCCGCCCGAAATCCAAGCTCCAGATTCGCCTCAATCGTGTCGCGGCCCTTGTCCTGCAACTCATAAGCCCGCAGCTTGGCCATCAACCCAATCCCGCGACCCTCCTGCTCTTCATACAGCAGGATCCCCATGCCTTCTTTAGCAATCATCCCCAGCGCCAGGTGCAGCTGGTCATGACAATCGCAGCGCAGCGAATGAAACACATCGCCCGTCAAGCACTGCGAATGAATCCTCACCAGCGGAGGAGCCGCCGACAGATCCCCCATCGTCAGCGCGACCACATTATCCACGCGCTTCAGCGACGCCGACCCCGGCTCCGTCACACCCTCAAACCCAAGAATGCGAAAATGCCCCCACCGAGTAGGGAAGTCTGCACCGGCGACCTTGCGAACGCTGCTATACGGCATACCCCATTATAGATTCCGAACCACTACACCACGATTCACCGCCGTGATCAGCCCTCCACCCGGACCTCGCGCTCTTTCAAGCCTCC
>Ga0302319_10009627_pt1 | contig 18547 bp, 14 predicted proteins | sample Bog_T0_2_FD_203319 | JGI IMG/M metagenome (GOLD analysis project Ga0302319, IMG submission 203319) | Peat permafrost microbial communities from Stordalen Mire near Abisko, Sweden - Bog_T0_2 | ecosystem: Environmental > Terrestrial > Soil > Wetlands > Peat | place: Sweden: Abisko, Stordalen Mire...
TATGGAGCTTTGAGCCGGTAGCGGCTTCTGCCAATTGGGTACACTGCATCGAAAACTTCATCTGTTTCATGGTCTAACCCCCTTAAATGCCCCGTTGAGGTGGATTGACTGCGATGATGTTGTGAAGGTTTGAATTTACGAAGTTGTTAGCAGAAAGTCAACGCGCCTCAGGGGCTAAAGCCCTGTTGATATCGGGCACTTACGGCATCCTTCGACTTCGCTCAGGACAGGCTCAAAAGTCGTGCCCTAAACAAGACCGGACCTTTTCAGCACCGTCCTATTCAGGATCTTTCGAAGGCCCATCCGGCTGAGAGCCTCTCGTCAGGTATGGATGGTGAAGGCGTAGGCGTAGGGGTTGGGCGGGTCGGCGGGGAGGGTGAGATGCAGGCCGCTGCCATCCTGATCGAAGGCGATCCCGCCCGCGCCGGCCAACTCCACGCGCCGGACTGGACGCGGCAGGGCGGCCGATCCCCTGGCGAGCGTCTTGATGAGCAGCTTGCCGTCGTTTGGCCAGACGAAGGCGAAGGCGTAGAGGGTATCGCCCCTGGTGACGAAGCGAATGTCTTCGGTGGTATAGGGCCGCTGCCTCTTTTCGTTGAAGGTACCGGCGGCAGCAGCGTCGGGCGGTCCTTCGCCGAAGACGGAGAAGGGGCGTGTGCCGTAGATCGCGCCGCCATGTACCTGCATCCACGAGGCAAGCCCGGTGAGGAATGCGTGCTCGTCCTCATCGAGGGTGCCGTCGCCGCGGAGGGGAATGCTGAGAAGTAGATTCCCGTTGCGGCTGACGATGTCGATGAGCGAGTGGATGACGAAGGTAGGGGCCTTGTACTTATGGTTCTCGAACAGCGAGCGCTGATAATACCAGTCGCCGATGCAGGTATCGGTCTGCCAGGGCTGGGGGAGGATTCCGTTGGCCTTGCCGCGTTCGATATCCAGCGTGACCGAGCCGACGTGTTCGGGCTTGATCTCCTTCGCTGTGACGACCACATCCACCTTGCCGTGTTTGCGGACGCTGGAGTTGTAATAGTGCGCGACGAGGTCGATGCCATACTGGCCCAGCGGCAGCTCCGTATCGTCGAAGTAAACCAGGTCAGGGGCATACGTATCGACGAGGTCCTGGCAGCGGAGGAACCAGTTCTCGGCGAAGCCGGGATCCATGGTTGGGACGGCTTCGTTCCAGGGACGGTCGTTGGACTCATGCCACTGGTTGGCGGCGGCGATGGTGGTGATGCCATCCGGCATGACGATATTGCGGCCGGTGTAGAGCTTCTGGGGATCGAGGCCGCCCCACCACTTGCCTTTACCGTCGGCCTTGGTCAGTGTGTAGGCGTCGTACCGGACGCCCTGCATGGGGCCTTCGGGATCGTAGTCGTACGCGACCTGAAGCCAGTGCCAGGCGTGTGCGCCGTGGTTGGAGACGCCGAAACGCAGCCCTCGCTTGCGCACCTCTTTGGCCCATACCCCCATGATGTCGCGTTTTGGGCCGACCTTGACCGAGTTCCACTCATGAAAGCGCGAGTTGTAGATGTCGAAGTTGTCATGGTGCTGTGCGAGCGCCACAAAGTACTTTGCCCCGGCGGAGACGAACAGGTCCATCAGTTGTTCCGGCTGCCAGCGCTCCGCCTTCCAGGTGCCGTTCAGTTCGACGGCCCCGAACTTCGAGGGGTGTCCGTAGTTGGCGACGTGGAACTTGTTCTGCTTTGAGCCCTGGAGATAGAGGTTGCGGGTGTACCAGTCGCCTTGCTCCGGCATGGACTCCGGCCCCCAGCAGGACCAGATGCCGAACTTCGCGTCGCGGAACCATTCGGGAGTCTGGTAGCCGGCCTTGAGCGAGTCCCATGCGGGCTGGAATGGACCGTGAGTAATAGGATGCGGATTGCCGGCCTGGGACAAGAGCGCCCTGGGAATTGCGGCTGCCGGTGCGGCTGCTGCGATGGACTTGAGGAGGCTTCGTCGAGAGATCCACGGCATCGGCATGATGGCAGAATTATAGAGGGCCGGTCGGTTGCGTTCGAGCACGGAACGGCGACGGAATTCGCTATTGGGCGTAGCGCTGCTGGTGCCAGGCCCAGGCGCTGGAGAGGATGTCGTCGAGGTCTGGGTGTCGGGGCTTCCAGCCGAGGTGAGCCTGTGCCTGTGCGGAACTGGCGACCAGGCGAGCGGGGTCGCCGGGACGGCGCGGCTTGATCTCGACGGGGATGGGATGGCCGGTGACGCGGCGTGCGGCTTCGATCACCTGCTTTACGGAGAAGCCGCTGCCGTTGCCGAGGTTGTAGATCATCCTGCTGCTGCGGTCCAGCGCGGAGAGCGCGAGGATGTGGGCGTCGGCTAGGTCGAGGACGTGGATATAGTCGCGGATGCAGGTGCCGTCGGGCGTGTCGTAGTCGTCGCCGAAGATGAAGATCTTCTCGCGGCGTCCGAGGGCGACATCGAGGATGAGCGGAATGATGTGGGTCTCGGGCTCGTGGGCCTCTCCGCGGTGGGGCAGCGCGCCGGCGACGTTGAAGTAGCGCAGCGAGGCGTAGCGCAGGCCATGGATGCGGTGGAACCAGGTGAGCATCTGCTCGACCATGAGCTTGGATTCGCCGTAGGCGTTGGTGGGCGCGAGCGCGGCGGTCTCTTCAATGGGCGTAGATTTTGGCTCGCCGTAGACCGCGGCCGTGGAGGAGAAGACGAGCTTGCTGGTGCCGGTGGCGAGCATGGCTTCGAGCAGTGCGAGTGTGGAGGCGGTGTTGTTACGGAAGTAGATCTCGGGCTTCTGCATGGACTCGCCGGCCTCAATGAGCGCGGCGAAGTGCAGCACACCGTCGGGCTTCAGCTCGCGGAGCAGGCTCTCCACGCGCGGGCGGTCGGCGATGTCGGCCTCAACGAAGGCTGCGCCGTCGGGCAGTTCATGGCGCTTGCTGTGGCAGAGGTTGTCCAGCACGGTGACGGTGTGGCCGGCCTGCATGAGGACAGTGGCGACCGTGCCGCCGACATAGCCGGCGCCGCCGGTGACGAGGATGTTCATCGACTTTCCCTCGGGGGCTAAAGCCCCGCTTCCTTTGATGTCGTTCACGGACGGGCTGAAGCCCGTCCCCCTTCAAGACTTAATAGCGTTGCGCAGCGTCTCGGCTGCGGATTCGGGGGTGATGTCGCGCTGTGGGGAACCGAGCAGTTCAAAGCCGACCATGAACTTGCGCACGGTCGCTGAGCGCAGCAGCGGCGGATAGAAGTGCAGGTGGAGCAGCCACTCGACGTGGAGATCGTTGTCAAAGGGCGCGGGGTGCAGGCCCATGGAGTAGGGAAAGGGCGTGTCAAAGACTCGATTGTATGCAGCCGTCACCTGCTGGAGAATCTGTGCGAGGCCGTCGCGCTGCGCGTGGTTCAGGGCTTCTATTGTGGTGGCGCGCTCGGTGGGAAGCACCAGCAGCTCAAAGGGCCAGACCGCCCAGAAGGGCACCAGCGCGACCCAGGCATCGTTCTGTGCGACGATGCGGGTCTGCTCGGCGAGTTCGAGGCGCAGGTAAGCGGAGAGCAGCGGCTCGTGGTGCGCGGCGAAGTAGTCGCGCTGGGCGGCGAGTTCCGCAGCGGGCACGTTCGGGATGTGTTCGGTGGCCCAGATCTGGCCGTGCGGATGCGGGTTGCTGGCACCCATCATCGCGCCGCGGTTTTCGAAGATTTGAACGTAATGGATCTCGGGGCGCGCGCCGAGTTCGGCGGCCTGTTCCGCCCAGGCGTCTACGACACGGCGGATGGCAGGCAGCGGCATGGTGGCGAGCGTGAGGTCGTGGCGCGGATCGAAGCAGAGCACGCGGCAGATGCCGCGCTCAGTCTGCGCGCGCAGCAGCCCGGCGTTGGCCACGTCGAGCGTGGCGGCGGGAACGTCGGGCAGCAGCGCAGCGAAGTCGTTCTCAAAAACGAAGGTGCCAGTGTACGCGGGGGTGACGTGGCCGCCGGCGCGGGTGTTGCCGGGGCAGAGATAGCAGGTGGGATCGTAGGCGAGCGACGGCGGCTGAGCGACCGTCTCTGTCTGGCCCTGCCAGGGACGCTGCGTTCGGTGCGGCGAGACGAGCACCCACTCGCGCAGGAGCGGGTTCCAGCGGCGGTGGGGAGATTCGAGGAAGAGGGCGTCGAGCATAGGCAGTCGTCAGTTATTCGTCGCGAATTGTGATCGGGTGTAGGCTCCGTCGACGGCGTCGCAGATGTAGGTGTCGGCGGCGATGTTGTAGCGCTGGTGATAGGCGTGTTGGAGAGCGGTGGCGAAGTTTGCGCTATGTTCGCGCGCGACCAGGTTGACGGTGCAGCCGCCGAAGCCGCCGCCGGTGAGGCGAGCGCCGAAGCAGCCGGGCAGAGCTGCGGCGGTCTCGACGAGAAAATCGACCTCCTTGATGCTGCATTGGAAGTCATCGCGCTCACTGGCGTGGCCGGCGAGCATGAGGCGGCCGAAGGCGACGGGGTCGCCGGCGAACATGGCCTCGCGCGCCTGGAGGACGCGGCCGTTGTCGCTGATGATGTGCCGGCAGCGCAGGTAGGATTCGTGCGGCATAAGGCCGCGTGCGGATTCGAGCTGCTGCAGCGAGGCGTCGCCGAGGTCGCGCAGTTGCGGGAACTGCTGCCGCAGTATGGCCTGGCCGGCCTCAAGTTCGCGGCGGCGCACGCCGTACTCGCCGGAGGCAACGGAGTGCCGGACCATGGAGTTGCAGACCACGATCTGCGTCTGTGCGAGTGCGCCCTGGTTCATCGGCAGGTGTTCGTAGCTCAGGTCACGCGTATGGATCAGCAGTGCGTGGCCGGCGCGGGCGGCGGTGACGGCGAACTGATCCATGATGCCGCAAGGCGAGTGCACGAACTGATTCTCCGCGCGCTGGCAGAGCAGGGCGACCTGCTCCGCGGGAAGTGTGGCGGCGGCGAGCGTGAGCATGGAGAGCGCGCTGGCGACCTCCACAGAGGCTGACGAACTGAGGCCCGCGCCGAAGGGGACATTGCCGCTGAGGTGGAGATCGAAGGCCGGAGGTTCGATGCCGCGCTGCTGCAACTGGCGCAGCACGCCGATGGGATAGTCCGTCCATTGTTTGGTTGCGAGGGAGCGGTCGTCGCGGGCGATGGTGCGCTCACCGTCGAACAGGTCGCTGCGGAAGTGATACTCGTCCTGAGAGCGAGGCGCGATGGTGGCCGTGGTGAAAAAGGGGATGGCCATGGGCAGGACCAGGCCGCCAGTGTAGTCGGTGTGCTCGCCGAGCAGGTTCACGCGTGCGGGAGCGATGCATTGGATGGAAGGTGCGGCGGGCAAAGGTGTCTCCATGGGCATGATACGTGGTAGGAGACCGGGAAGCATGTTTAAAGCCAACGGGAAGTGAAAAGCGTTAACGCGGAGGGCGCGGAGCCGGAGTCGTCAGGGGACCAGCTCTGTGGCGGAGGCTGCGGAGAGCTGGTGGATGGCCAGCCAGGTCTGCTGATAGGCCGCGAGGGCCGCGCTGTCTGTGGTGCGCGTGTCGCGGACGGCATCGAGGTAGTCGATCAGCGCGATGCCGCCGTGCTCAAACGCGAACTGCGCGATGGAGAGCACGTCTTTGGACTCGTCCAGGTAGTGGTCGTTGTAGCGGTCAGAGAGCCGCCTGGACTGGATGTAGTTGATCCAGGCCTGGTCAACGTCGGAGATCACCTGGTTGTGCGCGGCCGCCGCGGTAAAGCGCGAGGCGTCTGCCTGGAAGACGGCGGTCTTCTTGTTGCCCTGGTTGCGGTCAAAGAAGCGCAGCGGGATATTCACCTGGAAGCCGAGCGAGCGCTCCGTACCGGTGAGATCGAACTCGCCTTCGAGCGTGGGGTCGGTGGTGCCGTTGGCGTAGGCGAGCTTCTGGTTGGCTTCGGCAGCCGTCACGGCGAAGCGGGCGGCCGCGTAGTCGGGGCGCTTATCGAGCGCGGCCTGGGTGAGGGCCGGTTGGGTCTGGGTGAGGACTGGAGGCACGATCTCGCCGATGATATCGAAGTCCGCGACGGGATTGGTGATGCCCATCAGCGTCTGGAGCTGGTCGCTGGCCTGGCGGAGATTCACGATGTCGGTGGACTCGTCGGACTCGAAGGCGGCGAGCTGGAGGTCGAGGCGCTCGAAGTCGATCCTGGAGAGGTCGCCGGCATGGTAGCGGTCGCGGGCGATGTCCACCTCGTGCTGGAACTCCTTGAGAGTCTCGCTGGTGAGTTGGAGCGAGGCTTTGGAGACCAGCATCTGCAGGAAGGCGGTCTTGATGGTGAGATTGGTCTGGCGGAGGGTGTCTTCCAACTGTGCCTGGGTCTGTGCGGTGGTGGCGCGGGCGTCATCGAGCCGCCACTCGCGCTTGTTGCCGCGCTCAAAGAGCCGGGAGACCTGGAAGGCGTAGGAGTAGGGGTTGTTCTCGGTGGCCGGCTCGGTGATGTTAGAGGCCGCGAGCGTGAACTCAGGATTGGCGCGGACGCCGGCCTGGATCTCCTGCGCCTTCACGGCCTGCAGGTTGCGCTCCGCGGCGAGCAGCGTGGGGTTCTTGGCACGCGCCATATCCAGCACCTGCGCCAGAGTGAGCGCCCCCGGGCGCGAGGCCACCGGCGAGCGCGGGTCGGCAATGGCGACGCCGGCGGCGTATTGTTCGGGCGTGACGGAGGACGACTGCGCTGCCGCGCTCACTCCGCCCGTCTGCGCACGCAGGCAGCAAGGCAGCATCGCGAGCAGAACGGCGGCAGCGAGTGCGAGGGGCTTGCGGTGCGTGAATGGTTGCGGGGTCTGCATGGGGTTCGGTGACCTCAGTTCTCGAACTCGGTGTCGGGGGCGGGGAGCACATCGTTGGGGCGTGCGATCCACACGTACAGGCAGGGCAAAAGGAAGACGCCCACCAGCAGCGCGCCGATGAGGCCGCCGACGATGACGATGGCAAAGGGCCGCTGCGAGTCTGACCCGATACCGTGCGAGAGTGCCGCCGGCAGCAGGCCCAGCGTGGCGACGATCATGGTCATCATGATGGGCCGCAGGCGGACGACCGCACCTTCCAGCGCGGCCTCCTTGATGTCGAGCCCGCGGGCGCGCATTTGGTTGATGCACTCCAGCATGATGATGCCGGTCTGCACGGAGACGCCGAAGAGTGCCAGAAAGCCGACGCCGGAAGAGACGCTGAAGTGGTTGCCGGTGATCAGCAGAGCCACCAGGCCGCCCACCGGAGCGATAGCCACATTGCCCAGAATCAGGATCGCCCACTTGAAGCTCTTGAACATGCCATACAGGATGATGAAGATCAGCAGGACGGTGATGGGACAGACGATCAGCAGGCGGCGGGTGCTGCGCTTCTGGCTCTCGTACTCGCCGGCCCAGTCCAGGTGGTAGCCAGGGGGTAGCTTCACCTGCTTGTTGACCTTGCTGATTGCCTCTTCCACGGTGCTGCCCAGGTCGCGGTCGCGCACGCTGTACTTGATGGCGACGTAGCGGCTGCCGCCCTCGCGGCCAATCTGCTCGGCGCCGTCCGTCACGTCCACGTGCGTCAACTGCGCGAGCGAGACGCGCTGGCCGGAGGGTGAGAGCAGAAGGATGTTGCCGATCTCCTCCGGCGTGGTGCGGTACTGTGGACCGTAGCGTGCCATCACGTCATAGCGGGCCTCGCCGTCCAGCACCTGCGTGACCGGCGCGCCGGCGATGGTGCCGCCTACAGCACCCTCGATCGCGCTCTGGATGTCCGCGACATTGATGCCGTAGCGCGCGGCGGCGGCGCGGTCCACGGTGTAGTTCAGGTTGGGCTGACCGATGACGTGAAATAGGCCCAGGTCAGCGACGCCCTTAATGCGGCTCATCACGCCGACGATCTGGTCGCCCTTCTCTTCCAGCGTCTTCAGGTCCGTGCCGTAGAGCTTTACGGCGAGCTCTCCCTTCACACCGCTCACTGCCTCCTCCACGTTGTCAGAGATCGGTTGGGAGAAGTTCCAGACTACGCCGGGGGTCTTCTCCAGTTCGCGGTCCATGGCGGCGATCAGCTCCTCCTTGTCCTTGTGGAAGGCAGGACGCCAGGTGTCTTTCGGTTTCAGGTCGACGAAGTATTCGGTGTTGAAGAAGCCGGTGGTATCGGTGCCGTCGTCGGGGCGGCCGATCTGGCTGACCACCTGCGTCACCTCAGGGAACGAGGCCAGAGTGACTCGCGTGCGGTCAGCGATGGCGAGGCTCTCGGTGGGCCCGGTGCTGGGAGCCAACGATCCGCGCACCCAGATGGCACCCTCGTCCAAATGGGGAAGGAACTCTGAACCGATGACGCCGCTGAAGGCAAGGAAGCCGCCCAGCGCGAGCATGAGAGCGGCCACGCTCAGCGGAACGATGGTATGGTCGATGGCCCACGTGGCGTCCTTGCGATAGCGGTTGGTCAACCAGACCATGATGGGGTTTTCCCACTCTGTGGCTCCGTTGGGGAACAGGAAGCCGGCCAGCACCGGCGCCAGCAGCATGGAGAAGATCAGCGAACCCAGCAGCGCAAACGCGACCGTCCAGGCCATCGGTTTGAACAGGCGTCCCTCCACCGATTGCAGCGTAAAGATAGGCAAATAGGCGGTGATGATGACGGTGATCGCGTAGAAGACCGGGCGCTGCACTTCATGCGCGGCTTCGCGAATCTGCTCCATGACGGTCTTGTCCAACTGGCGCTTGTGGGCCAGATGGCGGACGATGTTCTCCACCATCACCACCGCGCCTTCCACCACCATGCCGAAGTCCAGCGCGCCAAGTGAGAGCAGGTTGGCAGGGATGTGGTTCAGGTCAAGGCATATGGAGGCGAAGAGCAGAGCGAAGGGAATGGTGATGGCGACGATGAGCGCGCCGCGCACGTTGCCCAGAAAGATGAACAGGATGACCGCGACCAGCAGAATGCCGATCGTCAGGTTTTCGAGCACGGTGTGTGTGGTGAGCTTGAGCAGGTCGCTGCGGTCGAGAAAGGGAACAATCTTCACGCCTGGCGGCAGCACATGGTCGTTCAGCTCCTTGACCTTTGCGTGGATGCTTTCCAGCGTGGCGTCGGAGTTGTCACCCTTCTGCAACAGGACGACGCCCTCCACTACGTCGTTGTCGTCGAGGAGCTTGCCGTTGTCGCGGCGCAGCACCTTCTCCTTGTCGCCCATGTAGTTGCAGGTATCGTCGTCGGGCTTGCAGGTTTTGCCGATCTGGCCGAGGCGGATCTTCGGCCCCTGCACCACCGTCGCCACATCGCTGACGCGCAGGGCGGTGCCGTTGCTGGCTTTCAGTACGGTCTGTTCAATGTCGTGGGTGTTCTTGAACAACCCGACTTCCTGCACGTTAATCTGCTGCTGGCCCTGCTCGATGAAGCTGCCGCCGGCGTCCACGTTGTTGGCGGCGAGCTGCTGCTGCACCTGTTGGAGCGTCAGGCCGTAGGCGATGAGCTTCTGCGGGTCCACGATGACCTGGTACTCGCGCGTAAGACCGCCGAAGCTGGAGACGTCCACCACGCCGGGCACGCTGCGGAAGGCCTTTTCGAGCTGCCAGTCCTCGATGCTCTTCAACTGCATCGTGTCGTACTCGGGGTTGGTGCTCTGGAGCGTGTACCAGTAGATCTGGCCGACGGGGCTCCAGTCGGTGCCAATCTGGGGCTGCAGACCGGCGGGCAGTGAAACCTGCGAGAGCCGCTCCAGCACCTTCTCGCGGTTCCAGTCGTCGGCGCTGTCGTCGTCAAAGATCATGGTCACGCTGGAGAGCCCGGCCAGCGTGGTGGAGCGCAGATGCGTCATGTGCGGGATGCCCGCCATGGCGTTTTCCAGCGGCACGGTGACCTGCTGCTCCACCTCCTCGGCGGAGCGGCCCGGCCACTGGGTGATGATGTTGACGTAGTTATTGGCGACGTCGGGGTAGGCTTCCACGGGAAGGTTGTGGAAGGAGATGGCGCCCCATACGAACAAGAGCACAGCAAAGACCAGAACGATGAAGCGGTTGTTCAGCGCGAAGTCGACGATGCGCTTGATCATCCCTGGTCCGCCGTATTCTGCAGGTCCAGAGCATTGCCCACCACCTGCTGTCCGGGGCTGAGGCCGGCTTTGATCTCCACCATGTTGCCCGGGAGCGTCTGGCCGAGCCTGACTTCCACGCGGCGGAAGTTGCCCTCGCCGTTGCCGGGAACGAAGACGTAGGCGCGGTCATGGAGTTGCAACACCGCTCCGGCGGGCACGGCAGTTTCCGTCTGTGGGTGCGAGCCGAGCAGCGTGGCGGTAGCAAACATGCCGATGCGCAACTCGCTGTTGGGGTTCGCCACCTGGATGCGGACCTTGGCAGTGCGCAGGCTGGGGTCCAGTTGCGCACCGATGTCCGAGATGGTGCCGGAGAAGGTCTTGCCGGGGAAGGAGTTGATGGTGATGTCCGCGTGCTGACCGAGCTTCACGTTGGCCAGGTCGTTCTCGTAGACATCGCAGATGACCCATACGTGGGAGAGGTCCGCGATGGTCAGCGAGCCGGTAGAGCCGGCGTAGGTGATGCCCGCGGCGGCGGCGTTGGTGACGTTCTGCGCGATGATGACGCCGGAGGCCGGCGCGTAGATGCGTACCGTATCGCCGGGATGGTTGCGGTCCACGCCGTAGATGCGCAGTTGCTGTTCTGTGGCCGTGAGGTCGGTCCTGGCGTCGTCCTCGCCGGTCTGCGCGGCATCCAGCTGCGTCTGGGGAATGGCGCCCTTGCTGAAGAGCAGCTTGTCGCGCGTAAGGGTGACCTGCGTCAGATGCTCATCGTTCACGGCCTTCAGGTAGGCGTCAAAGGCGGTGGTGACGTCCGGGCTCTGCACCTCCATGACCAACTGGCCCTTGTGGACGAAATCGCCCAGGCCGACATGCAGCGCGACCACACGGCCGTTGGCCAGAGAGAGCACGGGAATCTCGCGTGAGACGTCGGGGTTGACCGAGCCGGTGACCTGCAGCGTGCTCAGCACCTGGCGTGACTCGGATTGCACCAGCGGAAAGCGCGCGGCGCGCTCAATGTGGACCACGTCACTGTTTCCGGTCTCTGTTACATCCGACTGCGCGGGAGCCTCGGCGGCGGGGTTGGTGTCACTCTTCTTGCAGCCGCCCGCGGCCAGCAGCAGCGCCATGGCGCACGCCAGAACGCCGCGCAGAGCAGGAGCGGGTGAGGGATGTGCGCTGGCGGACCGCTGTGTCTTCATGTTTGGCGTCATAGTTTCGATCTTGGTTTCGAGCTTAGCTTCGATTTAGATTTGAGCTTGGGCAGCGGTGGGATCGTACGTTGGTGGCAGCAGCGATGGGGAAATGGACACAGTCACTTCATGATAGCGGAGTGGGGAATCTCACAAGCTCACAACCCCATTTTCCGCGAAAAGATGTAAAGAAAGCGTAAGGACTGCGAATACAGGCCTGCGACGGGCGCACTGGTCCACAGCGGGCGGCTGGAGCAACGGTGCTCCCGGAACAGCGTATGGGTGTAGTTTGCTCTATGTCAGACGGTTCCCGGCGTGCCCAGGATGCAAGGTTTCCACTGCATCGCATGGGATAATTCACTGTGGAAGGTGGTCTGGCGATATGGTCTCCGAGCCGCTCTGCGCGCCGTTTTACGACCCCGCAAGGTCCTATCAAGACAACTTTGACGCTGGCCCCTTCGGCCTGTTTGCTGGGCCTCCCACATTTCACCCGAGCGGCGAGCCCCAGCACAGCTTTCTAGGCCATCCGGTCTTTACTCCGTTTGGGATACCGGCAGGGCCGCTGCTGAACGGAAACTTCGTGAAGGCAGCGCTGGACGCGGGCTTTGACATTCCTACCTACAAGACGGTGCGCACTCACCGCTATCCGTGCCATCCCTGGCCGAATGTGCTGGCGGTGGAGGTGGCAGGCGACCTGCGCCCGGGCCGGACGTTGCGCGCCCACGAGCAGTACACTGAGCCGCTCTCCATCACGAACTCCTTTGGAGTGCCCTCGTTCGATCCGGAGTTCTGGCAGCCGGACATGGCTGCCGCCGTGGCATATGCCGGGCCGGGGCAGGTGGTGGTGGGCAGCTACCAGGGAACGCTGCCTGAAGGCGGCGGCATGGCCGCGTACCTCGCGGACTTTGTGCTGGGCGCGCGGCTGATGCAGGAGACCGGCGTGAAGATCGTGGAGGTGAACCTGAGCTGCCCGAATGAGGGTACGGCGAACCTGCTGTGCTTTGACGCCGACCGCTCGCGCCGCGTGGTGGATGCCATCCAGACAGAGCTTGGCAGCACACCGCTGGTCGTCAAGATCGCCTACTTCCAGAGCGACGACAAACTTACGCAGTTTCTGCGCGAGGTGGGGTCGTCGGTGCATGCGATCTCTGCAATCAATACGGTGACCGCTGAGATTGTGGACGCAGCCGGCAAGCAGGCGCTGCCTGGCGAAGGCAGGCTGCTGAGCGGGGTCTGCGGCAGCGCGATACGGTGGGCCGGCCTGGAGATGTCCGCGCGGCTGGCGCGGCTGCGCGCTGAGCTGGGGTTGAGCTTTGAGATTATCGGCGTGGGCGGCGTCAGCAATGCAGCGGACTTTGATGCCTATCGCCGTGCCGGTGCGGACGCGGTGATGTCCGCGACCGCGGCGATGTGGAACCCGCACCTGGCGCAGCAGATCAAGGAGCAGGCGCATGAGCTCTGAGAGCGGCAGCCAACAGATCCGCAGCCGGGCCATCGCCGAGGCGCTGCTGGCCATCGACGCCGTCGGCTTCCGGCCACACGATCCGATTACCTTCAAGTCAGGGATCAAGTCGCCGGTCTACTGCGACAACCGCCGCTTCCCCTTCTGGCCCGCGCAGTGGAGCAAGGTCATCCGCGGCTTTGAGGAGATCATTGCTGAGCGCAGCATCGCGATGGAGGTCGTTGCCGGCGTGGAGGCGGCGGGCATTCCGCACAGCGCGGCGTTGGGGTTTGCGATGAAGCGGCCCTCGGTCTTTGTGCGCAAGGAAGCCAAGCAGCATGGCACAAAGAAACGCGTGGAGGGCGGCGACGTGCTGGGCAGGCGCGTGGTGCTGGTGGAGGACCTGGTGACGACCGGCGGCAGCAGCATGGCTGCGATGGAGGCACTGCGCGATGAGGGTGCCATCGTCAGCGACTGCCTAGCGATTATCAGCTATAACTTTCCTGAGGCTGTAGAGTTGTTTACCCGCTCGGGCATACGCCTGCATGCGGCTACGACATTTGAGACGGTGCTGCAGGCAGCGCAGGAGCGCGGAGCCATCGACGACGCCGGCGCGGAGATTGTCGGCGACTGGTTGCGCGACCCGCGCGGCTGGGCGGTGCGCAGGGGTTTGGAGTGAGACCAGGTTTGGAGAGCACACCATGATGAATGCGATGCAACAAAAGTACGAGCAGCGGGCAGAGCAGGCCGGATCGCTGCTCTGCGTTGGCCTCGACCCGGAGTTTGACCGCATCCCCAAGCGGTTCCACAAGTACAAGCTGCCGCTCTTCCAGTTCTGCAAATGGATCATTGAGCAGACTGCGGAGTTCGCCTCCGCCTTCAAGCCCAACACCGCCTTCTTTGAGGCGCGCGGATCGCTGGGCTGGCGTGAGCTGGAGGCCACTGCTGAGCTGTTGCGCACGCAGTATCCGGACTGGCTCACCATCTGTGACGCCAAGCGCGCGGACATTGCGCACACCAATCGCGGCTATGCGACGGCCATCTTCGATCAACTCGGCTTCGATGCGGTGACGCTGCATCCGTATCTGGGCCGGGAGGCGCTGGAGCCGTTTCTGGAGCGCCGCGACAAGGCTTGCATCATCCTGTGTCGGACCTCCAACCCGGGCGCGGGCAACTTTCAGGACCTCCACGTGGATGGCTGCCCACTGTGGCAGGCGGTCGCCGAGCAGGTGTGCCGCCACTGGAACCACAACCACAACTGCATGCTGGTGACCGGGGCGACCTGGCCTCGCGAGATGCGCGCCATCCGCTGCATCGCGCCCGATCTGACCTTTCTGGTGCCCGGCATCGGCGCGCAGGGCGGCGATGTGGCGCAGTTGGTCCGCGCCGGGCTGGACTCCCGCGGCAAAGGGCTGATCTTCAGCGCATCCCGTTCCATCCTGTTCAGCGAGGACCCCGCCGAGGCCGCACGCAGCGCGCGGGATGAGATCCAGGCGGCGCGCAAGGCTGCGAAGGATGAGTGAGGGCACCTTACGGTTGGAAGGAAGGCTCGCGAACCACGACCGTGAGTTCTACGCCGCCGTGGAGATCGACGTGTCGACCGGCCTCATCACCCACGTAGGACCGGCAACGGGCGCGAGCGACCTGGACCTGCGCGGCTGCATCCTCTTCCCCGGCTTCGGCGACATCCACATCCACGCCCGAGAGGACGCCTCCGACACGCAGTGCTACAAGGAGGACTTTGTCAGCGCGTCGGCTGCGGCGGTGCAGGGCGGCGTGACGCACGTTGCGGACATGCCCAACAACCCCGTCGCTCCGGTGGACGATGCACGCTATGCGGAGAAGGAACGGCTCACCGCGAAGTCCGCTGTGCATGTAACGCTCTATGCGGGCATCGGGCCGCATACGCATCCGCTGACGCGGCATGTTCCGTACAAGGCGTTCATGGGCCCCTCGGTCGGCGACCTGTTCTTCCGGTCGCAACAGCAGTTGGAAGAGGTCATCGCGGAGTATCGCGGCAAGAACGTGAGCTTCCACTGCGAAGACCCGGTCATCCTGGAAGCCAGCAAGGGAGCGGTCACGCATGAGCTGCGCCGGCCGGCCCGCGCGGAGATCTCGGCGACGGAGTTTGCGCTCTATCTCATCGAGAAATACGACCTGACCGGCAAGCTCTGCCACTACTCGACGGGCGACGGCTTGCGACTCATCGCCGCAGCCAAGGCGCGCGGCCTGCGCATTACCGCCGAGGTCACGCCGCACCATCTGTTCTTTGACGACACCATGCTCACGGACGACAACCGCCTCATGCTCCAGATGAACCCGCCGCTGCGCGGCCGTGCCGACCGGCTGGCGCTCATTGACGCGTTGCGTTCGGGGCTGCTCGACTTCATCGCCACGGACCACGCGCCGCACACTCTGGAAGAGAAGGCCACCGGCATGAGCGGCGTTCCGCACCTGGACACCTATGGCGCCTTCACGACGTGGCTGATGCGGGAGCACGGCTTCACACCGCATCAGATCGCGCGCGTCTGCGCCTTCAACCCCGGCGGGTGGGTGCGCGAGTTCCTGCCTGCGGGCTTCGGCAAGGGCTACGGTGTCATCGCGCCAGGCTACGTGGGCTCGCTCACCATCCTTGAGCCCGACGCGCCGACCACGGTCCGCCGCGAGACGCAGCGGACTAAGTGCGCGTGGTCTCCGTTTGAAGGCTTCACGATGCCTGGCCGTGTGCGCTACAGCGTGCTGCGCGGAGTGGTCCATGAGGCGGTTGTCTGATGGACAAGCTCAAACACATTATCAGCGCGCGCCAGTTCGATGCCCCCGAGTTTCTGCTCGGTCTCTTCGAGTCCGCCAACCAGATGGAGCGCGACGATACCTTCCGCGCGCTGCGCGACCCGCTGCGCGGACGCATCCTCGCCACGATCTTCTATGAACCCAGCACGCGCACGCGGTTCAGCTTTGAAGCGGCGATGCAGAAGTTGGGCGGCGGGGTGCTCAGTGCGGAGAACATGCGCGAGAGCAGCTCCGCTACGAAGGGCGAGACCATCGAGGACACCATCCGTATCGTCAGCGGCTACGCGGACGCTATCGCCATCCGCCACTTCGAGCAGGGAACCGCGGAGGCCGCCGCGCGCATCTCACCGGTGCCCATCATCAACGCCGGCGACGGCGTGGGCGAGCACCCCACGCAGGCGCTGACCGACGTCTACACCATCAAGAAGGAACTCGGCCGCATCGGCGGGCTGAAGGTTGCGCTGGTCGGCGATCTGCTGAACGGCCGCACCATCCACTCGCTGCTGCCGCTGCTGTGCCTGTATCCCGGCGTGCGCGTGAACCTCGTCTCGCCGTGGCAGCTGCGCCTGCCACTGCGCCATCGAGAGTACCTGCTCGAAAAGGGCATCGCTTTCCAGGAGGGCGAAAAACTCGCCGGCGCGATCGACGACGCCGACGTGGTCTACATCACGCGCGTGCAGCGCGAGCGGTTTGCCTCCGAAGAGGAGTACCTGGCGGTCAAAGACAGCTACATCATCGACGCGGCCATCGCCAACAGCCTGAAGCCGGAGGCCATCATCATGCACGCCCTGCCGCGCGTGAATGAGATCTCGCCCGAGGTGGATGACAACATCCGCGCCGCCTACTTCCGCCAGGCCAAGAACGGCCTCTACCTGCGCATGGCGCTGCTGCTGTATCTGCTGGGGTAGTCGGCAGAGAAGTCGGTTCGTTACTTTGCCAGATGGCCCACAAGCGAAAGATCAATCGCGACGTCGTTCTCCGCCTTCCAGATCAGGAAGCTCGGATTCTTGAGTCCCCATTGGACGTACGGCACGACGAAGTGGGCCTTGGCGGATGCGGTGGCGCCTTCCAGATGGACCAGCATGGGGATGGTGATCTGGTGGGGCATTCCAAGCAGTGTGAAGATGCCTGCAACCTGAATCGTCGAGTCGCCTGAGGCAGCGATCGTGCCGGCGTAAGACTTCGGCTCAAATGAGACGGTGGCGTGCTGTTCGACCTGAAGGATGTCCTTGTTCATCTTCTTGTCGCGGCTGTCATTGCCGGTCTTGCTGCTTCCCGCGAGCACGACGACCGAACCTGACATCTTCAGACTGCCGCGGTCAAACTCAATGGATCCGGATTGGATGTGAAAGGTGCCGCTGACGAGCTCATGGGTTGTCTTGAGCGTCATCCTGACCTCGCTGGCATCGGGATGGACGACGAAGGTCTGGTGCTGAGCACCTGCGGTGAGAACCGTGGCTGGAGCCAGCAGGACAGCGAGCGCGCAGGCCGCGAAGGACTTCATGGCATCTCTCCTAAGAGACTGCAGGGGTAGCAATAGCGGTGTGCTGCGCGATGCGTGTCAGCTTCGCCGTTACGCGCATGACGCCGGGCCAGACCCTGAGGCAGAGCGGCAGTACAGCGCGCGCGAGTGGGTTGTTCAGGCCATCGGCGGCGAGCCCGGCAAGGCGCATCTGGGCCAGCAGAGCGGACCGCAGCTTGGGCTGGAAGAGCGGCGCAGGCTCAGCAGCAAGATATGCAGCCACGGCGCAACGCGCCGTATGCAGCGCAATGGAGATACCATCGCCGGTGAACGAGGGGATGACGGCCGCCTGATCGCCGATGCAATAGAGCCCGTCGTCCGTTGTGCGGCGGAGGTAGCCATACGGGATATGGGTGATGGCGATGGGCTTGTCGAGCAGCGGCTCCGCGCCGGCAAGGCGCATGGCCAGGTGGGGGCAGTCCTGCTGCATCTTCGCGAGGAAGCTCTCCCAGCGCTTGGCCCCACCTGTGACCAAACGTGGCAGATGTTTCTGCTGCACCACGCAGCAGAGGTTGGCCATGCCCTCTTCCACGGGCTGGATGCCACCATAGCCTCCGGGATAGAGCATCAGCTCGGAGGCGCGCGCGAGCTCAGCGGTCTGCGCGGGAGCCAGGCGAAAGTACATCTTGAAGGCGACCCAGCGGTGCGGGTCGTCGGGACGGGTGTGGCCGCGTAGATCGTGTTTGCCGGTGGCGAGAAAGACGGTTGCAGCTTCGCGGGGGGTGCCGTCGTCGAGCATGGCCTGCCACGCGTCGCTTGCAGTGCGGCTGAGCGCCTGCACGCTGCGGCCGCGTTCTACGCGGACTCCCGCAGCGATGGCTGTGGCGATGAGCGCTGTATCGAGCGCCTTGCGCGTGAGCGAGGCTGCGGGAAACGGTAAGGGAGCCTCCGCGGCGCGCCGGGCGGCGGCAAGGCGAACGTGGTCAATGGGAACGGCGCCCAGCGAGGCCACGTCGATGCCGAGCGCATGCAGGTCCTCCAGAGCTTCGCCGCTCAGGAACTCTCCGCATACCTTATGGCGCGATGTGGTCTCGCGTTCGATCAGCGTTACGCTTCGTCCCTTGCGGGCGAGTGCGATTGCAGCGGCGCAGCCGGCCACGCCACCCCCTAGGATAAGCACTTCGGATTGCGAAGGAAGGGCGGCGGGCGCGAAGGGTTCCATAAGAGTAGATTCTCATAGCCGGCGGCCATCAGCCGCGGCGGGTGGTGAGTTCGTGCCAGTTGAAGCCGAGGTCGACGAGAAGCAGGGAAGCCAGGGTGAAGGCGATGACGCCGACGGCGGCTAAGGTGTCGCCAAGGTGGCTCCAGTAGCGCGGCCAGAGATTGAGCACGCGGCTGGAGACGAAGGTAAATGTGACGGCGTAGGAGCGGGCCATCCATTGGCGGTGCTGGGGAATCTGGTGGTTGCGCGCGGTGATGACGGCGGCGGCGGTGCAGACGATCCAGGCGGCGGCCTGCATGGAGGTTCCAGGCAGGCCCGGGCGGCCGGCGGCGAGAGCGATCCCTGTGAAGGCACCGACCAAGACGGAGATGGCGTAGATGCGGCCGAGGACGCGATGCAGCGTGAGGTGACGCTGGCGTATCCGCGAGGAGAAGTTGATGGGGCCGATGACGAGAGCGAAGATTCCGGCGAGCGTATGTGGGATCAGGAGATGGCCGTCGGCGATG
>Ga0302319_10009632_pt1 | contig 18543 bp, 15 predicted proteins | sample Bog_T0_2_FD_203319 | JGI IMG/M metagenome (GOLD analysis project Ga0302319, IMG submission 203319) | Peat permafrost microbial communities from Stordalen Mire near Abisko, Sweden - Bog_T0_2 | ecosystem: Environmental > Terrestrial > Soil > Wetlands > Peat | place: Sweden: Abisko, Stordalen Mire...
ATATGCAGGCCTCCCAGGACGCCAAAAGGATCGTGTTCTTCGATTTTGCCGATCCGGACCTGGGCGCCGAGCGTAATGTCGACCAGGAGCTGTTTCTGATCGAGACTGGCGGGCTCAAGCAACTGACCCACCTGCACAGCAGCGTGATCGCCGCGGCGATTTCCTACGACGGATCGACCGTGGCCTTCGGCGCCGATTTGTCGCACAGCGCGCGCTATGATCTGCGGCTGCTCGATCTGGCCAGCGGCCAAAGCCGGTCAGTCGGGCTGTTGCGCGACATAAGATCGGCAGAGCCGTGACTCGCCGTTTGACTCACCGAAAGATCCGGCCGGTCTGAAACGGCGAAGCCGGGTGCTGACGGCCTCAGCCGCAAGCCCGTCCGCAGTCAGTCAAGTTTTATCATGATGTGGCGAGGCACGGTGTAATCCTCGAGCGCATAAAGGCTGAGATCCTTGCCATAGCCGGATTGCTTCAGGCCGCCATGCGGCATTTCGTTGGCCAGCATGAAATGGGTATTGATCCAGGTGCAGCCATAGCGCAAGCGCGCCGCGGTGGACAGGGCTCGCGACACGTCGCGCGACCAGACCGAAGATGCCAGACCATATTCGGAGTCGTTGGCCCAACCGATCGCCTGCTCGATATCGGTGAAGGGGGTAAGCGACACTACCGGGCCGAAGACTTCGCGCTGGACGATTTCATCATCCTGCTTGGCGCCGGCGACGACAGTAGGTTCATAATAGAACCCCGGGCCTGCGACGGCTTTGCCGCCCGCCAATATCGAGACATGGGACTGTTCATTGGCGCGTTCGACGAAAGCGGCAACCCGCGACCTTTGGCGTTCCGAAATCAGCGGCCCGAGATCGTTCTTGCCGTCATCGGCGTCATTGTAGCAAAGCGTGCCGACCGCCGAGGCCAGATCTGCCGCCAAATGTTCGTAGATCTTGGCCCCCGCATAAATGCGGCAGGCGGCGGTGCAATCCTGTCCGGCATTATAGAAGCCGAAGACTCGGATACCCTCGACCACCGCTTCCAGATTGGCATCATCAAAAACCACCACCGGTGCTTTGCCGCCCAGTTCAAGGTGGGTCCGCCGGATGGATTTGGCGGCCGCCAGCAGAACCTTGCGGCCGGTGGCGATGTCGCCGGTCACCGAAACCATGGCGATGCGCGGATCATTGATAAGACGATTGCCGACGGATTCGCCCCGGCCGCAGATGACATTGACGACGCCTTCAGGGAAAAGCTCGGCCAGATCCTGGGCAAGCCGCAAACTCGACAAGGGTGTATGCTCGGACGGCTTCAAGATAACGGTGTTGCCCGCTGCCAGCGACGGCGCCAGCTTCCAGGTCGCCATCATCAGCGGATAGTTCCAGGGTGCGATCAGACCGCAGACGCCGACTGGGTCGCGGCGGATCATCGAGGTATGGCCGGCCAGATATTCACCGGCCAGCGGCCCCTGCAGGGTGCGGATGGCGCCGGCGAAAAACCGAAAGCAATCGACCACCGCCGGGATTTCGTCGCGCAGCACCAAGGGAAAAGGCTTGCCGCAATTGAGCGACTCCAGCCGGGCATAATCCTCGGCTTGGCTGTCGATGCGGTCGGCGAGCTTGAGCAAAAGCACCGAGCGTTCTGCCGGCGTGGTCCGCGACCATCGGTCGAAGGCGGCGCTGGCGGCGGCGACCGCGTCTTCGACCTGCGCCGAGGACGCTTCGGGAACCTCGGCGATCACCTCTCCGCTGCGCGGATTGAGGATTTTTTCGCTGACATCCTCGCCCATGACGAATTTGGCGCCAATCCTCTGTGCGATATTCATTCCGCTTTCTCCCATGCGTCCGCCTACTATGCGACCCGGACAAGCTTTCGCTATTTCAAATATTAGAAATGAGCGTTCTATTTTTCAGGTTATTTTTTTCAAACCTGCACGACGGACAGGAAGTTTCGCGCCGTCGGCGAGGTCGCCAGACCGCGCCGCCAGACGATGCCCACCAGCGCCGGCGGGACGTCTTCGATCAGGGCGCGCGCCTCGACCTTGTCCCCTTCCAGCGACCAGGGTCGATAAGCCAGGTCGGGCAGAATGGCGATTCCGGCACCGGTCGCCACCAGGCTGCGGACCGCCTCGACCGAACGGGTCCGCAACAGCACTGGCGGTCGGCTGCCGATATGGCGCCAGCGGGCTTCGTCACTCTCTTCGATTTCGTCGGTGGCGAGGACGATGTGGGGAAGCGGCGTCAATGCCTCCAGCCTGACCGCTTTTTCCCTGGTCATCGGATGGCTGAGCGGCAGCCACACCCGGTAGGGCGAGGTTTCGATGATCCGGGCCTCGAGCGCCTGCGACCGGCGGCCGGCGGACAGGATCAGCACCGCGGCGTCGAGTTCGCCGCTGACCAGCAAATGCTCGAGATCATAGCGGCCGTCCTCGACGATGCTCACTTCAACCCCGGGAAAGGCACGGCGAAATCGTGCCAGCAATTCGGCCAGCACGTAGCCGGCCACCAGGGTCGTGACTCCGAGATTGAGACGACCGCGACCCGGCTCCACCGTTTGTTCAAGGCTCTGCTGGGCGTCGGCGACATCGGTCAGAATCTTTTGCGCGTGACGGAAGAACTGATGGCCCTTGACCGTCAGCTCCATGCCGCGCGCATGGCGATCGAACAATTTGCAGGCCAGTTCCGCTTCCAGATCCTGGATGCCGACCGCGACCGAGGATTGCGATATCGAGAGCTCTTTGGCCGCTGCCGACAATGACCCAAGTTCGGCGATGGCGACGAAATAGCGAATCTGGCGCAGTGAAAACGACATGATCCCCTCCGGCCTTAGGTCTCGTCCGGCAATTATCGATCATCCTTCTGTTTCTTAGAACTGTCGTTTTTTCTTTTTGAAATAGCGAACGACGTTGAATTGTCATCTAGTGATCATGCTCGCAGAAAATCGGCTTCCGGCTGACGGAGCCACTGTCGACACCCCGGGGGGAGACCGCTCATCGATGACGCAACCGACATCAGATTTTGCGGCGGTCCAGGCCCAGAACGACGCCGCTCAGCTGCAGGCCCTGGGCTATGCGACCAAATTCGATCGTTCCATGTCTTTGTGGGAAAACTTCGCCCTGGGCTTCACCTATCTGTCGCCCGTGGTGGGAGTCTATTCGGTTTTCGCCATCTGCGTCGCCGCCGGCGGACCGCCGATGATGTGGTCCTATCTGCTGGCCGGGTCCGGCCAAATGTTGGTTTGCCTGGTGTTCAGTGAAATCGTCTCGCAATTCCCTATTTCCGGCGGCATCTATCCCTGGTGCCGCCGGCTGGTCGGAAAGCGGTGGGCATGGATGGCCGGCTGGGTCTATGGCTGGGCACTCTTTACCTCGGTCGCCGCGGTGTCCTTGGGCGCGGGTCCGTTTCTGGCGGATTTTCTAGATTTCCCTGCCACTCCCCAGGTGACCGCGGCGGTCGCCCTGATCCTGGTGATGGTGTCAACCGCGCTCAATCTGGCGGGCACCAGGCTTCTCGCCCGGGTGGCCTTTTTCGGCTTTGTCTGCGAATTGATCGGCGCCATCGCGGTCGGCTGCTATCTCCTGCTGTTTCATCGTCACAATTCCCCGGCCATCGTTTTCGACAGCTTCAACATCACTCTCGATGGCGCTTATTGGCCTGCCTTTCTTGCCGGGGCGACGGCGGGCCTGTTCTGCTGCTACGGCTTCGAAGCCTGCGCCGATGTCGCTGAGGAGACCCCCGATCCCGGCCGCCGCGTGCCGTTGGCGATGCGAATGACCCTCACTATCGGCGTCACCGCGTCGCTGTTTGTCTGTTTTGCGCTCCTGCTGGCGCTTCCCGATATCGGCGCGGTGATTTCCGGCCAAATCGCCAATCCGGTGGCCCTGGTGCTGAAGACCGCCTTCGGCCCGATCGGCGCCAAGCTGGTGATCGCGGTGGTGATGGTGTCTTTCCTGTCTTGTGTTCTCAGTCTTCAGGCGGCGGCCAGCCGGGTTCTCTATGCCTATGGCCGGGATCGGATGATCGCTGGCAGCGCGCTTCTGACACGCATTTCGTCGCATAATCATGTGCCGTGGATCGCATTGCTGGTGGCTTGCGTCATTCCCGGCGCAATCATCTTCCTCAGCATGTTTCTGGAGGACGCGATTGCCACCGTCATCAGTTTTGCGACGGCCGGGATTTATCTGGCCTTCCAGATGGTTGTGGTCGCTGCGCTGTATGCAAGAGTGCAGGGCTGGCGGCCGGCGGGCGCCTTTACCCTCGGCAGATGGGGCGTGCCGGTCAATATTCTTGCGCTGATCTATGGTTTAGGAGCGCTGACGAACCTGTCCTGGCCGCGCAGTCCGGACCAGCCCTGGTTCGTCAATTTCGCCATGCTGGTGACCCTGCTGGGCGTCTTCGTCAGCGGTCTTCTCACTATGGCACTGCGGCGGACGCATGACAAAGGCGGCGCCCCCGCCGGCGACGCCTGGATTTCAACCGCGTAAGGAATCGAACAACAAGAGGGCAGGGTGCGGCGAAGGGGTGATGAGGGGAGCCTGTCTGCCGTCCAGCGCCGGCTTGCCTTAACCAGATAAGGACTAAATCCTGGGGGAGAACGCAAATGATCCGCGTCACACGCCGTCAAACTCGTGGCCAAGGCCGCGGGGCTTTGTTGGGTATGCTGCTGAGTTCCACGGTCTGGAGTGGTGTAGCCTGGGCACAGCAGATCCCAACCGGCTCTTCGGCCCGAAATGAAGAGCTCAATGAAGTCGTGATCACCGCCGAAAAACGCGCATCGACCGTCCAGGACACACCGATCAGCATTACGGCCCTGTCGGGCGAGCAGCTGCAGGAACGGGGCACCACCGGCCTGACGGGGATCATCGCCGAGGTTCCCGGGATTTCCATGCGCACCTCCGGCCCAGGTCAGACCGAATTGGAAATGCGAGGACTTGCCTCCTCGGGCGGATCCTCGCCCACCGTCGGGTTTTATCTGGACGAGGTCCCGCTGTCGCCACCTGCCGCGGATTTGACCGGCAAGGTGGTGATCGATCCCGATTTGTTCGATCTCAATCGCGTCGAAGTGCTGCGCGGTCCCCAAGGCACGCTCTACGGTTCCGGCTCGATGGGCGGAACGGTGAAGTTGGTGACCAATCAGCCGGATCTTCGCACCTATCAAGGCAATTTTCTGGTCAGCTTATCGGACACGCCCGCGGGCGGCGTCAACCCAGGCGCCAATTTCATGGTCAATCTGCCGCTGATCGACGACAAGCTGGCGCTGCGTCTGGTCGTCACCGACAAATTTACCAGCGGCTGGATCGACCGCGAGGTCGTCGGCAATTTTCCGCTGCCGACCAACTGCCCCAGCTTCTGTTTCAGCCGTGGCAATGTTGCTGCGGCGCCTGTTCTCGCGACATTCAAAAACGTCAATTTCGAGCATCTGCAGGCGGGCCGCGCTGCACTCGCTTTCAAGCCGAATGAAGATTTCTCGATGAACACTTTGTTCATGTTTCAGGGACTGCATATGGGGGGACCCAGCACCTTTGATCAGTCCTATGGCCAGTCGGGCGGAAGCGAAATTCATTTTCAGCCGGCCAATGTGAAGGAGCCCTTCAGCGACTCATTCGGCCTGTTGGCGACGACCTTGACCTATAATCTTGGTTTCGCCGATTTGACCTCTTCGTCTTCTTATTGGCATCGGGATTCGATCCAGTCTCAGGACTCGAATGAGGAGCTCGAACAATATTTTGCGGCCTATTTTGCCGCGCCGCAATTTCAGCCCAGCAGCTATGTCGACAAGAACGTGTCGAGCCAGTTCAGCCAGGAAATTCGCGTGGCATCGAAGGATTCATCCCGCTTCACCTGGTTGGCCGGTGCCTACTACAGCCAGCTCCAGTCGGTGTGGGAGGACAACAATTTGTCCCCTTCTTTCGCTGGTTTTGATGGCAGCGGCGCGGCCGCCAACCCGACCGGCGTGATCTACAACGCGCACAATCCTTACCACATTGTCCAATATGCGGTGTTTGGCGAAACCTCCTACAAAGTCACCGACAGGCTGAAAGTGACCGCCGGGGCGCGTTGGTACGATTTCAACTCGAAAGTCACGCAATATGAGACCGGCATTCTCGGCTCGTCGACCTTCACTTTGTTGAATCCGGTCACGGCGGCAGGCAATACCAGCGCCAGCGGGATCAACCCCAAGGTGAACATTTCTTATGAGCCGAGCGCCGATCTGTTGGTCTATGCAACGGCGGCCGAGGGATATCGGCCCGGCGGTTTCAGCCTGCCGGTGCCGGGCGGATTGGGTTGTACCCTGACCAATCCGGCTTATCGCCCGGACACCGCCTGGAATTTCGAGACGGGCGAAAAAGCCAGGTTTCTTGACAATCACCTGACCGTCAATGCCGACATCTATTACATCACATGGTCCGGCGTGCAGCAGGCGGTGAACCAGAATTGCGGCTATCCGGTAACGGTCAATGCCGGCAATGCCCATGCCTATGGCCCGGAGGTGGAAATCAACGCCAAGGTGACATCGAACATCACCTTGACACTATCGGGCGCCTACACGAACGCCTCCCTGGATAGCGTAAACCCAACGGTGACCGCGGCAGATCCCTTGCTGGCGAAAGGCAGCCCCATCCTCAACATTCCCAAACTGACGGAAAGCGCGGCTTTGACGTATGTCACGCCGGTCAACAGCACTTATGATTTCAGTGCCCGGCTGACCAATTCCTACGTCGGCAGCTCGACCGATTTGTCCTGGACCTACGAAAAACTGCCGTCCTATGATATGGTCGATCTGCGGTTCGGCCTGATCGGGTCGGTCTATTCGGGCTATCTCTATGCCAACAATCTGACTGATACGCGGCCCAGACTCAGTATCAACACCACGGCTTTCGCATGGAACACGCCGACCACCGTCAGAGTAGCCACCAGTCAGCCGCGGACCTTCGGTATCGATTTCAACTATCGCTTTTGAGAGGGGTAAAAGGGATGAAGCTCCGTGCAACTCTGACCGCCATTTTCGCATTGGTTTTGCTGGGTGCGGTGGCCCGCGCCGACGAGCCGAACATAAGCGCTCTGATGGCGCCGGCACAGCGTCTGGTGGATGCCATCAACCATGCCGACAAGGCGCTTCCCGCCCACATATTTACCAAGGATGCGGTGGTGCTCGATGATTTCGCCCCCTATCTGTGGGCCGGCAAGACCAACGGCCGCAGCTGGTATGGCGAGCTGGTCGGCACCACGCCGCAAACCCTGTCGGACTTTGCCGCGATGCATGCCCAACTCTCGGTCGATGCGCCAAAATTTGCCCGGGTGACGGGCGATAGGGCCTATTTCGTCCTTCCGGCGACCTTCGATTTTACCGAGTCGGGAAAACGCATCCACCAGACCGCGCAATGGGTCATGACCTTGCGCAACGTCAAAGGGGAATGGCTGATCGCAGGCCACGCTTACGCCATTGCCAGCGAGACCGCAACGCCGCCCAATTAATGCTCGGCCTGTCAGCGCGCCGCGAACAGCGGCGCCATCACCGTCACCCCTTTATCGAGATCGGCGGCATGGCCGAGATGCTCGTCGATGCCGAAGGCGGCTTCGGTGGTGCGCAACAGGGAATAGTGATTATAGGGTGTCGGATCGGTGACGCCGCGCGGTCCGTGATTGGCGATCACCAGCGTGGCGATCCAGCCGCCGCCGAAATTGGAGGGGTTGCCGATTTCGGCGCCGCAGCAGCCTTCGGCGTGGTTGGTGGGATTGCTATGGCCGCCCTCGTCGAAGGTGACGACGATGGCGCTGTTGGCGGGCGATTGCCAGCTTTTGGTCGCCATGATCCTGTCCACCAATTGGCCGACCAGTCTGTCGGCCCGCGCCAGCAAACCGGCCTGGTTGCCATGGACGCAATCCTCTTCGACATAGTGACCATTCATGCCATGCATATCGTCGCATTGATTGGGCACGATATGGGCAAAATTGGGCAGGGCGTCGGCGGCGAGGTCGCGCTCCAGTTGGTCGAAGCCGACCAGCTTGTCGGCCCTTGACGGATCGTCCTGAACCGACGCGAAGCCGATGAAGCCGTTATGCTTGGCGGCATAAAGCGCAAAAGGATGGTGCGTCGCCGGATCCGCCGCCGAACGGTCGATTTTTGATCCCGGCGCCGGAATATCCTGAAAATAGCCTTTCCAGCTCAGTCCGGCGTCTTTCAGCTGATCGGGCAGACTGCGGGCGGTGAAACTGTGGTCGACGTAATCGGACGAATCGGCATTGGGACAGGCTGGATCCTTGTCGCCCTTTTTGCACCAAAAAGCGTCGTCGTCATGGATGCCGAAGCTGTCGCCGCCCACCATCGCCACGTAATTGCCTTCGGAGGGATGCACTTCGCCGTAGAAATTGCTGGCCAAACCATAGGAAGCGGCCAGCTTGTTGAGAGTGGGCGCCGTCTTGTTGCCGATGATCTCGTCGAAGGAGTGGTTTTCCAGAATGATCACGAAGATGTGATCGTAATGCGGGATCTGCGCCTCGGCATAGGCTGGCGTCGCGATCAGGGCGGTCAATCCAAAACAGCCAAGGACGGCTTTGAACATCTTGTCCATCCTCAGATTTTGACTCGCAGGCCACCATAATAGGTTTCGTCATAGAATTCCCGCTGGATCGGGTTGGCGGAGGACATGCCTTGGGTGAATTCCAGCTTGGTGTTGGTCAGGTTCTTTACATTGAAATAGAGTTGCATAGTGTCGGTCAATTGGTAGGCGCTGCCGAAATCAAGCCGGAACCGCGCCTGTGAGAAGATGTCGCCATTGCGGTCGCCGCCGATCGCCCACAGGCTGGTCGAGACATAGGACGCACCGATCCGCACATTGATCGGTCGCTTGTCATAGAAAAATCCGACATTGAAATTTTCCGGCGAGGTCTGCGGCATTACTTCTTTTTTATCGCCCGGCCGCAAGGTGGTCGAGGAGTCGACATAGGTATAGTTGGCGTCCAGCCCGAACCCGTCCCAAGGCTTCGGCAGGAAGGTGAAGGGCCGGAACAGAGTCACTTCCACGCCCTGGGCCTGGGAATTATTGATGTTCTGATAGCTCGAGAACCGAAAGTCCGGTTCGCCCTTGTAGCTGCCGAGATATTGGGTCGTAACGATATAATTGTCGAAGCTCTTGTAGAACAGACCGACCGCCGCATTGCCGCCGCCCGGCAAATCGTAATCGGCACCCAGATCGACGCTGTTGGCGGTCATCGGTTTCAAATTGGGATTGCCCTGGCTGACGGTGGCGTTGCTGAAACTGACCGAGGTCGAGGCGGAAATCTGGTTGAAGCCCGGTCGCGCGATGCCGGTGGAAAAGGCGGCACGCAGCTGCAGGGACGGCAGCGGCTGGTATTTGCCCTGAATCGAGGGAAAGAAATTGGTGTAGTTTTCTTGGGTGGTATTGGGGGTCCAACTGTCGGTGTCGGCGTTATTGAGATTGGCCAGTTGTTTGTCCTCGGTCGCTTCCACCCTTACGCCGCCGGTCACCGAGATCGGGCCGAGATTTCCGGTCAGCTGGCCATAACCGGCATAGACATTCTCGGTGTCGCGGGCGAAGGCGCCAAGCGCGGCATCGGCGTTGGCGGCATAGCCGGCAACGGCGCCGATGGCCGGTTCATGGTGGATGTCCGGGCCGATATTGTAATAGCCGTTGTAATAGATCTGATTGGCGCCGGTGACGAAATTGGCCAGCGATGTCTTGCCCGCCAGCACCGAATCATACTCGGAATTATCGACCCCGCGATCGCGCAACCGCACCGCGGCGCCGGCCTTCGCTTCGATGGCGATACCGCCCAGGGTCAAGGGCGCGCTGAAATCGATGAAGCTGCTATATTCCTGGTCATAGGCATAGGACGGGGAATTGCGCACTCGCTTGAGCGAAAATTGGCTCGGGTCGGCCAGATTGATCCCGGGCGTGGCGATGGTGACGGTCCGGTGCGCCGGGTCGGCTACCGAATAGGTCAAATTGAACGGATTGTTGGAGGCGAAATCGATGGTGTAGGCGTGGGTGAACTGGTCGATACCCTTGGTCCAGCCACCCTTGAGATCAACCCGGACCAGATTGCCCAGCATGAAATGGCCGCCGGCGGTAATCAGGCTGCTTTGGATATGTTCGGCGGTGTCGATGAAACGCTGGGTCGCGACCGCGCCGATCGACGAGAAGGATCCACTGCCATTGTCGGTGAAGTTGCTGTCAAGATTTTGCGTCAGCATTTCATGCTTGGTAGCCGATTCCCAATAGCCGCTCTGCATACCCTTGAGATATAGACCGGTGTCGGGGCTGGGGTCGTAATCGGCTTCGATGGTCTCGCCGTCGCGCACCCGGTGATATTCGTACCAGCGGTTCTGCAGGTCGGACAATGGCAGGAACTTGCCGCCGGTCGGCGAGGAATAGTCTTCCTCGACGTCGTCGATGCCGCGGTGATCCTCGTCATGGGAATAATTGACGATCAGCCGGAAGGGCCGCGATCCGTCATTGACCGGCTCCGGCGCGGTCGGATCCAACAGGCCGTGACCCGGGGTCAGACCGAAACTGGCGCCGGCCGTGACGTTGTAGACCCATGCCGGACTGCCGCGCAGCGCTTCATAGCCGCCGCCGAATTCCGCCTCGGCGAACGGTTTGCCGCCGATCACCAAGGGGTGGCTCAGCATATTGACCTGGCCGCCGACCCCTTCGGCGTCCATCTCCGGGGTCAGGGTCTTGACCACTTCAACGCCGCCGACCAGACCGGCCGGGAATACATCGAAGGCGACGCCGCGACCGCCGCCCATCGGCGAGGCGTTGTTATTGTTGGCGGTCAGATGCACGCCGTCGAAATAGCTGCCATTGAGGTCGGTATCCATGCCACGGATATTGACGAAGCGGCCCTGACCGCTATCGCTTTCCAGCGACACGCCAGGAAGCCGCTCAAGTGCTTCCGCCACGCTTACGTCGGGTAACCGCCTTATTTCTTCGGCCGGCAGGATATCCTTGAAATTGGGGGCGTCCCGCTTGTCCTGGATCGCCTGCAACTTGGCGCGCAACAGGTTCGATTCGACGACGATCTCGCCGAAATCAGTGACCTTGGCCGGCTTGGCCTGATCGCCGGCGGGCGCCCCCTGGTCCGGTTCGTCGGCACGCAAGGACGTTGCCTGCAATAGTGCGGCCACAGCGCAGCCCGCCAGTAAAGCGGTGCGAAAAGCCCGGATTTCCAGTTTCATGATCGGCAGCCCCCTCAGTTTCCACTGACGTGGTGTCGAATATTGCCGATCCTAAGTGTCTGTACAATATAATTTTCTGTCAAAAAAATGTAATATTTAACAGAACCGCATAAATACTGTAATGGTGTTGAAATAATACTGTAGATAATGCCAGGGATAGAGGGTGAATGCGTCTGCTCGCATCAGCGTGACAAGGGCCCGATCGGCACACCATTGGCGGCCAGCAACGCCCGCAAATCGCGGATCGGCGGGAAGACCTCCTGGTTCCAGTCGCTGCCCTGGCTGTCATGCGCCGCCTGTTCCATTTCGACGATGGCGCGGTCTTCGCGAAAAATCCCTTCGGTGAACCAGACCAGCGCCGGCCAGGCCAGATCCAAAAGCGCACCGAATTTCGGCCGCCGCACCGACAGCAGGCCGAAGGTGCGGTTGGTCCTTTGCTCGGCATCGATCGGCGAGTAGGCGATCCACAGATGCATCACCGGTTCGTCATCCGAAGTCCAGATGCGCAGCGTCTGATAGGGATATTCGGTGCGAATCGTCATCAAATCGCGGTGGCTGGGTGCATCGGTAATGGTGCGGCGGCTGCCCATGATGACCGCCTCGCCGAGCGGCTGTTTGCCGCCGGTGCGGGCGAAACTGTAATCGACCTCAAGCCAGTCCGGTCCCAGCCGGCGCGCCAGATAGCGCGGCGCGATCTGACCCATCAGGCGGCGATGCAGGAACTGGTGGTTCATGTCCATCAGATTTTCATGCATGAAACTGTAATGGCACTGCACCGGTTTGCCGAAACGGCGAGTCTTGAAGGCTTTGTCGCCCGCCGCGCCGAGTGGCGCCAGCTCGGTTGCCCGCGCCGGGTCGCCCGGCCAGATCAGGATCAGCCCGTCGATCTCGCGGCAGGGATAGGCGCGCACGCCGTTCGGCAGCTTGTTCTTGCCGAGATAGGGGACATCGGTGCAGCTGCCTGAGGCGTCGTAGGTCCAACCATGATAGCCGCACCGCAGACTGCAGCCATCGACCACCCCCTTCGACAGCGGCACCTGGCGATGCGCGCAGCGGTCCTCGAGGGCGAATACCGCGCCCTGTTTCGGTCGCACCAGCACGATTGGCTGACCGGCGAAGCGTGCGGCATAGGTTTTCCCGGCCTTCAGCTCATGCGACCAGGCCATCGGATACCAATGATCCGGATGCGTGCCGACACGGCGGAGATCGCCGTGCGCAGGGTCGAGTGCGCCGGCTTCAGGCAAATCGGGCATAAGGGCTCCCCATCAATCGTCGGCAACATTAGAGGCGGCGGCGCCGCCGCGTCAAATGCTGCGATCGCCGTTCAAGAATCTTGTCAAAAGCGTCATCGCCGCCAGCGCCGCCTGTTCGCGCACGCTGTCGCGATCGCCGGCAAAATGGTATCGTTCATGCAGAGTCAAGCGGTCCTGCCGCGCCACGGCAATATGGACGGTGCCGACCGGTTTGTCGGCGCTGCCGCCGTCCGGTCCGGCGACGCCGGTAATCGCCAGGCTTGCGGTCGCCGGCGAGTGACGCAGCGCTCCCTCGGCCATCGCCTGCGCCACAGAGGCGCTGACCGCGCCGTGACCCGCGATCAGATCCGCCGGCACACCCAGCATGTCGGTCTTGGCCTGATTGGCATAGGTGACGAAGCCGCGTTCGAACACGCGCGAACTGCCCGGGATCGCGGTCAGCGCCGCCGCCACCAGTCCGCCGGTACAGGATTCGGCGGTGGCCAGCGTCACGCCGCTTTTGAGGCAGGTTTCCAGCAGCGCCTCAGCCGCGACAGCAAGCGGGCTCACACCAGACCGGTGCGCTGCAGCAGCGCCAGCAGCGATGCGGCATAGAGCGCCGCCAGTACGTCATCCAGCATGATCCCCAAACCCCCTTTGACATGGCGGTCGGCCCAATCGACCGGCCATGGCTTCTTGATGTCGAACAGGCGGAACAGCGCGAAACCGACCGCATAGCCAAGCCAGCCCGGCGGCGTGAGCAGCAGAGTCAGCCACTGCCCGACCACTTCGTCGATTACGATCCAGCCCGGATCGTCCTCGCTTTCGTCACGCACCGCGATTTCAGAGCACCACCAGCCCAGGCCGAACAGCAGCAACGCCGCCGATCCGAGCAGAATCGGGCCGCCGGCCCAGGCGAGCAGGGCGGCAAACGGCAGCGCCGCCAGCGATCCCCAGCTGCCCGGCGCCTTCGGCAGCCATCCGGCGCCAAACCAACTGCACAATAATCGGATGACGGGGCGTGTCACGTCAGCGCCTGATGTCCTGGTCGAGCATCGCGGTGGCGGCGCCCAGTTTGCGGCGGTAGATCTGGGTGCCTTCCAGCACCCGCTCGACATAATTGCGGGTTTCCGAATAGGGGATGCTCTCGATCCAGTCGATGGCGTCGACATCGGCGCTCCGCGGGTCGCCGAGATCCTTCAGCCATTTGCGAATACGGGCCGGACCGGCGTTGTAGGCGGCGATCGACAGCAGGTAGGAGCCGTTGAAATCGGCCAGCAGGTCACCGAGATAGGCGGCACCCAATTTCATGTTGAGGCTGGGGTCGTGGGTCAGCGCGGCATTGAGACTGTCCTTGCGCTTGAACACCACCTTCAGCGCCTTGGCCAGTTTGGCCGCGGTCTGCGGCATCAGCTGCATCAGTCCAAGCGCGCCGGCGCTGCTCACCGCCTCGAACTGAAAGGCGCTTTCCTGACGGATCAGCGCCAGCACCAAGGCAGCCTCGGCCTTGCCGGCCGGGGCGTGCAGCATCGGATAGCCCGACCCGATCAGCGGCACACCCTGGCGTTCCGACAGCTTGGCGACGGTCACCGCGATATCGGCGCGGTCGAGCGACAAGGCGAGATCGGCGGCGAGTTCGCGCTGGCCGGGGGTTTCGGCGCGTTCGATCATTTTCAGCATGAAGGGACGCACCAGCTCGGTTTCCTTGATTTGCCCGAGCAGGTGCGATACTTCGACCATTTCCTGGCGCTCGAAACGGGCATGATCTTCGGCGGTCGGTTTGGGGTCGGGCGGCAGCGGCCACAATTGCGCGAGATGGATGTGACTGAGCGACAGCTGGCCGTAGAAGGTGGTGACATTCTGCGCCGCCAGATTGTACCAGCGCACCGAGTCGTCGCCTTGGCCAAGCGCCTCGGCGGCACGTCCCGCCCAGAAGGCCGCGCGCGAGCGGCTTTGCGGCGTGACCACATTGTCATACATGCGGGAAAAGTGATCGAGGCCCTGGGTAGCGTCGCCGAGGAAGCGCAGCGCGATCCAGCCGCTCAGCCACTCGGCGTCGGCAAAGCCGGCGCCGTCGGTCTGGCCATGGTTCTGCGCAATGTCGTAAGCGACCGAGATCTCGCCATGCTGCAGCGCGCGCCGTGCCAAAATGGCGCGCTCGATCCACCACAGATCAGGCCGTCCCTGATCATGCGCGGGATGGCGCAGCAGTCCGATGGCGGCATCGTCCATATCGTGGTTGCGCCGATAGCGCACCAATTCATAAATCAGACCGGGATCGGCTCGCAGGACGGCCGGCAGATGCGCCGCCAGCGCTTCGGCATTGGCGGCATCATTGTCGAGCGCCATGCGAGCCTGGGCCAGCAATCGGTGGTCGGCGTCGACGCGTTGGCTCTGTGCGCGGGCGGAGGCGTCCTGGTGCTCCCATAACAGCCGATCAAGGCGCAACCATTCGTCATGATCCTCCAGTAGATCCTCAAAACTGGCGAGGAACTGGCGCTCCTGCATCTGACCGAAATTGCCGCCGATCCAGGTTTTGCGCACCAGGCTGGTGGCTTGTTCGGCGCGTCCCTGGGCAATCAACGCCTTGGCATAGACGGCGGCGCCGTCGACCGTCAGGGGCGCGTGGCGGTCGAACCAGTCGAGCACCAAGGCGCGGGGCGTGGCGGCGGTAGCCGCCTCTTCGGCGCGCCGCTCCAACGTGCTCTGGTGCGGCCAATCGGGGTTGGCCTGCATGAAGTCGATGATTTCGGCGAACTCGGCGCCGGAATTGGCGGTGATGTAATATTGCCATTGCAGCACTTTGGCGAGCAGCTTGTTGTGCGCCTTGCGGGTTGCCGTCAGGGCCCAATCGAAATGCTGCTTGTGGGCCGAGTCGAAGGCAAGCTTGTAGAGCCGTTCATCATCCGACGACAGCGCGCCGGCCAGGGCGGGGCCGATCAAGCAGCAGGACAGGAGGACGACTGTGGCTATGACGCGGAACCAACGAAGCGAACGAGCCAACCGACGGATCCCGGACAAAAGGACGCGAACTTAGCGACCGGCGCATCTTACGGCCGCCCCACTGGGCGCTGCAACCTTTTCACGTCCGGGTTGCGACCGCCGGGGTGGCGGGCGCCTGCTGCCGCGCCTCTTGCGGCGACCGCCGGCCGCGTCTATGTTCCTGGACTTTCCACCATCCAGGCCGGCGGCGCCGCTGGAGGAGTCCATGTTCAAGGGTTCGATCACTGCCTTGATCACGCCGTTCAAGGATGGCCTGATCGACGAGCCGGCCTTTCAATCCTTCGTCGATTGGCAGATCAAGCAAGGCAGCCATGGACTGGTGCCGTGCGGCACCACCGGCGAGTCGCCGACTCTCAGCCACCAGGAACATAACCGCGTGGTCCAGCTCTGCGTCGAGGCCGCCGCCGGCCGGGTGCCGGTGATCGCCGGCGCCGGCTCAAATTCGACGATGGAAGCGGTGGCGCTCACGCGTCATGCCGAGCAGGCTGGCGCCGATGCCGTGCTGGTGGTGACGCCCTATTACAACAAGCCGACCCAGGAAGGACTGTACCGGCATTACCAGGCCATCAATGACGCCACCGGTCTTCCCATCCTGATCTACAATATTCCCGGACGCTCTTCTGTCGATATGAGTGTCGAGACCATGGCGCGACTCGCCAAACTGCCGCATATCGTCGGTGTCAAGGATGCCACCGCCGATCTGTTGCGGCCGGTGCGCACGCGCGCCGCCTGCGGCGCCGATTTTTGCCAGTTGTCCGGAGAGGACGGCACCGCCTTGGCATTTCTGGCCCAGGGCGGGGTGGGTTGCATCTCGGTGACCGCCAATATCGTGCCACGCCTGTCGGCGTTGCTGCAAGAGCACTGGGCGGCAGGCGATCTGACCGCGGCGCGCGCCCTCCAAGACCAGCTGGCGGCGCTCAACGACGTGCTGTTCATCGAGACCAATCCGGGTCCGGTGAAATATGCGGCATCGATGCTGGGTAAATGCCGGGCCGATCTGCGGCTGCCGCTGGTGCTGCCGTCGGACGCACACCAGCTGGAAATCCGTGCCAGGCTGGAGGGGCTCGGGCTGCTCTCGGAATGAGCCGGCCTCCCTTGATCGCCGGGCGCATTGCCGCCGAGAATCGCAAGGCACGGCATGAATACAGCATTCAAGATACGCTCGAGGCGGGCATCATTTTGCAGGGAACCGAGGTCAAGAGCCTGCGCAGCGGCCGCGCCAATCTGGCCGAATCCTACGCCGGGCAGAAGGGCGGCGAACTCTATCTGTTCAATGCCTATATTCCGGAATATCAGGTCAAGACCGTGTTCACCCATGAACCACGGCGCCCGCGCAAGCTCCTGGTCCACAAGAAGGAAGCGCGCAAGCTGCTGGGCGCCATCACGCGGGACGGCATGACCTTGGTGCCGCTGTCGATTTTTTTTAACGATCGCGGCCTGGCCAAGGTATCTTTGGGACTGGCCAAGGGACGCAAACTGCATGACAAGCGCGCCGCCGAAAAGGAGCGCGACTGGAATCGCGAAAAGGCCCGCGTGCTGCGCAATCGGGGGTGAAGAATCACCCTTGGGACAACCGCGCAATGAAAACTGTTGGATGGAGGGATGCCATGGCTAAGAGACGAAAATTCGCGGCGGCTTTGTTGGGGCTGATGCTGCCGGTAATGTCACAAGCGCACAGCGCCTGGGATTTTTCCTTTGTCGGCATCGATGGCCAGCCCTTGCCGCTGGCGCAATATCAAGGCAAGGCGTTGCTGGTGGTCAATACCGCGTCGCAATGCGGTTTCACGCCGCAATATAAGGGACTGGAGGCGCTGGCGGTCAAATATCGCGAACGTGGTCTGGTGGTGCTGGGCGTGCCGTCCAACGATTTCGGCGGCCAGGAACCTGGCAGCGCCACGGAAATCAAAAGCTTCTGCGAAACCGCGTTCGGCATCGATTTTCCGCTGACCGAAAAGGTCAAGGTGACCGGCGATGAAGCCCACCCCTTCTACCAGTGGGCGGCCCGTGAAATGGGCCCGCTGGCCAAACCGCGGTGGAATTTCCACAAATATCTGATCGCTCCAGACGGAAGACTGGTCGACTGGTTTTCCACTGTCACGTCGCCCGACTCGGCGTCGGTCGCCAAAGCGATCGAAGCGGTGCTGCCGCAATAATAGGGACAGAGCCCGGGCTAGCCGACGCGGGAGATCGGCGGCGTGGCCGGCAGGCGGGGAGCGCGAGTGGTCCACAGGGTAGAGCGGGCGGCGCCCGCCAGCAATTGATCGGGCAGAACCTGCGCCATCGAGGCGAACAGGCGGTCATCGCCCAAGCCGCGCGCCATCACCAGCGCACCTTGGATGCGTTCGAGTCCGTCATAGGCGCGCCGTTGCGCGATGTCGCGGGCCAGGCCGGAATCGGTCAAGGTCTGCGACAAAGCGATCAGCCAGCGATGATAGAAGTCGGAGATCGCATCGGCAAACAAATCGCGCTCGGCGGCTTGTGCGAACATTGCCGGAAGGCAAGCGCACTGGCCCTTTTTGTAATATTGGCCAAGTAATTCCAACATCGCGACGATGCGCTGGCGCGGCGGATGCACGGATTCCAAAGGACCGAACACATTGTCCTCGAACCACTGACGCACATAGCCCAGAACGGCTCCCGCCATCTGCACTTTTCCGTCCGGGAAATAATGATAGAGACTGGCTTTGCCGAGGCCGGAATCTTGGGCAATGAGCGCCATGCTGGCGCCCTCATAGCCATGGCGGCGAAAGGTTTCGCACAAACGTGACAACAACTGTTCCCGCGTTAATAACGGAGTCGGCATTACCCTATCCTCAACCACGATCGGACGGTGCGGTGCCGAACTGCCGACGCCAACCAGTAACCGAACATTCGGTTAGACATACGCCGTTATTTATGAAAACTCAAGTTGATTAAGGTAAAGAATACATTAAGATCGTCCGCAAATACTGTCGTCGGCCTCTCGTCAGTTTCATGTCCATTGTAGATCAGAAGTCTAGCCCAAAGTCTTACGGTGCCTCAGGGCGACCGCGGCAAGCCATTGATCAGTATCATGAGTTCATCGTCGATGCTCGGGCTATCGACAAAAGTGAACAGGCTTGGCGTTTTATCCATCAGG
>Ga0302319_10009633_pt1 | contig 18540 bp, 8 predicted proteins | sample Bog_T0_2_FD_203319 | JGI IMG/M metagenome (GOLD analysis project Ga0302319, IMG submission 203319) | Peat permafrost microbial communities from Stordalen Mire near Abisko, Sweden - Bog_T0_2 | ecosystem: Environmental > Terrestrial > Soil > Wetlands > Peat | place: Sweden: Abisko, Stordalen Mire...
GTTGGCCTTCCAACTGCGCGCCGCCATTCGCACCCAGTCCGGCGGCCTCATCGCCCCCGTATTCTGGTCTGACAACTGGATCGAGCTGGTGCCTGGAGAGTCGCGAACGTTGACCGCGTTGCTGCCGGAGAATGCCCTGGCCGCGCCCATTGTGCAACTCGAAGGTTGGAACGTTGCCCAGCAAGTCATCGCACCCGCTGTCACCGCCGCACCTTGATTTCGCAGGTTCGTCAACGGGTCCGCTCAGACATCATCGGAGACGCCCATCTTCCTGAATCCGCCACCAATCAGACAGCACGGTCGTAACCTCCGTGGGCAGGCCAGGTTCAGGCGCAAATAGCGGCCATCCTTTTTCCCGGGCAGTCTCTAACAGGCGCTCAATGGGCTGCCGCCAGCCATGCAGCGCCAGGTCAAACAGCCCCCAGTGAATCGGCATCAGCAGCCCCGCCCGCTCCGGACCGCCAAGCTCCGTATACGCCTGCGCCGCTCCGTCGGGCCCCATGTGAATGTCCTTCCACAACTCGTTGAACGCGCCAATCTCCAGCATCGTCAAGTCAAACGGCCCATACCTTGCGCCAATCTCCTCAAACCCTTCCCACCATCCCGAGTCGGCGCCGTAATAAACCCTGTGGCGCTTTCCTTCGATCACAAATGAAGCCCAAAGCGTTTCAAATCGGTTGAACAGGCTGCGGCCTGAAAAGTGTCGCGCCGGCAGCGACGTCACCGCGCACGCCCCACCCGCAAGGTCCACCGTCTGCGTCCAATCCAGCTCCGTAATTCGCTCCACGGCCACGCCAAAGTCGCCGAGCAGCTTGCCTACTCCCAGCGACGTTATCCACTGCGACTTCGCCAGTGCCTGCATCTTCGAAAGCTGCTGGATCGTCGCTTTACCCAGATGATCGTAATGATCGTGCGAGATGAGCACCGCATCGATCGTCGGTATCTCGTCTAACGGCAACGTCGGCGGAAAAAATCGCTTCGGTCCAACCCAATGTGTCGGCGCCGCGCGCTCGTCCCACACTGGATCAATCAACACGCGCACACCGTCAACCTCCAGCAGCATCGACGAATGCCCAAACCACGTCACGCGCAACCCACTCTCCGGGGTCGACGCATACACGCGTGAGTCTGTGCGGAAAGGCCCCAGCGGCTTCCGCGGCACCCTCTCTTCCCTGTTCCTCAGGTAAAGCGGCAGCAGCTTGAAAATCATTGAGAAGTCGCCAACCCGCGTCGGCACCGGATTTTGAAACTTTCCATCCTGCTTTACCGCTGCCGAAATCATGAATCGCCCTCTCAAAATTAACAACGCAATACCATCAGCATATGCGCAAATGGGCGAGGCATGCTCGCACTCAATTTGAGAGGTGTGAAGTTGAATATACATGGATGGGTATTTCCCGCCGGCCCTGTTTCTTCAAGATAGATCGTAGCGTGCGAGTCGCGCGACGCATAAGACGCGCAGCGACGCGGCTTCAGCGAGACGCCAACCTTGTAGTCCGTGGCCCAGGCATTGGCCGCTGTTGCTCCGCGCGGACCGCTTCTCTTTGATTTCGGTTGACCACGATGGTCGAAAATCAAGGCAAGCAGGCGGAGAACACCAGGGTCATCTGCCAGATTATTGACGCCCCCGCAATCTAACTGCCTGATGATGCGTCTACGGTGAACGAAAGCGCCGAACTGGTCAGATCGGTTTGCCAGTCCTCTCCGCTTGGCAGAGCGGGAAGGCCAATGCCGCCGAAGGCGCCGCTGTATCCATCCGCGAAGGAAAGCACCTGAAATACTTGCCCCACAATCGGATTTGATCCCGAGCCGATCTCAAATGTGAGTTCGCCGCTCAAGTCCACTTCGGCGCTCACGGATAGATACCTCCCGCCCAGTTTCAAAGTGATGGAGCTGGATGGTGAGAGCGACAAGTTTCCAATATCGAAGTCTCCGGAACCAGTCAGCGAGAGCGCCCCGTTCAAGAACTTCAGATTTGCAATCGTTGCGGTTGCCTCAAAGGTCACCGTCCCGCTGCCGCTCTCTATCTCCAGGCTACCCGAGAAGCTGTAAGCCCCCGCCACCGTCGCAGTCGCCGTAAAGTTGAACGTCCCGGTTCCGTCTACCGCGCCTCCGTCCAGCGTCCCTCCCTGCCCATAGTCCAGGGTGGCCCCTGAGTCCACCGTGATAACGCCGGTAATCGTGCCCTTCAGCGCTCCAGTCAGGTTCAGCGTCCCTGTGCTTACGGTAATCGTGCCTGGCCCCTCAATCGGCGTCGCCCAGTTTGTCGCAATCGCCGTTGCTGCGCTTTGGATGAACGCTCCGCTATTGTTGAACACCGCAGTCCCGTCCGAAGTCTGCGGCGTGTTGGCCGCAACCGTCCACGTTGCCCTGGCCAGGTTGTTCACCACCGCGCCTTTCTCCAACACCCACTGCGCCACATCCGAGGGTGGCGCCAGCTTCACCGTTCCCGCGTTGTTCAGCGTGCCGGCACTGATCCCCGTATTCGAGTAAGACGATGGCACAATCGCCGCCGTCGCACCCTTGGCGACAGTCAGTCCGCCGGTCCCGCTCAAATAGCCCCCAGTCCAACTGAGAGTGCCGGTGACCGTCAACGCCCCCGTCCCGGTCAGTGTTCCACTCGCAAAGTCCAGCGTGGTAAACGTCGTCGCCCCGTTGAACGTCACCGCTCCCGCGCCGCTCTCGACGCGCGTGATACCCGCGAAGCCGTATTTGCCGGCCACTGTCGCACCTGCGGTGAAGTTGAAGGTCCCGGTTCCAGCAACGGTTCCCCCGTCCAGCGTCCCTCCCTGCCCATAGTCCAGCGTGGCTCCCGTGGCGACTGTGATAACGCCTGTGATAGTCGTCTTCAGCACACCAGTCAGGTTCAGTGTCCCCGTACTAACCGTAATCGTCCCGGCCCCGTCAATCGGCGTCGCCCAGTTTGTCGCAATCGCCGTTGCTGCGCTTTGGATGAACGCTCCGCTATTGTTGAACACCGCAGTCCCGTCCGAAGTTTGCGGCGTGTTGGCCGCAATGGTCCACGTCGCCCCTGCCAGGTTGTTCACCACCGCACCTTTCTCCAGCACCCATTGCGCGACATCGGAAGGCGGCGCCAACTTCACCGTTCCCGCGTTGTTCAGCGTGCCGGCACTGATCCCCGTATTCGAGTAAGACGATGGCACAATCGTTGCCGTCGCACCCTTGGCAACGGTCAGCCCACCCGTCCCGCTCAAATAGCCCCCGGTCCAGCCGAATGTGCCGCTCACCGTCAACGCCCCCGTCCCGGTCAGTGTTCCGCTCGCGAAGTCCAGCGTGGTAAACGTCGTCGCCCCGTTGAACGTCACCGCTCCAGCGCCGCTCTCGACGCGCGTGATACCCGCGAAACCGTACTTGCCCGTTAGCGTGGTGGCCGCCGTAAAATTGAAGGTCCCAGTGCCAGCAACTGTGCCTCCGTCCAGCGTCCCTCCCTGCCCATAGTCCAGCGTGGCTCCGGATGCAACCGTAATAACCCCGGTGATAGTCGTCTTCAGCACACCAGTCAAGTTCAGTGTCCCCGTACTAACCGTAATGGTCCCGGCCCCGTCAATCGGCGTAGCCCAGTTGGTCGTAATAGCCGTGGTCGCGCTCTGGACAATCGCTCCGCTGTTGTTGAATACCGCCGTCCCGTCACTCGTCTGAGGCGTGTTAGCCGCAACCGTCCACGTTGCCCCGGCCAGGTTGTTCACCACCGCACTCTTCTCCAGCACCCACTGCGCCACATCCGAAGGTGGCGCCAGCTTCACCGTTCCCGCGTTCGTTAATGTGCCAGCACTGATCCCCGTATTCGAGTAAGACGATGGCACAATCGTCGCCGTCGCACCCTTGGCAACGGTCAGCCCACCGGTCCCGCTCAAATAGCCCCCAGTCCAGTTCAACGTCCCACTCACCGTCAACGCCCCCGTGCCGGTCAGCGTCCCACTCGCGAAGTCCAGCGTGGTAAACGTCGTCGCACCGTTGAAGGTCACCACTCCCGCGCCGCTCTCGACGCGCGTGATACCCGCGAAACCGTACTTGCCCGTCAGCGTAGTAGCCGCTGTGAAGTTGAATGTCCCAGTTCCAGCAACGGTACCTCCCTCCAGCGTCCCTCCCTGCCCATAGTCCAGCGTGGCCCCCGTGGCAACTGTGATAACGCCTGTAATAGTCGTCTTCAGCACACCAGTCAGGTTCAGCGTCCCGGTACTCACAGTAATCGTCCCGGCCCCATCAATCGGAGTAGCCCAGTTGGTCGTAATAGCCGTCGTCGCGCTCTGGACAAACGCTCCGCTGTTGTTGAACACCGCCGTCCCGTCCGAAGTCTGTGGCGTGTTGGCCGACACAGTCCACGTGGCCCCTGCCAGGTTGTTCACCACCGCACCTTTCTCCAGCACCCATTGCGCCACATCGGAGGGCGGGGCCAATTTCACCGTCCCTGCGTTCGTCAGCGTTCCGGCGCTGATCCCGGTATTCGAGTAAGACGATGGCACAATCGTCGCCGTCGCTCCCTTGGCGACAGTCAACCCGCCGGTCCCGCTCAGATAGCCCCCGGTCCAGCCGAACGTCCCGCTCACCGTCAACGCCCCGGTCCCCGTCAGGACGCCGCTCGCGAAGTCCAGCGTGGTAAACGTCGTCGCCCCGTTGAACGTCACCGCTCCCGCTCCGCTCTCGACGCGCGTGATGCCCGCAAATCCGTACTTGCCCGTCAGGGTGGTCGCGGCCGTAAAGTTGAATGTCCCAGTTCCAGCAACGGTACCTCCGTCCAGCGTCCCTCCCTGCCCATAGTCCAGTGTGGCCCCTGAGGCAACCGTAATAACCCCGGTGATAGTAGTCTTCAGCACGCCAGTAAGGTTCAGCGTTCCGGTACTAACCGTGATCGTCCCGGCCCCGTCAATCGGCGTAGCCCAGTTGGTCGTAATAGCCGTCGCAGCGCTCTGGATAAACGCTCCGCTGTTGTTGAACACCGCAGTCCCGTCACTCGTCTGTGGCGTGTTAGCTGCAACCGTCCACGTCGCTCCGGCCAGGTTGTTCACCAACGCGCCTTTCTCCAGCACCCATTGCGCAACATCTGAAGGTGGCGCCAGCTTCACCGTTCCCGCATTCGTTAATGTGCCAGCACTGATTCCCGTATTCGAGTAAGACGATGGCACAATCGTCGCCGTCGCGCCCTTGGCAACGGTCAACCCGCCGGTCCCGCTCAAATACCCTCCGGTCCAGTTGAACGTCCCACTCACCGTCACAGGGCCGGTCGACGTCAACGTCCCGCTGGCGAAGTTAAGCGTGGCAATGGACCCGATACCCGCCACGGAAAGGCTTCCGCCCGCGATGGTCAACAGGTTCCCGCTGCCCACCGTCAGATTCTCGACTTCCGGGCTCGTGCTGCTCAGCGTAACCGTGACGCCCGGAGAATTGTTGATGACGACATTGTCGCCGGCGGCCGGCACTGCACCGCCAGACCAATTCGTGGCCACCGTCCAACTACCACTCGCCGCACTCGTCCATGTGACGGTGGCAGGAACCACCTCGAAAGTCCATGAGTAACTCGCAGGCATCGTGCTTCCGCTCGAACTACGAATCGCGGACGACAGCTCCACGCGATAAGTGCCCGTCCCCAAAGGCGATGCCGGCTGAATAGTCATTGACTTGCTGGCCGGCTGATAGGACACACCGGAAACACCAACGGTTGCGGACGGCGATTTCGCCGTCGCGAGCTTCACAAGAGTCACCGCACTGGGCGCCACCGTAGTCGTGTCCAACGGCAAAGAGAACCGCGCCGAAACACTCAGTTTCGTCGAGTGAGGAGTGTGCCCGCCCGCCGTCGGACTTACTGAAACCACCTTCAGCGTATTGCTGGCTTTTGAGTTCAGTTCTTCAGGTGCTGTGCATGAGGAATTGCCATCAATGTCCTCAACGCACGCATACGCCATCAGCGAGCCCGCAGAATCAAGGTCTGCTTCAAACAAGCGATACTCAAATGGATGGTTTCCGTCGCTGGCAACTCTCTCCCCGTTGACATAGAAGTCCACGTTACGCACCTGGTCTGCAGTTTCAACCTCTGCGGTAAGCCGCATAAGGCTTCCTGGTTCAGGAGACTCAAGGACCGCACCGGTATTCAATGCGATCGCTGGCAGTTTCCGCACTCCATTCGGAGAGGCGAATTTCACCACTTGCAGGCCGGCATCACCCGCTGCCGCGTAGGCGTATCCTCCATGGAGCGTCAGGTCGTAAACCGGACCCGTGGTCGCCATGGTCTGCACTACCTTGTCCGTTATCGTTGGGTCGGATAGATCCAATAGACCAACCCAGTTGGCTTTCTCTTCCCCGTTTGCGGCGCCGACAAAGGCAAGCAAGCCCGCTCCGCTCGGACGCGCAGTTCCTGCGTTGATCGGCGACGGAAGCCCCGCCACTTTGAATGATGTTCCCAGGTCCTGGATGACTTCGAGTCCCTTCGCTTGGTCCGCAGCGTTAGCAACCACTGATCCGACATAGATCAAGTCGTCCGCGGCGTAGATGGACATACGTCCGTTTCCAGTCCGCTGAGAACTGCCGGAATTCCAGGATGCGATCGGCTGACCAAGCCTGCCTCCGACCGGTAACTTGACTAACTCAAATCCCGCCGACAAATCCGAATCCGCCGACAAAACATAGAGATGATCTGCAGAGAGAGCCACGTCATTCACGTCCAACTCGGAGTAGCTGTGCTGATCGAGAATCTCTCCCGTCGCAACATCAAACAGAACCACGGTCGCGCCGAACGCCGTGTAACCCAGATTCCCAGCGGCCTTCACCACCGTCGCGTCCGCGCCAAGCCGTACATTACTCCGGACCTGGGGCAACTTTGGGTTGGAGATATCAAGAATCTCCACCCCGCCCTGGCCAGACACCAGCAGTGAATCTCCCGCCAGCGCAATGCCGCTCAACTCCATCGGCAAGGTAATCTTCGACAGCAGCACGGGTCGATCCGGTGCCGATACATCGTAGAGTTGCACCAGCCCGGACCGGTCGGCGGTGGCAACCATGTTGTTGTACGCGTCCAAGGCAATGGTGCCCTTTGCCCTCGTGAGGTCGCTCGCAAATCCAGATCCGGCAAGCAGCAAAATAAAGCAGACCCTCCCCACACCGTGGAGAAAGCTGCGGAACCTGCGGATGAACAATCTCGTGGCAGCGCCAGTGGGGATAGTGGTGCTGATCGTCATGGCTGGTAACCTCCTCGCGTATAGGTCAACTTCTTTTTATGTGTGCGGAGTGGCAATAAATTGTCGTCAAAATACTTCGCCCCTCCAGTCATCAGGTCCGGGCATTCCACCGTCAATGACAGATGCTTGGCTTCAAATCTTCAAAATCAAGCAAATCCACCGGGTTCGATCGACGATGTTACAGAAATTGCTCCCCGGGTCTATTGCTTTATGCGCAGGAAATCGCCGCAAACGCCAATCAATTATGAAAATTTGAACGAAAATGTCCGGATCGATTCAAGATAAAGGTTGAGCGCTTTGGCCTGTCCCGATAAACTACCCTCGCATGAATGCCGCCAACTCAGTCACTGAGCGACTGCGCCTCTATGCCAATGGGCACAAGGACGTTGGCGACTCTTTGCTGCGCGAGATTCTGCCGCGTCTTCGCGAGATCGCCTCCCGAAGACTCTCAAAGGAGTATTCCGCTCCGGTCACTCCTACTGAACTTATCGACGAAACATGGCTTGCCAGCCTGCACCGCGGACGATGGAAGATTGAGAGCCGCGAACATTTCTTCAGCATCGCCAGCCTGGCCATGGAGAATGTCCTCACCGACATGGCGCGCAGGCGGCTCGCGCAATGCCGCGGCAAGGGCGCAGTCCATCTTTCTCTTGAAGAAATCTCTCCCGGCCAGCAACCGGCCACAGCCAATGCCGAGGAAGTTCTGGCCATCAGCATGTTAATGGAAGAACTCGCAAGGACAGATGCAAAGGTAGCGTTTGTCGTCCGCATGCATTACATAGTCGGCTTCAGCCTGGATGAGATCGCGATTGAAACCGGATTGACGCTTCGCCAGGTTCGGCACCGTTGGGAAAAAGGTAAGCTCTGGCTGGCCAAACGTTTGCTTTCCCGCCGAAGATAGTTCACGGACCGTCGTTCAGGTCGCGGACCAGCGGCCGCGCAAATTCGTTTGCGTCCTTGGGCCTGTTTGCTGGGTCAAACGCGAGCGCCGCCACCAGAAGATCGATCGAATCCTCCTTGAATACGTCACGATGGGTCGCGAAATATCCTCGTATCTGGTCCGGAAGGTCGAGTGTCGCTGCTTGAAAAAGTTCCGTCCAGCGCAAACCGGTCAGCATCTCCATCACAATTTTTGCCAGGCTATAAATGTCGGTCCCAGCGTCGGCATAACCAATCACCTGCTCCGGCGCCATGTAATCCAGTGTGCCGGCGACGCGGGAGATTCCATGGAATGTCTGATCCCGCGACTTGACGATTGCAATTGAGAAGTCAATCACAACAATTTGCTCTTCACTCCCCCCATCGAAGCGAATCATCAAATTCTCCGGCTTCAGATCACGGTGAAAAATCATCGACCGATGCAGCAACTGGAGCGCGCTCGCAATCTGTTGCAGGAATGCCGCAATCTGTTTGCGCGGCAAACCGCCTTGCTCCAATAGCTCCCGCAAACTGCGTCCGTGAATGAACTCCATTACCAGGAACGGTGCGCCCGTATCGATCACTCCGTGTCCCGTGACCTTGACGATGTTTGGATGCGACAACTGTTGCAGCGCCGCAACCTCGTGCGCAAAACGGTGACGAACCCAGACCTGGTCTGCCAGTTCATAACGAAATATCTTGATCGCGCAAAGCCGTCCCTCCTCGTGCAGGTCACGCGCCCTTGCTACCGTTGCAAATCCACCAACCGACAAAATATGACCGATCTCGTAACGGTCATCGATGAGCGTTCCGATCAGCCGCTCAGTTTCAGGAGATAAAGCCTCCATACGCCAGGCCGAAAGATCCGGAAGAACCATCTCACGCTGGAATATCCTCCGTCGCCTCCATTGAACAGCTCCAATACCGATGCCTGTGCAGGTCGTCCCCATAAGCAACAGCGCCGGCCACGAGAGCCACAGAGGCCACAGCACTCGAATGGACTGTTCTTCCACCGGAGACCATGGGCCGTTTCCCAATTGCGCCTGCACCTGCAGCGTGTGATGCCCCCAGCGTAGTTTGCCCAGCGAAGGATTCAGATTGGATGTATAGACCCATGTGGCCTGTTCAGGCAGCAGCCGATATCGAATGCGCAACGCATTGCGCCGGTCAAACTGCAGTGAGCCAATGTGAGCCACAACATTCGCGCTCCGCGGAACAGACACGAGCGCGTCCGCGAGTGTCGCACCTCCCGATCCGAATGAGAATCCGGCTATGAAAAGCGCGGGTTGAGGAAGCCTTGTGGCAAAGTCATCGGGCGGCGTGAAATGAACCACCGTGTTTTCGCTCGCGAACCAGATTGAGCCATCCGTATCGCCGAAGAAGCTGTTCTGATTGCCTCCGGGAACAGGGATGCCATCCTCGGCGTCCAGTGCCACCCAGTTGCCCTGCGCCGCCGCAGACGGGGTTGCGACATAATCCCTTCCGCCTGTCGCCCACCACAACCAGCCGCGTGAATCAGCATCTAAAAACGTGTAGTCGGCATTGTGCGCTTTGCTGTCGTAGCTAAAAGTGTCCACCAGTATTGTTCCCGAGGTGCTCCGCCGAATTCTTGATAGCGAATCGAAGTGCGCGTAACCTACCCAGACCTCAGCGCCCGGAAGCACTGCGATGGAGCGGCAGTAATCATCCAAAAGACCATCTTTACTTGTAATGTGTGTCCATTGATTTCCTTCGAAAAGTATAACTTCGCGTTCATGACATGCCCAAAGCGCATTGCGCTTCGCGTCATACTCCATATCAAGGGAGACACCGCTCCCCATGCCTTGCGGCGTTAGTTCAAGGCGCTCGCCCTTTTTCGTTACAAGAGTTATACCGGTTCCTGCCAGCCACGTGTGTCGATTGCCATCGCCGGCGAGTCTTGCTCCTCCAGGGCCATAAGTCGACTGTGCCAGCACCTTCCCATCCTTGCCGATCTGCGTCACGCCGCGGATGAGAGACGCGGCATAGATCGATTCGCCAGGACCTGGAATCAAATGGACCGTAGTGCCGACTTTTCCTGCATCGACCCAGGGGTCCCAGCGACGGCGGCTTGGATCGAGAACCTTAATTCCCGAATTTGAAGCAAATACCCGGTTGCCGTTTCGCATAACGAAGAACGTATTATCGACCCCGTCCTCCTGATTCCAATACTAGAGGCGAAACGGGTACATGAATCGGTAGAGTCCGGCGTTTGTTCCCAGGAAGATCGTTCCATCTTGGTCCACGATTGCTACGTTGACCCCACCTGGAAACCCGTTGATGGCTCGGGCGAAACGCGTCGCTCCCGGTCGGCCCAATGCGAGGCCAGGTCCAAGTGTCAGGACTGATCCGTCCTCCATCTCACTTAGCGTGCCTGAATCGTCCAGACCTACCGCGCTGTCCAGAATCCCGCCTCCCAGCCCGCCCGGGCACTGATAAGTCATCGCAAGCTCACCCCGAAACCATAGGCAGTCGAAACGATCCCGCAACACCTTGACATAAATTCCTCCCGGTCCCTTCATTGACTTAGGGACCAGGGGAGAATGTGGCCAATCCAGAATCTGCAATCGTGAAAGTTCACAAGTCCCCGCATGGCACGGAAACAGCGCGGACCCTCCATGATCTACCGTGAGAAGCTTCGCGTCCTTTTCCTCTACTCTCGTAGCTCGCCAGCCATTTTGGTCCTTGCGGAAAATGTAAAGATCCCCATAGTCCAGCGAATCGCTCCAGGTGACCGTAGCCAGCATTGTGTTGGGACCGGCGTTCACCACGCTGATGGCAGGATTGGACAGAATCTTCTCGACTTTGCCGTTCTCATAGCGATAGACACCGCCATTGACCACACCGCTTTGCGAATTCACAGTCTGCGTGGCGATCCATATCCCGCCGTCGCTATCCTCGGCCAAGCCTCGCGCGCGCTCATTGGGAAAACCATATTGCCGGAGGGAGTAGAAGCTCTGCCCGTCGAATCGAAGAACATCGTCGATCGTCCCCATCCAGAGTGCTGAATGGCTATCCTGCATCATCGTGTAGATGCCGTGTGGCGACCCCGGCACAAGCATGATGGGGTAACGCTGCGCACGCGCTGCAGCCGCTATCCCAAACACTATGAAGACCCATCGACCCATTCGCCACATATTCATCATTGCGCAGTTTCTGCCGGTTCCTGCCAGTCTATCGCGGACTTCGTTACCGCAATTCTTGCCTTGATGAATCACCGCAGGAGACGTCCAAAGAAGAATGATGGGGAGGCTCTCTTGAGAAACTCTGGCAGAAACCATCCGGAAGAGACCGGATGCGCAACGGGCTGTTAACGACAGGTCTTCGTCCGTGGGGTGGTCTCTGGCGAATGGGGGGAAAGCACAAACCTCAAGGAACGAAATCAAGCGGTCCGAGACATCAAGCCTGTTATGAACGTCCGCGCGGGAAACTCTCCCGCGAACCATGGCTTCCGTTATCCACTTACCCCGCGCCAGCCAACTTTAAGTAATCCGGCTCATCGGCTATCGTCCGATGCCGAAAGGCGCCCACAATCTTCCGTTCCTTCAGTAAGAACACGCCCGGCATCTGATCCGCATCCTCCTTAATCATCCCAATTCCATATTTGAACATCGCGCCTTTCAGCCAGCCCCTCCAGACCGCCGGATTCAAAAGGTGCAAATAAGGGTTGGTGCGCGACAAGGCAAAAACGGGAGCCTGATAAAGCGTCGCTTCCGGATTGCTGATCCTCTCCACATCTGAGAGATGGTAATAGTCGAAGTAGGGTTTCGCCCGTTCCGGAGAGCCGAGATGCACAAAGACAGGCCGCACACCCTTCGCCTCAATCTGCAGCCGCACCTGTGAAACACGGTCCAGAGCCTGTGCACAAAAAGCGCATGCAAAGTGGCGAAGAAAGATGAGCAAAACCGGCGATTCATCTACCAGATCGAGCAGCGACCGGCCCGTCTCCGTATAAAACTCGCGCAACGAGTCTGCAAGATTCCATCGTTCAGTTGCCTGGGGAATCCCCTTAGCCATTCAACCCACCCCGCTCCCGTAGGAAACGTCGATTATAGACGTAATCCGATGGAAACCAGGATCTCAGCGACAAGTATTCGACGCCGCAGAATCGTTAAATGATTCTCAGCCTCGACCCGAGCCGCGTCTCCAAAACATGATTCATTCCTCCGGATGGCGGATCGTGAGGTGCTTACAGACGGGCAGATGCAAGAGAGAAAGGCCCGGCCTCGCAAGCCTCTCGGTACAACTCCTCGGCTGCCTCAGCGTTCACTGGCTTTGAAAACAGGAACCCCTGAATGTAATCGCAGCCTAACTGGCGCAAGCTGCGTAGTTGTTCTTCAGTCTCAACGCCTTCCGCAATGACCTCGAGTCTCAGGGAATGAGCCAGTTGCATGATGGCCCTTACTATATCCAGACTCCCGTTTCCGATGCTCAGTTCACGGATGAAGGATCGGTCAATCTTAAGACTGTCAAATGGCAACCGCTGCAGGCGGCTCAACGAGGAGTATCCAGTCCCGAAGTCGTCAATTTGAAGCCGGATGTTCATCGCCTTGAGTCGGTCAAGCATGATCAGGGTTTGTTTGGTCTTTCCCATGATCGATCCTTCGGTCATCTCCAGCGCCAGCGACTTGGGATTCAACCTTGATTCGGCCAGGGCGAACTCTACATCTTCCATCAGGCTTGATCCGCTCAATTGCCGGGCGGAGACATTCACACTCATCGTGAGAGGTGGGCCGGCTCCAAAACTCTTCTGCCATTCGGCCATTTGCCGGCAAGCCTCTATCAGAACCCAGCGCCCCAGCAGCACGATGAGATCGCTTCCCTCGGCGATGGGAATAAACTCCCCAGGAGGAATGAGCCCCCGCACCGGGTGATTCCAGCGGACCAGTGCCTCGAAACCGCAAAGGTGACGATCGCGGCTCGAAACGATTGGCTGGTAGTGAAGGACGAGTTGCTGCGCGTCGATGGCTTTCCGCAGGCCGGTTTCGACCTCATAGCGGGTGACCGCCTCCGTGCGCAATCCCTCGTTGAAGAATTCAAAGCGTGCTTTGCCGTTGGTCTTGGCATGATACATGGCGGTGTCCGCGTTATGGAGAAGCTCTTCCGGTGTAGCGCCGGTCGAACTGAGGGCGATACCTATGCTGGCAGAGACAAATGTCTTCCGACCGTCTATGTAGAACGGCTCGCCAAGCCGTTCGAGAATGCGGGCAGCAACTGTAGACGCGGCCGTCTCCTGCTGGATGTGACCCAGAAGGATCGCGAACTCGTCTCCGCCGATACGCGCTACAACGGATTCTGCAGCATCAATCGGGCGTGAAGTGGAGCGGACGCCGGCGCGCAGCCGTCCGGCCACATCCAGAAGCAGTTCATCCCCGGCCGCGTGCCCAAGGCTATCGTTGACCAATTTGAATTGGTCCAGGTCGACGAACAAAACAGCGAACAGCTTCTTTTGCCGAAGGGCATTCTCGATCGCGGATTCGAGGCGGTCCATGAAGTAGGGTCGGTTTGGCAGGCGCGTGAGCGGATCGACTATTTTGCCTTCAGTAATATCCGTCTGCGAACCTGCCATGCGGATTGCACTGCCCTTCGAATCGCGGACCGCAATTCCGCGACTGAGCGTCCAGATGTAACCGCCGGATTTTTGGCGCATACGGTATTCACTTACGAATTCCGGGGTCTTGCCGTCGCAGTGCGCGGCAATCTCAGCGCGAACCCGGTCGCGATCTGCGCCATGAATATGGCTGAACCACTGTTCGGGACTATTCCAGGACTCGCTCTCTGAGTAACCAAGCATCTGACCCCAGCGAGGAGAAAAGTAAATCTCTCCGGTGCCGAGATTCCAGTCCCAGAGGCCGTCGTTGGCCCCCCGTGCAGCCAGCGCATAACGCTCCTCACTCTCCTGGAGAGAACTGAGTGCGTCTTTCAGCGCCCGTTCGCGAGACTCGATTCGGGACAGCATTTCATTGAATGAATCCACAAGAAGGCCTATCTCGGCGCCCGATCGGATTCCGGCGCGGACAGAGTAATCCTTGTCGGTCGAAACCCTGCGCGCTAATGCAGCCAGTTGCACCAACGGGTCTCCAATGGAGTGCGCAAGCCGGAGCGAGACCAGGAAAGTCGCCAGAACTGAGACGAGAAGAACTAGAATGGCGATCTTCGCATATTGCAGGAGCCGGGAGCGGAACCCGCGCAGATCGAAGACCAGGGCAATCGATCCGGTACGCTCTCCGTTCAGCAGAACACCGCGGAAAAGAGTCAGGGAGTCGCCATCAAAGTAGGCTCCATCACTGCGCACTGCAGGAAGGGCCAGCATCGATCGCCCGCCGGAGCTGCGATAATCCGCGAAGTCCCGCCCCTGGTTGTCGTAGAGACACGCCACTAGAACACTCGGCTCGGTGGCCAGAGCGCTCAGCATATCTTTGGCGGTACGCTGATCGTTGAATGCAAGAGAAGCGGCGGTATTTGCGCCCAGTGTGTCGGCCAGGGCAGTCAGTTCGCGAACCGCACTGGCACGATAACTCTGCCGCTCATAGATGGCGAAGCCGAGCGAAGCAAGCAGCACAGCTAGCACGCTGGCAGAGATGATAAGGAGGCCCAGGTTGAAACGGATGGAAAAGTCCCTTATACGCACGGCTTCACCTTCCCCCGCCGGTAGTCCCGCTGTAAGTCACTGCGGTGGCAAGAAGCAGCAGCCGGGAGCTGATTTTCAGATGAGACGATTCCGCGCCACCCAGGTTGATGTCGAAGCGAATCTTGTCGTCCTCGAGGTGGAACCGTATCATCCCGCCGTCCGACAGGAAGTTGGCGGTTTCTCCCACGGTCAGAACGGGCATCCCGCGAAGGCTTCTCAGAACAGCCGCCTGCCGCCGGGCTTCATCGCGACTGAGAAATAGAATGTTGCAGCCCTGAATGTCCGGCGGTTGGCTGATCAAGCGAACATGGAATACACGAGTTCCGATAGCCTTCCCGTCAATCGTGCTTTGAAGCTCCTGCCGGCGCGGTTCGTCGTCGAAGATACAGAGTTTTAGCTTAGGATCGCCGTTGTTCAATGCGCCTGCAGGCCAATCTACAAACTGCGCAAAGTGGAATAAAAACGCAGCCTTCACCTGGTACTCATCGGCAGTGGATTGGGCAGCGGCAGGCAGCGGCACTCCCGAGAACAGCAGGAACACGCAAAGCAGCTCGAGTCTCCGGGCACAGGTCCACGTTTGCCTGGAATAGGCATTCTTGGTCGAATTGTCCGTTGCCCGATTCATTGACGGCCTCTGCTCAGAAGGACCACGTAATTTTGGCGTATGCGGCTCGCCGCATCATGCCGGACTGCACGGAGACATTAGCTCCGCTGAATTCCGAGTGAAGGCTCTTCAAAAGGTTTTGCCCCATCACGTTCACTGAGACACGTTCTCCGGCATGCCAGATGAGGCCGCTGTCGAAGCGGGTGTAGGAGGGGACGGCGGGCGTGGGAAGGCGGTTGACGAAGTATACCGAGGCGTTCCACTGCAGGTTGTGAGGTAGACTTACGCTGGAACGCAGCTGCGCCTGGTGGTCCGGGGTGCTGCCTTCGGTTCCAGCAGCATCTGCGAAGTCCTCGCTGCCGGCGAAGGTGTGCATATGCATGGCAATGAACCCATACCCGGGACTCAAAGTCCACGCGCTCGCTGCCTTCCAGTTGGCAAAGAGTTCAATACCAGAAGCCTCTCCATACAATCCGTTGCCAAAGTAGCTTGGAACCAGGAGGTGTACCGGCGCGGGGTCGGTCTCGATGCGCGTGGCTCCCGGTTCCACCGACTCCACATCGCGATAGCGGTTGTAGAAAACGGCCGAATCTACGGTGAACCTGCTCGTCCATGTACTCCGGTAACCGGCCTGGTATGCGGTCAGGTGCTCGTTCTTGAAAAGTGGATTGCCAAGCAAGCTGATCAGCACGGGCAAATTGCCCGGCCCCGGAACCGCGGCATAATTGATGCGGAAATCGCTGTCGCCACGCGACGGCGTGCGATCCGCGGCGGCGATCGCACCCCAGATCATGTTCCTGCTGTCCGGGGTCCAGGCCAGGTTTCCGGAGGGTTGAAAGTCGAATCCGGTGTAGACGTTGTGTTCGATCCTTGCTCCAAGGCTGAGTTGCAGGCGATTGGGGAGAATCGCGATCTCGTCCTGCGCAAACAAACTGAACAAGTGGCTGGTACGGTCGTTAGGTGTGAAGATGATTCGCAGGGTTGGCGTTGTACCATCCGCACTCAGGCGGTAGCCCAGTCCCCAGACGATGTCCTGCCGCGCGCCCCACGCAATATGGTGCTGAAAGTCGATATCGAACGTATTCAGGCCGATGTCATAGGAAGTATCGCCGCGCTTGAAGCGGTCAAAGTAGACCTGGAGCGACATATCCGACCGCGGCGAAAAAGTTCGATTCCAGCGCGTTAGCACGTGCCAGCCGAAATAGCGGTCGCGCAAGCCGGTAGCCGCGGTTACAGGTGGCAGCAGGGAGACCGGAATCATTGCGATCTCTCCCGCATTGCCCTGATGCACTTCTCCCTCCGTCGTCAGCGAATCCTTGGCGGAGAGGGTCGAATCGGTGCGAAATCCACCGTGGACGAGTCGCCAGCCGTCCTGGCCGTCGAGTCCGGTGAAGGTGGGCAGGCTGTCGTAGTGGAAGCCTTCCGCATACACACGATAGGCTCCGATGCCGCTGGCCCTGCCGCCGTAGCGAATGCTCTCCGGCCCGGCGGTAATAGTGCCTGCGCCAGCATCCACGTGGCCTCCCTGAGTGTCGGTGGCGCTGCGGGTGATGATGTTGATGACGCCGTTGACCGCGTTCGATCCCCAGATGGCCGCGCCGGGACCGCGAATGACCTCGATGCGTTCGATGGTGTCGAGCGGTACGTTCTGGGAATTCCAGAAGACTCCGGCGAAGATGGGGGTGTAGACCGTGCGGCCATCAATCAGGACCAGGAGTTTGTCGGAGTACTGGCCGTTGAAGCCGCGGACACTGATGGCCCATGAGCTCGCATCGATCTGGGCTACATCGACGCCCGGCACCATGCGCAGCAGGTCGGGGATATTGAGCGCGCCGGAGTGGCTAATATCCTCACGAGAAATGACGAAAACAGCCGCGGCGGCCTGCGACGTCTTCTGCTCCTTCTTGGATACCGAGGTCACCTCGATGCTCATCAGGTCTTCGAGACTCTTCTGGGTAAGGTCCAGGGATTGTTCAGCCTTCGAGGGAGGTCCGAAGAGAGCGAATACAACGATCCCCGCAAGCATCAGCGCGCGTAGCGTAACTCGACGGGAAGGAGCAATAACCTCGTAGAGACCGGGCAGACTTGCCAGGAGAGAGCACTGCGTTGGATGAGCTTGCATGTGAGTACACCTGCTTCGCAGCGAATCAACAGGGTGGGACTGTGATCCTTCATTCCTCTCGTGAGCAAGAACTTGTGACCCGGCCGCTCCGCAAGCGCTAGTTCGATCGCGCCACGAAGCAAGGTTGCGGTTCGTGCGCGCCGAGATATGCGCTTCTCGCTTTTGAGCTCCGGTCAATTCATTGACCCGCGTCCCATACCCTATCGGCAACTGCGAGGAATACGTGCAGAGTCAGAAGATGTTTGTTTTTGCTTCCCAGCGACTATAGAACCGGAAGGGCTGGGTGTACGGTCCGGAATTGCACAGTGATTCCCTGCGTAACGGCGGAGGATCGGCCCCAAGCCGCGTTCTCCCATCCGACATTCGTCGGCTTGCTCCGAGCTGTCGAGGTAAGATGCCATTCAATCCAAAACTCCCTCAGTAAAGAGGGCGGTATGACGGATAACTAAGTAGTACAATCATCATCTTTTCCTTTGAAGCCGACTGTGCAATCGGGATCACTCCCGCAAGCGCTCACTCGAGTCGCCGCAAGAGCGAATCCCGGCTTGGCTTAGGCAGAATGAACCGAAACATCATCTATCTCTAAGCCATGACTGGATATTTGAAGGATGTTCCACTTGCGTTGGTAAATGGCAGCGAATTGCTGCCCATCACCGGCGAACCCCGCCAGGCGGCGTGATGACGTAGGCAGCCGATGCCTCCGTGCTGGCGGAATATCCGGGGCCGCTTGCCAAGGCCTTGACGGTCTCTGACACCGAGACCGTGATCGGTCCACTGTAGACCGGTGAACTGGTGGTCGGCGTGTTGCCGTTGGTGGTGTAGTAGATCACCGCGCCTGGAGTCGATTCGGCGATGGTCACCTTTCGCGGCGTGGTATAGGTCCCGGCAACCGGCAGGAACGTCGGCGTGGCGGCAGGCGGCGTGATGACGTAGGGAGCCGATGCCACCGTGCTGGCGGAATATCCGGAGCCGCTTGCCAAGGCCTTGATGGTCTCTGACGCCGAGACCGTGATCGGTCCACTGTATACCAATGAACTGGTGGTTGGCGCACTGCCGT
>Ga0302319_10009634_pt1 | contig 18539 bp, 17 predicted proteins | sample Bog_T0_2_FD_203319 | JGI IMG/M metagenome (GOLD analysis project Ga0302319, IMG submission 203319) | Peat permafrost microbial communities from Stordalen Mire near Abisko, Sweden - Bog_T0_2 | ecosystem: Environmental > Terrestrial > Soil > Wetlands > Peat | place: Sweden: Abisko, Stordalen Mire...
GCGGCGCGCTGTTCAAATGCCGCAACGGGATAGCCGCGCGCCTGTAGCAGCGAATTGACCAGCTCGTCGGCTTCAGTAACCGCGCCCCTGGGATGATCGATGAAGCGTGCCTGTACAGCCTCCCACTCGCCTATGTAGCGAGTGCGCTCAGCAGCGGTGAGTTCGTGAATCCTGAGATGTTCAACGCGTTTGATGCGAGCAAGGAGCTTTGCTTCTGCCTTGCGACTGTTCCGGTCCTCCTGGAGCGCACGGTCATATTCGGAGCCAAAACGCCTGCGGAGCTCCTCTGTCTTTTTTCTCTTTTCGTGCATCGCGAGAGCGACGGCGATGCCTACGAGAAGAACAACGACCACCGCACTAATAAGTACGGTTGGGTTGGTGAGATTTGAAAAGTCGAAATTCATTGCGGTCTCCTCCGTCTTTAGAATTCGGAACGAGGGGGTCGTTGTTGACCAACGAGAAGCTCATCCATCACAACAATCCCTGCCGGCCATGGCCGGTGTACTTGTGTTGGGATGAAGTTCATGCGCCTGCTGTTGCTTCGTGAGGCTTCAAAGCGTGAATGGGGCGAGAGGATTCAGAGAAGGGCGATTTGGTTGCCCGCGCACGCATGAATATTGCATTCGGCGGATGTGCCATGGCGACTCGAAGCGAGGACTGGCAAGATGGAGTTATCTCGAAATGCAACAAGGGCGCAGCCGATTGGCTGCGCCCTTGCCGTGTGACTGTTGGAGGATCAGCAGGTTCCGCTGTGAATGTCCGGCCCTGTCTGGATTTCCTGGAGAGCGGCCTGGGCGGCTGCGAGCCTTGCGGTCAACAACCGGAAGGGCGAGCAGGAGACGTAGTTGAGGCCGATTTTGTGGCAGAACTTGACGGATTCAGGATCGCCGCCATGTTCGCCGCAGATGCCAACCTTGAGGTTGGGGCGGGTGTTGCGTCCCTTGGCTGTGGCCATCTTGACCAGCAGGCCTACGCCAGCCTGATCGAGGGTGGCAAAGGGGTCCTGCTTGAAGATGCCCTGCTTGATATAGGACGGCAGGAAGTGGTTGATGTCGTCGCGGGAGATGCCGAAGGTGGTTTGCGTGAGGTCGTTGGTGCCGAAGCTGAAGAACTCGGCTTCCTCGGCGATCTGGTCGGCGGTGAGGGCTGCGCGAGGCAGTTCGATCATGGTGCCAACCATGAAGTCAACGGTTTCACCCTTCTCCTTGAAGACGTCAGCGGCGACGCGGCGAACGATGGCGGCCTGGTTGCGCATCTCTTCAATGGAACCGATGAGGGGGACCATGATTTCGAGGTGTGGATCGCCGCCCTTGGACTTGACGGCAACGGCGGCCTCGAAGATGGCGCGCGATTGCATTTCAGTGATCTCAGGGAAGGCGATGCCGAGACGGCAGCCGCGCAGGCCGAGCATGGGGTTGGTCTCGTGGAGCTCCTGGACCCGCGCCAGCAATGGGCGAAGTTCCTTGAGCTTGGGCGAGCGGGGCTTGGTGTCCTCGAGGTGAGAGATTTCGACGAGCAGATCTTCGCGCTGAGGCAGGAACTCGTGCAGCGGAGGATCGAGCAGGCGAATCGTCACCGGAAGCGATTCCATAGCCTTGAAAAGGCCGAGGAAATCGGCGCGCTGCATGGGCAGGAGCTTCTTGAGGGCTTCGCGGCGATCTTTCTCGTTTTCCGAGAGGATCATGGTGCGCATGTGTCCGATGCGGTCTTCGGCAAAGAACATGTGCTCGGTGCGGCAGAGGCCAATGCCTTCGGCGCCGAACAGGCGAGCCTGCTTGGCGTCGCGAGGCACGTCGGCGTTGGCGCGGATGCGAAGCTTGCGAACGGGATCGACCCAGCTCATGAATTTGACCAGATCTGGATCGTCGGGCTGAGCGGGGAGGGTTTTGAGCTGACCGGCAATGACGCGGCCGGTGGTGCCGTCGAGCGAGATCCAGTCGCCCTGCTTGAAGGTGTGACCCTTGACGCGCAATTCCTTTGCGTGCTCGTCAACAGTGCAATCGCCGGCGCCAGCGACGCAGCACTTGCCCATGCCGCGGGTGACGACGGCGGCGTGCGAGGTCATGCCGCCGCGCGAGGTGAGAATACCGGTGGCGACTTCCATGCCGGCGATATCTTCCGGGGTGGTTTCGCCGCGAACGAGGATGATGGTGCGGTATGCGCCGTTGGCGTGGAACTTGACGGCGTCCTCAGCGGTGAAGACGATTTGGCCGACAGCCGCGCCGGGCGATGCCGGCAGGCCGGTGGCCAGGACTTCAATCTTCTCGCCCTTTTCAATGAGGCGGGGAACGAGGAAGTCGTAAAGCTGGTTGGGTTCAACGCGGAAGATTGCTTCTTCCTGCGTGATGAGGCCCTCGCGGACCATGTCAATCGCAATGCGAACGGCGGCCAGGCCGGTGCGCTTGCCATTGCGGGTCTGCAGCATGTAGAGCTTGCCATCCTGGATGGTGAACTCGAAATCCTGCATATCGCGATAGTGTTTTTCCATCTTCCAGGTGATGGCGCGGAGATGGTCGTAGACCTTGGGCATGGCACGCTCAAGCTCGCTGATGGAAAGAGGAGTGCGGACGCCGGAGACGACATCTTCGCCTTGGGCGTTCATCAGGTACTCACCAAAGAAGACGTGCTCGCCTGTAGCGGGATTGCGTGTGAAGCCTACGCCGGTGCCTGAGTTTTCGCCGAGGTTGCCGAAGACCATGGCCTGCACGTTGACCGCTGTGCCCAGCCAGTCATCGATGTGATTGATGCGGCGATAGGTCTTGGCGCGATCGTTTTGCCAACTCCTGAACACGGCGTCGCGGGCCTGGACCAGTTGATCCAGCGGGCCCTGCGGAAAGTCCTTGCCGGTCTCCTTGCGGACAAGCTTCTTGTACTCGACGATGATTTCTTTCAGCGCATCGGGCTGCAGCTCATAGTCGAACTTGACGCCTTCGCGCTCCTTGATGGTGTCGAAGATGTGCTCGAACTTCTTCTTGGGAACATCGAGAACGACGTCACCGAACATCTGGATGAGGCGGCGATAGGAGTCGTACGCGAAACGGGGATTGTTGCTGAGCTTGGCCAGCGCTTCAACGGCCTTGTCATTGAGGCCGAGGTTGAGGATGGTGTCCATCATGCCGGGCATGGAGAACTTGGCGCCGGAGCGCACGGAGACGAGCAGCGGATTTTCGCCGGTGCCCAATTTTTGTCCCTGCAGCTTTTCCAGGCGATCGAGAGCGGCGTGCATCTCGGCGTCAACCTTGGGGCTGACGGAGCCGCGCATGTACTCGCGGCAAGACTCGGTCTGGATGGTGAACCCGGGAGGTACGGGCAGGCCGGCGTTGGTCATTTCCGCGAGGCCGGCGCCTTTGCCGCCCAGCACGTCTTTCATGCGACCATTGCCGTCTGCTTTGCCGCCGCCGAAGGAATAGACATATTTAGTTGGGGTTGAAGTCGTATCTGCTTTTCCAGCAGACGCCTGATCCACCACGCCCTGCGTCATGGGGTATTGCCTCCATTTATAAAGATTCCGCTTCCGCGGCAACTATGCGAGGGTGGCAGTACGTTGGCTCAGCGCTCTAACAGAAAAAGGCGGTTAACGGGCTGAGCGCGTGCGCGTCATCCAGACATACGACTGCGCTTTGCGGCATTCTGAGTCGCTAGTACAAATAACGCCGCAAGTATACTCTTGCATGTGCTTCTCGTCACAGACGATTCGCTTGAGCAATGGCGGTCAGGACGAATCCTGGGTTGGATTTTTCGCAATTCGAGACGCGGGCTTGCTGTAAGTAGAGTTTGCGAGGCGGAACGGGCGAAGTCAGGCGGCGGAGCGTTCCATATCGCAGCCGGAATGTGAAATGTGGACCGCATTCTGGGACAGGAGAATGCGGTCCAAACCAACCACGGCGAGGATTTCTGCGACACGCGGAGAAGCATTCGAGACGGTGAAACGGTGTCCTGCGTCGCAGGCAGAGCGGAAGAGCAGAATGAGGACCGCAATGCCCGCCGCGTCGATGCGTTCGACGGTGTGAAGGTCGAGGGTCAGACTTTGCCGGCTGACGAGCGGCATGAAGCGATCCAGCACGTCCTGATCGTGGCCGCGGACGAGTTCGGTGAGTCCGGCGATTTCAGTCGAGTGTCCTTCAGCGCGGAATTCCGCCTCTTTGGTTGCCGCGACTGCCGGGACCGCGATTGCGGTGTCGAACATTGTGCTGATCATATGAGTCTCCTTGGGGAAGGCTATTGTTTGCCTGGGCCCGGTTCGTCTGGCTTTCGGCTTACGCTTACTGTTGTTGCACTCGGGCTGCCAAAGCCATCCGCGTTGAATTTGCTGAAAACAAGCGGGATACCAGCTCTCGATCGTTCCCTGTTACGGGCCCCCGGTGTTCAATTTCGGTTCGAGCGTCCGTAAACGGACATGATTCTCCATACGCAAAAAGGAGGGTCGCCGGTTCCATCGGCCCCTCACCGTAGTACGGCGGCCAGACTCGAGAGCGTCGCGGGAGGGTGAAATTGGGCCCTGGGCCGCGGTATGACGCCGTGCCTGGGTTTTTGATGGTCTTGCGAGGGTGTCGGATGCGTTAGTTCGCCGTCAGCGATACGTTGGCGACGTGTGGCAGCGATCCCGAAGGAGCGGTGACGATGACCGTCGATGCAGCGGTCTGAGAGCCGGACGACCCGCCGTCACCGGATCCGTTGAGCAAACGGATTCCGGCAACGCTCAATGCCAGCAGCATTTGCCGGCGCCGCCTCTTCCGTCCAAACCCGCACACAACTACTGCCAGCACCGCAAATGGAACCAGCGGGTGGGAACCGTCGCGGAGTGTCCTGCCGAGCAGCTGAACGATATATTCGAATTGAAGCCACCCTCATCCACCACGGTGATGGAGGCGGTGCCACTCTGCCCTAGCTTGACCGCGACGGATGCTTTCCCATTGACGTTCTCTCTATTGTGCGCAAGAACGTCTCGAACTAAAATCGCGGGTCGTTTGTCGGTCTCGATTGATCTGCCGGTCGACGTTTAAGACAGACAAGAATACATCGATTCCGGAAAGATTGAGATACTCTGTCTGATGCCCTGTAGTTGGTGTAGGCGGGCCAGAGCGCAATGGTGGAGCGATTGGGAGAGTTTTGCGAGAGTTACAACACCGGGCAGGAGACAACAGCTGCCGCAGGGGCGCTGAATCGTGATCAGGTGCGCGCGTGGGCTTTGGAGGCTGGGTTCAATGAGGCCGGGGTGGTGGCGGTTCCTCATGTGGAGGAAGCGCGGGACGCTTGGCGGTTTGAGGAGTGGGTGAGGGCTGGACGCGCGGGGACGATGCAGTACCTGAAGCGCTCCGCAACGCGAGAGAACGGGAAGGATGGGGGCTTGGTGCGGGCGCGCGTGGGGAATCCGTTTCCGTGGGCAAGGTCGGCGATTGTCTGCTTTGCAAACTACGAAAGCGCGGAGCCTCATTCGACTGACACAGCAGAGGCGGGCACGGGGTGGATTGCGCGGTATGCGTGGTCGAGCCGCGTGGATGCGAATGGCGTGCGGCGGGCGAGCGATTATCACAAGGTGCTGCTGAAACGGATCAGAGCGCTGGAAGCGCGAATTCGAGCGGCGCGGCTGCACGCCGGCTGTGGCGAGTTTGAGGCGCGAGCGTATGTGGATACAGGTCCAGTGGTGGAGCGAGCACTGGCCACGGCGGCGGGGTTGGGATGGACGGGGAAGAACACGTGCCTGATTCATCCCAAACTGGGGTCGTTTGGGTTTCTGGCGGTGCTCCTGACGTCATTGGAAGTGAGGGACGAAAAGGTGCCTGCGGCATTGCCGGATCGATGCGGAAGTTGCCAGCGGTGCCTGGAGGCTTGTCCGACCGGGGCGCTGATTGCGCCATACCAGATGGATGCGGCGAAGTGCATCTCCTACCTGACGATTGAGCATCATGGGGTGATTGCAGAGGATTTGATGGCGGGGATGGGACGGCAGGTGTTCGGGTGCGATATCTGTCAGGATGTTTGTCCATGGAATCGGAAGTCGCCGGTGAGCGCGGACCCGGAGTTGAAGGCGCGCGCGGAGCTTGTGAATCCGGCGTTGGAGTGGCTGGCGGGGTTGGACGATCTCGATGTTGCGGAGGCGGAGTTCGAGCGGCGGTTCAACGGATCGCCGGTGCGGCGAACGGGTTTGATGGGGCTACGGCGGAATGTGGCGATTGCGATGGGAAACAGCGGGCTGATGCGGTTTGCGCCGTGGCTGCAAAGGTGGACTGAGGCGACGGACGAAGGAGTGCGGACGGCGGCACGGTGGGCACTGAAGAAATGCAGATGACAGGTTACAGGCTACAGATGACAGGTTACAGATTACAGATGACAGATTACAGATTACAGATTACAGATGACAGATTACAGATGACAGATTACAGATTACAGGTTACAGATAGCGGTCGGCAGTCAACAGCGCGCAGTGCACTGGTGACTGTCATCTGTCATCTGCAATCTGCATTTATGACACGCGCGTTACGTCTGCGGCGTTCAGGCCCTTGGGGCCTTGCTGACATTCAAACTCGACTGCTTCCCCTTCGTTGAGCGTCTTGTAGCCGTCCACCTGGATGGCAGAGAAATGGACGAATACATCTTCTCCGCTCGATCGTTGAATGAATCCGTATCCCTTGGATCCGTTGAACCACTTGACGACACCTTGCTCTTTCATGCGACCTCTCCTTGTGTTTTTGAGGGGCTCAGTCTTCGCGTATTCCAGGCATGGCTAAGTGCCAGCCCGAATACACCGCGAGCCGCCTAAGCGCACCTGGCAGATGCACATCGGCAGCTCGATGGGACAGCTACGTTGCGATTGAGCCCAAAGAAACCAAAACATGTGATGCGAATGGCCTTCCAAATTTTGTTGAAGGCACGCTTCCGGCGCGCCGTGCTCCAGTTATGGCAGGAATTTGATAAGGATGCAAGCAGAAAATGAAGGCGCGGTGAGGAGTGCAAAAGCGTGACGATCGGGTGCGAGCGCCCGTGGGCAGCGTTTTCAGCAACGCTCGCGTCACAGCGCGGAGCGGGGGGAAGAGGCTATCCTTAAGGATCAATCTACCTATCGGGTGCACATCGATTTATCGAGTGCCAGGCGAACGCAATTGTGTTCGATAGAATTCCCAGACTCAAGACGAGGGAGTGAAGCGTGATTCAGGTTTCAGATTCCGGTACTGCCGGCGAAATGGTGATCAAGAACGTTGATGCGGAGGAGGCGGCCGAGCCGGTTGTGCGGTCCAAGTGGTACCGCTGGCGCAGGGACGGCACGGCGCTGGTGACGTATCTGCTGGACAGCGAGGTGCACACGTTTGCGTTCAGCGTGGCGGCGAATGCGATTCTCTCGTTCATTCCGTTTGTCGTGCTTCTTTATGAGTTGGCCCTTAGAGTCTTCAACTCGCCGACCATGGTGAATGTGGTGACGGACATGATTAATTATTTCCTTCCCACGCACACCAAGACAGCAAACTGGCTGCCGAACGCCATTGAATCCGCAGCGGCGCTTTCGTCTCGTCACGGCGTGCAGGCTTTTTCGCTGATCATGATTCTGGTGGCCTGCACGGGAATTTTTCTTCCGCTCGAAGTAGCGCTGAACCAGGCCTGGGGCGTTGCCAAGAGCCGCAATTACCTGATGAACCAGACGCTGGCACTGGGACTGGCTCTTCTGATGGTGGTACTCGCAATCGTCTGCATGTTTTTGAACGCCGGTGCGCAGGAAATGCTCGGTGTCGCGTTCCTTCATCACGTCGATAACTTCGCGTTCAAGGGCCTGAGTTATGTCTGGATGGCGGTGACGACGGGCGTCGCTTCGATCGTGTTCTTCTTTTGCATTTACTGGCTGCTGCCCAACCGCAAGGTCCCGTGGCGGCCGGTATTGCGTACCTCGATCTACACCGGAATCGTGTGGCTGGTGGCCAAGCTCATCTTCGTGGGCGTGCTGCCGCATCTGGACCTGGAGTCGCTCTACGGACCGTTTTATGTCTCGGTGGGATTGCTGTTCTGGGCCTACGTCTCAGGGCTGATTCTGTTTGCGGGAGCGCAGTTCAGCGTGGCGCGATGGGGGGAGCGAAATGGCGGCTCACAGGCCACGTCGTGAGCGCGAATAGGTTGCCTACAATTGTGGGATTCATGCGTAATGTTGGCCTATAGGTGTGCATTTCTTTGACGCCTTTGAATTGTAGACAATGCGTGGGAGCGAATCGGTTGCTGGGAATTGAGGTTTTGGAGGCAAAGGGTTGCAGAGAATTGAAGCATTTTCTGCAAAATGCGCTGAAACTGCACGGGATAGTGACTTAAAGTGTTGAAACTGTGTGATTTATTTGTGTTGTTGTTTACTGTGCGGATGCGGTTGGGAATGGGGTCTTCCGGTGGCACAAATGCGGGCGAGGGGTGGTGGCCAGCATGCGCATCCCAGGTGCCCAAAAGCGAGGCACCTGGGGCACCCCGCCGTCACAGGCGCCGTCGGGTGCACCGGAGAATTGGGTGTGGTGAGCGGGACGAATCCGAATGCGGAGGGGGTTCAGGCGGTCATGCCCTTTCCAGGATGAGGTTGTGAAAAGGATGGGGCACCCGGCAAGTTAGCGGACCGCCGAGGCGGTTCGTCGTAGTTTCTCCCCTCAATCGTGCTCACTGAAGGGCTGTTCAAGGGGCGTAGACAGCCTTGTCACCCTCCATCGGCTTGAGCTCTGAGGTGACTGGCCCATCTGCAGACTTGAACGCCGTCACAAAGTGAGCGCAGTTTCCGCCATAAACGAATGACTCAACCTTAGAGAGTGGCATTATGGCAGTTTGAAGGCTTTGATGGCGATGGCGTTGGGGGAGCGGCCGGCGGGGAGCAGGGTGAAGGCGAAGAGGGAACTGGAGGTGGTGCGGATGACGGCGATGTCGCCGGAGCGGGAGTCGACGACGAAGAGCAGGAGACCGGAGCCGGATAAGGCGAGGGCGGAGGGTCCATCGCCAACGTGGATGGCGCCGATGCGCCTTCCGTCGTCGATGGAGTACACGGCGACCCACTGGGAATGAAGATTGCCGATGTAGAGCCGGGAGTTGTCGTTCGAAACCAGGCCGCGGACGGGATCGTCGCCGATGGGGTAGGCTCCGGCAACCTCATCGGTGGGCGCGTAGATTTCTGAGATGGAGCCGGAGAGCGAATTGGAGACGAAGAGCTCGCCGCCGTCGGGCTTGAGGGCCAGTTGAACCGGGCCGTGGCCCACGTCCATGAGGGTTTCAAGACGGTCAGGCAGGGCGGGGTTGGTTTTGGAGCTGGCGAGGGCGATGGCCATGACCTGGTGGCCGGCGGAACAGGCGACGAAGGCCTTGGAGGAGTCCGGGAGGATGACGGCGTCCGATGCGCCAGGGCAACCGGAGAAGACTGCGCGGACTTTACTGGCGGTGGGAGTAGCGGGGCCGGCAAGATCTACGATGCTCAGGCTGCCTCCGCGCCGGTTGGCGATGACGAGGGTTTTGCCGTCAGCGGAGACGCGGACAGCAACCGGCTCCTCGCCTGTGCCTATTTGCGCGACTTCGCGGCGGGTCTTAAGGTCGATTACGGAGACAGTGTTGGAGCCTGAGTTGGCGATGTAGGCCAGAGCACCGGTCGGGTCGATATCAATGGCGACGGGCTGGCGATGGACGGGGATGGCCGCGGCGACGGTGTTGTTCTCGGCGTTGATGACGGAGATGGAACCCTGAGCGTTTTCGACAGCGGAGTTGACGACGTAAACCTCATTACGTGTGGCGCTGACGGCGATGGCAACGGGGTCCTGGCCGACGGGCAGCTCACGATCCAGGCGGACGTTGACTACATCGAGAACGGTGACGGTGCCGCTGCCGCCGTTGGTGATGTAGGCGTATTCGCGGTAGTTAGGCGGATATTGGGGGAAGTCGTGGGAGTGGCAGGAGGTGAGGGTGAGGAGGGTGAGCCCCGAGAACACGAATCCAGCCAGCTTAGTCTTGTGGTCTCCCGCCCATGCGACAAAAGGACGTCGCATGGGCGGGGTACCAGGCTCTTGTGCTGAAGGCATTCGGTTAGACCGCGGGGGCTTCAACGTGGATGCCGCGGGGCAGGGAACGGCCGATGACGGGCGCGATTTGCTCGATCTCGTGCATCATGGTGACAAACTGGGCGGGATAGATGGACTGGGGACCGTCCGAAAGAGCCTTTTCCGGCTGGTTGTGGACTTCAACGAGAATGCCGTCTGCGCCGGAGGCAACGGCGGCACGGGCCATGGGGAGCACACTGTCGCGGCGGCCGGTGGCGTGGCTGGGATCGACCAGGATGGGCAGGTGGCTGAGGCGCTGAACGGCGGGAAGGATGCTGAGGTCGAGCGTGTTGCGGGCGTGATCGGCAAAGGTGCGGACGCCGCGCTCGCACAGGATGACCTCGTAGTTGCCCTCGCTCATAATGTACTCGGCGGCCATGAGGAACTCTTCGAGCGTGGCGGAAAGACCGCGCTTGAGCAGCACAGGCTTGCGGAGACGGCCGGCGTGCTTGAGCAGGGAGAAGTTCTGCATGTTGCGGGCGCCGATCTGGATGACGTCAGCCCACTCGGCGACCAGCTCGAGGGATTCATTGTCGATGGCTTCTGTGATGATGCGCAGGCCGAAGCGGTCGCGGATTTCAGCCATGATGCGGAGGGCTTCAAGGCCGAGGCCTTGGAAAGCATAAGGAGACGTGCGGGGCTTGTACGCGCCGCCGCGGAAAAACTGTGCGCCAGCGGCTGCAACCTGCTCCGCAATGGCGAAGGCCTGGTCGCGGCTCTCGATGGAGCAAGGGCCGGCAACGATGGCCAGGTCGCGGCCGCCGATGGTGGCGTCTGTTCCCGGAAAACGGATGATGGTGTCTTCTTCTTTGACGTCGCGGCTGGCGAGCTTGTAAGGCTTGGAGACGCGGATGACCTCGGCGACACCGGAGAGTTCCTCCAGGTTGCCGCGGTCTACTTCACCCTGGTTACCTGTGATGCCAATGGCGGTACGCTGTGCTCCGGGCAGGGGATGCGCGCGGAAGCCTAACTGCTCAATGTGATCGCAGACGGCCTGAATTTCTTCCGGCGTGGCCTGCGCTTTCATGACAACTAACATGACTGGCCCTCAAACCACCAGTTTAAAGGCTGGGGCGGCGAAGGGCAATTTCTTTAGCTCTGGGGTTGGTTCGTTTTCTGTTGCGGTTTGGTGTCAGAGCGGGCCGCGAAGATCGCAGGAGCGATCACGATGCCGATGAAAGCCAAGGTAATAACAAATTCATGCATAGGGTTTCCTCCGTGGGCGGTTCAATCCTGGACAGTTGGGAAATCTGACCGCACCTGAATGATGGGGCAGGCTTAAAAGGATTGAAAATAGCACTTTGACCGCGTTTGGCGGGATGCGGGTGGGATGGGCTCACCCCAAAAGGTGGTATGCGGCGGAGGGGGGGTGGGTGCGGGGCCCGTCGGGAGGCCGGTCTGGCGGGTTTTCGACAGGGGGTGTGTAGAAGTGCGCTGGCCAGGAGAGCCAGCGGAGTTAGCGGGGCTTGAGGGTAGCGCGGGCTGCTTCACGTTTCTGGGCGCGCCATTTGAGGCCGAGCCAGGCGACATAGCAGAGCTGGATAACCCAGGTTACGATGTAGGCGGCAACGGTGAATTCGTGGTCGAGAAGGGCTTTTTGATCCATGATCTTCGTTCTCCCTGTTGCGGAGCGTTGGATTGTTGCGCAAGCGTGCTTTTCTACACTTCGTCGAGGGCGGCCTGAACCTCAAGGGCGGCGAATTTCTGTTGCTGGCGCTCGACACGGTAGCGCAAGCCGAGAATCAGAATCCCCCAGAGCAGCCAGGCGAGCATGTTCCATAACAATGCGCCCACCATGGATGGGTCCATGCCGGCGCTGGAGTCTCCGCCGAAGACGGGGGCGGGATGCTGGGTGCGCCACCAGCGGTTGGACATATAAACGATGGGCACGTCGAGGGCGCCGAAGATGCCGAGGACGGCGGCCAGCGTCTGCATCTGCGGGCCGGCAACAAAGCGCCGCAGAAGCAGGTAGCTGACGTAGATGAGCCAGAGGACCAGGGTGGTGGTGAGGCGCGCGTCCCAGGTCCACCAGATGCCCCAGGCGCGACGGCCCCAGATTGGCCCGGTGGTCAGCACCACGGTGCAGAAGACGACGCCCACCTCGGCGCCGGCCAGTGCCCAGGCATCGGAGACCTGTGCCCACTGCGGCCGGCTGCGCCGGTAGGCAAGAAAGCCGACGGAGCCGATGAGCGAGATGGCGAAGAACAGGAAGGCCACGGATGCGGAGGGCACGTGGTAGTAAATGATGCGAAAGATCTCGCCCTGCATCGCGTCGTTGGGCGCGACAAAGACGGCCTGGTAAAAGCCCCAGGCCATGAGGGCCAGGGTGATGGTGACGTAAAGACCGACTGCGAGTTTCTTCATTGTGGATCCTGATGGGCAAATCCAGTTTACGACGACAGGGGTGGGGAGGGCTCAAATTAAGTATTGATTAAGAGTGCGGTGGGTGCGGTGTTTTCTTTTGATCGATGAGCGGAGAACTGGACCCGGGGTCGGGCTGCGGATCGGGTCCAGCGGGTGAAAACACCAGCGAAAATGGCTCAGGCGGAGACGGAGCGGGCGTGGCGAAATCGCCAGAGAAGCTGCCAAATGAGATAAGGCATCGCGGTGAGCGCGAGAATCAGAAGGACATGAGGGAGGCCGGCGAGGGAATTGTGCAACTGGGCCCCGTTGGCAAGGTCCATGTGGACGCTTCCGGATGTTCCGCTGAAATGTCCGATCCCCACGCTGGTGGAGGTGGTGCGAGCGGTGTGAACCGCGGTTGTGCCGCCGATGCATGCTATGAGGAGCAAGCCGACGGCGGGCCAGATGGCCCTGGATCTTTGACGGGCGGCGAGGAGTCCGATTGCCCAGCCGATGAGCACCGGGGCATAAAAATAAATCCACCGGCCGACGCCAAAATAGATGGCCGCGAATCCGCGAACTGGGACGAAAGGAGTCTCTGATCCGGGGAGAAAGAGGGCCCAACCTGTGACCAGGATGAAGCCGGCGACTAGGTACGCCATCGTGAGAAGGATAACCGGAGTGATGGCGAAGGCGGCCCACGCCGCGCGCGCGGACAACGACTGAAACTGGCGCTGACTGATCATTGCCCTGGCGAGAGCGTCGATGCCGCCGAGCCGGTTGAGCGCCGCGGATTCGGCATCGGTCCGGCTGAGACCCGCGCGTTCCTCTTCGGTGCGTAGGTCGTCAAAATGATCGGCAAGCTCGCCGAGATACCGCCGCACATGGCGGGGCGCAACGCCAGCCCTGAGCAATCGTTCACGAAGTTCACTAAAGGGCTTCAGCATGTCGTCCTCCCATGAGCATTTTCTGGATGGCGGCGGTCAGATTGGTCCAGGCGTTCGACAGATCCGCCAATCGACGCGATCCGGCGGGTGTTACGGCGTAGTAGATACGGCTGCGGCTGTTTACGGTCTTGCGCCGCGAGATGAGCGCGCCATCGCGTTCCAGTCCGTGCAGGACGGGATAAACCACGCCTTCGCCGACCGCGACGACCTCGCCGGTTTGATTACGGATGGCTTGCACAATCTCGTAGCCGTACATCTCCTCATGTTGCAGCAACCTGAGGATGAGGAGTTCTGGAACGCCATTCATGAAATTCGGATTGGTTTCTCGAGTGGGCATCGATGACCAACAATACCTTGCGGTTCAAGGTATTGCAAGGAAAAAGTGTCAGGCGCTGGAGTTTCGGCAGGATTTGATTCTCGGCAAGAGGGGAAAATGCCTGGAACGACGGCATTTCGGGGGTATAACCGGATTTGGATGAGGCGATGGGTGGGGTTATTCCGCGTGGAGCACTACGTCAAAGAGGAGGAGGCTGGTGGTGGTGAAGATGATGTCGTAACCGAGGAGGAGCTTGATCCAGAGGCCGGGGTCGCTGTCGCCGGTGAGGATGGAGCCGGTGGCCAGCACCATGGCCAGCAACGCCGGCATGAAGATGGGAAAGAGAATCAGCGGCAGCAGCAGTTCGCGGTTGCGGCTGCGGATGGACAGGGCGGCAAAGAAGGTTCCGTTGGCCACCAGCGCCCACGTGCCCAGCGGCAGCACCAGGGCCAACTGCCAGGCCTGGCCTTCAACACGCAGGTTATAGAAGACGAGAAATACGGGCGCCAGCACCAACTGCACAATGGAGACGAAGAGGAAATTGGCCAGCACTTTGGCCAGAAACAGCTCGGCGCCGGGAGTGGGCGCCATGCGCTGGGCGTCGAGCACCTGGTGACGGATTTCGCGAGCCCAGGCCTGGTTGAGCGCGCTGACCGAGGCGAACAGCGTGGCGACACAGATGACGCCGCCGGAGATTTCCTGGGAGAAAGCGCCACGGGGCGAGAAGGCCAGCGAGAATAGCACGACGACCAGCAGGGCGAAGAAGAGCATGGAGTTGACGGCTTCGCGCGAGCGCCACTCGATGCGGAGGTCTTTGACAAGGTGGGTCCAGAGGGGGCTGGTCATTTCTTGTGTCCCTCCGGAGTTGTGTCTTTGGTGAGGTCGGCGAGCTGGACTTCTACTTCGAGGGCCTGGGCGGCGCGGAGGTAGTCCTGGGGGGTGAGGATGAGCTGGGTTCCGCGGGCGCCGGCGGAGACGCTTATGTGGTCGAAGAGGATGGCGGTCTCGTCGATGTAGACGGGGTAGGGCTTTCTTGCGCCGAACAGGGTGACGCCGCCGCGGATGTAGCCGGTGAGCGGCTGCACGTCTTTGAGGGGGGCCATTTCAGCTTTGCGCAGGCCTGAGGCGCGGGCGAGTTTCTTGAAGTCAAGCTCGGCGTCACCGGGGATGACGGCGAAGCGGTAGATGTTGGGGCCGCCGGTAACGAGGAGAGTTTTGAAGACCTGCTCGGCGGGCATGCCGATTTTTTTGGCTACGGTGATGGCGGTGAGGTCGTCAGGATCAACTTCGTACTCGCGGAGTTCGAAGGGGATCGAGAGGGATTCGAGGAAGCGCGCGCCGTTGGTCTTCATAGGGTTGGGTTTCCGGGTTCGAACGATGCGACGCGGCCGGCTTTGAGGGCCAGCACCCAATCGGCAATGGGGGCGGCGTGGTCGCGCTGGTGGGTGGTTAAGACGATGGTCCGGTTGGACTGGCGAAAGCCGGCCAGGAGCTGGACCATCTGTGCCACCGATTCGACGTCCATGTTGGAGAATGGCTCGTCGAGCAGGAGCAGCTCGGGGACGGGGAGCAGGACGCGGGCGAGCGAGGTGCGCTGGCGCATGCCCTGGGAATATTGGCCAAGGGTCCGCGTGAGTTCGGGGTCGAGGCCGACCTGGCGCAGGGCTTCGGCGGGGCTGAGGCAAGCTCGGCCGGGATAGAGGCTGGCGAAGTAGCGCAGGTTTTCCTGGGCGGTGAGCTCGTCGTAGAGCATGGGCGCGTGGGACATGTAGCCGATGCGGGCGCGGGCGTCGTGGGGTTCCAGATCGCCGAAGACTTTGATGGTTCCGAAGCTGGGGCGGAGAAGGCCGGCGAGAATGCGGAGAAGCGTGGATTTGCCGGCGCCGTTTTCGCCGATGAGGACGTAGCAGCGGCCGGGCTCGAGATCCGCGGTGACCTGGCGGAGTGCGGCGAAGGAGCCGAAGAGCCTGGAAACCTGATGGAGGCGGGCGCAGAGGGGGGAAGTGGTGGCCTCGGATAGCGTTGCGGTCATTCGATCAGTTTGAGGTTTGGTTGGCGGGTTGGCCTGGGGCGGCGTTCGCGGCGCGAGGGCTGGCGGTGGGGGCTACGGCCGGCTTGGCGCCGGGAGCGGGAGCATATTTGCTGGCGCACTTGGCCTGAAGGATGGAGGCGTGGAACACGCCGTCGCGGCCATAGGAGCCCTCAGCAAGGGCCTGGGAATCGTCCTTGAAGGTGTCCGGGGGCGGTTCGGAGCCCTTGTAGGTAACCTTGAGGAGACGGCCGGAAGCGGCTTTCGGAGAGTGGCTTTCAAACTCATTCAACACGAAGTCGACGTGGGGGCCATTGTGCTCAATGGAGCCGGGCTGGACGAAACCTTCGACGCGGAGTTGATTGTGGTAAGCCTTGTCGCCCATGTTGCCTAGCTCGGCAATGGTGACGTAGTAGCTTTTGTTGGCGCCGTAGCCGGAGAAGGCGAGCCAGACGATGGTGCCGACAATGACGGCAACCGCAATTCCGATCCGAAATGTGTTTCCAGGAATCTTCATGGTCAAGCTCTAACGATACGAGGCGTTGGGGGCGGGGTCAACTATCGCGGGGATCATGTGTGATCTAAATCACACATTTGGGGCGCGAAATAACCCGGCGGATGGGGCTCGGTGCAGTTTTCTGGAGGCGGAGTTGAGGGCTTTCGCGGTGGAATTGCGGGCGGTGGCTGCATCAAACGGGCGGTTCTTTTGGTTCCGGCACAATCAAGGGATCAGGGCGCATGCTGCTTTTTCGTCAATGACGCCGTTGCTTTTTGAGCGATGAGGGCGAATCCCTTTCCGGCGGCATCGGTCTTGAGGGCTGCAAGTTCTGCGCGGCCGGCAGCGGTTTTTCCGGAGTTCAGTTGGACATTCGCGTGAGCGAAACGTGCCTCCAGTTGGTCGGGGACGAGCGCGTACTTCGCCGCGTCGCGGGTCGCCGAGGAGAGACTCTGAAGCGCCTGATCCGGAGAGCCCGCAGCGGCCTGAATTTGGGCGTCGACGATGGTCAATGCCAGGCGCTTGGGAATGTTTTGCGATTTTGCCGCGAGTAGCTTTGCGCTGCCAAGCTCCTGCTTAGCCTCTTTTGATTTGTTTTGCGCGAGCAGGGCCTGGAGAAGCACGACATCGGCGCCGATTTCATCGTCCGGGTGTGCTTCCTTGCGGTACTCATCACGGACCTCGCGCGCGGCATGTTCGGCGTCGGCGGGTTTTCCTTCCTGGATTGACAGCGCGGCCAGTTGGAGGCGTGTTTCGGCTGCGTTGCTGTCTTCGCCAATTTTGGTGCGGGTTTGCATGGCTTCCTGCAGGTTCCTGCGCGCCTGAGGGAGATCGCCTCCCGCCATCAGGATTTCTCCCCAGTTGGCTGAAGCGAGTGCCGCATGGGGTTTGTCGCCGGTCTGGCGGGTAATGTCGAGGGCCTCCTGGACGGCTTTCTTTGCGCTTTGAAGGTCTCCGCGAAGATAGTAGGCGCGAGCGACGTGGGCGAGTGCGGCTGGCAGCGTCAAACGATTGCCATTTTCGCGTGCAAGCCCTTCGGCCTCGCTGTCGTTGGCGATTGCACCGGCGACGTCTCCCAGGCCGATCTCAACGTCGCCGAGATCGATCAGCGTCAAGGCGTCAGTGCCTCCGAGTTCGTGGGCGATCGAGAGTACATCGAGTTCCATCACCTTCGCGCCGGCGAGATCGCCTTCATCGGTGCGGAGGTCTGCAATGTTAGCCAGCACATTCAATTGGCCGGCCTTGTTTCCCGTAGATTTCCAGATGGAGAGGGCTTGCTCGAAGCGCTTATCGGCCTCCGGCAGATTGCCCATTTGATAAAAGACAGTACCGGTATTGTTCAATGTTTTGGCGAGTTCGCCGGGATAGTCTGCCGAGGCCCAGATGCGGCGGGACTCTTCCCAGGCCGCCAACGCCTGATCTTTTTCTCCAAGACTGAAATGAGCGGAACCCTCTGAGAGCCTGGCGCTGGCCTCGACGAATTTTGCGCCCTGGGCTTGCGCTTGACGGGCGGCTCTCTGGGAGGCGGCGAGCATTCCCCTTGGGTCGCCGACCCAGCGCAGCGCAGTTGCCTCCTGTAGGCTGAGGCGAGGATCTTCATTCTGCGGCGGAAGCAGTTTTTTTAGCGCCACGATGGTCTGCAATGCGTCTTTTGCCTTGCCGCCGCGGGTTTGCGCGCTGGCCAGCTTCAGACCGTACTCGGCGTTGTCAGGATAGAAGCCCGCCAATGTGCGATAGACGTCAATGGCGACGGGCCAGCTTTGCGTCATTTCCCGGTATCGACCTTCCACGAGCATGCGATCTTCACGGCTGAGGCTGCCCGATAGCTCGAAGGCAAGCTTAGCCTCGTCCCTTGCCTTCTCGTCGTAACCGAGCGCCGACCATGCCTGCGCGAGCGCGTAGTGAGCCATGGGGAATTTTGGATCCGCAGCGACTGCTTTCTGCAGCGGATCGAGAGCGTCGCGCGAGTTGTAGACACGGAGCTTCGCGAGGCCTTCCGCGTAGAGGCGTGCAGCCGCGGGACTTGTTGGATAGGATGCTTCGACTCCGGCGGCTTCGACGGGAGCCAACTCACCAATCCCAATTCTTTGTCGAAGGTCTGAGCCGACACGCGACACCAGGTCAAACAGATTGATCTCGCTGCCCGCCTCAGCGACCGACGCGACGGTTTCGCCGGTTGTTGCGTCCTGAAGCTGCACGTCGACCCGCAACTGTTCTGCGGAGGAGTTGCCGAGCGCGGTATAGCCTCCAACGAGTACCAGGTCGCTGCCCAAATAACTGTGGACGCGCTTCAGCGTGTCGCCTGCCAGTGTGTTCGTCTCGGGCAAGGACAGGTCGCGTTCCATGCGTGCGACATTTTCCGCAGGAATAATCC